>Ga0326728_10000435_pt1 | contig 163794 bp, 154 predicted proteins | sample MB3enrmetagenome_FD_207602 | JGI IMG/M metagenome (GOLD analysis project Ga0326728, IMG submission 207602) | Lab enriched peat soil microbial communities from McLean, Ithaca, NY, United States - MB31MN | ecosystem: Environmental > Terrestrial > Soil > Wetlands > Peat | place: USA: New York... | reverse complement strand
CAGACGGCTGGCTTCGCTCTCCAGAAGATCCATGGCTTGCCTCGCGGTAAGGGGCACGAATCTCCATCGTTTACGAAAGGCCGCTGATTCGGGGGAAGCTCGATTTTGCGACTCAGTAAGACTAGGCGGCTTCGGGAACGGAAGCCGCGTAGCATCATCGAGCGAGGGCCTACTCCGCCGCGTCGGCTTCGGCTTCGGCCGGAGCACCCGCCGGAGCAATGGTCCGGCCGCGTTCGGCGATGCGGGCGGACTTGCCGCTGCGTCCCCGCAGGTAATACAGCTTGGCCCGGCGCACATCGCCGCGGCGCACCACGGCGATCTCGGCGATCGTCGGCGCATAGAGCGGGAAGATGCGCTCCACGCCCTCACCGTAGCTGATCTTGCGCACGGTGAAGTTGCTGTTCAGGCCCTTGTTCGAACGGGCGATGCAGACGCCCTCGAACGCCTGGGTGCGGGTGCGCTCGCCTTCGACGACCTTGACCGAGACGCGCACGGTGTCGCCGGGAATAAACTCCGGCACGGCGCGGACGGCGGTCAGCTTCGCGATCTGCTCCGCCTCGTACTGCTGGATGATGTTCATAGTCTTACCCTCTTGCTTTCGATTGAGGCGGCTCAGGCCGCGTGTTCCTGCGTCGCGAGCGCGGCCCAGAGATCGGGGCGGCGCTCGCGCGTGATCTTTTCCGATTCGGCCTGGCGCCAGGCGGCGACGGCGCCGTGATGGCCGGACAGCAGCACGTCCGGCACGCGGCGGCCCTGCCACTCGGCTGGCTTGGTGTAGTGCGGATATTCCAGCAGTCCGGCCGAGAAGCTTTCCTCCCCGGCGCTGTCGGCGGACCCCATGACGCCCGGCAGCAGCCGCACGATGCTGTCCAGCAGCACCAGCGCGGCGAGTTCGCCGCCCGACAGCACGTAGTCGCCAATGCTGAGTTCATCCATGCCGCGCGCGTCGATGACCCGCTGGTCGATGCCCTCGTACCGGCCGCACAGCAGGATAACCCCCGGTTCGGCTGCGAAGCGCTGCGCATCCGCCTGGGTGAACCGGCGGCCCCGAGGCGTCAGGCACACCACCGGCCGCCCGCCATCGACCGAGGCTACCGCCGCATCGACGATATCCGGCCGCAGGACCATCCCCGCCCCGCCGCCGAACGGCGTATCGTCCACGGTTCTGTGCTTGTCGGAAGCAAAGTCGCGGATGTTGGTGACATCCAGGGACCAGGCGCCCGTCTCGAGCGCCCGGCCGGCCAGGGATTGCCCGAGCGGACCTGGAAACATCCCGGGGAACAAGGTCAGGACGGAGGCGCGCCAGGTCATGCCGCTTCTTCCTCGGCTGCTTGCGGCACGATGACCTCATCGGGCAGCACCGCGACCAGCCGGCCGGCGGCGATATCCACCGTCGGCACGCAAGCCGCGGTGAACGGCAGCAGCACCGCCGGAGCGCCGGGGCGGACGATTTCCAGGCTGGCGCCGGCGCCGTAGTCATGCACCACCGCAACCGAACCCAGCGACGCCCCTTGCGTATCCACTACGGCCAGTCCGATGAGATCGGCCAGGTAGAACTCGTCCTCGTCAGCCGGCGGCAGGGCCGAGCGATCGATGAACAGCTTCGTGTTGGTCAGCTTCTCGGCCGCGGCGCGGTCGGTCACCTTGACCGCCACGCCGTTGACGATCCGGGACACCTCGGCGACGCCCTCCGACTTCCAGCGCAGCGCGTACACCTGCCCCGCCGCGTCCGACAGCGGTCCGTATGCGGTCAAATCGGACGGATCAGCGGTGTGACTGGTCACACGCACGTATCCACGCACGCCATGCGCGCGGCCGATAACCCCAACCTGGATGCGGCTGTCCGGCACGGTCTGCTTAGGCGGCAGCCGCGGCGGCGGCGGCCTTGGCGCGCTCCTGCGCCTTCTTCTTGGGCGCGGACTGCTTTGGCTGCTCGTTCCATGCGGGCATCGGGGCCAGCCCGGCCTTGCCAAGGAATTTCGCCACGCGCTCGGTCGCCACGGCGCCGTTGCTCAGCCAGTGAGTCAGCCGCTCGGTCTGCAAGCGGATACGGTCCGCGTGCTCCGCCGGGAGCATCGGGTTGTAGCTGCCGACACGCTCGATGAAGCGGCCGTCACGCGGGCTGCGGCTGTCGGCGATGACGATGTGGTAGTACGGGCGCTTCTTGGCGCCGGCGCGGGCGAGGCGAATCTTCAGGCCCATGTAACGAGAACTCCTGGTTGTCTCTTAAAACGGTCTGCGGTTGTTGCCGGGCATTTGCATGCCCTTGGGCATCAGGGCGCCCAGACCCTGACGCATCAGGCCCTTCTGTCCCAGCTTGCCCATTTTCTTCATGATCGCGGACATGTCGTCGAACTGCTTGAGCAGCCGGTTGACGTCCTGCACCGAGGTCCCGGAACCCGCGGCGATGCGCTTCTTGCGGTTCGCCTTGATGATGTCGGGGGCGCGGCGTTCCTTGATCGTCATCGACGATATGATCGCCGCCTGGCGCTTGAACACCTTGGTATCCAGTTCCGCTCCGGCGAGTTGCTGTTTGAACTTGCCCATGCCGGGCAGCATCTCGAGCATGTTCGTCAGGTTGCCCATCTTGCCGATCTGGCGAAGCTGCGCGGCGTAGTCTTCGAGGTCGAACTTGCCCTTCATCATCCGGGCGGCGAGCTTTTCAGCCTCCGCCTGGTCAATGGTCTCGGTCGCGCGCTCCACCAGGCCGACGATGTCGCCCATGCCGAGGATGCGGCCGGTGACGCGTTCCGGATGGAAATCCTCCAGCGCGTCCTGTTTTTCGCCGACGCCAATCAGCTTGATCGGGGCGCCGGTGATGGCGCGCATCGACAGCGCCGCACCGCCGCGGGCGTCGCCGTCCATGCGGGTCAGGACGATGCCGGTGATGGACAGCGCGTCGTTGAACGCCTTGGCGGTGTTGACCGCGTCCTGGCCGGTCATGGCATCGACGACGAGCAGGGTCTCGGCCGGGTTGGTGGCGGCGCGAACCTGACGGACTTCCTCCATCAGTTCCTCGTCGATCGACAGCCGGCCGGCGGTGTCGAGGATGACGACGTCGAAGCCTTCGCGGCGGCCGACATCCATCGCGCGGTTGGCGATCTGCACCGGCGTCTGGCCGGCGATTATCGGCAAACTGGGGACGCCGGCCTGATCCGCCAACTGCGCCAACTGGAGCTGCGCGGCGGGGCGCTGGGTGTCCAGGCTGGCGAGCAGCACGCGGCGCTTCTGCTTGTCCTTCAGCCGCAGCGCCAGCTTGCCCGAGGTCGTGGTCTTGCCGGAACCTTGCAGGCCGACCATCAGGATCGGCACTGGGGCGGCGGCGGCGAGGTTGATCGGGACGGCGCCTTCGCCGCCCAGCGCCTCGATCATCACGTCGTTGACGATCTTCACGACCTGCTGGCCCGGGGTGACCGAGTCCAGGACTTCCGCGCCCACCGCGCGTTCGCGGACCTTGGCGATGAAGTCGCGCACGACCGGCAGGGCGACGTCGGCGTCCAGCAGGGCGACGCGGACTTCACGCAGCGCCTCGGTGACGTCGGACTCGTTCAGCGATCCGCGGGCGCGGAGGCCGTCGAAGACGCCGGATAGCTTGTCCGATAGTGCCTCGAACACGGGTGGCGGTACTCCTGGCGCGTGGTTACGCGATCGTCCAAACGGTTAAGCGCCGCTGCGCGAACCCTCGCGGAGCGGCGTAGCCCCCGCGTGTGGCGGGGACCGGGTGTTCGGATTGACCCGGATCGGCGGCTTATGGCGGGGGGAAGCGCGAGAGTCAATGATTGCGAGCGGATGGGGTTCGCGGCGACAGATGGACGGTGCTCGTGGTATGGTCTTGCCATGGCAATCAGCGATCCGAACGATCCGGTACTGGCGCGCTTTCGCCGAGACCTCGACGCGGTTCACGGCGATGGCGTCGATCGCGTGGTGCTGTTCGGCTCCCGGGCGAGGGGCGACTGGGGACCGGATTCAGATTACGATATCGCGGTCTTTCTCAAGAATCCGGCTGGTCTTTGGGATGAACTTGCGAAATTGGCCCATATAACGACGGACATCCTGAACGACACAGGCGCGCTGATTTCGGCAAAACCGTTTGCGGCGGACGTATATCAAGACCGGTCGCCGCTGATGCAGGCGATCCGAACTGACGGGGTCGAGTTTTGACGCCGTAATCCGAGCAGTTTCTCGATAAGGCCACGAATGTCTGGCCGACGCGCGCCTGAACGAGGCACAGCCGCCGCGCATCGCCGGGTGCGAGGCCTATCTGAGTGCCTACCACGCAGCCGAGGCGCTCATTCGCGGACGCACCGGCAGGGTGGCGAAAACGCACCGGGGCGTTCGCGCAGAGTTCGCGCGCCTGACCAGGGGAGATGATCGGGTGGACCGCTCTCTATCTGAATTCCTTGCCCAGGCTTACGAACTCAAGTCGATTGCGGACTATGGCACGGGACGCGACGGGGTGGTATCGGCTGAGGCAGCGGCGGCTGCGATTGAAACGGCCGACCGATTTGTTGATTGCGTCGCCAATTTGATCTCGAGCGGAGATTGCTAAGCAATCCGTCCGATAATCGGTGGCTACCGTCGCTACCATGTGCTGACGCAGAACGCCGCTAACCTCGTCTGTCCGCCTGGACCCGCCGCGCCAAGCATCACACCAAATCGTTCAGCAATTCCGGATGCCGATCCAACAGGCGGAACAGATTGACGACGGCCGGCATTGGCGTCACTTCGCCGCGTTCGTAGCGTGAGAACGCGTTATGTCCACCACCGGTCAGCCGGGCCGCGGCTGCCTGGCTCAGACCGAGCTTGCGGCGGATACGCCGGCTATCGGCGCTTTGCCGCTGCCGTTCCTGAATGACCAACGCATCCCCTGCGGCGGCATAGCGGAGGGCGCTGTCGGGATCGAATTCGGTCTCGCTGCAGGCTACGCATCACCGGCCTGAAAGACCCTCGACGGTAACCGATACCCCCGCGTGGTTGATCAAGAACGCCTCGCCATCAAAGCGCGCCATCGGTTGACGGCTGTCGCACTCGGTGCAGGTTCGGGCCATCCGCTATCTCTCTTTGAATTGGACCACCGGGGCCGTGTCACGCATGGTGATCTTGATATAGGCCATTTTGCCGGCGGGCCAGCCTGTATGAACGTCGCGCCTTCTCTCCAGCGAAAGGGCCCCCGAAGGGTCTTGTGGGGCGGTCAAGTCGCGACCGTTAACTCTCTGTTCATCATTTTGATCTAAGACCCCCTGATTGGCGCGGTCAGATTAAATCCGGAGTGCTACACCGTCATGGAACACACAGCATGACGCTCGGAATCGAGTCCATGGAGCCGATTGAGGCAGAAGGACAGGTGGACTGGAAGAACTGTGCCCTGGTCGAGACGATCGCCGGCAAGGTTTCCGGCGCCCCTCTGCTCAAAGGGACCCGCATGCCCGCTCAGACCATCATCGACAATATCGACGCAGGCATGACACCGTCCGAGGTCGCGGAAACATGGCAGCTCGATCTTGCCACGGTCCTCGCAATCCACGCCTTCGCCGAGACCTATCGTGCGCGTTCTGCTCGATAAGAATGTTCCTCATCCGATCAAACGCGGTTTGCCGGCCCACTCTGTAAGTACCGTCGAACATGAGGGTTGGGGCACTCTGTCGAACGGGCTGTTGCTTCAGGCGGCCGAGCCGCGCTTCGATGTGCGGGTCACCTGCGATCAGAACATCATCCACCAGCAGAACCTGGCGCAGCGGAGGCTAGCCGTCGTCGTGATCGACACCAACCTCTGGCCGGTCATTCAGGTTGATCTCAACCCGATCCGCCACGCCGTGAATGCGGCGCTGCCCGGCAGCTACCAGGTCGTGCATTATCCGAAACCCGTCCTGCGGCGACGACCCTATCAGCCGCCCCGGTAGGGCCTGCCGCACGGTGCTTTAGGCGACGCCCAAGAATAAGCGAAGCGGGCGGCTGACTTTGTTTCGTCATGGCCCGGCTTGTCCGGGCCATCTGTCGCGGCACGTGCGGCTATAGGTGGCCCGGACAAGCCGGGCCATGACGGTTTCGGGGACCTGGCCCCTTGAAGCGATAGTTCTTGGGCGTCGCCTAAGGCAGTTCGCGCCTCAGAACACCGCCACCAGTGCAATCCCCGCCACCATCAGCGCCCCGCCGACCACCCGCCACAGGCTGATATGATGCACCTCCATCCCGAACAGCCCGAACTGGTCGATCGCCAGCGACATCAAAATGTTCGCCGTGATCGTCAGCCCGGCGAACGCCGCGGCGCCGACTTTGTCCACGAACAGCAACCCGGCGACCACCGCGAACGCTCCGGCCAACCCGCCCAGCGGCGCCCACCACGGCATCCCGCTAACCCCCTCCACCGTCGGCAAAGGCCGCGGCATGCACACCAGCATCACCCCCAGCAGAGCCACGATCGGCAGGAACGACACCAGGCTCGCCAGCCACGGGTTGGTCAGGGCATTTCGCAGCGCCCCGTTCATCGGCGGCCCCCAGGCCTGCAAGGCGCCCGCGATCAGGATGACGGGATAAAGCCACACTGCGCCGAGGCCCTTCATCGATAGTCCTCCCTCCGGAAACGACATGCCGAACACGCCCGCGATCGCCAGCAGCAACGCCGGCGGCATCACCAAAAAGCCGAGCTTCAGGAAGTTCCAGGCACTGACCCGAACCCCCTCACGCCGCAGTGCCGTCAGCCACAGGATCGTTGCCAGCGAACCGGTCACCGACAGGTTCGGCCCCAGATCGACGCCGATCAGCACGGCGGCCCGGACGGGTTCCGGCACACCGGCGGCCTCCACCACGCGGCCGGCCAGCAACCCGGCCGGCAGGTTGTTCACCAGGTTGCAGCCAAACGCGAGCACCGACCCGGCCACCCATGCCGCCCCCGTTGCCGACCACCGCACCAGATCGCCCAGCAGCGCGGCCAGATCGCCCGTGACGCCGGTCTTACCCAGCGCCTCTACCAGCACGAACAGACCCGCCACCAGCGGCAACACGCCCCAGGAGATGCCCTTGACGACCTCGACCGGCCCCGACCGCGACGGTATCAGCACCAGGACCGCACTCGCCGCCCCGGCCAGAAACGTCGGCAGCCCGAGTTGGATGTCGAATGCGGACGATACCAGCAACACCACCGCGGTGGCCGCGATGCCCGCCGCCGCCAGCTTGCCGCTGACCGTCAGCTTGGGCACCGCGATGCCGGAGGCAACAGGCTCCCGCAGCCGCTTCCTCTGGGTCCAGCGCAGCACCGCGTAGGTGGCGGCAATCGAAAGCACCGAGGGCAGTGCATACATCGGCAACCACTGCAGCAGCGGCGGCATGTGGCTCCCGTAGATCACCAGGTTCGCCGGGTTGGATATCGGCAGCACGAAGCTCGCCGCATTGGCAATGAAAGCGCAGGTGAACAGATAAGCCAGCGGTTCCGTCGCCTCCGCGGTCCTGACCACGGCCGCCACCGCCGGAGTCAGCACAACAGCGGTGGCGTCGTTGGACAGGAACACCGTCACCACCGTCCCGACCGCGAAAATCAGAGCGAACAGCCGCGTCGGCGACCCGCTTGCCAGCACCGCCGCCCGCGCCGCCAGCCAATCGAACAGACCCTCCTGCCGCGCCAGTTCCGCCAGCAGCATCATCCCGATCAGGAACAGATAGACGTCGGTGCCTTTCAGCACGCCCGCCAGCGCGTCGGCCGCCGGCAGCAGCCCGAGGCCAACCAGCACCGCCGCCCCGGTCAGCGCCCAGATGAACTCCGGCCAGGCGAAGGGCCGCAGGATCACCCCGGCGGTGGCGGCCGCGGCGATTCCCCAGACCGTCCAGGGCGGAGCGCCCATCAGGCAACTTCCACCGCAGCGCCGGGCGCCACCTGTTCGGCGGCGGACTCCCGGGTCTCCGGCATCAGCACCGCGAAGAACGCCAGGGCGCAGCAGGCAATGGAAGCGAGATACAGGAACCCGGACGGATAGCCGAACCACTGCACGACAAAGCCGGCGGTGGCGTTGCTGAGCGTGGCGCCGACGCCGACGGAAAGCGCGGTCAGGCCCTGGGCGAAGTTGAACCGCCCGGTGCCGCGCATCAGGTCCGACGCGATCAGCACCGAGATCACGCCGAAGATGCCGGCCGCCACGCCATCGAGAAGCTGGATGCCCACGACGGCATAGGGGCTTGAGGTCACCGAGAACAGCAACCCCCTCACCGGCAGCACCGCCAGCGCCGTCAGGAAGATCGGCTTGCGCCCGATGCCCTTCGCCGAGGCCCGGCCGACACACCAGGCGACTCCCACCATGACGAACTGCGCCGCGATGATGCAGGCCGACAGCGCGATCGTGTCGGATCCCGGATGCGTCTGCGCCAGCACCTGTCCGGCCATCGGCAGCATCGCCGCGTTGCCGAAATGGAACAGCACCACCGAGGCCAGGAAGATCCGCAAATCCCGCCGCCGTAACAGGTCCCGCAATGCCATCGGCTCGCCGTCCCGGGCCGGATCCTCGCCGCCGCGCGCCCGCTCGTGGTCGATCTCCTTGGGGTTGATCATGGTGACGATGCCGGCGCTGGCGACGGCGAAGCCGCAGACGAGGTAGAAGATCCAGTGGTATCCCAGGATCTTCCCCAATGTGCCGGCCAGCACGGCGGCGATCAGGTTGCCGGCATGGTTGAAGCTTTCATTGCGGCTGACTCGCCCGTCCAACAGCCCGCGCCCCACCAGCCCGAGCGACAGCGCGGCGATGGCGGGCGGGATCACCGCCGAGGCTCCGCCCAGCAGCGCCTGTGCCACGATCACCGTCCAGAACTGCGGGAACAGGACGATCAGCAGGCAGCCCAGCGCGACCATCAGTCCGGACACCGCGATCAGCCGCCGCTTCGCCCGCGACCCGTCCACCAGCAGCCCGGCCGGGATCTGGCAGATCGCCGCGGCGATCGAGGATGCACCCATCGCCAGGCCGATGGCGCCCGGGTCCCAATGCTGCGAGCCCTTCAGGAAGATCGAGAGATACGGCCCGACGCCGTCGCGGACATCGGCCATCAGCATGTTGATCCAGTCCAGCCCGCGCAACGAGCGGGCCGAGGCTTGTTTTTGGACAGTGCTCACCACGCCCTCCCGTTGCGGTCCGGGCCAGGCTGTGGGCCGAGGCTGTCCTTATCCGGCCGGGCGGCGGGATACCCCGGGCCGCGGGATCGGCCGCATCCTCATCCGCCCGGACGCGGATTGTCCCGAATACTCCGTCGCAACGTCCGGGCGCCGCGTTGCGTTCCCCGGTCAGGCTACCTTGACGTCATGCCAGAAGCCGAACCGGCCGCCGACTGCCGCCATGCTTGGGCGCGGAGACTCGTAGACCCAGGCGGCGCGCTCGTAGCGCTGTCCGTCGATGACCGCGTCGTAGAACTGCACGCCGTGCGGGCAGGCGCGGTCGGAGCCTGTTTTCGGCGCTTTCTCCAGCCACTCGCGCCGGGTCGCATCGGCCGGAAAATAGGCGTAGCCGCCGTTTTGCACGATGTCGTTGCTCTCGGCGATGACGTGATCGTTCAGGGTTGCTTTCATGGCGCCATTCTCCTTCAGGCAGGAGATAGGTTCGGCGGCCGATTCCGCTATGGCCTGCCGCGATGAAGAAAAGTCATCGAGGCGAACGCGCCCAGCCACGACCCGATCGCGGCGAACAGAACGTAGACCCAGTTCTGCGTGTAGCTGATGACCGCGAAAGACGAGAGCAGATACCAGACGCTGCTCCATGTCGCCGCGGGCACGCGCTTGCGCGCCGCGACCGCGGAGGAGAACATCACATACACGGCATCGGTAGCGGCCGTTGCAGCCAGCACGCCAAGCGCGGTCAGCGGGTCGATGCTCAACAGGGCGGCCGGGATCACAGCGCGGTCCGGATCAGCTTGAAGGCGTGCTCCACCGTTGCAGCGCGAATGGCGGTGCGGTCGCCGGGGAAGACGCGGCTTTCGGCATGCACCGGCGCCCTGGCGCGGGCCAGGCCGAACCAGACCAGGCCGACGGGTTTCCCGGCGCTGCCGCCACCGGGACCGGCGATGCCGGTGACCGATATCGCGATGGCAGCGCGGGAGCGGGACAGCGCGCCCCCGGCCATGGCGGCGGCGACCTGTTCGCTGACCGCGCCGTAGCGCTCGATCAGCGGCATCGGCACCCCGATCATCTGGTTCTTGGCTTCGTTGGAGTAGGTGACGAAGCCGCGGTCCACCACGTCGGACGAACCGGCGATGGCGGTCAGCGCGGCGGCGATCAGTCCGCCGGTGCAGCTTTCGGCGGTGGCCAGCATGATCCCCTTGGCGCGGCAGGCGGCCAGCAGGGCTTCGGCTTCGGTCAGGATATAGGCTGGGAGCATGACGGGGCCGCTTCGCTTTGTTCCCGCCAGCGTGACGCCCGGGGTGCCGTCTGTCCACTGAAAGGCGCGCACTGGACCCGGAGAGGCCGCGCCCCTACCTTGCCATCAAGAACAACAGCGGCTTCGCCCGTCGGGAGGCTACATGAACGCCCCAGTCAGCACGCCTGACCTTGATGATCCCTGGACCATCCCGCTCGACCGGATCGATCCTTCCGATGCGCGGCTGTTTCAGGATGATGTCTGGCCGGATTGGTTCGCCCGGCTGCGGCGCGACGATCCGGTGCACTTCACCGCGGAAAGCCAGTTCGGTCCGTTCTGGTCGATTACCAAATACAAGGACATCATGAAGGTCGAAACCAATCCGGCGGTGTTTTCTTCGGCCTCGGGGATCACGTTGCTGGATCAGGAAGCGCAGTACAAGCTGGCGATGTTCATCGCCATGGACCCGCCGAAGCATGACGTGCAGCGGAACGTCGTAGCGCCCATCGTTGCCCCGGGAAATCTTGCCAATTTGGCGGGAACGATCCGGGAGCGGGCGGCAAAAATCCTCGATCGATTGCCGCGCAACGAAACCTTCGACTGGGTCGAGCATGTCTCGATCGAACTGACGGCGCAGATGCTCGCGACTTTGTTCGATTATCCGTTCGAGCGGCGGCGGGAACTCACCTACTGGTCGAATGTCGCGACATCGAACTTCAAGGACCCGAACGCGCTGGTGAAGACGGAGGAGGAACGTTTCACCGAGCTGAAAAAAATGGCCGCGGCGATGACCACGCTCTGGAACGAGCGGGTCAATGCGCCGTTGCGGCCTGACCTGATCTCGATGCTGGCGCATGGCGAGGCGACCCGGGACATGGACCCGGTGGAGTTCCTGGGGAACTGCACGCTGCTGATCGTCGGCGGCAACGACACCACGCGCAATTCGATCAGCGGCGGATTATGGGCGCTGAACAAGCACCCGGACGAATACCGCAAGCTGCGGGAAAATCCCGGGCTGATCCCCGGCATGGTGCCCGAGATCATCCGCTGGCAGACGCCGCTTGCCTATATGCGGCGGACGGCGCTGGAGGACTATGAGCTGGGCGGCAAGACGATCCGCGCCGGTGAGAAGCTGGCGATGTGGTACATCTCCGGCAACCGCGACCCCGATGCCATCGAAAGCCCCGACCGTTTCATTATCGATCGGCCTCGCCCGCGTCAGCATCTTTCGTTCGGGTTTGGGATTCACCGTTGCGTGGGCAATCGTCTTGCGGAACTGCAACTGACGATCCTGTGGGAGGAGATCATGAAGCGGTTCCCGTTCATCGAATTGGTGGAGGAGCCGAAACGGGTTTACTCCGCCTTCGTGCACGGGATTTCGTTGATGATGGTGCGCATTCCGGGGTGACGGTGCCGGACGGGACCGATGCGCCCGACCGTCATGTCGACGCAGGCCGGCATCCACGCCCTTGCCTGTTGGCGCAAAGGCGTGGATGGCGAGCCTTCGCCCGCCATGACGGCGGGGACGACACCGCCTATGGCTTAGACTTCAACGCGGTTGGCATCAGATCGCGGTATTATCCTCGTCCCGGCTGCGGAAATACGCCCGGAGCCGATTGCGGAGGTCGATCTTGCGGTCGGTCAATTGCCAGACGCCCTGCCAGTCGCGCTTGATGTCCGCCGCCGGATCGAACCGAGTCTGCCACAGGATTTCCGTGCGATTATTGTAGCCGCGCTTGCTCTTCGAACCGTGGAAGTAATGCAGCAGAAGCCCGTCCACGAAGCCGATGTTGCGCTTGATATACGCCTCCGCCCGCGCCTCCCACTCGAAGCACCAGGCGGCGTAGGTCGGGCATTCGCGGACGATCTCAGGGCTGAGGCTTCGCGCCATCTCGCCGATCAGGCCATGCGCCATATAGCTGTCGGCCGATCCGACGATGCCGAAATCGATCAACCCGCCGAGATGGTCCCAGGCGTCGCGGCGGCACGCCCAGGCATAGCCCGGGTGCCATACCCCATAGGCGCCGATGGGATCCGGCCTGTTCCCCGCGTTGCGCATCCACTGCGCCACGAAACCTTCGAACGACCCCAGCGGTTCGTAATTCGGGCCGAGATCCGTGGAGTGCGCGAACATCTGCACGACGCTGAAATGCTGAAGCTGGTGGATGGTTTCTTCAACGATATCCGCACGCGCGAACTGCACGTCCGCGTCGATCCAGGCCAGGTATTTCCAGTCGGGCGGCAGGCGGGAAACGCCGATATTGATCAGGTTTTCCTTGTGCCAGATCTCGTGGTTGGTCCGCACCTGGATGTGGTTGGAATTGTGGCGATTGGTGATCTCGAAATCGCGGTCGCCGAAAGCGGCTTCGACTGTATAGAGAACGGCGCCGGCATCGGTGATATAGGTCTCGAAATCGCGGTACAACCCGTACCTCGAGCGATACCGTGACGGATTGATGATCGGCGTGACGACATAAAGCGGCGCGTCAACCGGTTTGATGGGAAGAATCGTCATGAGTTGATGGATTGCCTTTGATGCTCTGTTCGTCGTGCAAGTCTGGCAGGAACGTGCCGCCGATGGCGCTGAAAGCCCGGGATCGCGCCGCCGTTCGGGTCTGGCCGGGCGCGGTTCGGATGACACAGGACGCGACGGTCATTGGGTGCTCGGCTTTGGATGTTCGTGCTTTGTTCTTGCTACTACAGGTTGCCGAAGAACGCAACTAAAAACCATCGCGCGAGCGCATCACCGGTCCGGGGCCATGCCCCTACGGCGCCAAAGCCGCCCCCGACGGGCGGCGCGGGTCGCTCGCCCCGTAGTACACGGCCTTCGGTGCGGCCGACCCGGCCGAAGCCGCATCCGGCTGCGAGGCCCCGGCCGCAATCAGCGCTACCGCGCCCCACGGCCGCTGCTCCTCGATCCGGTATCCCATCCGTTCAAGCCGCGCCCTGGTGTCCGGCGACAATGCGAACCGTTCGGCGAACAGCACATCCGGCTCCCATTGATGGTGCAGCCGCGGCGCATCCACCGCTTCCTGCGCGTTCATCCCGTAGTCGATCACGTTCACGATCGCCTGCAGGGTCGCGCTGATGATCCGCGGTCCGCCGGGCGAACCGGCGACCATCTCGACCGCCCCGTTCTTCAGCACGATCGTCGGCGCCATCGAGGACAAAGGGCGCTTGCCGGACGCGATCTCATTGCCTTCGCCTTGCACCAGTCCGAACTGGTTCGCCACGGCAGGCTTGATCGTGAAGTCGTCCATCTCGTCGTTCAGCAGGAAGCCGGTGCCCCCCGCCACCACGCCGGCGCCGAACAAGCCATTGATCGTGGTGGTGACGGAAACCGCGTTGCCGGCGCGGTCCAGGACCGAGTAGTGCGTCGTCTCCGGCTTCTCTCCCGGCGGCGAAACCGGCGGACCGAGGCTGGCCGAAGGTGTCGCCCCATCGCCGATCTGCCCGCGCAGGCGCGCCGCGTAATCCTTGGACAGCAGCCGCTGCAGCGGTATCGAGACGAAATCCGGGTCGCCGAGCCAGGTCGCCCGGTCGAAGAACGTCAACCGAAACGCTTCGGTCATCAGATGCACGGCCTCGGCCGCGTGGAACCCCATCCTGCGCAGATCGTAGCCTTCCAGGACGTTCAAGGTCTCGCACAGCGTCGTTCCGCCCGAAGACGGCGGCGGGACCGAGAGGATGACGGTGCCGCGATAGGTGCAGCGCAGCGGCTCGGCTTCGGCGACCCGGTAGGAGGCGAAATCGGCTGCGGTGATGATTCCCCCGCCGCCGCGCGCGGCTTCCTCCACCGCCTGAGGGATCGCGCCGCCATAGAACGCATCCGGTCCCTGGTCTGCGATGGCCTCCAACGTCGCCGCCAGCGCGGGCTGGCGCAAAATCTCTCCGGCGCCGATGGGCGCGCCATCGGCGTGCAGGAAGATCGCCGCCGCCTCCTTGTTGCGGCTCAGCAGCGGGGCGCCGTACCGCAGCAGCGCCGCGTCGGCGACGGTCAGCACGAACCCGTCCCGGGCCAGGCGGATGGCGGGGGCCATGACCTTCGCCCGCGGCAGCGTGCCGTATTTCACCAGGGCGGTGTCGAGGCCGAGCACCGAGCCCGGCACCGCGACCGCCTTCCAGCCGAACAGGCTCGCACCCGGCTCCGGCTGGCCGTCCAGGCCGAGGAACATGTCCCGGCTCGCGGCGGCGGGCGCCGTCTCCCGGAAGTTGACGACAACATCCCGGCCATTGGCCAGATGGGCGGCAAGGAAGCCGCCGCCGCCGATATTGCCGCAACACGGGTTGACCACCGCCTCGGCATAGCCCACCGCGACGGCGGCATCGATCGCGTTGCCGCCCTGGCGGAGGATGTCCACCCCGGACTCCGCCGCGAGACGCTGTGCGGAGACGACGAGACCGGTGGTGGATTCCGTCGGCGGGAGCGATGCGGCATGCGCGGCAAGCGGCATCAGGCCGATCGTCAGCAGGGCGAAAAAACAACCGGCGCTGCTTATTGCAGTCATGGCACGGATTTTCCGTGCATTCCCCGCCGGCAGGGGGCGCGATGGATGGCCCGAACAAGCCGGGCCATGACGGTTCGACCGATCCCGAAAGCCAAATCGAATCCGCACCTACATCGCCGCCTGGATCGAGTCGCCGACGATCTGCACGATGCGATCCAGCGTCGCCTCCGGGGTGCTCAGCGGCGGCGCGAAGCACAGCGTGTCGCCACTCGCGGGCGGCCCGTCCGCCGCGCCCCGCACACGGAACAGCAGCCCGCGTTCGGCGGCCCGCGCCACCACCCGGGCGCCAAGACCCTTCGCCGGTGTCCGGGCGCCCTTGTCCTCCACCAGTTCGATCGCGGCGAGCATCCCGATGCCACGAACCTCCCCGACAGCGGGCAATGCCGACAGCGATTCAAGCGCGGCGCGGAAGCGGTCGCCCTGCACCCGGGCGCGCTCCACCAGCCCTTCGCCCTCCAGGATAGCGATATTGGCCAGCGCGACGGCGCAGCACACCGGATGGCCGGAGTAGGTCGCCGCGTGCATGAATTTCTCGTCCGCCGGTGCGTCCAGAATAACGTCGTGGATGGCCTTGGAGACGATGACGCCGCCGAGCGGCAGGTATCCGCTGGTAACCCCCTTGGCGAAGGACATCAGGTCCGGCTGCACGCCCGAATGACCCAGCCCGAACCATTGCCCGGTGCGGCCGAAGCCGGTGATGACCTCGTCGGCGATCAGCAGGACGCCGTGGCGATCGCAGATTTGCCGCAGGCGGGGCCAGTAGGTTGCCGGGGGGACGATGACGCCACCCGAGCCCATGACGGGTTCCGCGATGACGGCGGCCACCGTGCCGGCGCCCTCGGCGAGGATCGCTTGCTCCACCGCGTCCGCCGCTTCGATGCCGGGATCGCCGTTGCCTGGCCAGCGATAGGGATAGGGCGGCGCGACCTGAAGGAACTCCGGCACCATCGGGCCGAACATCTTGTGGTAGCCCGGCAGGCTGGTTGCGCTCAGGGCCGCCATGGTGACGCCGTGATAGCCGTAGCGGCGGGAGATGAACTTCACTTTGTCCGGCTTGCCCAGGCGCTTCCAGTAATAACGGGCGAACTTGAAGGCGCTTTCATTGGATTCCGCCCCGCCCGTGGTGAAGTAGACGCCCGACATGTTCGCATAGGCCAGGCTGACGAGCTTCTCCGCCAGCCGGATCGCCGGTTCGTTGCTGAACCCGGCATAGGCTGACGCGAAATCCAGGGTCTCGATCTGGGACGCCGCGGCGGCGGCAAGTTCCTTGCGGCCATGGCCGATATTGACGTTCCACAAGCCGGAGAGGCCGTCGATATACTCTCGCCCGTCGGCGGTGCGCAGGATGCTGCCTTGCGCCGAGACGAACAGCTTCGGATTGGCGTGGTCCCCGGCGGAATGCAGCGGGTGGATCATGTGCCGCTGGTCGGTTGCCACCAGAAGATCGCTCATCCGCTGCCCTTTCCTGATCGGGGTCAGGCTAGACCATGTCGGGCGGTGGTTGAAGGGACAGCTACGCCCCCCGCGCCTCGATCTGCCCGGCCTTGATCGCCTCCAGGAACAGCCGCCAGTCGATCTCGGTCTGCGCCGCATACTCCATGGCGAACCGCGCCAGCGCCGCGTCGAACGCGGTGCCGGTGCCGAGGTACCCGGCAATCCGCGCCGCGTCGCCCGACCGGGCATGCGCCCGCGCCAGCCCGACACCGCACAAGGTCGCATGATACGGCAGCGCGCCCTCCGCCAGGTCGGCGCCGATAAGCGCCAGCCGGCTGTCCTTCAGTTGCCGGACATAGCAGTGCTGGTCATCGCCCGTCTCCTGCGTCCAGCCCAGGAACACGTCCGGCACGCTCTGCATGATCCGCTGCCCGACAACCACGCGCTGGCCCTGGTTGCGGTAGATGCTCGGCCCGGCGAACGGCGCCAGCACTGAGCTCTGAGCCTCCTTCAGTTGCAGCAGTAACGTCTGGTCGTCCTTGGTCACGTACAATCCGATCGCGCAGAACGTGCCGACGCTGCCGACACCGACGACCTTGAACGCAACGTCCGCCAGATCGTAGCGATCCAGCAGGATGCGCCGTTCCTCCGGCAGGGACAATTGATACGAGGCAAACGCGGTGCGGGCGACGATCTCGTGCGTGTCGTCCTGCTGGCCGCTCAGCGGGACGATCAGCGGCGGTTTCTCCTTGATCCGCCACTCGCCCCGGACCTTCTCGACCAGTTTCGGATACCCTTTGCTGCCGGCCTCGGCGGCGGCCTGAAGCCGCTTGATCTCCCGGTCGCGCAGCTTGTCGTCGGAGATTTCCCCCACCACGACCGACACGTCCACGCGCGAACGCCACGACTCCAGCGGGTCGAGCCGCGCCAGTTCCTGCATATGCATGCGGTACGACTGCACCACCTGTGACGCCAGGTTGGTCGCGGCCTTGTCGCCCAGGCTGCGCGACCGCGCATCGACGGCAAACGATGCGGCGAGGCGCTTGATATCCCACTCGAACGGCGCCGGCAGCGTTTCATCGAAGTCGTTGATGTCGAACACCGGCGTCCCTTCCGGCGAGGCGAAGGTGCCGAAATTCGCCAGATGGCAGTCGCCCGAAGCCTGCACCCAAATACCGGTGGCCGGCGTGTCCGCCATATCGGCTGCCATGATCGCCGCTGCGCCGCGGAAAAACGTGAACGGCGACGCCCGCATACGATCGTACCTGATCGGCAGCAAACTGGCGATACGATGCCGTCCGGATTCGATCAGGATATCGATCGGATCGCGCCGGTTGGGCGACGGCATCCAGCGCGCATGCATGCTGCGCGGAACGACTTTGCGCAAAGACTGCCCCGCCTGGCGGCGTTCGGCTATCGGCAACACCCTAACCGGTTGCATGTGCTCCAGAGGCATTGGGACATTCCCGAAGAGTTGAAATATATCACCTCGCAACCCCGATGGTTCGCAAGTGGTATAAGGGGCCGCAAGCCCCGGTTTTGGCAAAAAAACGCCGTTTTATTGTTACAATAACAAGTCGGGCCGCAAGATTCGTATCGTCCCGAGGACCAGAGCGGCGATAACGCCCGCGACCACATCGTCCGCCATGATCCCGAACGCTCCATGCTGCCGATCGGCCCAGCCGACGGGACCGGGTTTCGCGATGTCGAGCACACGGAACAGTGCAAACGCGCCGAGCAATCCCGGGATGCCGGGCCGGGCCAAAGCCAGCATCGCGATCCACTGTCCGGCGAACTCGTCGATCACCACCCAGCCCGGGTCGCCCGCGACCTCGGCGCGCCGCACTGCGATGAAACCTCCGAACGTCGCCAGCAACGCAGCCACCGCCAGCGCAACCGGCGACAGCCACAAGAGCAAGGCCCCAACCAGAACTGCCGCGGCCGAGGCGACCGTGCCGGGGGCCTTCGGCGCGTATCCCGTGCCGAAGCCGGCAGCGATGAACCGGGCGATCCTCATGATATCCGCCCGAGGAATGCCTGAATGGCCTCCAGCGCCGGGGGTTCGGTCAAGATTGGCGCATGGCCGATGCCCGGCAGCGTGACCACGTGCATGTCCGGACGCCGAACCAGCATTTGTGCAACCGTCTCCGCCAGCAGGATGTTGCTGACCTCGCCGCGCGCCAACAGGATCGGCACCTGCTTCAGCGCTCCGAACAACGGCCAGAGGTCCGGAGGCGGGCGGTGCATCAGTTTGACGATGCGGGTGTCCCACAACGGGTGGAACCGGCCGTCGCCACCTTGCCGGTAGGTCAGTTCGGCCATCCGGCGCCACGAGTCTTCGGTATGCAACGAAAGCGGCGGCAGGCACCCCTGAAGGAAGGCGACACAGGCGTCCAGGCTTTCCAGCGCCGGATCGTCGCCGACAAAACCGCGCACGAAGTCGGCACCGTCCGCGCCAATGTCCGGGCCGATATCGTTCAGCACGACCGCCCGGACCAGTCCCGGCCGCATCGCAGCGAGACCCATCGCCAACAGTCCGCCGAAGCTGGTGCCGATAACCACCGCCCGATGCACGTGCAAGGCGGCGCAGACATCCGCCACGTCTCGCGCGCAGGCCTCCGGCGCGTAGCGTTCAACCGCGCGGGTCCGGCCGGAATCGCCTCGCCCGGCATAGTCGATCGCGACCATCAGGCGGCCGCGGCCAATAAACGGAACCAGCGTTTCGAAGTCTCCGCCGGTGCGCACCAGTCCAGGCAGGCACAGGATCGGAGGCAGGCTGTCGCCGCCCGGCCAGACGCGAACATGCAGCTTCAGTCCATCCCACGCCGAGATCCGGACGATCAGCGCGTCCACGGCGTCGCCGCCAGTATCGGCGTTGTGTCCCCGCTTTTGGCCCGGTACATCACCACGTTCTCGGTCACCCGCTGCACGTAGTTCCTGGTTTCCGCCACCGGAATCAGCTCGATCCAATCGATCATGCCGATCGGCCCGGTGCGCGGATCGCCGTTGTCGCCGAGCCATTGGGCGACGCGGTGCGGCCCGGCGTTGTAGGCGGCGGCGGCCAGCGGCAGGTTGCCATCGAACCGCGTGAGAACCTCCTGCAAATACGCCGTGCCGAGACGGATGTTGTGACTCGCATCGGAGGTCAACGCAGACACCGATGCCGGGATGCCGAGCTGTCTTGCCACACTCTCCGCGGTCGGTGGCATCAACTGCATTAGACCGCGCGCGCCGGAGGAACTGACAGCGCCGATCTCGAAGCTGCTCTCCTGGCGCATGATGCCGAGAGAGAAGGCGGAATCCGGTGGTGAGGCCGGATCGAACGGCGCTGGCCAGCCCGCATCCGGCAACGCGATGCCGTCCCGCCCCATGCGGCGCGCGACGAAGACCGCGCCGTCCGGCATGCCGACGCGCAGCGCGAACGTGGCCGCCAAAGCGCGTTCCGAGACAATCGGCGCGAGCTCGTCCGCCCGGGTCAGGAAAATCCGCGCCCGCGCGTAGTCGCCCCAGGCGACCAGCCAGGCGGTGGCGCGGACGACTTCGTGCTCGGTGAAGGCGATGGCGGCTTCCTGCGTCCAGCCCGGGTCGCGCAACGCCTTGATGCGCGCCACCAGCGCCGCCTGGCTCTCGCCCGACGCCAGAGCGGCGAGTTGGCCATAGAACGTTGTCGGCCACGCCGCCGCCTTGGCGTATTCCGGCTTCGGATCGCTTCCCGATGCCGCCGCGGCGCGGCCGAGCCAGTAATGCGCCCTCGCCCGGGTGATCGCAGCCGGTGAATCGGCCAGCGCCTTGAAGTGCGGCACCGCCCGCGCGGGATCGTTCAGCATCCGCAGCGCGATGAATCCGGCGAGGAAATCGGCGTCCGCCTTCTGCTCCGGGGCCGTCTGTCCATGCGCCGCGGCGATGACGTAGGCGTTCTTCGGATCGCCGTCATGCAGCAGGCGCCGCGCCAGCAGGTTGCGCTCGGTCCAGAACGCGGCGAGGTGGTCCGGCGCCGCCTTTTGCGCCGCTTCGCCCCGCTTGATCCACAACGCGACCGCATCCTGGATCTGGTCCGCATGGCGCAGCGCCCGCGCGCGGTCCAGGGTCAGGCCCGGGTCCGCCTGGAACGACGCGGGCAGCACCGACACCAGCGGCTCGGTCTGCGGGTCGTCGCGTTTTGCCGCGAGGCGGGCCTCGGCCGCTTTATGGTAGTTGGCGCCGAGCCGCGTGATCTGCCGGGCAGCGGCCTGATCATTGCTCCAGGCGAGGTGCTGGAAGCGCGCCCACTCATCATCCGCCGAGGCGATGCCGCCCCAGCGGCGCTGAAAGGCCGCTTCGGTGCCCGAATCGTCAATGGCGTTGATCCAGGCCTGAATGGCCAGCGCATTGGCCTCGGTCGTGTGGCCGGCATTGGCCAGCGCCTCGGCGCAACGCAGCATCGCGCCTGCCAAAGTCGGCGGCGGTTGGGTGCACTGCGCCAGCACAGCGGCGTCGTCCGGATCGGAGGCGACGGCTTCCTGCCGGCGGCGTTCCAGCATCGCCTGCGCGGGCCAGTCCGGATTGCGCTGCATGAATCCGGCGATTTCCTCGGCCGTTGCCGCGCCCGGCGCCCGCAGCCGCATATACAAGACCAGCTTCTCCGCCACCGGATCGGCGAATCGGGCCGCCGCGGCCTCGGCATCCGTCCAGCGGTTGGCGCGGACGGCCGCCAGCGGATTCGATCCGGCATCCTGCGCGCGGCTTTGCGCCGCCAGCACAAGCGCCAGACCGGCGAAAACCAAGCGAATCGGAACGGACATGACTCCTTCTAGCAAACCCGGCCTTGCGGCGCATCCATCGCGAGCCTAGCTTCCCGCCTTTCTGCAAAGCCCGGCCGGGAGAGGGGATATGTTTTCAGGATCGCTCGTCGCGTTGATCACGCCCATGCGGGACGATGGCTCCGTCGATGAGAAAGCCTACGCCGAGTTCGTGGACTGGCAGATCAAGGAAGGCACCCACGGGGTGGTCCCGGTAGGCACCACAGGCGAAAGCCCCACCCTGACGCACGCGGAACACCGCCGCGCGGTCGAGATCGCCATCGAGGTCGCCAAGGGCCGCGTGCCGGTCATCGCCGGGGCCGGATCGAACAGCACCGAGGAAGCCATCGCGCTGACCCGCCACGCCAAGGAAGCCGGCGCGGACGCGGCGCTGGTGGTGACGCCGTACTACAACAAGCCGACGCAGGAGGGGCTGTTCCTGCACTACTCCGCCATCGCCGACGCGGTGGAGCTGCCGATCATCATCTACAACATCCCGCCGCGCAGCGTGGTGGACATGAGCGTGGAGACGATGGCGCGGCTGGCAAAGCACCGCAACATCATCGGGGTGAAGGACGCGACCGCGAACCTGACCCGTCCGCTGCACACGCGGCGCATCTGCGGCGAGTCGTTCGTCCAGTTGTCGGGCGAGGACCACACCGCGCTGGCGTTCAACGCCGTCGGCGGTGTCGGCTGCATCAGCGTCACCGCGAACGTGGCGCCGCGCCTGGTCAGCGAGATGCAGACCGCCTGGGCCGAGGGCCGGTTCAAGGACGCGATGGCGATCCAGAACCGTCTGGTGCCGCTGCATGATTCGTTGTTCGCCGAGACCAGCCCCGGCCCGGTGAAATACGCCGCGTCCCTGCTCGGCAAGACCTCCGAACGCTGCCGCCTGCCTCTGGCCCCGTTGGCGGGGCCGACGCGGGAGCGGGTGAAGGCGGCGATGACCGAGGTCGGGTTGCTGAACTGACGGCGCCCCGCGTCGTCATGGTGGGTGAAGGCCCACCATCCACGCCTTTGAGGCCGCACCGGCATTGAAACACCATGGCTGAAGCAAAGAAGAAAAAGGGCCTGATCTCCCACGGCATGGCGGCACAGAACCGCAAGGCCCGGTTCGACTATGCGATCAAGGACACGGTCGAGGCCGGCCTCGTGCTGAAGGGGCCGGAGGTCAAGTCGCTCCGCCTTGGCCGCGCGACGTTGAACGAGGCCTGGGCGGGCGAGCGGGAAGGCGAGATGTGGCTGTTCAACGCCTACATCCCCGAATACCAGGGCGGCGTGCTGTCCCGGTTCGAGCCGCGCGCACCGCGCAAGCTGCTGCTGAAGAAGAAAGAGATCGTCAAATTGCAAGGCGTGGTGGCCAGGCAGGGCGCGACGCTGGTGCCGCTGGATATCCACTTCAACGACAAGGGCCGTGCGAAAGTGACGTTGGGCGTCGGCGAGGGGCGGCAGAAGCAGGACAAGCGGTCCTATATCGCCGACAGGGACTGGGCGAGGGACAAGGCGCGTTTGATGCGGGCGAGAGGATAGGGAACGCTGTTTTCGCGGCCGCCGATGCGCGATGATTACTTGGCTAACCGCGGCTTTTCAAGCAAAGACCCCCGAACGCCTGCTGCGTTAACGGGGGCCGTGTTTGCGAAGCTTTATTTCGCGCTCAGCACTAAGGGCTAAGCAAAGAGTGGACTGTGTTCACTAATTGCCGATGCCACAGCGGTCGGCAACTTCCATTATTTCAGGTGGAGTCATGCTCGGTTGCACCCTCCTGCGTCGTTGCGATAGGGAGCATGCGCTGCGTGACAGAGCGATGTCAACGAAATTATTTTTCGGCGCACTCGAGCACCCGAAGCTTTTTCTTCAAGCCGGCGATCTGTTCAGGGAAGTGTCCCGGCCGGCTGGTACCAACCGGCGTTGAGGTTGACCCGGGGAAAGGGCCGCCTCTACCGTCATGGCGGGCGCAGGCCGCATAGGCGTTAAAATAGCGCTCCGGCGGTCGCGTTTGCCGTCATGCCGACGCAGGTCGGCATCCACGCCTTCGCCTCAACCGGCACCGCAAGGCGTGGATGGTGCGTCTTCGCGCCCCATGACGGTCAGGGGGCAGTTGTCTCGCAAGCCCATTAATCTAACGCCTATGGGGTGCAGGCCCGCTGGCCACGCCTTTGTTTGCACAAGCGAAAGGCGTGGATGCCGACCCCCGTCGGCATGACGGGACGGCAGCGGCGTTCCGGCGACTCTGTATCAGGCGTCGGCGTGCTGATCCGCATGCGCCTTGGCAGCGGTTTCGGCATGGTGTTCGGCATGCAGGTGATGGCCGCGAGCGGCATGGGCATGGTGGGCCGCGGTTTCCACATCCTCATTGCGATGATGTTCGGCGGCCTTGCGGTGGTGCTCCGCGGCCTTTTCGTGATGGTTGGCGGCGGCTTCGTGATGGTCGGCGATTTGCGCAGAGTCGGACATGAATGTCTCCCGGCTGGCTGATGGACGGTTTGTCCAGGCGCCGCGTACCCGATGCGGGTGACAGGATAGCCGATCAGGTGATGAAGCTTGGATGAATGTCAGTCCGCCAGGGCCGGGCGAAACCACCTGATTGCCCGGACGACCGACCCCGGGACCACGACCAGCACCACCAGCAGCCATACCGCGACGGCGGACGCAGTCGGCCAATCCCGGTTGGCGAAAAACTCGTCCCACAGCACCTTGCCAATCAACTGCGCCTGAGGGCCGCCGAGGAGCGCCGGGATGACGTATTCGCCAATGGCGGGAACGAACACCAACGCGACACCGGCGGCGATGCCGGGCAGCGACAGCGGCAGAATAATGCGCCACAACACCCGCCACGGCGGCGCCCCCAGATCGGCCGCCGCCTCCGTCAGCGCCGGGTCCAGCCGGGACAGACGCGCATAGACCGGCAGCACCATGAACGGCAGGTAAGTATAGACAATGCCGATATACATCGCCGCATCGGTATAGAGCAGCCGGGTCCCGAGCATGCGGGCGACCAGCCCGTCATCGGCCAGGATGCCGATCCAGGCGTTGATCCGCATCAGGAAACCGGTCCAGAACGGCAGCATCACCGCCAGCAGCAGCGCATTCTGCCAGCGCGGCGCGGCGCGGGAGATCGCCAGCGCCATCGGGAAGCCCATCAGCAGGCAGATCAGCGTTGAAACTCCGGCCACGCGCAGGCTGCGCAACAGGGCGTCGCGGTACAGCGGATCGGTCGCCACCAGCGACAGATTATCCAGGCTGAAGCCCAGACTATACGGCGGGATTCCATCCGCCGGCAGGGCAAGCGCAATGACCGCGACGATCGCCAGCGGCGCGCCCAGCAGCACCAGCAGCCACAGCGCGGGCAGGAAGATGACCCATTTCATTCCGGCAACAGGATGCAGGCGTCCGGCTGCCAGCCGACGCGCACGGGCGATCCCGGCCTCAGCCGGGCGGACTCCAGCCCATCCGCCAGGGGCCGTTTCACCCGCAGAACCGAACCGTCCGCCAGCCGGACCGTCACGGCCAGCGCGTCCCCTGCATAGACGCAGTCGATCACGACGCCCTCGATCTGATTGATCCGAAACGTGCTGCCGATGCGCAGCCGCTCCGATCGCAGCGCGAGCAGGCCCGGACCGGGCGTCCCCGGCCGATCGGCCCGCACCGACAAGCCCAAACCGGGCAGCCCGACGGACACGCCGTCCGCCCCGACGACACAGGGCAGGATATTGGCCGCGCCAAGGAACGACGCGACGAACCGGTTGGCCGGCGTTTCATAGAGTTCCGCGGGCGTCCCGATCTGCTCCATGCGTCCGTTGTGCATGACGCCGATGCGATCGGCCATTTCCAGCGCCTCGTCCTGGTCGTGCGTGACTAAAACGAAACTGATGCCGAGTTCGCGCCGCAGCCGCACCAGCTCCGCCCGCGTGTCCATCCGCAGCGCCTGGTCGAGCGCCGACAGCGGCTCATCCAGCAGCAGCAGCGCCGGGTTCGGGGCGAGGCTGCGGGCGAGGGCGACGCGCTGTTGCTGGCCGCCGGACAACTCCCCCGGGCGGCGGGCGCCGAAGCCCTCCAGCCGCACCAGCGCCAGCATGGCCGCCACGCGCTGCTGCGTTTCGGCGCGGGAGGCGCCGCGCTGCCGCAGGCCGAAGCCGATATTGGCGGCGACGCTCATGTGGGGGAACAGCGCGTAGGACTGGAACATGGTGTTGACCGGGCGCCGGTGCGGCGGCAGGCGGGTCATATCCGCGCCGTTCAGGATGATCCGGCCGGCGTCCGGCCGGACGAAGCCGCCGAGGCTGCGCAAAAGGGTGGTCTTGCCGGAGCCGGATGCGCCGAGCAGCACGAACAACTCGTCGCGCCGGACCTCGAGGTCGAGGTGGTCGAGGGCGACAGCGGACCCGTACCGGACGAACAGGCCGCTGACGGTGAGGAAGGGGGAGGTTTTCATTCCAGGTGGAGGGCGCGGTGGCGTTCGAATTCGGTTCCGGCCGTCATGCCGACGCAGGTCGGCATCCACGCCTTTCCGTCAAGCGGCGCCGTAAGGCGTGGATGGCGGGCCTGCGCCCGCCATGACGGCGAGAGATCGCCGAGCACTCACCCACCCGCCTTGAACCGTGCCCACAGCCGGGTCCGCAGCCGATCGGCTGGTTGCGTGGAGGGGCCGATGGTGAAGAAGCGCTCCATCTCGGTGTCGCTTGGGAAAACGTTCGGGTCGTTCAGCAGCTCCGGCCGGACCAGCGCGCGGGTGGCGGGGACGGCGTTGGCGTAGTGTGTCGCATCGGTGATGCGCGCCATCACCTCCGGCCGCAGCACGTAGTTGATGAAGGCCAGGGCTTCATCCTTGTGCTGCGCGTCGGACGGGATCGCCAGCATGTCAAAGCCGATCTCGGCACCTTCTTTCGGGGCGGTGTAGCGGATGGTGATGCCGTTGGCGGCTTCCCTGGCGCGCGCGGCGGCCTGGATCACATCGCCGGAGTAGTCGAACGCGAGGCAGGCCTGGCCCGTCGCCATCGCCTCCAGCGCACCGCCGCTGGCGAATTCCCGTATATACGGGCGGATCGCCATCAGCGTCTTCGAGACCGCGTCCAGGTCAGCCGGTGCTCCGCTGTCGGGGCTGCGGCCGAGATAGTGCAACACCGACGGGATCACATCGATCGCGGAGTCCATCATGATGATCCCGCAGGGCGCGACCTGCTTCGCCGATGCGGGATCGAGCAGCAGCGCCCACGAATCCAGCGGCGCATCCGGCATCAGCGCCCGCAGCCGATCGGCATTGATCCCGAGGCCGATGGAGCCCCAGAGATAGATGGCGCCGTGCTTGTTGCCGGGATCGGACGACTCGACCCGCTTCATCAGCGCCGGATCGAGGTTCTTCCAGTTCGGCACCTTCGCCCGGTCGATCGTCCACAGTGCGCCGGCCCGGATCAGGCGGGACATCGTCGGTTCGTTGCTTGGCAACACGACGTCATAGCCGGAATGGCCGGCGAGCAGTTTCGCCTCCAGCGTCTCCAGGCTGTCAAACACGTCGTAGCGCACGGAGATGCCGGTTTCGCGGGTAAAGCCGGTCAGCACGGCGGGGTCGATATAGTCCGTCCAGTTATAGATATTGACGACGTTTTCCTGCGCCCGGGCGGGCAACGCCAGAGCCAGAAACACGAGTGCCGCCCTGGCGACAGCCGCAATCATGCCCATGGCGATCCCCCTACGCGCGTGACGGCTCTATGCTACCCTGTGTGAAGCATTGCCGGAAGCCGGGGCGTGTCAGTCTGCTGCGATGGCGTGGCCGGCGGCCGGGGCCACGAACGGCTTCAGCAACACGGACAGCACCACCGACACGATGATGTTGGCACCCAGCGCCCAGAGCGCGATGTAGCTCGGGTAGCTGGTGCCCAGGAAGGTCACGGTGAAGACCGCCGACTTGAACGACGTGGTGGACGCCATCCAGGTCCCGAGGCCGGCGCCCACCGCCCAGCCCGCCAGCAGCGCCCAGCCGTTCAGCATGCGCAGATACAGGCCCAGGATCACCGACGGCAGCACCTGGCTCATCCACAGGCCGCCGAGCAACTGGAACTGGATCGCGAACGGCACCGGCACGAAGATGATGAACACCAGCGCGCCGGCCTTGATGACCAGGGAGGCGATCTTGGCGACAACGGTTTGCTGCGCGCCGGTGGCGTTCGGCCGCAGGAAGCCTTTGTAAAGGTTGCGGCTGACAATATTGGCGCAGGCGATCGACATGATGGCGGAGGGCACCAGCGCGCCGATGGCGATGGCGGCGAAGGCCATGCCGGCGAACCAGTTCGGGAAGGTTTCCAGGATCAGCGCCGGCACGGCGAAGTTGTTGCCGTAGCGCTTGAACCCGTCGGCGTAGGCCGGATTGCCGCCGACATGCAGCGCCAGCGCCATGAAGCCGAGCAGCGCCAGGAACCCCAGCACCAGCGAATAGGCTGGCAGCAACGCGGCGTTGCGGCGGATGGCGTTCGGACTGGAACTGCTCAGGATCCCGGTCATGGAATGCGGATAGAGGAACAGCGCGAGGGCAGACCCCATCGCCAGCGTGGCGTAGGCGCTGTAGCTGCCAAAGCTATCGGCGGCGGGCGGGGCCAGCAGCAATTTCGCCGGCGGGACCGCGGCGAAGACCGGCTCGAACCCGCCCAGCTTATAGGGGATCCAGACGGCGACCGCGATCACCACGACATAGATGAGCAAGTCCTTCACAACCGCGATCATCGCCGGCGCGCGCAGGCCGGAGGTGTAGGTGAACGCGGCCAGGATGACGAAGGCGATGATCAGCGGCAGGTCGCCCAGCAATCCGTCGCCCGGCACGCCCATCGCGCCGATGACCACCTGCATGCCGACGAGCTGCAGCGCGATATAGGGCATCGTCGCCACCAGTCCGGTGATCGCGACGGCGAACGCTAGCCAGCGGTTGCCGTAGCGTCCCAGCACCACGTCGGCGGATGTGACATAGCCGTTGCGGTGCGCCAGCCGCCACAGCCTGGGAAAAACCAAATAGAGAATCGGGTAGATGATCACCGTATACGGGATGGCAAAGAAGCCGACGGCTCCGGCGCCGTAGATCAGCGCCGGGACGGCGATGAAGGTGTAGGCGGTGTAAAGGTCGCCGCCGAGCAGGAACCAGGTGACGAAGGTGCCGAAGCGGCGGCCCCCCAGGCCCCATTCGGACAGCAGCGACAGATCGCCGGCCCGCCAGCGCGCGGCGCCGAATCCCAGTCCTGTAACGAACACGAACAGCGCAATGAAGACGACAAGGGCGGGCCAGTTCACGGCGGTTCCTCAGTGTTCGGCTTTGTAGACGATGCCGGCGATGGCCGCGGCGAGGACGATCCACAGCAACTGATACCAGTAGAAGAACGGGAATCCGAACAGGATCGGCTCGACGCGGTTGTACGACGACACCCACATCATTGCGATGAACGGCAGAATGAACAGGATGCGCGTCCAGTGCCATCTCGGCTCCGGTCCGGCCGGCGTCGCCATCTGTGGGGTTCCCTTCCCTCGGGCGCATCGGAAGCACGCGCCATGACTTTCGCTTCAATCAGATAAGCCTTTGGGAGTCAATCTGTTTACGGATCGACATCCGTCAAGGCAGCGCACGATCCGGTGCCGGCGATGCGCGCGTCGGCTTCCCCGGCAACGTCCCGGTCGGGAGCCTCCCGATCGGCAACGTCCCGGTCTGGCAACGCCGGGTTCGGCAACCTATATTTCGGCACGGATGCCGGTGAACCCGCGTCCCCGGTCGCTGAGCATCCAGTCTTTCTCGGAGGAGTTCAGATATGGCCCAAAATCAGATCTCACCCTTCTGGCCCGCTGCGCTGACCGATCGCGGCCTGGCCGGGTCGCCGTTCTCGGTGCTGCAGCGGCAGATGAACCGCGTGCTGGAGGATGTGTTCGGCCCCGAAACCGGCATGTTCTCTCAGGCACCGGAGCCGATTCGCGGCATCCTGTCGCCGCGCATCGAGCTGACCGAAACCGAAAACGAGTTGCGCCTCATCGCCGAGTTGCCTGGCGTGAAGGAGCAGGAAATCGAGGTCTCCCTGGATGACGGCAGGTTGACCCTGCGTGCGGAAAAGAAGCTGGAGCGCAAGGACGAGCGGGAAAACACACACTTCACCGAACGGTCATACGGCGTCTTCCAGCGCAGTCTGCAGTTGCCGTTCCAGGTCGATCCGGATGAAGTGAACGCCGCTTTTGACAATGGCGTGCTTACGATTACACTCCCGAAACCCAAGGGACGCGATCAGAAGCGCAAGATCGAGGTGCGCGGCGCGTCGACACGGCCGAACGAAGGGCAGTCCCCCGCGAGCAATGGCGGGAGCCGGCCTGACTAAGGCGTAGCAACAGGAGGACAGCATGGCTATCGGCTCGCCGTTGGAGAGCGGACTTGCGAATACGATGAACGCGGCACTGTCGCGGCATTGGTGGGTGATCGCGCTACGCGGGGTCATCGCCGTGCTGTTCGGGCTGATCGCGCTGACGGCGCCCGGAGCGGCCCTGCTGTCCCTTGCCTTGCTGCTGGGCGCCTATCTGCTGGCGGACGGGATCGCCGAGCTGTACATGACCTGGCGCGCCGCCCAGGCCCAGGCGCCGTGGGGCGCGCTGCTGGGTGAGGCGGTGCTGAGCATCATAATGGGGCTGATCGCGCTGGTCATGCCCGCCGCCGCGGTCTTTGCGTTTGTGATCCTGTTGTCGATCTGGGCGTTGATCACCGGCGTGCTGGAGCTGGTCGCTGCGTTCCGGGTGCATTCCAGCCACGGGCGGTGGTGGCTGGCCTTGGGCGGCATCGTGTCCCTGGTCTGGGGTCTTCTGCTCGCCGCCGCACCGGTCGTCGGCGCGGTGGTGGTGGCTTGGTGGCTGGGTATCTACGCGATCTTTTTCGGCGGCTCGCTGCTGGCCTTCGCCTGGCGGCTTCGCGCCCAGCGGTCCGGTGTGCCAGGCAGCGGCGCGGTGCGGATCTGACCATCCCGATCCCGGGCCGGTGTTGATCGCACCCCGGCACTCCAGACAGGCGGCGGACCCCCGCCGCCTGGCTCGCTGCCCCAAGGGCAATTGATTACGGAATCAGCACCGTACTGCCTGTCGTCTTCCGGCCTTCCAGTGCCGCATGGGCCAGTCCTGCATCCTTCAGCGCGAACGTCTGGTTCACCTGGATCTTCACCACGCCGCTGCCGACGACGTCGAACAAGTCGGCTGCGATGCGCTCCAGGTCGCTGCGCTTCGTCGTGTAGGTCGCGAGAGTCGGCCGCGTCAGGAACAGGCTGCCTTTCGCCCCCAGCATGCTGATATCAACCGGCGGCACCGGCCCCGAGGCGTTGCCGTAGCTCACCATCAGCCCCAGCGGAGCCAGGCAGTCGATGCTGGCGGCAAACGTGTCCTTGCCGACGCTGTCATAGACCACCGGCACCATCGCCCCGCCGGTGATGCGCTTGACCTCGGTGGCCAGCTTGCCATGCCCCACTACGGTATGGGCGGCGCCATGCGCCCGCGCCAGTTCGGCCTTCTCCTCGCTGGAGACCACGCCGATAACGGTGGCGCCGAGGTGCTTTGCCCATTGGCACAGGATCAGCCCGACGCCGCCGGCCGCGGCATGCACAACGATCGTGTCGCCGGGCTTCACCGCGAACGTGCGCCGTATCAGGTATTGCGCGGTCAGCCCTTGCAGCATCATCGCCGCCCCGGTCTCAAAGCTGATCGCATCCGGCAGCTTCACCAGCCGATCGGCTGCGATCACCCGCTCGGTGGCGTAGCCGCCCAGCGGGCCAGCATAGGCGACACGCTCGCCGACGGTCAGGTTCGACACGTCCGGGCCGACGGCAAGCACGGTCCCGGCGCCTTCCTGGCCGATGATCAGCGGCAGGCCCGGGGCTTTGTACAGGCCGGAGCGGAAATACACGTCGATGAAGTTCAGGCCGATGGCTTCATGCTTGATCAGCGCCTCGCCCGGCCCGGGTTCGGGTGTCGGGACATCCTCCCACATCAACACCTCGGGGCCGCCATTGGTGTGGATACGGATTGCCTTGCTCATATCGTGTCTCCGTGCGGCGAAGTGGGTCAGCGCAATGTCAGATTCGGATTTTCCAACGAGAGCAGCCAGCGCTTGGTTGGCAATCCGTCACCACCGGAGTAGCCGCCAAGATGCGTGGCGGCAACCACCCGGTGGCAGGGGATAATCAGCGGAATCGGGTTATGCCCGTTGGCCTGGCCAACCGACCGGGCGCTGCCCCCGGCCTTGGCGGCGATGTCGAGGTAGCTGCGTGTCTCTCCATACGGGATGTCGCAGAGCGCGTCCCACACGGCGCGGCGATAGGGCGTGCCGGCCGGCGCGAGCGGCAGGTCGAAACAGGTCAGCTCCCCGTCGAAATAGGCCTGCAACTGAACCGCCGCCCGTTCCAGTAGCGCCGTGCGGACCTGGTCGCCCCCCCATCCCCAATCGAGGGCGACGATTGCGCCGTCTTCCTCGGCCACGGTCAGATCGCCGATCGGCGTATGAAGCGAAAGCTGCGGCACAGGCGGCCTTTCAGTGTAGCGGGGCGCGATGCGAAACCCCGCGCCCGCGGGCTGTCAAGGGGAAGCGGTATCGCTACCGGTTGGCGCCGGGTACCCACAACACATCGTCGGCCGCGTTGCCATTCAATACGCGAGCCAAAACAAACAGATGATCGGACAGCCGGTTGATGAACCGGCGGATAACGGGGTTCAGGTCATCGACGCGCGCAACCGCCCGCTCGGCCCGGCGGACCGCGACCCGCGCCATATGGGCATGGGCGGCGGCATCCGTCCCGCCCGGCAGGATGAAGCTGGTCAGCGGCGGCAGCATTGCGTTCATCTGCGACACCTCCGCCTCCAGCCGTCCCACCACCCCCTCCGTCAGCCGCAGCCGATCGGCTGAGCCCCCGGGGACGCAGAGATCGGCGCCGAGGTCGAACAGGTCGTTCTGGATGCGCGCCAGCATCGCGTCCTCCTCCGGCCTGCTCCTTGTGTGGGTGCGCAGCAGGCCGATAGTGGCGTTCGCCTCGTCCACCGCCCCCATCGCCTCGATCCGCAGATCGCTTTTCGGCACCCGCGAGCCGTCGCCCAATGAGGTTTGCCCCGCGTCGCCACCCGTCGTCGTCACCCGGTCGATACGCACCATGAAACCCTCAATCGGCTGAAAAGACGAAACGGAACGGCATGTCGAACGGGACCGCAAGACCTTCCTTCATCGCCGGATGGAAATGCCATTTCCGCACCGCCGTCACGGCGGCCGCGTCCAGCAGCGAGGACCCCGAGCTCTCCACCACATCGGCCCCGGTAGCAAGCCCGTACGCCGATACATGGATCAGCACCAACACGGCACCAGTCTCCCGCCGCATCGCGGCTTCGAGTGGATAGGGCGGCGGCCGGTTGCGGAACCTGTCGTCCGGCATGGCGGGAAGAATATGGCCGGAAACCACCCGCGCGTTCGTGTCGCTGTCCGTGCCGGCGAAGTTGAAGGTCAGCGCCTCCCGCTTCGGCGGTGGACTAGGCGAGGTTTGCGGCGCCGGTGGCGTGTCAGCGGCGGCGGACGGAGGCGGCGGAACGGCTTCGCCGATCTCATCGGTGGCGGGCAATGGGGGCGTGGCGGTTGCCTGCTTTGGCGTGTCGGCTTTGTCCGGGGCCTGCGCGGCCGGCTTGGCAGCTTCCGGCGTGGCTTTGCCGTCCGTGGGCTGGCCCGCCGCGCTCGGCGCGGCGCCCTTCTGCTCCACCATCAGCAGTTCGACTTCGCCCCGGGCCTCCGGATCGACCTTCACCGGCGCCAGCGGCGGCATGATTGCGACCACGGCAAAGGGCGCCAGGTGAACCAGCACTGACAGCGTGACCGCGATCAGCAGCACCGGCCGACTGCGCGGCCCAGGCACCGAGGCGCGCCACCTTCCGTTCGCGAAACCCTGTGCGGCTGTCTCGTCTGGCGTCATGGATACAGTGCGATGTAGCGACACCCGGGCGATTTTGATACCACAGCGGCGCGAAAATCATCCGGACCCCGGCTTTACCGTCCCGCCCAACCCGGTAGTGTCCCGACAATGAGGGAACCGACCCCCGCCGATATCCTCGCCGCGCTGGACCGCATGCGGCTCCTGCAAGGCCCCGCGCCATCGGGCGAGCCCCTGTTCGGCGGCGTCTCGTCCGATATCTGGCGGATCGACCTGCCCGCGGGGCCGATATGCGTCAAGCGGGCGCTGCCGAAGCTGCGGGTGAAGGCCGATTGGCAGGCACCCGTGGAGCGCAACCTGTTTGAGGCCCGTTGGATGCGGGTCGCCAATAAGGCCGTGCCGGGCGCCGCACCCGCTCTGCTGGGCCAGGATGGGACCACCGGCGTGCTGGCGATGGAGTATCTGCCAGCCGATGCATATCCGCTTTGGAAAACGAGGCTGCGAGATGGTCTGGTCGAACCGGCCTTTGCCGCCGCGGTCGCTGCAACCCTGGCCCGCATCCATGCCGCGACGGCAGCCCGTCCGTCCCTGGCCGCGGACTTTCCAACCGACCAGATCTTCCACGATATCCGGCTGGAGCCTTACCTGACGCAGACCGGACGCGCGCACCCGGATTTGGCGGAACGCATGCAGGCGCTGACCGAGACGACCCTGGCCAACAAGCGCGCCCTGGTGCATGGCGACGTCAGCCCGAAGAACATCCTGTGCGGGCCGGACGGCCCGGTGTTCCTGGATGCCGAGTGCGCCTGGTGGGGCGATCCGGCCTTCGACCTGGCCTTCTGCCTGAACCACCTGCTGCTGAAATGCCTCTGGGTCCCGGCCCGGCGCGCCGAGCTGCTGGACTGCTTCCAGGCGATGACGGCGGCCTACTTCCGCCGCGTCACCCGGGAACCGCGGGCCGAGCTGGAGTCCCGCGCCGCGCATCTGCTGCCCGCGCTGTTCCTCGCACGGGTGGATGGCAAGTCGCCGGTCGAATACATTACAACGGATCCGGATCGCGAGCGGGTCCGCAAGGTCGCCCGGCGGCTTCTCGCGGATCGACCCGATTGCCTGACCGACGTGGCTCGCGCCTGGCACGAGGAGATCGCCTGATGACAGACACGCGAATCGCCTACGTTCACGCCCGCCGCATCTGGGACAGCCGCGGCCGCCCGACGGTTGAGGCCGATGTGCTGCTGGAAGGCGGCGCCGTGGGCCGCGCCATCGCTCCCGCCGGCGCCTCCACCGGATCGCATGAGGCGCTCGACCTGCGCGACGGCGGGACAGCCTTCGGCGGCTACGACGTCCGCAAGGCCGTCGGCAACCTCAACACCATCATCGCCCGTGCCCTGGTCGGCTTCGACGCCGCGGACCAGGAAGCGCTGGACGAACGGCTCATTGAGCTGGACGGCACGCGCAACAAGACAAGGCTGGGCGCCAACGCCACCCTGGCGGTGTCGATGGCCGCCGCCCATGCCGCCGCCGCGGTAGTCGGGGAGCCGCTGTATCACCACCTCGGCGGCTCCGACGCGGCGCTGGTGCCGTTGCCGCAGATCCAGATCTTCGGCGGCGGCGCCCATGCCGGCCGCCGGGTGGACATCCAGGACTTCATGGTCATGTGCCCGGCGGCGGAGACGTTCACCCAGGCGCTGGACTGGACCGCGGAAGTTTATCGCGCCGCCGGCAAGCTGATGCAGGATGCCGGAAACCTGCGCGGCGTCGCCGACGAAGGCGGTTGGTGGCCGGCGTTCGGCTCCAACGAGCAGGCCCTCGACACCCTTGTTGCCGCCATCGAAAAAGCCGGCTTCCGCCCCGGCGAGCAGATCGGCATTGCGCTCGACGTCGCCGCCTCGGAGTTCGGCAAGAACGGCCGCTACACCATGGCGCTGGACCATAAAGACCTGTCCACCGAGGAGATGATCGCCCTGCTGACCGGCTGGGTGTCGCGCTACCCGATCCTGTCGATCGAGGACCCGCTTGCCGAGGACGACATCGACGGCTTCGTCGCCATCACCCGCGCCCTCGGCCGCAGCATCCAGATCGTCGGCGACGACTTCCTCGTCACCGACGCCGATCGGCTGCGGGATGCGGCGGGGAAGGGGGCGGCGAACACGGTGCTGCTGAAGCCGAATCAGCGCGGCACCCTGACCGAAACGCTGGATGCGCTGAGGGTCGCGCAGGAATGCGGCTATGCCAACATCGTCTCCGCCCGGTCCGGGGAAACCGAGGACGTCACCATCGCCCACCTCGCCGTCGGGTGGGGCGCCGGGCAGTTGAAAGTCGGCAGCTTCGCCCGCGGCGAGCGTATGGCGAAGTGGAACGAGATGCTGCGGATCGAGGAAGCCCTCGGCGGCAAGGCCCGCTTCGCCGGGGGCAGCGTGCTGGGACGGTCGCCGGCGTGAAAATCGTCTACCACGCCGCCGCCGGGCCGGATCTGGCGGCGCGGCTGGCGCGGCTGGAGGGTCTGAGCGTCTCGGTCTGCCGCGAGGAGGATAGCGAAACCCTGAACCGCCTGCTGCCGGACTGCGACGTGCTCTGGCACGTGCTCCAGCCCTGCACCGCCGGGATGATCGCCGCCGCGCCCCGCCTGAAGCTGATCCAGAAGATCGGCGTCGGCGTGAACACCATCGACCTGGAGGCGGCGAAACAGCGCGGCATCCCGGTCTGCAACCTGCCCGGCACGAACGCCCGGGCAGTGGCAGAACTGACGTTGGGGCTGATGCTGTCGGTGCTCCGCCGCATTCCGGCGTTCGACCGCGGACTGCGGTCTGGGACCTGGACCGACCCCGCCTTGCAGGACGGGATCAACGAGCTCGGCGGCCGCACCGTCGGCCTGGTCGGCTTCGGCGCAATTCCGAAGATCCTGACGCCGATCCTGGGGGCGATGGGGTGCTCGGTGAGGTATTACGCGCGGAACCGGGTGGCCGATGCGATCGCTGAGTATCGCGATTTCGACCGGCTGCTGGCGGAGGCCGACATTGTCAGCCTGCACCTGCCGCTGGTGCCGGAGACTCGCCGGATGGTCGATGCGGCTGCGCTGGCCCGGATGAAGCCGGGCAGCATCCTGATCAACACTGCCCGTGGCGGCCTTGTGGATCAACCGGCGCTGATACGGGCTCTTGAGTCGGGACGGCTCGCCGGCGCCGGCCTGGACGTGTTCGAAACTGAACCGCTTGCGCCGGAGGACCCCCTGCCGGCGTTGCCGAATGTCGTCGTGACCCCGCATATCGGCTGGCTGACCACCGGCACTTTCGACCGCAGTTTCGCGCTCGCGGCGGAAAACTGCCACCGTGTCGCGTCCGGGGCGCCGCTGCTGCACCGGGTCGTGTGACGCCCGCCCGCGTTGAAATCGACGCTTTGGCGTGCCGACCGTCATGCCAACGAAGCATGCCCCGGCGAAGGCCGGGGGTCGGCATCCACGCCTTCGCCTCAACGGGCACCGCAAGGCGTGGATGGTGCGCCTTCGCGCACCATTACGACAGGGCTACATCAGCGTCCTATTTTAGCGCCTATGGGATCCCTCCGCCATGACGGCGGCGCTTTTCCCGGCCGTGACACCCGGGGGGCCATTCCCGCTCCGCTTCACACGCAGTCGCTCTGCTCCCGGTCCAGGATCTCCACCGTCCGACGGTGCAGCGCCGCCGCGCGTTCCGGCGACGCGCCGACACACACCACGCCGAGCTTGCCGAACTCCGACAACGCGCCAATCAGATGGAACACCACGCCTTCATGGGTCGTGCCGTCGTAATGCAGCCCGTTCAGCACTGCGACATCCACCAGATCGGTTGGCGTGATACCTTTGTAGTGCGGCGACTCCAGGTTGTCGGAGGCATAGTAGAAGCGCGGCTGACCCGCTGGTGTCCGGAACAGCCCGGTGGCGGGATCATAGGCGCCCCCGGTCAGGAACTGGAGCATGAGAAACGGGTGGGTGGTGCCGCCCTTCCGCAAATTGATCTCGATTCCGTAATTGCGCCATGCGCCGCCCTCGCGGACCGACACGAAATCGATCCCGAAGCGTCCGAGCACGCCATGCTGCCCCAGCAGCGCGGCGACCTTCGCCCCCGCCTCCTGGATCGCCAGCCGATACGGCTCATCCGCCGGAAATCCGCAGCCCAGGAACACCTGGCCGCCCGGTCCGCCCAGCACCTGATCATGCGTCGAGATGCACTCGACCGTGCCGAGCGGATCGATCCGGAACTGCGCCGAGGGTGACCGCTTCTGTTCGCCCTCGACAAACGCCTCGACGATCGCGCCCATCTGGCGGGCCTTGGCGAGATAAGCCTCCCACGTCATCCCCTTCGCCTCGAACCCCATCCGCGGCAGCGCTTCGGCGATCCAGGGCAACAGCGCGGCACCGGCCGGAGCGTCGCGGAAGTTGAAGATTGCGTTGCCCTCGCCGGAGAACCCCTCGTTCAGCTTGACCACCGCCCGGCGCAGGCCCGGATCGCGGGCTTTCATCTCCGCCAGCGCCGCCGCGATATCGCCTTCGTCCTTCAGGTCCTCGGCGCCATCCGGTATCGGCACGCCGGCCTGGCGCATCAACCGCCGCCCGCCGGTTTTCGATCCGAGCGCCTGCAGCGCCGGATCGCAGCCATACAGCGGGACGCCGAGGCGCACTGCCAAGGTCCGCTCCAGGCCGGACACCGCATAGGCGGCGATGTGGGCGATGCCCGGATCGCCGATGGCCTGGCGCAGGCGTTCGAGCAGGCGGGGCCGTTCGAGGATCTTTTCCGTCAGCGGCCTCGCACTCCCGTCGAAGCAGGCAAACAGCGTCAGGCGGCTGCGCGCGTGCTGCGCCGGGACGCCCTGCAGCAGGTGCAGGTAATAGTCGATGATCGCTTCCGGGATCGGCTGGCTGGTCAGGTAGATCAGCCGGGTGCGCGGCATCCGCAGCAGCATCAGCATGCTCAGCATGCGCTCTTCGTAGTGATGCACCCCGGCGATCTTGGCCATCACGTCCTGGTCGATGCTCAGGCTGGGCACGACCACGACGGTGCGGGCTACGGTCCGGTCCGGGAAGATACGGCGATATTGGTCCGCCAGCCTGGCTTGGATCCGGCCGAAGGCTGTACTTTCTTCCGCAGACCCCGGTTCGATGTGGCCGATGGAGCCGTTCATGGGGAAATCTTCGTTGCTTGCGGTCGGAAACTCGTGCTGTCCTCCGGATCAACAAGGGGGGAGTCGCAAACCCCGGCCTGCCCGGCACTGTCAGCCGGCTGGCCACACCTGCAATTGATCCAGCTCAATGGTGCGCGGGCAAGGTGCGGAACCGGCTCGCACGCCGCTCCCTCGCCATGGTCCGCCGATTCCGGAAAGCCGCCCACCCCATCGGCCCGACGCAGATCGCCCATTCCGCCGCCTCCCAACCAAACCCTTGACCTGCGGGGCCTGGTTGAGCATTTTGCTGCCCCTCATCGGGCGGACAGGCGTCCGTGCCCTTACAAGGATCAGCCTATGGCCAAGTCGAATACGGTTCAGATCAAACTGGTATCCACCGCTGATACCGGATTTTTCTACGTGACGAAAAAGAACGCGCGCGCCCAGACGAACAAGCTGGAGTTGAACAAGTACGACCCGGTCGTGCGCAAGCATGTCCCGTTCAAGGAAGCCAAGATCAAATAGCTGCCGGACCCGGCGCGATCTCGATCCGGTTCCTGCCGTTGCGCTTCGCTTGATACAGGGCGGTATCCGCCGCCTGAAACAGCACACCGGGCAGGCTCGAATCGGCGGGCGTGAAAGCCACGCCGACGCTGACCGTAAGAGCCTTTCGGGTCCCCGGGATCGGAAAGAAGTCGATCCCTTCGACGGCGGAACGTAGCCGCTCCGCGGCAGCCGTGGCCTCCTCCGGTCCCGTGCCCGGCATCAGGACGACAAACTCCTCGCCGCCGAACCTGGCCACCGAATCAAACACCCGCGTATTGAGCCGGAGCTGGTCGGCGATCAGCCGCAGCGCGCGGTCGCCAGCGGCATGCCCAAACTCGTCGTTCACTGATTTGAAGCGGTCGACATCGACCATCAGCAGCGCGAGGTGGTGACCCTTGCCGGATTCGATCAGGCCGCCCAGGTGCCGCTCCAGGTAGCGCTTGTTGTACAGCCCGGTCAGCGGATCGGTCAGTACCATCTCCAACGCGGTGCCGAGGTCGGACCGAAGCCTGTCCTGGTAGAACTTGCGCCGGATCTGGTTGCGCGCCCTGGCCCGCAGTTCATTGCCGTCTATCGGCTGCACCAGCCAGTCGTTGGCGCCGAGCTCGAAGCCGCGCAGGATACGGTCTTTCTCGCCGGGCTCGGCGACCAGCAGCAGCGGCGTCTCATGCGTCGCGTCGGCTGCACGCAACGCCGATACAAGCTTCAGCGGATCTTCGGCCGCCATGCTCAGGTTGATCACGATGAGATCGAATGCGATCGCGTCGGTCATGGCGATCGCTTCGCCGCCGCTGCGCGCCAGGGCGGGGATCACGCCGTCCTCGGCCAGGGCGTCCTGGATCGTCTGTCCGGATTGCTCCCAGTCATCGACGATCAGCGCACGCGCGCCGGCAATCGAGGGGATCAGTACGTGATCGGACGTCAGACCGAGCGCCCGAGCCGTATCGCCGCGGGCGCGCCATTCGTCGAGCAGGCGCTTCAGCCGCACCAGGCTGCGGACGCGGGTCATCAGCGTGTCGTATTCGACCGGCTTGGTGAGAAAATCGTCCGCGCCGGCTTCCAGGCCGCGCAGGCGCTCCCCGGGCTCGCCGAGCGCCGTCACCATGACCACCGGAATATGCAGGGTCACCGGATCGTCCTTGAGCAGGCGGCAGCACTCGTATCCGTCCATGCCCGGCATCATGACGTCCAGCAGGATCAGATCCGGCTGCCACGCCTGCGCTTTAGTAACGGCCTCAAAACCATCACGCGCGGTGGCGACCTGATAATACTCGGCCGACAGCTTGGCTTCGAGCAGCCGCGTGTTGGCCGGCACGTCATCGACGATCAGAATGCGCGCTGTCATGCGATGCCGATCTTGCCCCTGAGATGTCGCGCCCCGGCGAACCCGCGTCGGTCGCGCAAGTGTATAGCCGACGTTCCGGAGAGATCAAAGGAAACCGAGGCGGCCGGACCAGCCATGCCGTTACGGGGTTCCAAGCTGTCTCTTATTCCGGTAGAGGCTGTCACGTTGCAGGCATAATCTCGGAAAATGACACATCCATGACACAAATACTACAGTCGTCTGACGTGCAGGTTGCATTGGCGCCCGCTGCCGGACAGGCGTCCACGGCCAACCCGGGCATGTTCTTCAAGCGTTGGCTGGCCAACCCGCTGCAAATGGGATCGATCGTTCCGTCCTCGAACGCGCTGTGCCAGCGTATCGTCCGCCAGACGCGGCGCACCGGCGACGAGGTCGTCATCGAGCTGGGCGCCGGAACCGGTGTCATTTCTCAGGCCTTGCTGGACAGCGGGCTTCCGGCCGAGCGGTTGTTCGTTGTCGAGATCGTCCCCGACATGGCTGCGCATCTGCGGCGCGTGCTGCCGGGCGTCAACGTCATCGAAGGCGATGCGCGCAGTCTGCCGGCGCTGATCCCGGAGCACTGGCATGGCCGTGTCGGCACCGTCGTGTGCGGCATCCCGCTGGTGCTTCTGCCCAAACCCGAACAGGGGAAATTCATCGATGCGATCGAGGCGGTCGCACCGGGCCGCGGCTTCCTGCACTATAGCTATTGCGCGACATCGCCGCTGCCTGCGCGGCATCACGGGTTGGCCGGAAAGCGCGAGGCATGGACACCGCTGAACTTCCCGCCTGCCAGCGTCTGGCGGTACACGCCGGTTTCGGCAAGGGAACTGGCTGCGGCGGGACGGTAGCCGCGCGCTGATGGGCGCGGGTGGGGTCTGGCCGGTGGGGTCTGGCCGGTGCGAGCCGGCTGACCCAGCCGCGCGCCGGCATGGTTCCGCGCCGCTCCACGCCGGTGCCTCGCGGCATTTGGCGAAGCCGGGTTGAGGCGGCTTCGTTAGCAGGCTATCAGAACGAAGGTATCGGGAAGGCTGCAAACCCATGGCGACTCGGCGCGTGGCAACGATTTTCGGCGGCTCGGGGTTCGTCGGCCGCTATGTGGTGAAGCGATTGGCCCAACAGGGCTATATCGTGCGGGTCGCGGTGCGCGATCCGGAGGCGGCATTGTTCCTCAAGCCGATGGGCGCGGTCGGTCAGATCGTGCCGCTGTTCGCTTCGGTGAGCAATGAAGGCACCGTGCATCGCGCCACTGATGGCGCCGATGTTGTTGTCAACGCCGTCGGCATCCTGTCCGAGAGCGGTTCGGCGACGTTCCAGGCGATCCACACCGAAGGCGCCGCCCGCATCGCCCGCATCGCCGCGGCGGGCGGTGTCGGCCGCTTCGTGCAGATCTCCGCCATCGGCGCCGATACCGGCAGCCCCAGCGCATACGGAGCATCCAAGGGCGCGGCGGAACAGGCGGTGCTGGCGGCGTTTCCCGCCGCGGCGATCCTGCGGCCGTCGCTGGTGTTCGGGCCGGAAGACAAGTTCTTCAACCGCTTCGCCGAGATCGCCCGGCTTTCGCCGATCATGCCGGTGATCTGCGGTGAGACGAGGATGCAGCCGGTCTATGTCTGCGATGTCGCCGATGCGGTGATCGCGGCGCTGGCCTCGCAGGCCGCGTCGGGCAGGACATATGAGCTTGGCGGCCCGCGGGTCTGGACGTTCCGCGAAATTCTGGCCTACATCCTGAAGCAGACCAGACGGAATCGCAGGCTGGTGGACATTCCGATGGGGTTGGCGCGGTTCCAGGCGAATATCATGCAGTACGTGCCGGGCAAGCCACTGACGCCGGACCAGTTGCTGATGCTGCAGCGGGACAATGTGGTGGCGGAGGGGGCGCTCGGGCTGGGTGATCTGGGGATCACGCCGACTCCGGTTGAGCTGATCGTGCCGGCTTACCTCAGCCGGTTCCAGCCGGGTGGCGGCAAGCGGCCGATGGCGCCGTCGCCGCTGGAGGGGTGATCAGCCCGGCTGGCTCTTATGGCGTTGATTGTTGGTCTTCGCGAGGCGGGCACCGGCCTCACCCCGTCATGGCGGGCGGAGGCCCGCCATCCACGCCTTTGGTTGCGCAAGCACAAGGCGTGGATGCCGACCTTCGTCGGCATGACGTTGTCGCGTTCCGCAGTGCAACAGGTACTTACCAACAACCAACGCTATAATAGCCGCCCGGCTTGATCGCCGGGATGACGTCCGTGGTGCCGAAGTCGTCGCCGATGAACAGCAGCGGCGCTGTGTGCGCCCGGGCAAGGGCGTAGGAAAACGTGTCGCCGAAGTTCAGGACGCCGCCGTTGCCCATGCCGCGGCCGAACCGTATGCGGGCACGCACGGCCAGCCGCGCCTGATAGTCGTCCACCGGCGCGAGGACGATGCCGGTGGTGTCGAGAAAGCTGTCGAGATCCTCGATCGCCCGCATCCGGTCGCGGCGCTGCCGTCCCGCGAGGACCGTCCCGGTTTCGACATACGAAGCCACTGACATGATGCGCTGCGGGTCCGCGAGCAACCTGTCGAGCAGTGCCGCAGCCGTGGGCTCCCCGAACAGGATTGCCACGACGGCCGAGGAGTCGACGACGATCAATGCTTAGCTTTCGTCCCCGGACGCGGCGTCCCATTCGGCCTTACTGATCGGCCGGGTGTCATAGTCAGCGCGCATGCGTTCGGCCAGGGCCGCGACGCGGGCGCGCACGTCGGGTGCGGCGTGACGCCTGGATTGTTCGCGGCCCAGACGCTCCCGCAGGGCGATCGTGACGGCTTCCGTCATGGTTTCTCCGGTCAGCCGGGCGAGGCTGCGTGCCAAGCCGTCGGCTTCGGTTGTCTTGATGCTGAGTGCCATGTTTTATGACCTTCTAGACGATGTGTCTAGAATAATCTTGGGCGGCTGGATTTACCAGGGGGGCCGGCAAATAGTCCGTTTCAAACCCCCGACGTGACCCGCTGCACGATCGCCCGCGCGTAATCCCCGGTGGAGGCCTTCCCGCCCAGGTCGCCGGTGCGAACGTTGTCGCGGTTCAGCACGTCGTCGATCGCCTTGCGCAGGTGGTGCGCCTGGTCCGTCAGCCCGACATGGTCCAGCATCAGGCCCGCGGCGAGCAGCAGCGCGGTGGGGTTGGCGATGCCCTTGCCCGCGATGTCCGGGGCGGAGCCGTGCACAGCCTCGAATATCGCCGCTTTCTCACCGATATTGGCGCCGGGGGCGGCGCCGAGGCCGCCGACGAGGCCGGCGATCTCGTCGGACAGGATATCGCCGAACAGGTTGGTGGTGACGATCACATCGAACTGCCAGGGGTTCAGCACAAGCTGCATGGCGCAGGCATCGACGATCCGCTCATCGCAGTCGATGACGCCCTTGTATTCCTCGGCGATCTGCCGCCCGGCTTCCAGGAACACGCCGGTCAGCGCCTTCAGCACGTTGGCCTTGTGCACCAGCGTGACCTTCTTGCGGCCGAGCTTGACCGCATGCTCGAAGGCATAGCGGACGATGCGGCGCGATCCGGCGCGGGTGTTGACGCCGGAGGAAATCCCGACGGCCTGGGGGTCGTCGCCGATGGGGATGTAGTGTTCGAACGCGACATACAGGCCCTCGAGGTTCTCGCGCACCAGGATCAGGTCGATGTCCTCGAAACGGCCGCCGGGCACCAGGGTCTTGGCCGGGCGGAGGTTGGCATAGAGTTGAAATTCCTCGCGCAGGCGGACGTTGATCGAGCGGAATCCGCCGCCAACCGGCGTCGTCAGCGGCCCCTTCAGCGCCAGCCTGGTGCGCCGGATGCTGGCGAGCGTCGCCTCCGGCAGCGGATCGCCGCTCGCGGCGATGCCGGCCATGCCGCCCTGCTGCAGGTCCCAGTCGAACGGGGCGCCGAGTGCGGCGAGCACCAGCACGACGGCATCGACGATCTCGGGGCCGATGCCGTCGCCGGGGATCAGCGTGGCGGGGATCTTGTTGCTGCCGTGCGACGGGGCGGGTGCTGCGGTCATGGCTCGGGGGGCTTTCGGTGAGCGGTCGTGACGGAGTCCGGGGGAAAGGTAGAATGTCTATACAGCCGATGGGCGGCGCGAAGATATACGCAAGAGCGGTGCCATGTGGCGGGAAGGCCGGCAGGGACGCTTGCCGCGGGCCGTCGCGAGGGGGATGGCGCAAGTTTGGGCGGCCGGGCGCCGGCGAGCAACGGAGCACCTATAATTGGCCGGCATTGAGTCCGGCTTGTCAGGGAGGTTGATTTCGGCAATGCAGCCGGTTCCGCCATCGCGGCATCGCTTTGAATATTCGTGCTTCTACGGCCGCCCTGGAAAGCGACTGGTTCTCTTCGACAATGAGCGGGGCAAAGGGGACCACAAGCGCATCCGGGAAGAGGAAAGCGTCTACGCTTTCGACAGCATCGAGCGGCTGATCGAGGATTTCATGGACACCGTGAGAGCCTGTCAGTCGGGGGAGATATGACGAAGACTGTGCAAGTGCGTGTCGGTGATAGCCTGGAAACCATCGGCCAGCGCGTGATCGATGCATGGCATCGCGCCGAGCGGGGCGAACTGACCGGGGCGAACGCCGAAATCCACGTCGGTTTTGCCACTTGGGAGCTGATGGTCCGTGTTCTGTCGCCCAAGCGGCTGGAACTTCTGCGCCACCTCCATCGCCATCCGGCCAGGAGCATCCGCGCCCTGGCCTCAGCGCTCGGCCGCGACTACCGGCGGGTGCACGAGGACGTGGAAGTCCTGGAATCGGCCGGGCTGCTGGAACGCGACAAGGACGTCGTTCGGGCGGATTATGAAGCGTTCGATGTAAACATGCGGGTTGCACTCCAGGCTGCCCTCTGGAATGCGGCGTCCTGAATGTCCCTGCCTACAGGAACAGCTCGTCCGGGTCCCCGTTGAACATCGCCCGGCCCACCGCCTCGAAATGCGACTCGCGGGCCTGAATCTGTTGCGACAGCGTGTGCATGTCGCGGAACCGGCGCTCGAACGGGGTGCCGAGGAAAATCGCCGAGGTGCCGGCCGCCTTGTAAACGTAATCCGCGACCTCGGCGGCGGAATGGATCGCGTGCGCGCACCCCAGCCGCACCCGCACCCTGGCGGCAAGATCGATCGGCACGACATCGTCGGCGGTGGCGGAAACCTCCTTCAGGATGTTCACCAGCCATGCCCTGGCGGAGCCTAAAACAGCCTCCCGCCGCGCCACGCCGTCCTGCAGGACCGGGCTCTCCGCCAGGCGCTGAAGCCCGCGCGGGATCTTCTCCGCCGCGAGGCTCAGCAAAGAGTCCATCATTGCGCGGGCGATGCCGAACGCCACGCCGGCAACGCCGACGGCATACAGGCCCTGCATCGTGAACGCATACAGCGGCCCCGTCTCCCGCCGCAGCGACGGATCCTCGCGCGTGCCGCTGAACGCCTCCGGCACGAACAGATCGGTTACCCGATATCCCTCCGACGCGGTGCCGCGCAGCCCGATGGTGTTCCAGTTCTCAACCGGCCGCGTATGCTCCTTGCGAAACAGCAGCGTGCGGATGGCGGGACGGCCGAACCGGTTCGAGCGCAAGGAGCCGTCCGGTTCGGTGACCTGGCAATGCGCGCCCATCCAGTTTGCCTGGCGGCTGCCGCTGGCGAAATGCCACTCGCCGCTGACCAGGTATCCGCCCGGCACGGCCCGGGCCTTGTTCTGGTTGGGCGGTCCCCAGGAAACGATCGTCCGCGCGTCCGACCAGATCTCCCGCGCGGTTTCCAGCGGGATGAACGGCGCGATCAGCGCGGCGCTGTTGGCGACGAACAGGTTCCAGGCCACAGAGGCGTCATGGAGGCCGATCTCTTCGATTGCGTGCAGGTAGGTCCAGGGATCGACCTGATCGCCGCCGACGGAGCGCGGCAGCAGCATGCGGGCCAGGCGGGCGTCATGAATCTGCGTCAGCAGCGGTTCGGGAATAAGCTGGCTGGTTTCGATCTCGTCCGCGGCGGCGGCGATCACCGGGCCAAGGTCGCGCGCCCGGGCGACGGGATCGATATGGGCGGAGCCATGCCTGGCACGGTTCATGGGACGCTCCTGCGCCGTGATCGCGCGATTACCCGCCGCCCGGACGCGATTTGTCAACGTCCGCCGGCTTGCCGTTCCATAGAGTAAACACATGGTTCATTGAACGGAACATCGGGTTCCGCTACCTATCGTTGCTATGCGCCTCCTGCTTTTCCTATCTGCCGTTTCGCTATCCGCGGTCTCGCCCGCGTTGGCGCAGGTGACCGTTGACCTGCATGCGCTGCAAGCGCTGCCCGACCAGCCGGAACCCGCGCGCCGCCCCCGCGCCGCTCCGCCGAACCTGGTCCGGGTGCCGAACACGACCGCCAAACTGACCACGCCGGCGGCGCCCGCCACGCCCGCAGCGGTACCGCCCGCCATTCCGCAGGCCGAACCGGATACCGCGGTGGTCACCCCGATCGTCCCGGCCGAGCCGCCGCCCGGCGCGCCGCCGCCCCCGCCGCCGCCGGTGTCGGAAAGCGCCGCGACCAAGGCGGCGCCGACGACCGCCGGCCTGCGGCTGACCTTCGCCCCCGGCGCGTCCGACCTGAGTCCCGACAGCACCGCATCGATCAAGGAACTGACGGAGGCCGCGCCGCCCGGAGACGCGACTACCTTCAACGTCCAGGCCTACGCGCCCGGCACGCCGGATGATCCCTCGACAGCAAGGCGGATTTCGCTGTCGCGGGCGATGGCGGTGCGCAGCGCGCTGGTCGCGGATGGCGTCCCGTCGGCCCGCATATTCGTCCGCGCACTTGGGGCGCAGTATGGAGACGGGCCGCCCGATCGGGTCGATCTGAGCGTTGAGGGCGCCCCGGGGCAGGCGAGCCAGCAATGACCAAGCCTTCCGGCTATCTGATCCGGATGCTGCTGTTCCTGATCGCCGTGGGCATCGTCGCCGGCCTGCTGTCCCCCGTGCTGGTCACCGCGTTCTTCAACAACCCTGTCCTCAACAGCCTGATCCTGTTCATCCTGCTGCTCGGCATCGTCTGGAACCTGAACCAGGTGCTGCGGCTGCGGCCGGAGGTTAAATGGCTGGAGACGTACCAGACCTCCCGCAGCCGGCTGGCCGCGCTGCCCTCGCCGAAGCTGCTGGCGCCGATGGCCAGCATGCTGGCGATGCGGGAAGGCCAGACCCGCCACGACGGCCGCCACATCACCCTGTCCGCGACCGCCATGCGCAGCCTGCTGGACGGACTCTCGTCCCGGCTCGACGAAAGCCGGGAGCTGTCGCGCTACATGACCGGGCTACTGATCTTCCTCGGGCTGCTCGGGACGTTCTGGGGCCTGCTGAAAACGGTCAGTTCAGTGTCAGACGTCATCGGCGGCATGACCATCGGCAGCGGCGATGTCACCACGATGTTCGACCAGTTGAAGTCGGGCCTGGTGAAGCCGCTGGCGGGGATGGGAACCGCCTTTTCGGCCAGCATGTATGGCCTCGCCGGCGCTTTGGTGCTGGGGTTCCTCGACCTGACCGCCGGCCAGGCGCAGAATCGGTTCTTTAATGAGCTGGAGGAATGGCTGGCCGGCCTGACCCGGCTGTCGTCCGGCGCTCTGGCGGAAGGCGACGGCTCCGTCCCGGTCTATGTCCAGGCGCTGCTGGAACAGACCGCGGAGAACATGGAGGGCCTGCAGCAGGTCCTGGTGCGGGACGAGGAAAACCGCATCCAGATGAACCAGGCGGTGGTGACATTGAATGAACGTCTGGGCTCGCTGGCGGACACGATGCGGGCGAACCAACAGTTGATGGCGCGGATCGCCGAGGCGCAGACTGCGCTCGGCCCGGCTTTGCAGCGGCTCGGACAGGCCGGTGGCGGCGACGATGTCAGCCGCGGCCATCTGCGCAATATCGAGAATTTTCTCCAACGCCTCCTTAATGAATCCGAACAGGGCCGCGCCCGGTCGACCGCGGAACTGCGCAACGACCTGCGGCTGCTGACGCGCACCGTCGCGGCCTTGGCGGAGCCGCCGCGCTGATGGCAGGCCGCGCCCGCAGGCAAGGCGGCAACGGGCTGGACGCGTGGCCCGGCTACGTGGACGCGCTGTCCACGCTGCTGATGGTCATCATCTTCGTGCTGCTGGTTTTTGTCCTGGCGCAGGCTTTCCTGGGGATCGCGCTGTCGGGCCGCAGCCACGAACTGGATCAGGCGAAGCGGGAACTGTCGGAACTGGCCGATGCCCTGTCGCTTGAGCGCGGCAAGGAAGCCGATTTGCGGGTGTCCATCTCCCAGCTCGGCCAGCAGCTCGCCTCCCGCACGGCGGACCGCGATCGTCTCACCGGGCAACTGGCCGAAGCCGATCTGGCGGTGCAGAACGCGACGGCGGCGGCAGCGCGGTTTCAGGCGCAACTGACGGAGGCAACCGGCCGCGCCGAGACTGCGACGGCCCAACTGGCTGACGCGAAGCGTCAGCTTGCCGAGATGCAGAAGCAGATCGCGGCGCTGGACCAGACGGTCAACGTCGATAAGGACACGATCCAGGCCAAGCTGTCGGATCTGGCGAAGCTGGCGGACCAGGCCCGCGCCCTGGCGGCGTTGCGTGATCAGTTGGAAACGCAGGCGCAGGACGCCGCGGCGCGGGCAATGACCGCGGAGCAGCGGCAGCAAGCCGTGCAGTTGCAGTTGGAGGACGAGAAGAAGCTCGGCGACAGCGCCCGCGCGCAGATCGCCCTGCTGAACCAGCAGATCGACCAGTTGAAGGCGCAATTGTCCTCCATCGCGGCCAGCCTGGACCTGACGAAGCAGTTGTCCAGCGACAAGGACGCGGTGATCGCCAATCTCGGGCAGAAGCTGAACGCGGCGTTGGCGGCGAAGGTGGAGGAACTGCAGCAGTATCGCAGCGAATTTTTCGGCAAGTTGCGCAGCGTGCTGGCCAACCGCCCGGGCATCACCATCGTCGGCGACCGGTTCGTGTTCCAGAGCGAGGTGCTGTTTCCCGTCGGCAGCGCGGAGCTGACTCCAGCCGGGGCACTGCAAATGACCAGCCTGGCGATCACGATCAAAGACATCGCGGCGGAGATCCCGCCCGATGTGCATTGGGTGCTGCGGGTGGATGGCCACACCGATCCGCAGCCGGTGAAAAGCGGCGCGTTCGCCTCGAACTGGGAGCTGTCGGCGGCGCGGGCGATCACGGTGGTGAAGCTGCTGATCGCCGACGGGGTGCCGCCGCAACACCTGGCCGCGACGGCATTCGGGCAATACCAGCCGTTCGGCCCCGGCGACGCACCCGACGCCTACGCGAAGGATCGGCGGATCGAGCTGCGTCTGACGGATCGGTAGGCGAATCCGTCCCCACCATCATGGCCGGGACTGCGCCCGGCCATGATGGTGGGTACTCCGCCAAACGGCGCACCCGCCAAAAAGCAGAAGGCCCCGGACCTGCGCCCGGAGCCTTCACATTGCTTGTGACTGTCCGTTGCCGGACCGGAGTGGTTTATGCCGGCGGGTTCGCGCCGGCAATCCAGGTCATGGCAAAGGATGCCACCGAACAATGAGACACTGGATCACCTCCTTTCAGTTGTTGCTGCGACCCGGGAAGCTTGCTCCCGATCCACCTGATTTGGCAAGCGATTCGGCGACCGATTCCCGGACACCGCTGCGTCCCTGTTTCCGCCTCCGGCGCCCACCCGGCAAAAGAGGAAACTCGAGGGCTTGGGCGGCCTCACAACAAGGCCACTCAGTGCAGAAACCAGCGTAATGGATGGCCTGCCCGGGCAGTTCATCCCACACCAAGCGCCTACATCACCTCACGCAGCAGGAAGTACAAGGTCCCCGACATCAGGATCGCCGCCGGCAGGGTCAGCACCCAGGCCGCCAGCATGTTCTTCACCGTGCTCCATTGCAGCCCGGCCCCGCTCGCCGCCATCGTCCCGGCGACACCGCTGGACAGGACGTGCGTGGTCGAAACCGGCAGTCCATACATATCCGCAGCCGCGATGGTCGCCGCCGCGATCAGTTCGGCGGATGCCCCCTGCCCGTAGGTCATGTGCGTCTTGCCGATTTTCTCGCCGACGGTGATGACGATCCGCTTCCAGCCAACCATCGTGCCGAGACCCAGCGCGACCGCGACCGAGACCTTCACCCAGGTCGGGATGAACTTGGTGCTGTCATCCAGCGCCGCCTTGTAGGCTTTCAACGCCGCCGCATCCTCCGCCGGGAACGCCACGCCCTGCTTCTGCATCAGGCGGATCGCCTCCGACACCATGAACATCTCGTTGCGGATGTTCTGCACCGCCGCCGCCGGCACCTTGTTCAGCGACCCGTAGCTCTTGACCTGATCGGAGATGTCGCCCGCCATCGAGTCCAAAGCCGCATAGACCGGCTTTTCATCGACCCTGCGCAATTTCAAAGCGTCCGTCACCACCGCTTGGGCGGCGGGCGCCGGATATGTCAGGTTACCGCCGCGGCTATCGAACACAACTTGAGCGTGCTCCGTCGCGGTCACGAAGGCCGGAAGATGACTGTCCGGCACGGCACGGTTCAGCGCAAAGGCGGTCGGGACGGCGCCAATCAGGATCAGCATGATCAGGCCCATGCCCTTCTGCCCGTCGTTTGAGCCGTGGGCAAAAGACACCGCGCCGCAGGTCAGGCACAGCAACCCGCGGATCCAGGCCGGCGGCGGGTCGCGCGTCTCGGGCGCTGCGTAGAGCCGCTTGTCACGGATCAGTGCCTTCATCGCCAGCAGCATCAGCGCCGAACCGATGAAACCGACCAACGGGCTGAACAGCAGCGCTTTGAACACGCCCATGGCCTGCGACCAATCCACCCCGGACGTGGTCACGTTGTCCGACATCAACTGATTGGCAATGCCGACACCGATGATCGAGCCGATCAGCGTGTGGGAAGAACTCGCCGGCAGACCGAGGAACCAGGTGCCGATGTTCCACACGATCGCGGCGATCAACAGTGCGAAGATCATCGCAAACCCCGCGCCCTGGCCGACCTGGAGGATCAGTTCGACCGGCAGGAGGCTGACAATGGCGAACGCGACGGCACCCGAGGATGTAAGAACCCCGAGAAAATTCAACGTTCCCGAGTAGATCACCGCCACCTGCGGCTGCAGGCTGTGCGTATAGATGACAGTCGCTACGGCGTTGGCCGTGTCATGGAAGCCGTTGACGAACTCAAACGCCAGCGCGATCAGCAGGGCGATGCCCAGAAGAACGAAGGCGCCCCAGGCAAGAGGCGGCGCCCCGCTGTCGGAAATATCGGTTGTCAGACCGCGGACGGTCCAGAACAGTCCGAACACCAACAGGGCCAGAAACACCAGGATGCCAACGATATGGCCGCCGCCATCGAAGCTTGGCCTGGCGACCTTTGGAGTGTCGAGTACGCGCGCCTGCTGATCCACTGTCGTTTCTGACATGGCTCTTCCCCGGTTATTTGTCTCAGAATGCTGCGGTGGCGCAGGAATTGGTATTACAGAATGATGACAAATCGGTGTTTCGTGATCGGCTTCGATGAAATTTCCGCATCAGCGGGCCGCCACGAACACCTGCCTCGTCGCGTAAGAGATCCAGACCCGGCGGCTCGCCAGCCAATCCTCACCCAGCAGCATGTCCACGAACAGCGGCAGGCGAACCGGCGCGACCCAGATCGCCGGGCTGTCGAGCACCTCTCCGCCGGTATCCAGCGTCCGGAAGCTGTGCCGGCGCATCGTCACCATATGCGGCCCGAGGCCGCTGATCGTGTCCGCCGGGTCCGCCTCCAAGTTTGCGGCCTGCAGCCTCATCCTGACCATGCCGGGCGCGGTCAACAAGCTGGCGCCCGACCCACTGTCCAGGAGCGCGCGCAACGGCGTGCCGTCCAGGGTGACGGCCACGATGATCGCCTGCTCGGCCGGGAATGCGACGGGCATGGACGTGTAGCCGCCCGTCCACGGCAGGAACCGCCCGGCGCATCCCTGCACCGAGTAGATCGTCAGCCGGCGCGCCGGGATGTCGAGATCAAGATCGAACACCGACAGGAAGTCGCGGCCGAGCAGGCCGTCGATCACATGCTCGCCGACAAGGGTCCGCGGGATGATCCCGACGGTCAGGCTGGTGTCGCGGTTCAACGTCCGCCGCTCCAGCCTGACCCCGCCCAGGCTGAAACTCCGCGGATCGGCGTTGGCGCGCCGGTCGATGCCGCCCACGCCGCTGAGGGTCGTGCCGACCCATTGGTCCCGCGCCAGGCCGAGGCGGCGGACGGCCTCGCCGCTGACGACGGAACGCTGCGCGCCGGTGTCGAGGATGAAGGACGCGGCGATGCCGTTGACCTCTACCGGGACGATGATCGCCCCGCCGACCACGTCCAGCGGGATCGTCGCCCTGGCGGTCACCGAGCACGCCGCGCCGGCGGAGGCGGGTAACAGCAGGGCGCATAGAAGCAAAAAGGTCTTACCGGGCACGCTGGTTCTCTCATGGTTCGGCAGGATGTTACGCCCGCGCCGCGCGCGGTGGAATTGCCGCCCGCGCGCGCGGCCGGTAATCCATCTGGGGATGTCCGAAACGCCCCCCGCCCCCACCGTGTTCGACCTGTTCGCCGGCTTTTTCCTCGTCGGCCTGTGCGGCTTCGGCGGCGTGCTGCCCTGGGCGAGGCGCATGATCGTCGAGCAGCGCCAGTGGCTGACCCTGGCCGAGTTCACCGACATGCTCGGGTTGTGCCAGTTCCTGCCGGGCGGCAACATCATGAACGTCACCATCGCCCTGGGATCGCGGTTTCGCGGTGTGGCGGGAGCGGTCGCGGCGTTCCTCGGACTGATGGCCGCGCCGGTGGCGATCGTTATCGGGCTTGGCGTGGTGTACGACCGCTACGCGGATCTGCCGCCGGTCCGCCACGCCTTCGTGGCGCTGTCGGCCGCGGCGGCTGCGTTCATGCTCTCGACCGCCTGGAAGATCGCCTCGCCGTTGCGCGGGCGTCCGTTGGCGATCGGGGTCGCGGTGTGTACGTTCCTGGTGATTGCCGTGTTGCGCCTGCCATTGCCGGCGGCGCTGCCGGTGCTGGCGCTGGGTTCGGCGGCGCTGCTGTGGCGGTTCCGGTTGTGAATACGCTGGTGGAGCTGGCGGTGGTGCATGCGCAGCTTTCGCTGCTGGCGTTCGGCGGCGCCGCCGCGATCATCCCGGAGATGCAGCGCCAGGTGGTCGACGTGCATCACTGGATGGACGCCCGCGAGTTCGCCGCGCTGTACGCTCTGGCTCAAGCTGCGCCCGGGCCGAACCTGATGGTGGTCAGCCTCGTCGGCTGGCGTGTGGCAGGGTTCTGGGGGGCGCTGGTGACGACGGCGGCGATTGCGGCGCCGTCGTCCATCCTGACGTTGCTCGTCAGCGGGATGTGGTACCGGTTCAAGGACGCGCCTTGGCGAAAGGCGCTGCAGGCCGGGTTGCAACCGGTGACCGCGGGACTGATCATGGCCAGCGCGGCACTGCTGATCCGGAGCACGGCGGTTGACTGGTCAGCCGCGGCGGTGATCGTGGCGGCGGCGGGGTTGTTCATCTTTACCAAGCTGCATCCGTTGCTGATCCTCGCCGGGGCGGCAGCGGCCGGGGCGGCGGGGTTGGTCGGGTAGGCCATCACGAACGGGCATGACGGAGCGACCTGCCTCACGCCACCGGCATCATCTGGCTCAGACGCCCACCGGTGCGTATCGGCTCGATCCGCCGGGCCAGCCCGGTGGCGTCGTCTGTCTCAACGAACACTCCGCAGATCGTCACCACGCCGTCCGCGGGAGCCAGCTTCTCCCCTGGCATCTTCCGCCAGAAGCGCAGGGTGGCGCCGGTCTTCACCATCCCGATGACGCTGTCGTAGTCGCCGCACATCCCGGCGTCGGACTGGAAGGCGGTGCCGCCCGGCAGGATCTGCGCGTCGGCCGTCGGGCAATGGGTATGCGTGCCGACGACTAACGACATCTGGCTGTCGAAGATATGCCCGTATGCCATCTTCTCGCTGCTGGCCTCGGCGTGGATATCGGCGACGATCGCGTTCACCGTGCCGCCAAGCCGGTAGCGCGCCAGCACGTCGGCGGTGCCGCGGAACGGGCAATCCAGCGCGTCCATGAACAGCCGGCCGAGCGCCTGCAGAACCAGCGCCTTGCGCCCATCCTCCAACGTGACCAGGACGAAGCCATTCCCGGGCGTTCCGGCCGGATAGTTCAACGGACGGATCAGCCGGGGCGTCTCGGCGATGTAGGGAATGATCTCCTTGCGGTCCCAGGCGTGGTTTCCCAGAGTGATCACATCCGCGCCGGCGGCGAACAGGGACTTCGCCATGTCCGGAGCCAGCCCGAAGCCGTGCGACGCATTTTCCGCGTTGACGATGGCGAGGTCGATCCGCAGGTCGCGGCGCAGCCCCGGCAGCGCGGCGGCGACTCCTTCGCGGCCGCGCCGCCCGACGACATCGCCCAGAAACAGAATCCTCATCGAAGCTCCACACCGGCCGCGCCGTCATGGCCGCGGCCGGCGCATTGCAGCACGGGCGGGCTGTCCCTGACCAGCTACAAGCCCGCATCCTGCGCGGCCAGCTTGCCGATGGCCGACCAGTCCAGCGCCTCGCCGCCGCTGGCGAGCAGAGTGAGGAAGCGATCACGCAGCAGGCTGCCGATGGGCAGGGGCACGCGCAGGTCGCCTGCCGCGGCCAGCGCGAGGCGGACGTCCTTATAGCCCAGCGGCGCCGCGAAGCCGGCCGGCTCGAACCGCCCCTCGGCGATCAGCCCGCCATAGGTGCGGTAAACCGGCGCGCTGAACAGCGTGGAGGTCAGCAGATCGAGGTAGGCATGCGTATCGACGCCGCCTTTCTCCACCAGCGCCATGGCCTCGCCGAGCGATTCGATCACCGCGGCGATCAGGAAATTCCCGCTCAGTTTGACCAGGTTCGCCGCCTCCGGCTTGTCGGACATGACAAACGTCCGCTGGCCAATGGCATCCAGCAGCGGCTGGATGCGGGCCAGCGTCTCCGGCGCGCCGCCCGCCACGACGAACAGCTTCGCCGCGGCGGCGGCATCGGGGCGGCCAAACACCGGCGCCGCCACGAAAAGCTGTCCGGCGTCCGCATGAGCCTGCGCCAGGCGTCGGGACAGCTCCACGCTGATGGTGCTGCACGACACATGCACGGCGCCGGGCGGCAGCGCCGCGACAATGCCAGTATCGCCGAATGCGACGTCCTCCACCGCATGATCGTCGGCGAGCATCGTGATGACCGCCTCGCCGCGGCAGGCTTCCGCAACGGTCTTTGCGGCGGTGGCGCCAAGCTCGATCAGGGGAGCGGCCTTGTCCGCACTGCGGTTGTAGACGGCGACCTCATGCCCCGCCTTGACAAGGTTCGTCGCCATGCCGGCGCCCATGCGTCCCAGACCGATAAATCCTGCTCGCATCGCTTTCGTCCTTCCATGTCATGCGGCCGATCGGCTCACTCCGCGATCTCCGCCGCGCAGTCATCCGGCGCCCCCGCTCCGGCGAAGCGATCGGCGATCCAGGCCGCCGCGGCAGCGGCGCTGCGCACGCCCGCGGTGTAGTGATCCACGCCCGGCATCGCGAGATAACGCACCGGCACCCGGGCGCTGCACAGCCGGCGGGCGAAGGCGCGCGTCAGCGACGGAACGATGACCGGATCCCGGTCGCCCTGTGCCAGGAACACCGGCACCGCCGGCCCACCCGCCCGAGGATCGTTCTCCACCAGCATGGCGCGCCACTTTTCGTCCGGGGTAATCGGCCGGCCGCTGAGCGGCGCCGAGTCCGCGAGCAGTTGCCTGAGTTCCCCGGCGCTTTCCAGGCAGTCCTTGGCCGTGCGCGCGACCGTCGCCTCGGCCCCCGGCGGGATGATGGCGTTCGGGTCCAGGCCATACAGATGCGACCAGGACCAGACCGTATAGGACAGCAATGCGCCCCACAGCGGATCGTCTCCCGGCCGTTCGATCAGCGCGGCGACGTCGGTCACCGGAGCGGCTGCGGCGGCGCCCACCAGTTGCAGTTCCGGCGCATACCCGGGGGCCAGCGCGGCGGCGAACAAGGCGGCGTGACCGCCCTGCGAATGGCCCCAGACCGCGAAGCGTGCGCCTGCGTCCACCCCGGGCAGATGCCGGATCGCGCGCACCGAATCGATCGCCGCCCGCGCCTCGCTGGCGCCGACGAGATAAGGATGCGTGCCGGGCGCGCCCAGACCCGGGTAATCCGTTGCCACCACCGCGTAACCGGCCGCCAGGAACGCCGCGAGGCCCTGGATCTGCGCGAACGGTCCGGGTCCGGCCGTCGGCGCGCAGGCCTGATCCACACCGGTTGTCGGATGCAGCCAGGCCAGGACCGGACGCCCGCCCGCCGCGGGCGCCGAACGCGGCACGACAACCAGCGCCGAGACCTGCACCGGCGCGCCGTCCGGCGCCGTCGAAACGTAGACAATGCGGGTGGCCGAGGCATCAGGCGGCGCTCCGGGGAACGCTTCGGCTTGCAGAATGTCGCCCGGATGACTCCGGACGGCACCGCCGCAACCTGCCGCGGCTATCACGATGAGCAAACAACAACGGCGGATCATAGTCGCTCCGAGGTTCGATCCGGACCTCAAGCCCCGTGGAGACCGCGCCGTCAAGGACGCCGGTTGCTCCTCACCGGATCACGCGGCTGACGAGCCATCCCGCCGCCAGAGCAACCAGCACCGCGGTTATCGGCCGCTGTGCAAGCTGGCTGGAGACGACCCGGGTCCGGTCCTGCACCAGCGCCGACACGTCGCCGAAGGTTCGGTTCGCCGAGGCGGCGGCGTTTGCGACCGCCGGAGCGAACGGGTCCGCGGACAGGGAGGCGACCTCTTGCCGCAACCGGGCCATCCGGGCTTTCGGCGTCTCGGCTTTGCCGGGGTTCCGTGCTGCGGTGGCCATTATGCGGCAGGTCCGTCGCTTGCGGGTGTCGCCGTCATCTTGCGGACCGCAATGCCCGGGACGCAAGCCAGCCGATGCCGAAGGCCACGCCAACACAGATCAGCGGCGCGCGGCGGGCGCGGGCGGCGATGCGTTCGAATTGGATTTCGACAGAAGCCGCCGCGTCGATCAGCGCCGGGATGACGGATTGATCGACCAGGACCTTCACCGGGGAGGGCGGCGGCGGCCGCTTCAACAGGTAGTTTTGCGTGATCAAGATCGTCTCCATGACACGGGACGCGACAATGTGACGCCGGTCGCGGCCGGCGGGCTGCCTGGTCTCAAACCAAGATCGCTGCGGATAGTTCTTGGCGTGTCGCAAATGTGTCAGGACGCCGGGATGGGTCGCAGAATTAGTTTCAAGCCGTACGACAGCCCCGCGGGCGGTTGGGGTTCCGCAAAGTCGCTTGGCAGTATCCTGAGCCGGGAGGGGGTGCCGATCAGCGGCGCGCTGGCGCTGAGCCGGCAGAACAAGGTGGACGGGTTCCAGTGCGTCAGTTGCGCATGGCCCAAGCCGGCCAATCCGCTGCCGTTCGAATTCTGTGAGAACGGCGCCAAGGCCACGGCCTGGGAGATCACGACCCATCGTTGCACGCCTGAGTTCTTCGCCGAACATACGGTGACCGGGTTGCTGGACCGGGACGATTACCAGCTGGAACAGGCCGGCCGCCTGACGCAGCCAATGCGTTACGATCCCGGCACGGACAAATACCGCCCGGTCTCCTGGTCCGCCGCTTTCGCCGAGATCGGCCGGGAGCTGCGCGCCATCGCCGACAGGAAAAGCGTGGTGTTCTACAGCTCCGGCCGCAGTTCGAACGAGGCCAGCTACTTGTATGGACTGTTCGCGCGGCTGTACGGCAACAACAATCTGCCTGACAGCTCCAACATGTGCCATGAAACGACATCCGTTGCGCTGCCGGAGAGCATTGGCGTGCCCGTCGGCACCTGTACGCTGGAGGACTTCGCGAAGACCGATTGCATTCTGTTCTTTGGACAAAATCCCGGCAGCAACAGTCCGCGCATGCTGCATCCGTTGCAAGAAGCGAGTGAGCGGGGTGTGCCGATCGTTACGTTTAATCCATTGCGGGAGAGGGGGCTGGAGAGTTTTACGAATCCTCAGTCTCCGGTGGAGATGGTGACGGGCAGGAAGACTCGCATCAGTTCGCAATATCATCAGCTCAAGGCGGGCGGCGACCTGGCGGCGCTGGCGGGGATCTGCAAGGCGCTTGTCGCCATCGACGATGCGGCCGGGGGCGCGGTGCTGGACCACGTTTTCATCGCGGCCCATACGCACGGGTTTAAAACGTTCATCGCCTGGCTGCGCGCGCGGGACTGGGACGAGCTGGAGCGGCGCTCCGGCCTGCGCCGCGCCGCGATGGAAGCCACCGCGGCAACGTATGCTGCCGCGAAATCCGCCATCGCCGTCTACGGCATGGGGCTGACGCAGCATCGGGCCGGGGTGGAGACGGTACAGATGCTGGTCAATCTGCTGTTGCTGAAGGGCAACATCGGCCGCGAGGGCGCCGGGATCTCGCCGGTCCGCGGCCACTCCAACGTCCAGGGCCAGCGGACTGTCGGCATTACCGAAAAGCCGGAGCTGGTGCCGATGGACGTTCTGGCGAAACAATACGGCTTCGAGCCGCCGCGCGAAACCGGCCTCAACACCGTGGAAGCCTGCGAGGCGATCCTGGCAGGCCGCATCAACGCCTTTGTCATGCTGGGCGGCAACTTCGTGCGCGCCATTCCGGACCGGGACCGGATGGAGGCGGCGTGGCGGCGCATGCGGCTGACGGTCAACGTGGCGACCAAGCTGAACCGGAGCCATCTCGTGCATGGCGAAGTCAGCTTCATCCTTCCCGTCAAGGGCCGGATCGAGGTCGATCAGCAGGCCACCGGTCCGCAGGCGACGTCGATGGAGGACAGCACCGCCTGCATCCACGGCTCCCGCGGGGTGCGCGCCCCCGCTTCGAAGCACCTGATCAGCGAGGTGGATTTTATTGCGCGGCTGGCCGCCGCCGTGCTGGAGCCGAATCCGAAGGTGCCGTGGAAAGCCTGGAACGACGACTACGGCCTGATCCGGCGGTCGATCGGGGAAACCTGGCCGGAGGTGTTCTACGACTACGAGCGCCGCATGTGGCAGCCCGGCGGCTTCCACCGGACCTTGCCGGCGCGCGACCGGGTGTGGAAGACGAGGACCGGAAAGGCCAACATCATCACGCCGAAGGGTCTTGATGAGGACCTCGACATGCCGGATGCGGGACATGACACGTTGCGCCTGATCACGTTGCGCAGCAACGATCAGTTCAACACGACGGTTTATGGCTACAGCGACCGGTTCCGCGGCATCCACGGCACACGGATGGTGGTGCTGATGAACCGGGATGACATCGCCCGGCTTGGTCTTGCCGAAGGCGAGATCGTGACGATGCAGACAGCGTCGAACGACGGCATCGAAAGGACAATGGGCGGCTTTCGCGTCACGCCGTACAATATCCCGGCCGGTTGCATCGGCGCTTACTATCCCGAAGCGAATGCCTTGCTGCCGCTGTCGCATTATGCGGCGGGCAGCAAGACCCCGGCCGCCAAGTCGATCCCGGTTTTCGTCAGGCGCCTGGCTGATGCGGGCGCGGCGCAGCGGGCTGCGCGGCCCGCGAACGCGTATGCGGAAACCACCGGTTGATGCAACGAAACACCGCCGGGGACAGGTCCCCGGCGGTGCTCCGTCGTGACGCGCCCGATATCAGGTGATCGAGTGCGCCAGCAGGCTGCTCAGGGTGGCGGTGGTTGCGCCGCTGATGGATCCAATCGCCACGCCCTTGCCGCCTGATGTCGCCGCGATCGACAGCGTCGCGCCCTTCGTTGTGTCGGCCACCGTCAGGTATTGCGACAGGGTCGAGGCGGAACCATTCCAGTTGGTCGCCGCCAGGGCCGGCTTCAGGTCCAGCGTATCCCCGATGGTCAGGATATTGCTGGTAAAGGCGTCGGTCCCTTTGCCCGAAGCCGGCAGGATGTAGGTATTGTTGCTGCCGGTATCGGTGATCGTGTCGGTCCCGCCGGACAGGTTGACGATGTCGCCGGACCCCTGGATGAACACCAGGTGCGTTCCGGCTGTCGCCACCACGGACACCTCGCTCTGTGTGACCGTGCTGCTGGTGGTGGCCGAGGCGATGGTTATCGGCGCGGGCAGCGGGCTGGTGGCGGTTCCCGCTGCGGGCGCCCAGGAAGCGGCCGGGCTGGTCTTGCCCCACCACAGATTTGCGGTGTTCTCCTGCCAGACTTCGTTGTTGACGTAGGCCAGCTCGGTCACGTTGGCGGTTGTCGTGTCGGCCACGCCGTTCACCGCGACCTGTCCGCCGGCGGTGATGGTCCAGGTGTTGCCGGAGGCATCGGTGATCGCAGCAACGGAACCGGCAAGCACCGCGGTATCGTTCGCAGACGCCGTCGACTGTGGCGGCGGCGCGGCCGGCAGCGGGCTGGTGCTGGTGCCGGCGCCGGTTGACCAGCCCGTGCCCGTCCAGCTCCACCACAGGGACGATGCGTTCTCCTGCCAGACAGTGCTGTTGACGTAGGCGATCTCCACGACCCCCGCGCTGTAGCCGGCGGCGGCGCCGTTCTCGTCCACGACCCCGTTCACCAGGGTCCAGCTATTGCCTGATGCGTCGGTGATCGCGCTGGTGGAACCGGCCAGCACCACGATATCGTTCGGCGAAGCAACCGGCTTGGGCGGCGGCGCGGCGGGCAGCGGGCTGGTGCTGGTGCCGTCGCCGGCGGACCACCCCGTGCCGGTCCAGCTCCACCACAGCGATGACGCGTTCTCCTGCCAGATGGTGCTGTTGACGTAGGCGATCTCGATGACGTTGGCGCTGACGCCTGCTGCCGCCCCGTTTTTGTCCACCACCCCGTTGACGATGGTCCAGGTGTTGCCGGACGCATCCGTCAGCGAGCCGGTGGCACCCGCCAGCAAGGTCGAATCGTTCGCCGAGGGCGTCGCCCCAGGATTGGCGGGCGGCGTCACTGGCGGTGTCGTCCGAGCCTTGGCGGCCTCCGCCGCGATCCAGGAGGCGACCTGCTGGCCGTAGGCGGACACGCCGCCGCTGGAGGTGGTCAGGCCGTCGCCGGGATTGCCGGTGCCCCAGGCCCACGCCGCGCTGCCAAAGCCGCTGTTCTGCACCGCGCTGATGACCTGGTTCGCGTTCGCGTCGATCCCCACGCCGCTCGTGCTGTTGCCGTATTCGCCGATGAGCACCGGCACGGTGCCGTTGGCGCTGGTGATCGTCTGCGATTGCGCGATGTCGGCGGCGAGGTTGGCACTGACCGTTGCCTCATTGGTTGAGTAGTTGGTCAGCCAGCCGTAGTAGTGAACGTCCCAGATGATGTTGCTCATCGCGGCATAGACGGACGCGGTATAGCCCTGCCCGAACGACGAAGGGCTGGAACCGCCGTTCATTTCGACCATAATAGGGCTGGTGTTGCCCGTGTCGCGCACCGCATTATAGGTTTCCTGCTGCCATGTCGAAAGTGCCGCCGGGTCGGTGTTGCCAGACGAGTCGACTTCCGACGGCTCGTTGTCCGTGCCGAACCAGACATACGGATTGCTTTTGAAAGCGGTGGCGATCGACGTATACCAGCTCAGCTCGGTAGATAGTTGTGATCCAGTGAAGATGACGCCTGAGCCGCCGCCGGCGTTGCTGCCGTTGGAATTGGAATGATCTTCCAGCTCCACGACGATTCCCGCCGCGGTCAGCGAGTCGACGTAGGATTCCAGCGCGGCCGGGCTGGCGTAATCATAGATCGCGAGGCGAACGAAATTGATGCCGGGGAAGTCGCTTTGCAGTTGGCTCAGCGTCGGCTGGTTGCCTTCCATCACGTCGATACCAGCCGCGATGAAAGGCTCGCCGTTCGGGCCGATGATTTGCCCATCCGTGGTGTAGAAGGCGCCGGTGGCGGCGAAGGGGGTGGTTGATGTGCTGCTGGCCATGATATGCTCTCGTTTCCGTGAACGGAACGCACCCTGCTCGCGTGAATGAAACGATTTCAATTTTAATGTGGTATCAACATATTTCCTTTTGTTGGTAGTTCATATGTTACCGGCGTTATGTCTTGAGAAAGTCTGAATAAATCGGATCGATTACTATAAGTGTATGCAGATACGTATTACGGAAACTGCCGGCCAGGCCCGCCGCCGCTGCGTGTTCGTGCTGGTTCCACAACGTGTTCCCCGTGAGCTGCAAGCGCATCGAACGCTTCGAGGCAAAGCGCCGGCGCCTCCGGCCAGGAGCGGTGGCTGAAGCCCGCCAACACATGCCGGTAAGCCGAGCGGTCAAGTCCGTACGCATCGGCAACAACCGCATCGATCCGGGCCCGCAGGCGCGGCGGCGAGTCCGGATACTGCCGCTCCCCGCCGATATGATCGCGCCATAACGCGTCGAAGCCGTCATGCCCGCAGGACAGGCGCAGCGCCGCGTCGGCCAGGAAGCAAAGCTGTGTCTCGCCGAGATGCGGCATCGGCAGCGCGTCCAGGATATACAGGCTGAGATGCGTCGCCGCCTTTTGCCGCACCAGCCAGTCGAACGGAAACGAATTGAACACAGCGCACAGCACCAAAGCGGCGGCATTGGCTCGCGCCCACGGGGTTTTCTCCACGGTTGCGGTGTGGCCGAACACGCTGCCGGGCGGGGCGATGCAGGCAATCATCGTGCGTTCGTTCGTCGCCTGCGCGATGTCGCGGAATGCCAGGCGATAATGGCCTGCCGCTTCCGCGATGGCCGGGCGAATCGATCCGCTTGCCACGCTGTGGCGCGGCGCGGTGTCCCGGATATCGGTATATTGATGAAACGTCTTCCCTTCATGCAGAACAAGGTCGCCGACGCCCGGGGGCAGGAAGCACGCGGCATCGCCGGTCATATGCAGGTCCCGCCCGAGGCGGATGCGATGCCGTGCGCACCAGGCGCCCAGCCGCTCGGGTTGCGAGAACATCCGCTTGACGGTGTTCAGGTCCGCGTTGCCGCGCAGTTCCAACGGCGTCAGCGCGTCTCCGCCTGTCCGGGCCAGAAACCGCATGTCGCAGGTCATGATCCTTGCAGCATCAGCCGCGTCTTCTATCCGCTCGAGATAGAAGCCGCAGCGGAACGTCGCCGTCGGGCCGGGACGGTGCGCCACGATCAGGTCGAACTTGAATCGGCTGTCGATATCGAACACCCGGCGGCGGTTCTCGAACGACAGGCACCAGGCCAGCGAGGTTTCGCGTAGATACAACCGCCTGACACCGGTGGTGCCCTCGTTGGCGTGAAACGCCGAGGGCATCAGCACGCCGATGGATCCGCGGCATGCGGCAAGTTCAAGGTTGCGTTCGGCAAACAAGCGGAACAGGTCCAGGTTTCCGGCCGTCGAATCGGTGCCCGTGCCGACCCGCTGGTGCCGGTAGAGGCGATGCGCGATGGCCTTCAGGCGATCGAAGCCCTGCCGGTACGTTTCGAACGCGGCGGCGGCATCCGGCCGCGCCAGCACCGCCTGCTCGATCCGCGCGCGCTCCGCCCGGCTGCGCGCTTCCAGCACGGCGGGATCGTAGTTGGCGACGAACTCCCTGGTGTTGTGCTGGACGACGTCCCACGGCGGATTGCCGAGCACGGCGGCAAAGCCGTCCGGGAAGACCTCCGGGAACACCAGGTCCCAGGCAACGGCGTCCCGTCCGGCCTCCAGCAACGCCGCCTGCCGGGCCGTCAGCGCCGCGGGCCACGCGCCGGTTTCCGCGACATGCGCCGCCAGCGCCAGCCACTCATCGTCCGCGTCCCGGTCGCGCAACATCGCCGCGCCGGACCAGGCGCGGGCGAGCTGGCGCAGCGGATGCAGCACCGTGTCCAGCCGGCGCTTGGCCGCCGCCTTGAACGTCAGCTCCGCGATGTCCCTGCCGATGGTTGCATTCATCTTCGCGACCAGCCGCCGCGCGCGTTCCAGGCTGGCCATAAGGCGCGCCGAAACACCCTGCGCCAACAGCGGATCGAGCGGCCCGCCGGTCACCGGCAAGGTCGATAACGACGCGAAAAACGGCCCGGTCAGTGCATCGCCATGCACCAGCCGGTGATCGAGAAAGGTCAGCGGCAGGCCCTCGGCATAGGACTCCAGCCACAGCGACAGTTTCGCCAGTTCCACGGCCAGTTCGTTACGGTCACACCCGAACAGGCAATGCACGGCGACCAGCCTGCGGCAGATCGCCCGGGCGCGGGCTTCGGCATATCCCCGGCTGGGCAGATACGCGGCAAGGCTGTTGTCCGGATCGGGCAGCGCGGCGATGCGGTCATGCAGCCCGCGTTCGTCGCACAATCGGCTGGCGGCCAGCAGCGCCTCGCCCAGATGGCGGCAGGCTTCCACCAGGAAATGCCCGCTGCCCATGGCCGGATCGACGATCTTGATGGTCAGCAGCGCCGCCGGTTGCGGATCGCCGAAGGGCGACAACGCCGCGATCTTCGCATCCAGCGTCTCTCGCACCAGGAAGCGAACGAATTCATGCGGCGTATAGAACGACCCGCTGGATTTGCGTCCCGGCCCGGCACGCAGGAAGAACCGTCCGGCCTGGATGCCGCCCTCGGCCGCCCGCACCACCGCCTCACGCTTGCCGCGGCGCAGGCGAAGCATCGGTTCCCGGGCGATGGACGGTTCCTGTTCCAGCAACGCCTCATAGACGCGGCCGAGATCCTCCACATCGAGCGACCCGTAATGCACGCGGACCCGTTCCCCATCCGGCGCTTGCGTCCAGATCAGGCGATCGAGCAGGATCGCGACCGCACGGTCGCCCCAGGACAGGGCATCGAGCACCGGTGTTGCCTCCGCCCCGAACAGCGCGCCGCCCAGCGGGGCGATCTGCAACTCCGAACAGGACAGCCCGTCCCGGAAGCAGGCGAACAGCAGCCGCAAGCCACTTTCCAGCATCGCCCCGGTGTCGTGTCCGCGGTCGAGATGCCGACGCACCAGGGGCGCGAGCGCCCGGTTCGGCGACAGCGCCAGCCGCCACAGCCGTGTCGAGGCAAAGCTGAAGCCGGTTTCGCCCGGGCTTTCCAGCTTCAGGATGAACAGCAGCCGGTAAACCAGCACCAGTCCTTCCCGCCAAAGCGCCGCCGCGCTGAAAATAAAGCTGTCCGACTGCCGATCGAGGACGGCATTGATGAACCCGACGATGGCGTCCCGCGCCTGGCCGCGCAGCGCCTCGGTAACCTTGGTCTGGTGCAGCCGCGCCGACTCCAGCACCGCCGGCAGGCGCGGCAACGTGGCCGCACCCGCCAGGGCAAGCAGCACCCGCCAGGAATCCGGCGGCAGCGGACGGTCGCGCCATGATCCGAGCGGGACCGACAGGAAACTGTCGGCACGGGACGGATCGCACAGCAGCAGGCGCAGCATGTCGCCGTTGGTCAGCAGGCCCGCCCGCTCGCCGCGCGCCAGCAGCACGCGCTGCGCCACTCTGGTCGGGCTGCCCCGATACGACTTCCCCACCGCATCCAGATCCGTGCCCCCCGCCACCGGCCAGGCGCGTAGCGCCGAACCGCTGGCGGCCTTCAGCAGCCAGCCGCCGTCCTCCTCGCCCTCACGCGTCGCGACGCTGCCCTGCCGCAGCGGGCGGCCATAACCGAGCGCGGCGGCCAGCTTGCCCATCATGCGCTGCACGTTGCTGCCGAACGCGTCCCGCACGGCGTCCCATCCGGCGTCGTCCGGAAGGTCCACCAGCTCCGCCAGCCCCTCCCGCAGGAACGGAGCGGTGACGGCGGACCCCGACAGGATGCAGTCGTCGAGGTCGAGCGTCACGCCGCGGGCACCAGCATCAGCATGCCCAGGGTCCGGGCCGTCGGCTTCGATAGCGGCGGCGGCTCGGCGGCGATCGAACGCAGGATTTCCGCCGCCTCGCGCCGTTGCGTGGCAGGCACGGACCCGTCGGCTGCGAAAGCGGCGAGACGCTCCGCGGCGGGCGCGGGGGACCGCCAGTCCCGTGCATCCGCTTTGTCGTCAAACAGGTCGCGCGGTTTCGCGACAGGCGGCCCGCACAGCTCGTTGGCACGCTGTGCCAGCCAGGCGTCCAGCGTGGCGCGGTCGCGCTTCAACCGGGCTTCGTAACGAACGGAGAATGCGGCGGCGATCTCCTCGGCCACCGCCGCCGCATGTGTGCCGGCAGCTTCGATCGCCCGCGGCGCCCAATCCGCGAAGCGCGCTAGCCACAACCCGTCCGGCGATACCGAATCCCCGGCCAGCGCCAGGAACTCCGGCTGCCGCTCAACCGACCCATCCGGAAACGCCTGAAGCGCGAACACCTGGCGCAGCAGCGTGCCCGAGCGTCCGCCAATCCCCGCCGCATAGGTGATCAGCAGCGACAATGCATCGCCTTTTGCCGCGCTGACCCGTCCCGTCCGGCCGGTGCGGGCCAGGGCGATGGCGCGCCTTGTCAGCGGGTGGGCGCGGCCCGGGTAGAGCAGCGTGCGCCCCCGCTCGTCACGGCTGCGCGCCGGATCGTCTGTCAGGCGGACCGTGCCGCCCGCGCCATCGTAGCCCGGCAGCCCGTCCATGTCGGCGACCCACTCCGCGGGAATGCGATGGCCGTCCGGCCCCGCGGTCAGCACGGAGGCGACGAACGCCGGCAGGTCGATCTGCGAAGCTTCGTCCACCGGCGGGGGATTCGTCGGCGGCAGGCTGCCCATCCAGCCGTGCCGCACCGCCATGTGGTCGAAGCTTTGGAACGCCCGGTCGATCTCCCGCAGCAGGTCGCGATAGGCCTCGCTGTCGCCGTCCTCGGCGGCGAGGTCCAGCGAGTGCACCAGGCGCGGCATGGCGCTGAACAGGTCCTCGGCGAAGCCCGCCATCAGCGGTTCGGCCAGATGGTTCGGCGCCGCTGTCACCGCCAGCGTGTTGGGCATGAACGCCAGGCAGGAGCGCGCCTTTTCGTATTTGGCGATCAGCCGCAGCAGCAGGCGTTCCTCGAACGTGCCGGCGAGATAGAGATAGCGGATCTCCGGATCCTTGCGCTGGCCGTAGCGGTCGATGCGGCCGTTGCGCTGTTCCAGCCGGTTCGGGTTGTAAGGCAGATCGAGATGGATCAAATGGTGGCAGCGCTGGTGCAGGTTCAGGCCCTCTGCCAGCGAGTCCGTGCTGACCAGCACGATCCCATCCTCCTCCGCGCACCGTTCCGCCGCGCGCAGCCGATCGGCTTCGGTGTCGGCGCCGCTGATGGTGAGAACGGTGCCGTTGAGGGCCCGCAAAGCGTTCACCGCCGCGCGCTGGCTGTCGGCGTATTCCGTATAGACGAGGATATTGGCATCCTTGTGTTCCAGCCGGATCAGCTTCACTTCGAGCAGCAGCGCCGCCAGTTTGGGATCGTCTGCTTCGGCGGCCTCGCCCAGGCGGATCAGCTCGCGCAATGCGGATGTCGTTTCTGCACCGGACAGGCTGGCGGCCATCTCCTCCGCCTCCAGCGCGGCGATGTCGGATTCTTCCGCGGGGTCCAGGACGCCGAATTTTTGCGCGCGGCGGCGATAGGCGCGCAGGGCGCGCTGCCGCTCCCGGCGTGACGCGGCCGTATCGGCATCGGCGTAGCGTTCGGCGACCACGCGCAATGTCGCGACACAGGCGGCGATGCTGGACATCGAGCGCTTCAGCAGGCTGACGAACGCCAGCGCATCCGCCAGCCCATTGCGTTCGGCCGATCGGCGCAGCCGCGGCGCCACGAAAGCGGACAGGGCCTTGTGGAACGCCTGCACCGCCGGCGCATCTGTCACGTCCACCCGCACCGGCACCACCACCCGTTCGCGAAACAGCGGCGCCCCGGTGATCGGGTCGCGGATATGCGACTTCAGGCGGCGCACCACATGGCGGCGATAGGCGGTCCCCAGCAGCCGACCGGAGCCGTCCACCAGGCTCGGGTCGAGCAGCGCGATCAGCGAGGCGAAATGCGGGTCGTGCCCGTCATGCGGGGTTGCCGTCAGCAGCAGCAGGCCGTCGCCGCTTCGGGCCAGAACCTCGGCGAGCAGCCGGCGCTGGCTGTCCTCGCCCGGTGCGGCGCCGCCCGTGCAGTGATGGGCCTCGTCGATGATCACAAGGTCCCAGGACGCGCGTTCCAGCTCTGCCAGCACCCGGTCCGACTTGGCGAAATCCATGGAGGTCAGGCAGAGCGCCGTCGCATCGAACGGGTTGCCGCCGAGTTCCAGCCCGCGCCGCGCCTCCCGCAGGCTGGCGCTGTCGGTGATCGGGGTGAACCGCAGGCCGAAGCGGAGGCGCATCTCCTGCTCCCACTGGCGCAGCAGCGGGCCGGGCGGGCAGACCACGAGTATCCGGTGGGCACGGCGGCGGACGATCAGCTCGGCGGCGATGAGCCCGGCCTGGATGGTCTTGCCGAGGCCGACGCCGTCCGCCAGCAGCAGACGGGGCCGCACCATCTCCAGCGCGCGCAGCAGGGGCACGCGCTGGTAGGCCTCGATCGCCACCCGGCCGGGAGGCGCGGGCGCGCCGGGGATCTGGTCCAGCAGCCAGGCGGTGTGATAGCGGCGCCAATCGTCGAGCGGCCCGGCGTCTTCCGGGCGGGGTTCGGTTTGCAGCACGGTCACCGGTTCGGCCGGCACCAGCATATCCCACTCCAGGCCCTGCAAATCGCCGCCGGCGCAGGCCAGCCGGACGCGAAGCTGCGGGCCGAGCGGCTCGACCTCCGTCACATCCCATTCCAGGCCGCGCGCGGCGACCTTGATTCCAACCGAGATTTCCATGCACGGTCCGCGTCTGAACGCGAGCACGGAACCATCAATTGGTTGCTAAATCGTTAACGCGGCGCGGAGGAAACGGATGATCGCGTGGAAAAAGCGACTTGCCGCGGTCGGCGACTACAGGGGTATGCGGCGATGACCGACGTGCCCGTTTGCGTGCGCCGGAATGGCGGCGTGGTGACCGTCTCCATCAACAATCCCGCCCGGCTGAACTGCCTCGGCACCGGTCAGATCACCGCGTTCATCGACGCCGTGACGGCACTGGCGGATGATCCGGAGCTGCGCGTGCTGATCGTCACCGGCGAAGGCGGCCGCGCCTTCATGGGCGGCGCGGACTTGCTGGAACTTGGCGAACTCGATCCGCCGCGGGCGCGGGATTTCCTGACGCTGATTCACCGCATGTGCAAAGCGCTGCGCGACCTGCCGGTGCCAGTGATCGCGCGGGTGAACGGCTTCTGCCTCGGCGCGGGGCTGGAGGTGATGGCGGCCTGCGATCTGCACATCGCCGGCGACAACGCCGTGTTCGGCATGCCGGAGGTCCGCGTCGGCTTGCCCTCCGTCGTGGAGGCGGCGCTGCTGCCGGGGCTTATCGGCTGGGGGCGGACGAAGCTGCTGCTGTATACCGGCGACACCGTCGATGCGCGCACGGCGCTGGCCTGGGGACTGGTGGAGGAGGTGGTGCCCGCGGCGGACCTCGATGCGGCGGTGGACGCCCGGGTGGCATCGATCGTGGCGTCCGGGCCGAAGGCGATCCGGTTGCAGAAGGAGCTCATCCGCGAATGGGAGGCGATGCCCGTCGGCGATGCGATCGAAGCGGGGATACGGTGCATGGTGCGGGCGTATCAGAGCGACGAGCCGGCGCGGATGGTGGGTGAGGCGATCCGGCGGCTGAAGGCGCGGAGGACGGGTAGTAGGGCAGTTTAGCGCGGTATCGCTTCCGGGTGGGGCTTGCCGCGGGGGTCGATCAGCTTGCGGCTCGATCCGGGATGCGGCGGTGAGCCGGCGGTCGCGCCCGGCCTTGTAAAATAGACTTCCCATACCTGCGCGTCGCTGTGGCGAGGAATTTCATCGTCAGGGAACCACGATCTCGATCAGGCTGCTGAACCGCCGAAAATCGGCGTCATTGAAGGTCAGCAGACGAGTCTCGCCGTGCGCCAGCATGGTGGCCACGATGTTGGTATCGTGCACCTGACGGCCGCCAAACGAGAAGCCTCGGCCGAGCGCTGCCAGCCTATGCCACACCGGCAAACCGTCCTCGAGAATGGCAAAGCGCCGGCTGAACCCATCGGTGTCGGCGAGTGCCTCGGCCAACGTGAGCGGCTTCGCCCAGACTTGCGGACGCGTTGTGACCGCCAGATACTCGCGTAGGACTTGCCGGCTGATGCCGAGCGCACCCTCGGAGGCGATCCGGGCGAGAGATTCCCTGGCCCGAACGTGGTTCGGCGATCCGGCGGTGGTCGCATAGAACAGAACGTTGGTGTCGATGAAACTCACCGCCCCTCGTCGCCGTACAGGTCTTTCCGGCGCAGACTCAGACCGGCGGGCCACGGCCCGAGGTCGCGGGTTGGTAGAGCGTCCAGGTTGAACGGTTCGTTCGGCTGCTGCCGCGCCGGCCCATCAGCTACGGTAATTCTGGCGTCGTGCTCGCCGGCGGGCACCTGCCCCGGCGCTTGGCCGGAAATGGTCCCGTCGGCGGCAACGGTGATGCGGGCCGTGACGACTGTCATAATGCTCTCCGCACAATGTGGCGCGACGCGTGGCCGGCGTTTGTTCCATGCTTCCCGGTCAGCCGTCCAGCGAGACTTTCGCACCGGGAGATCTATCCCGCGGGGCCATGCGTCGGCTATCGGAAAGCGATCGATCGGAAATCGAGGGGTCCGCGGCCCGGCCCCCGGAGTCGTCCGGTCTTCTGGAGTAACGGATGTCTATACGCTCAACCCGGCCAGCGACAGCAGCCCTTGCCCCACCGGGCCGAGCCAGGAGGCGAGGGCGGCGACGCGGGGCGCCAGCGTCTCGACCTGTCGTAATAGGGGCAAAACCCTGGGCAGTTTCAATCGCTGAGCGAATCGGTGCGGTTAGCTCTCACGCAACAATGGCGGAAATCCGCGATGCGGTCACACGGTGCCGACGATTGCTGCACCTGCGTGCCCAGGGTTTTGCCCCGCTTACGACCTATCCGGCGAAGTCGTTGGAGCCTTTGGCGGCTTCTTCCTGGGCGTCGTCGAAGGCGCGGTCCGGCCTGCTGCGGTCCGGGGTTTGCACGCGGGCCAGGAGGTCTATTACCCGCCGGTTCCGTAGTGTCGCCGCCCCATGCCTACGACACGTTCGATCAAACGCTGGCGGCGAACGCCGTGGCCGGCGCGACGTTGCTGATTACTTTGTTCCCGGCTGAGGTTCACCGGTTCCGTCAGGCTATCGATCCGTAGTGTTCAACGAGGTATTTTGAAACACAGATGAACGCGGATGAACGCTGATAAGAAAGCATGGACGTTAGCCCAGCGGGCATCATTCCGATCCGATCCGCGTTCATCTGCGTTCATCCGTGTTTCAATACGCGCTCGCCACGCCTCCGGATAACGGACGACCCGACAAGCCGAGCGCCCCTCCAAACATAACGTTGGGCAAGCGGTCGTCGCCACGCCCAAAACATCCAGCGTAGCGAGGTACGGCCCGACTGCTTCGCGTGCATGAACGCCATTTCGATCAAGTAGCGGTCACCGGTTACCTGCGCAGCAGGCAGTTTTGCATAGATCGACACCGCCCCGCCAAAATGGCGGACAGCCACCTCGACAGCGGAATCGATTTCGAACCAGCGGGCGTCGCTCACGCCGGCACCTTCAGGTCGGGCGCAACGTGGTCGAGAAACGCCGGCTTGCATCCGCCATAGGGCAGAATATCCGGCTCCAACCCGCGGTCCCAACACGCTCTTTCGGCAAAGCCCCACGCGTCGGTCTGCGCCTCGGCCGGAAAATCCAGCAGCAGATCCACATCGCTGTCGTATTTCATCGTCCCCCGCGCCGCCGAACCGAACAGCAGGAACCGCCCGCCATGGGCCCGCGCATACGCCGCCAGCGCCGGCAGCAGCGCCTCCACCGCCGCGCGGCGCCGGGCCGCCTCGGCCGCCTTCCGCTCGGGCAGGGTGACGACGCGCTGCATGCCCGCCAGTATCCCGGTTTCGGACTTCCGAAACAAGCAGCGCTATCAGTGATGCACCAGCACTCGGGACATGCTGTGCGCCAGTTCCCGCAGGTCCGCCAGCAACTGGCCGATGGTATAGGTGGCGAAGAACAGTCCCGCCATGAACAGCCCCTGGTGCGCCGTTCGCCAGCCGCTCAGCCAACGCTCGAACCGCTCCAGCGGCAAGGCCAGGAACAGCGTCATGCCGATCAACCCGAACAAGGCACCGAAAATGACGTCGCTCGGGAAGTGAATACCGAGATAGATGCGCGGGAAATCGATCACCACGATCGTCCACGCGAACGCAATCAGCCCGGCGGTCCGGTTGACCGTCCAAAGCCCGGCCCCGAGCGCGAAGAAAAACATCGCATGGTCGCTGGGGAAACTATTCCAGGCATTCAGGGAGGCGGCATCGAAATCCGTCACCGGAAACGCCAGCCCGAGATTGGACAGCAGCGGCCGTTGATGCACGTTCAGCACGAGTTGCAGCCCGCGCGACAGAGCGCCAATCAGGATCGTGCCGATCAGCACCGTCGTCAGGCGCTTTTGCCGCTGTTCGCGCAGAGACGGCGGCTCATTGGCGGGCCCGTCCGCCCAGACGTACCAGAAAAGGCACATCAACGCGATGCCCTTGAACATGTCCAGCCGCGAGAGGGCGTTGATCGCGTGATCCGCCAGCGGGCTTCTGCCCGCGAAGCCGGAGAGGAACCTCAGGATCGGCAGATCGAAGCTGTCAAGGGCTGCATGCATCGGACGGCCCCCCCGAAGCCGAACGTCTCAGCGCAATAGGTCCGACGATGCATGATTCGCGCCTCGCCGGGTGTCACGTAACTGTCATATAAATGGGCGGCCCGCCCCGGCCCGGGCGCGGCGACCCTGCAAAAAATCGCGTTTCGCTTGCCTCGGACCGCCGCTGCCGCTAACCCTGCGTCCCTTCGTTTGCAGGAGTTTGTCATGGCTTACAGGGTCGCGGTCGCCGGCGCCACGGGAGCAGTCGGACGCGAAATCATCAAAACCCTGGTGGAGCGCAACTTCCCGGCCTCCGAGGTCATCGCGCTGGCCTCCGGACGCTCAGCCGGCGCCGAGATCTCTTTCGGCGACAAGAAGGTGCTGACGGTCCGCAACCTCGACACATTCGACTTCGCCGGCACCGATATCGGCCTGTTCAGCCCCGGCGCCTCGATCTCCGCCATCCATGCGCCCCGCGCGGCGGCGGCCGGATGCGTGGTGATCGACAACACCAGCCATTTCCGCATGGACCCGGAGGTCCCGCTGGTGGTGCCGGAGGTCAACCCCGGCGACCTGCGCAAATTCGCCAAGCGCAACATCATCGCCAACCCGAACTGCTCGACCATCCAGATGGTGGTCGCGCTGAAGCCGCTGCACGACGAGTTCAAGATCAGGCGAGTCGTCGTCTCGACCTACCAGTCCGTTTCCGGCGCCGGCAAGGAGGGCATGGACGAGCTGTTCAACCACACGAAGTCGTCCTTCGTGCATGAGCAAAGCCCGCCGCAGCAGTTCACCAAGGAAATCGCCTTCAACTGCATCCCGCACATCGACGTCTTCATGGACGACGGCGCCACCAAGGAAGAGTGGAAGATGGTGGTCGAGACCAAGAAGATCCTCGACCCGGCCATTGCGGTCCACGCCACCTGCGTGCGGGTGCCGGTGTTCATCGGCCACGGCGAGGCGGTGAACGTCGAGTTCGAGCGCCCCGTCACCGCCGGGCAGGCTCGCGCCGTTTTGCGCGACGCGCCGGGTGTGGAGGTCGTCGATGTCCGCGAGGACGGCGGCTATGTCACGCCGCTGGACTGCGCCGGCGAGGACGCGGTGTTCGTCAGCCGCATCCGCAAGGACCCGACGTTGGAAAACGGGCTGTCGTTCTGGTGCGTCTCCGACAACCTGCGCAAGGGCGCGGCGCTGAACGCGGTGCAGATCGCCGAGACGATGATCGCGATGGGGCTGCTGTCGAAGAAGGCGGCCTAACCCGCCTTCATCGTCTCCAGATGCGCCCGCAGCACTGGCAGCGGGCAAGGGGCGTCCGGCGGCACCACCGCCGGCCATTCCGCCACGCCCGGCAGGCGGCCGGGGTTGCGCATGATCAGTTCCGTCTTCAGGAACGGGCCGCCGAACCGCGTCGCCAGCAGGTGCCACATGTGGTGGGTCGGGTTCAGCGGCCATAGACGCAGCAGCGCCGCCGCCTGGTCGTCCGGCAGGTCCGCGAACTCCTTCAGCCGGTGATACGACTTCGCCAGCCGCCGCCGCTCCGCCGGGTCCGCCGCCGCCGCCTGCACCAGGCGGTCATAGCCGAATACCGCCGCCACCCTGTGCCCGCGCTTGCGCATCCACCGCGCCAGCCGGATCTCGCCCATCTGGATCAGCAGCCATTTCGAGTGGCTGATGTGCATCGCCGTCAGAAAGCCGATCAGATCGGCGACGGCGGGTCGGCCGCGCGCGAGCAGCATGTAGCTTTGCAGATGCGGGCCGCCCTGGAGGCTCTCCGTCACTCCGAACAGCCCGTCTCCGCCCGCCCGCATGGTCTCGATCACCGGTTCCAGCGCGGTGATCGGCCCCAGCACGCTGTCGTTGACCAGCATCAGCTCGTCCGGATCGGTCCAGCGCCGGGCGACTTCGGGCATCAGGTCGTGCCACGCGCCGAAATCGCGGCCGAAGTTCTCCCGCTGCACCGCCAGGACGCACAGCTCCCGGACCGCCTGCCAATCATCCTCGGGTATGCGCGCTGCCATCGAGATGAAGACGATCGAGAACCCCGCTTCCCCCAGCAGCGCAAGCTGCCGGCGGACCATGTCCGAGACCTGGCCGCCGGGCGAGTAATGCACATACAACGCGATGCGCTTCGCATCGGCCGCGGGGCGCACGCCGTCTTCCATCCGCAGCGGCGCAGCCCGCGAGGGTCGTGCGGCACGGATCAGGTCGCGCGGCAGGTTGGCGATCACGTCGCGGCCGACATAGAAAATCCGCACGGCCAACCGCCTCCAGGTGCCAGAGGTCGCGTAGCCGTGAGCCAGGCGACGCAGGCCGGGAGGCGTTTCGTGCAGGTCGGTCAGGCAAAGCGGCTCGGTCAAGGCGACTCCGGGATCAGAAAGCGGCCCTACATGGACCATCCGCGCCCGGACCGGAAGCGCCCCTAACGCCGAAAATCCGCGCCCTTCCGTTCCACCGTGCGGACCAGCCCCTTCCATTCGGCCAGCCCATACTCCGGCGCCGGTCGCAGCTTGCGCATCCGTTCGGCGGCCTTGCGCTGCACGGACAGGTCGATGACGACCGGCGGCTCGTCCATCTGCCGCGCCAGCACTTCCAGCTCGCACGCGCGCTCCAGCATATAAAGCCGCATCAGCGCGCCATGGATGGTTTCGCCCAAGGTCAGCAAGCCGTGGTTCAACAGCACGACGCAGCTTCCGGCGGCGCAGCTCCGCCCAAGCGCCTCGCACTCCTCCGCCGAAGCCGGCACGCCGTATTCGTGGTAGACCACGTCATCGATGACATGCAGCGAGTCCTGGCTGATGGGCCGCAGCCCGCGGCGTAGCAGCGACACCCCGGCGCCGGCCCGGGTATGGGTGTGCAGCACGCAGTTCGCATCCGGCCGAGCCTTGTAGACGCCGCTATGGATGGTGAACCCGGCGGCATTGAATGCTCCTCCGGGGGTCAGGACCGCCCCGCCCAGATCCATCTTCACCAATGACGATGCAGTGATCTCGTCGAACATCTCCCCGTAGTTGTTGATCAGGAAGTGGTTCGGCTCACCGGGGATACGCGCGGTCATGTGGGTGTTGATCAGGTCGGTCCAGCCGAGGTGGTTGACGACATGGTACAGCCCCGCGAGGTCGCAGCGGGTCCGCCATTCGGCTTCCGAGATTTCGGGGTGCGATTGCAAAGCGGCTGACATCCGGCCTTCCCTTCACTAAACAGCCGGGGATCGTGAGCGCGGCGCACGCGTGGTGCAAGCGGCGGGCGGCCGGGGCCGCCGTTTGTTCGCTCCGATGGAAGCCGCGGACGCCAGGCCGTTTTGGAACAGCACTTTTGTGTGTAGTCGTTTGCCCGAACCGGCTGACCTGGCCTTGGAGTTTTGAGACCTGGAGTGTCAATCCAGATTGGCATTCATGGTGTCAACTTGGACAATTTGAAAAAAACCGATTTTTTCTCGCGAAAGCGCCTTGCAGGACTTCGGAAACTACCCATTGTTAATTCATCCGGCATGGCTGGAATGCCAGCACGATATAGGTCAACACGAAACCCTTGGAACTGGAGAACAAAATGAAGCCTTCGTTCGCCCGCCTCGAGATCATCGCCGCCGCCCTCGCCATCGGCTTCATGATCATCCCGCTCGTGCCCTACGCGCTCGGCCACTGATCCGGCAGCGTCAAGACACAGCGCTTAAACGCAACACCCCGGGCCTGATCGACCCCTATCAGGCTAGTGCCATTGGAGAGCAAAATGAAGACTTCGTTCGCCCGCCTCGAGATCGTCGCCGCCGTCCTCGCCATCGCCTTCATGATCGTCCCGCTCGTGCCCTATGCGCTGAGCCACTGACCGGCGGCGTCAATAGAGACAAGCGTATAGACGAACAACTCTACGCCCACCCGAACCACATCACCCTATTGCAATTGGAGAGCAACATGAAGACTTCGTTCGCCCGCCTCGAGATCATCGCCGCCGCGCTTGCCATCGCCTTCATGATTGTACCGCTTGTGCCGTATGCGCTGAGCCACTGATCGGCAGCGCCAGCAGCCACCAGGTTAAAGACTGGCGACTGTACCCCGCCTCTGCCTTATTGAACTATGTGATATCCGCGGTTGATAGGTCAACCGCGGATATTCGCTTTTTGGGGCAATTCCCGTGCCTCGACCGTTCCTCTCACGCGGGCTACCGGCTGGTAATCGACGCCCCTTGGATGCCGGTATGGTGAACGCGTTCGGTTTCCCGCCATTCAGGATTATGGCCGCTGCGCCGGCTTGCGTTCGATCAGGGCGGTGGCGCGGAATTCGCGGACCTTGTGGCGGAGGGCATCCGCCTCGGGGCTGAGCGATGGCACATTTCTTCTTCGGGATCCCGACGGCTTAAACCAGTCGGCATTGAGATTGACTCTCGGACCGCGCCGCGTCGTCATGCCGACGAAGGTCGGCATCCACGCCTCTTGCTTGTGACAACAAAGGCGTGGATGGCGGGCCTGCGCCCGCCATGACGGCGGCGGCGACCGCACCCATGTGTCAAACTCAAGGCGGATGGGTATTAAACGAGTTCGATGACGCGCGATAAGCCGGCCGGCTTCCGACTGTATAAGTCGCTGGAAATGATTATCGCTAGATGGCCTTATTCTTGCGGACGATGACGGTTCCGGCCATGTCCGGAATCGGCACTATGGACTCTCGCTGGCTGCTGAAGAACTCGTCCACGGCCTGTTCCGCCCCGTCCCAGTGCAGTGAGAGGTAATCATGCATTACAAGAAACCCGCCTTCGCTGAGCCGCGGCCAAAAATAGGGCAGCGCCGTGGCAAACGGACGATAGAGGTCGCAGTCGAGGTGAACAAGCGCGTAGCGGCCGTGCGCGGGCAGCTGATCGATCGTCTCCGGAAAGTATCCCGCAACGAAGCGGACGTTGTCGCCGGCGACCTGGTCGCGCACGCCTTCCAGAGAGGTATCGGCAAAATGCACGGAAATATTTTCGTCAATGCCGACCAGATCGTCCGGTGAGAAGCCCTCGAAAGTATCGAGCAAATAGAGCTGCCGATCCAGTCTACGCGCCCAGCGTGCCAGCACTGTCGCCGAATTGCCCTTCGATACCCCGAGCTCCACGAAATCCCCCACGATATTCTGCTTCTTGATCAAATCCATTACCAAACAGAACATGTAGAACCGCGACATGTCGAAGGTATGGACAGGCATGTTGCGAAGGAAGCCTTCCATATCCGAGGGATCGTATTCGCCTCCGGCGGCGGCATATTTGTGGAAATTCTCGACATAGCGCTGCGGCGCGGCGGCTATGTTAGCGGCCGGAGGGTATGTCCAGCCCGCCAGCGCCTGCCGGCATTCCGGGTACGGCGCGAGATCCTGCTCCAGCTTGGCCAGCGTCCCTTCAAGCTGCTCAAGGCGGGCCTGCAAGGCGTGGCCACGGTCCACCGCGGCATCCCGCTGTTGCTGCGCCGTCGCCAGGTCGGAGCGCAGGGTATCGCACGCGGCATGCGCCCGCTGCAGTTCCGCGGAACGGCGCTGCCGGAACCGCGGCAGGAAGTGAGGAAGCGGCATCTCGGTGGCGATCTTTCGGATTTTGATGTCGTTGATGGTAGGGAAGCGGCGCAAAGCGGGCAAGCTGGGAATTATTGCGCAACGGACTTTTGCTCTTACAGTCTCTAAGCCCGTCATAGGCACTACCCGCGCTCCCCCGCTTGTGATCTACCGAGCCTCCCCGGCAAACCCCGCCGTCAGGTCATTCAGCCGCGCCAGCGCCTCCCGCGGCAGCGGGCCTTTCAGCACCGCGGCCAGGCTGCCCTCGAACTCGCCCACCGTCGCCATTCCAACCAGGATCGTGCCCATCGCCGGATGGCTGATGGCGAACCGAATCGCCGCCTCCGCCAGGCTGGCGGCAAAGCCCTCGGTTACCAGCGGCATCAAACGCCGGGCGCGTTCCAGGTCCATCTCGTAACTATAAGCAGACCCGATGGGTTCGGGCGGCGCGCTGGCGGTGGGGTGGCGTTCGGCGCTGCCGCTCAACGCACCGGCGGCAAGCACGCGAATGCCGACAACGCCGGTGCCAGCCTTCCGGGTGTGGTCGAACAAACGGCCATAGTCCTGCGCGGGGTAGTTCGCCGGCAACGCGGTCGCCGCGGACGGGTTCAGCATGTTGTAGCTGACCTGGGCGCTGTCGAACAGTTCGGCATCTATGACGTCCTTCAGCGCCTCGGTGTCGCCGACGGCGGTGATGCCGAGAAACCGGATCTTGCCGGCAGCGCGAAGGTTTTCGAAGGCAGGAACGACTTCATCCTTGACCTGCGCAATGCTCAACGTTTCTCCGCCGCCCTGCACGGTAATCGGATTGTGCAGATGGAAGATATCGACATGATCCATGCCGAGGCGCCCGAGGCTGCCGTCGATCGACCGCGCGATCTCCCCGCCTATGTCGCCAAAACTCCCGGACGGCACGCGGACCTTGGTGCCGATATAGATCCCCGCCGGCTTCTGCGCCGCCAGCACGCGGCCGAGATTCGTTTCGGATACCCCGTTCCCGTACTGCACCGCCGTATCGAAGTAATTGACTCCGGCCGCCAGCGCCAGGCCGACGGCCCGGTCCTGGTCCGCCGCCGAACCGCGCACCATCAGCCCACCGACGGCGCCGCAACCGAAGCCCGGGACCGAGACATCCAGACCCGACCGACCGAACACCCGCGTTTCCATGGTTCCCCTCCCCGCACTCTGGCCGAGCGCCCCGGCTTGGCCTAGAAAGCTGCCATACGTTCAACCTGGAGCCCTTCATGAGCAAGATCATCCGCACCGAGCCTGGCCCGATCCTGTCCAAAGCCGTGGAATACCACGGTTTCGTCTACCTGCCCGGCATCGTCGCCAACGACACCGGCAAGGACATCAAGGGCCAGACGGCCGACGTGCTGGAGCAGATCGACACCCTGCTGGAGCATCATGGCACGGACAAGACCCGCCTGCTGACGGCGACGATCTGGGTCAAGCACATCAAGGACCGCGTCGCGCTGAACGAGGTGTGGACCCCGTGGCTGCCGAAGGATGGCGCCCCCGTGCGGGCCTGCGTGCAAGCCGAGATGGCGTCGCCGGAGGTGCTGGTGGAGATCATGGTGACCGCCTGCAAATAGCGGGTCAGCCGATCTCCATGGGAAGGGTATCGTCTTTTGCCCATTCCGAGAGTGAAGCATCGTAAATCTTCACGTCGTTATGGCCAAGCATCGTCAGCACCAGCGCGTCCGCGCTGGCCGCGATACCCCCTCCGCAATAGGCGATCACCGGTCGGCTCAGCGCCCCCACGGCGCCGAGGCGGCGGCGCAGTTCGTCCGCCGGCAGAAACGTGTTCGTGGCGGGATCGAGCAGATGCGCCGCCGGCACGTTCACGCTGCCGGCGATGCGCCCGGGGCGGCCATAGCTGTTGCCGCCGGTGCCGGCATGCTGCGCCGGCGCCAGTGCGTTCAGCGTGCAGATGCCGGCATCGCCGATGGCGGCTTTGACCTCGTCCTTGCCCACCATCAGGTTGCGGACTTCGCGCACGGTGAAACTGCCGGCGGTTCGGCGAGCACCCGGGCCGGCTTCCAGCGGGCGGTTTTCCGCCGTCCACTTCTGCCGCCCGCCATTCAGCACCGCGGCGTTGTCGTGGCCGAACTCCCGCAGCAGCCACCATACGCGGGTCGCCCACCACGGATTGGAGGTGCTGTAGGTGATCACCCGGGTATCGTTGCTTATGCCGAAACGGCGCATCGCCGCGGCAAAGTCCTCCGGCGATGGCCGCATGAAACGCAGCTTCTGCGAGGTGTCCGAGACATCCCGGGAAACGTCGCAGAACTGCGCGCCGGGGATATGGCCGTTTTCGAAGTCCTCGCGCCCTGGCCTGACGATATAGGTGATCCGCGGATCGGGGATCAGATGCGTCGTGCAGTCCAGCACGACGACATCGCCGAGGTGCCGCGCCAGCCACTCGGTCTCGACCAGGTATTCCGGATGAACGAAACCGGTCATTTTCAGCGGACGATCTGCACGTACTCGAAATCGCCCGGCTTGTTGTCGATACCCTGCCGCGGCGGCGCAATCCAGCCCGCATAGGTTCCGGGTTCGCGCGCCGGGTGCATCAGGCTGGCAATGAACAGATTGTCCTGCACCGATGGCAGCATGGTTTCCTTGCGCGCCTGCCAGGCTTCCGCGGTCAGAACGGAGCCGGTGGTATCGGTTCGCACCCCGCTGAACTCGCCGATATGGCGGTTGAACGCGACGTGCGGCAGGGTGATGCGAAATTCGACGCCCGCCCGTTCGAGCACGCGGTTCCAGCGCGCGACACCGGCCGCGGCATCTTCCACATAGTCGTCGCGCAGCCGCATGTTCAGCGCCGACAGGGCCGGAACGTCCTCGTTGACGATGACGCCGTCGCGCAGCCGCAGCACGGGGTAGACGGATGAGGTCAGCAGATGGTCGTCCGTCAGCTTGTCCTCATGGTAGCGGCCTTTCAGCCCGGCGTTGAAGGCGTTCGCGGCATTGGTGCTGATTTCGTTGCCGAACAGGTCGAGCGTCAGTGAGAAATGCAGATTGGCCTTTTTCTGGATCGTCGGCAGATCGATCACCCCCAGCGCACGGATGCGTTCGATGTCATACGGGTCTTCGATACCAGCTTCCTTCATTGCGTCGCAGGTGCGCTGGATGGTGCGCGAGACGCCGGTCTCGCCGACGAACATGTGGTGCGCTTCTTCCGTCAGCATGAAGCGGCAGGTGCGCGACAGCGGATCGAATCCCGACTGCGCCAGCGCCGCCAACTGCATCTTGCCGTCGCGGTCGGTGAAGAAGGTAAACATGAAGAACGACAGCCAATCCGGCGTGCGTTCGTTGAACGCCCCAAGCATGCGCGGTGAATCCTGGTCGCCCGAGCGCCGGCGCAACAATTCTTCCGCCTCCTCGCGCCCGTCGCGGCCGAAATATTTCTGTAGCAGATAGACCATCGCCCAGAGATGGCGGCCTTCCTCGACGTTGACCTGGAACAGGTTGCGCAGGTCGTACAGCGACGGCGCGGTGGCGCCAAGGTGGCGCTGCTGCTCGACCGAGGCCGGCTCGGTATCGCCCTGGATCACCAGCAGGCGCCGCAGCATGGCGCGATATTCGCCGGGCACGTCCTGCCACGCCGGCTCGCCCTTGTGCGCGCCGAACGGGATGGTGCGGCCTTCGATCTTCGGCGCCAGCAGGATGCCCCAGCGGTATTCGGGCATCCGGACGAAGCCGAATTTCGCCCAGCCCTCGCTGCCGACGCCGATGGCGGTGCGTAAATAGACCGGATCGTCCTGGAACCCTTCCGGACCCATCGACTTCCACCAGTCGATATAGCCGGGATGCCAGGTCTCCAGCGCCTTGCGGACGCGCAAGTCCTCGGCAAGCCCGACATTGTTCGGAATCAGCCCGTCGTAGTCGATCTCGATGGCATCGGTCATGGCGATGATCCTTTCAGACGCGTTCCGGGTTGAAGTCGGGCCGCACGCCGGAGCCGTATCGTTTCAGCGATCCGGTCTCGCCCACGGCGTTCGGGCGCTGGAAAATCCAGTTCTGCCAGGCGGTCAGGCGGCCGAAGATGCGGGTTTCCATGGTTTCCGGCCCGACGAAACGCAAATTCGCTTCCAGGCCGGTCAGCGCGTCGGGTGAGAACGACGCGCGTTCCTCCAGGATCAGCCTTACCTCGTCGTCCCAGTCGGTGTCGTCATAGGCGAAGGTAATCAGGCCGCTTGAGTCCGCGGCGTCGGCATCCAGCGTCTCACCGATAAGCCCGGCCGCGGCGTCCAGCGAGTCGGGTTCGCCGTAGAAACGGTTGGCCAGGCGCGACAGTCCGTTGCCCATCGGGAAGGCGGAGAAATTCAGCGCCGACAGATGCAGCGTGGCTGAACCACCGGCCTTGGCGCCTGCGAACATGATGGAACGATCCGCCGCGAACACCAGTTCCGCCAGCGTGCCGGCGAAGCAGCTTCCGGGCTCGATCAGCGTAATGATACTGCGCGCGGTCATGTCCGTGCGCTTCAGCACACGCTTCAGCAGCAGGCGGATTTCACGCACCAGCCAGTCTGTCTGGTACTGTTCCAGCAGGCTGTCGGCCGCCAGCACCAGAGCCGGATCGCCGACGGTGCGGAACACGATCAGCCCGATGGACGGTTCGTTCAGCCGCAGATGCAGCAGCGCATCGTCCAGTTCGCGCGCCATCGCCAGCGGCCAGAACGCGGCACCCGCGTCGTGGATGCCGCGCAAATCCCCCGGCAGGTCGTCCGGCCCGCGCACGGTGACCGAAGCGCAGCGCCCCGCACGGTCGATCGCCACCCGGACAAACGGATATGACACCGCATCGTCCTCTATCGTCCGTTGCACCGGGGTCAGAGCAATCCCGCGCTCGCCATCCCGATCGGATCGCCCCGCCAGTTCCAGCGCCCGCTCCGTCACCTTGGCCTCCCACGCGGAAGGCGGAACGACCTCATCCACAAGCCGCCACTCGACCGCGCGCTTGCCGCGCACGCCTTCCTCGGTGGTGCAGAACACGTCGGCCAGGTCGCGGCGAACGCGGCGCTTGTCGGTCAGCCGCGTCAGCCCGCCCGTGCCCGGCAGCACCGCCAGCAGCGGCAGTTCCGGCAAAGAAACGGTGGAGCGGCGGTCGTCGATCAGCATGATATGCTCCGCCGTCACCGCCAGTTCGTAGCCGCCGCCCGCCGCGGTCCCGCTGATAGCGGCGAGATACGTTTGGCCGGAGTTCTCGCTGGCATCCTCTATCGACAGGCGCGTCTCATTGGTGAACTTGCAAAAATTCACCTTGTGTCCGTGCGAGGACTTGCCCAGCATGCGAATATTCGCCCCGGCGCAAAACACGCCCTCCTTGCCGGAGCGCAACACGACCGTCTTGACCTCGGGATGCTCGAACCGCAGCCGTTGGACCGCGTCGGCCAGTTCGATATCGACACCGAGATCATAGGAATTCAGCTTCAGTTCATACCCGTCCATCAACCCGCCGTCCGGATCGACGTCCATCGTCAGCGTCGCGATCGGCCCTTCGAAGGACAGCTTCCAGTGACGATAGCGGCTCGGGTCGGTTTGGAAATCGATCATGTCGGCAGTTCCGTGATGAAACGCGAGATGGCGGCCAGGGTGGCTTCCTTCGCCTCCAGATGCGGCGAGTGTTTGGCGCCGGGAATCAGTTCAATTGTTATGGGCGCGCGAACATTGGCTTCGAACACGCGGAGCTGTTCGTCCGTTCCGTAAGGATCATCCGCCCCCTGCAACGCCAGTATGGGCACATCGATGTCGGGGAGGAATTCGGTAATGTCGAACGCGCGAAAGTCGGGATTGAGCCAGGCGCCGTTCCAACCCCAGAACGCCGTTTCGACGTCCTGATGGTAGCGCCCCAGCCGATCGCGCAGGTCGCCGGTTTGGTATTCGGTCTTAATCCGTTCGATACTTGCGATGTTCAGGTCTTCGACGAAGAAATGCGCGGCGATCGTAACGAGGCCGATGATCGCACCCACGCCTTGCGGCTCCGAACCAGCTAAAGTCGTGGATGGCCGGGCCAGGCCCGGCCATGACACGGGGGGCGCCGCCGGCGCCCCCGCGGCCCCACCCGACCCCGCGTAAATCGCCGCGATCGACCCGCCATCGGAATGGCCTACCAGCACGCACTTGCCGATACCCGCCGCGTCGAGCACCTCCGGCAGCACATCCAAAGCCTCAGTGTGCATATACGTCACCGGCCGGGGCAACGGAGTCGTATCCGACCGCCCATAGCCGAATCGGGAATACGCGAACACCCTCCAACCCGTCGATTCCGCCAGCCGCTCCGGCACGTCCCGCCACAGATCGACGCAGCCCAACCCCTCATGCAGCAACACCAAAGTCGGCGCCTCCGGCCGATCGGCGCCCCACCACGCTGTTTCCAATAAACCGCCGCTGACCCGAATCGTGCCTCGCCGCATCAAACCTCCCGCAACCGAAAGCGCTGGATCTTGCCGGTCGCGGTTTTCGGGAAGCTTTCGACCACCTCGATCCAGCGCGGATATTTCCAGACGCCAACCCGCTCCTTCACATGGGTCTGCAACGCGGCAATCAAAACATCGCCCGGCTCGCCGCGCGCGCTTTCCTGCAAAATTACGAACGCTTTCGGCTTCACCAGCCCGTCCTTGTCCATCCGGCCGATCACCGCGGCCTCCAGCACGGCGGGGTGGGAGATCAAGGCTTCCTCGACCTCAAACGGAGACACCCAGACGCCGCTGACCTTCAGCATCTCGTCGCTGCGGCCCTGGAAGCGGAAATAGCCATCCTCGTCGCGGATATAGGTGTCGCCCGTATAGGTCCACTCGCCCTGGAAGGTCCGCCGGCTTTTCGCCCGCTGGTTCCAGTAGCCCTCGGCGGCGCTGTCGCCCCGCACGACCAGTTCCCCGGCCTCGCCGTTACGGGCCGGGCGGTCATGCTCGTCGATGATGCGTGCCTCATACCCGGGCACCGGCTTGCCGCTGGTGCCGTAGCGGATGTCGTCCGGCCTGTTGCTGATGAAAATGTGCAGCAGCTCGGTCGAGCCGATGCCGTCCAGGATGTCCACGCCCACCAGCGACTTCCAGCGCTTGCCAATATCCTCGGGCAAAGCCTCGCCGGCCGAGATGCACCGGCGCAGCCGCGCCGAACCGGCGCCCGGGCCGATATACGGATTGGCCAGCAGCGCGGCGTAAAGTGTCGGGATGCCGCCGAACAGGGTCGCGTTATGCTCCCGCATCATCCCCAGCACTGCATCCGGAGTCGGACGTTCGGGCAGGAACACGGTGGTCGCGCCAACGGACATCGGGAAGATCAGGCTGTTGCCGAGGCCGTAGGCGTGGAACGCCTTGGCGGCCGAGAACATCACATCATCCGGCCGTATGCCGAGCACCTGAGCGCCATAGCTATCCGCGCTGAAGCGCAGGCTGGAGTGGACATGCTTCACGCCCTTCGGCGCCCCGGTTGAACCTGATGAATAAAGCCAGAACGCGACCTCATCCGGCGAAGCCTCGGCTGTCGCCGCGTTCGGGTCGCCGCCGCTCAGCAAGCCCGGGAACCCCAGCCACGCCGGGTCCGCCAAAACCGGCTCGGACCCGTCGGGCTGCGACACGATCACGGTGCTGACGCCTTGCAGCACCGGCAGCAGTCCCTGAACCAGCGGGGCGGAGATCACCACCGCGTCCGCCCGGCTGTCCGCCAGGATGTACCCCACCGTATCCGCCGTCAGCAGCGTGTTGATCGGCACCGGCACCGCGCCGGACCTCATGGTGCCCCAAAAGGCGACGGGGAAGTCGATCGTATCCTGTAGCAGCAGCACCACGCGCCGCTCCCGGCCCACGCCCGCGCCACGCAGGGCGCTTGCGAACCGGCAGGTGGCTGCCTGCAGATCCTGATAACTCAGCGTCCGCCACGGATCCTGGAAAGCCCGGCGCGCGCCGTCACCCCCATTAACGTGCCGATCGGCGAACCAGTGGACGGCGTTGCCGGTGTGCATGTTCCCTCGCCTCCGGGCGTCAGGCGTCCCGGTTACATGCACTATAATGCATGTTGCCGGGGAAACGGAAGAGCCATCCATCGCCCGGCACGGGCTCACGTTAGGGTGCGTTCACGGTCTTGCTTAAACCATCGCGGCGCGAGGTTCGTTATCAAACTGTCTCTATACTGCCCTGGCAACCGAGGCGCCGCATGAACGCACAGCTCCTGATCTGGTCGGTGATCGCCGCGATTGCCGCGGTGGACGCCATCATGCTGCCCGCCCGCGGCATGACCATCGCCTCGCGCTGGCCGGCGCTCGGGCTGGTCGTCCTGATGTGCAGCCTGTCGGTGCTGATCCACCGCCGCAACCCGGCGGCAGCGCGGGTCGCCGGGGCCGTGGCGCAGATCTGGGCGCTGTCGGATGCCGGGGCGATCCTCTCCTATACCGCCATGGCCGCGACCCCGTTCGCGATGGCGGACGCTTCGCTCGCCCGCTGGGATGCGGCGCTCGGGTTCGACTGGATGGCGTGGTACGCGTGGGTTCACGCCCACCCGGCGGTGCATATCGTGCTGGCGAATGCGTATGCGAGCGCGCCGATACAGGTGGTTCTGCTGATCCTGTATTTCTCCTACGCCGATCGGCGGCGCGTTGATGAACTGCTGCTGGCGGGCATTCTGCCGGTGGCAAGCATCACGCCGGTGATGATGCTGCTGCCGGCCGTCGGCGCGTGGTCGCAGCACGGCGTCGGCATCGAGCCGTGGCGGGCGGACATCCTGGCGCTGAGGGACCACGCGCTGCCGGTTATCGGCCAGACGCAAGGCATCATATCGTTCCCGTCCTACCACACCGTGCTCGGCGTTGTGCTGGCCTATGCGGCGCGCGGCACAAAATGGTTCATCCCGTCGCTGTGCCTGAACCTGCTGCTGATCGCCGCGGTTATGACCGAGGGCGCACACTACGGCGTGGACTTGCTGAGCGGCCTGGCGGTGGCCTTCGTCTCGATCGCGGCGGCACGATGGATGCTGGCCCGGGCGGGCAGGGCAAGGACGTTCAGGTTGCTGCCCGCCGTGCCGGCAAGACTTTAGCAAAAAGCAAATACCGGCAGTCGATCCAAGTCTTCCGCCAATTCGCCGTGCCGTTCATAAAGTATTAACCTTCATCGGCTAACAGGGCCTTCCGTTCGTTCAAGGAGTGCCCCCGATGCTTCACCGCCGACACATCCTGCTCACCGGAGCCGCCGCGGCATCCGGCGTCTTCGCCAACCGCCGCCCGGCCCGCGCCGCCACCGGGGCCCTGCGCATCGGCTACATCCTGCCGCAGCAATCGCAGCTCGGCGCGGGCGCGACCGCCTTCGCCGAGGACATCGCCAAACGCACCGGCGGCCGCATCACCATCCAGCAATTCCCGGATGCCGCGCTCGGCGGCGATGTCGAGCTGGCGAAGGGGGTGCAGCTCGGCAGCATCGACCTCGCCTTCATCACCGGCCTCGGCGTGTCCAGCGTCGTGCCGGATGTCGGCATCTTCAACATCCCCTTCCTGTTCCGCGATCTGGCGCATGCCTACGCCGTGTTCGACGGACCCATCGGCGCGTCCTTCAACCAGCGGTTCGCCGCCAGGGACATGGTGATGCTGGCCTGGGGGGAGAACGGCCTGCGCCACATCACCAACGCCAAGCATCCGATCGCATCCCCTGAAGACATCAAAGGCCTGAAGATGCGCGTGCCGCAGTCGGAGGTCCTCGTGACCGCCTTCCGCGCGCTTGGCGTGGACACCGCGCCGCTGCCGTTCCCGCAACTGTATGAAGCGCTGCGATCCGGCAAGTTCGATGGCGAGGAAAACCCGATCGCCACCATCCAGGCCGCCAAATTCGATCAGGTGCAGAAGTTTCTCACGCTCAGCGGCCACGCCTACGATCCGGCCGTCTTCGTCGTGGCGCCGGATGTCTTCGATGAGCTGTCGAATGAGGACAAAGGCCATTTCGTCGCCGCGGCCAAGGCCGGTGCCGCAGCGTCGCGGCGCTTTGCCGCCGAGACGGCGGTCGCGGGCATCGCCGCCCTGCAGAAGGCCGGGATGACGGTGCAGCGCGACATCGACCGCGCCAAATTCGCCGCCGCCATGGCAGCGGCGAATGCCGGGTTCGAAAAGCAGTTCGGCAAGGCTCTGATCGAGCAGATCAAACAGGCGGGCTGACCTGCGCCGGGCGGCCGCCCGGCTTCAACCGGCACGGGATCGGGACATGACAGAAAACCACTGGTTGGCAGGGCTGTTCACCCTGTCGCTGCGCAAACGCATCTTCGGCGGCCTGGCCGTCGTCCTGCTTCTGCTGGCGGCCCTGGCGGCCGTGGCGCTGCACGGCTTCGACACCGTCGGCGTCGAGGCGGCCCACGTCAGCCGCGGCAGCGCCAGGGTGACCGTCGCCACGGATGTGGCACTGCGCGTCGGCGAGGCGCGGGCGAGCACGGTTCAATATGCGCTGTCGGCCACCATGGACGACCAGCGCGCGGCCGAAGCCGCCGTTGCGGCGCTCGACGCGGCGATCAAGGACACCGGCGGTTCCACCGGGACGGACCTGGCCGCCCTGGCGAGCAGCTATCGGACCGCGGTGGATGCCACCATCGCCGCCGTGCAGGCCCGGCGATCGGGCGTCGAGCAGTTGCAGGCGGCGGAAACCGATCTCAGGACCATCGTCTCGGCAATGGTCCGGGTTGTCGACGGCGGCGGCGACGCGGCGCTGCCCGCCGCCGTGGCGCGGGTTGCCGACGGCTTCGGCGCCGCCGATGCGGCGGCGATGCGGTTCGTGGCGTCCCGCGCCCCGGCTGACGCCAATGTCGCGACCACGACGCTGGTGGCTTTGCGGGAGAGCCTCAGCGTGCTGGCCGATGCCGCCTCCGGCAACCGGCGCATGCAGCGGTTCATGAACGGTGTGTCGGAACCGCTCGATCGCTTCGGCGAGGCACTTCAGCAGCTCGCCGCCGCCGACGAGCGGCTGCGCGCCGCGACCGTCGAACGCGATTCGGCGTCCGCCGCCGTGCTGGACGCCGCAGCCGGGCAGCGCCGGCAGGCAGTGGAGTCGGCGGAAGCCGCGGTTTCCGCGATGCTGGCCGGTACGGGTTCCGCCTACCGGCTCGGCCTGGGCACTTCGGCGGGCGCCGTCGGGATCGGCCTGGTGCTGGCGTTCCTTATCGGCCGCAGCATCGCGGGCCCGGTTCACCATCTGACCGCCGCGATGCGCGGCCTGGCCGCGGGCGATCTGAGCTCCGCGGTTCCCGACACGGCGCGCAGCGACGAACTCGGCGAAATGGCCCGCGCCGTGCTGGTGTTCAAGGAACACATGGAACGGGAAAGACGCCTCGCCGCGGAACAGGAAACCGGGCGCCGCGAGGCCGCGGCCGCCAAGCGCGCGGCGCTGGCCGGCATGGCGGACAAAGTCGAATCCGAAACCGGCGACGCGCTGCGGCAAATCGGCGCCCGCACCGCTGCCATGTCGGCGACGGCGGACGCAATGGGCGGTTCGGCGGCCCGCACCGGCGCTTCCGCCCGGAACGCGGCCGCGGCCGCGGATCAGGCGCTGGCGACGGCAAGGACGGTGGCCAGCGCGGCGGAGGAGCTGACCGCTTCGATCCGCGAAATCAGCAGCCGCGTCGGCCAGTCGAACGCGGTCGTCAGCCGCGCGGTCACCGCCGGCAGCGAGACACGCCAGACGATCGAGGCATTGACCCGCGAGGTCGACAGCATCGGCACCGTCGCCGGGATCATCGGCGACATCGCCGCCAGGACCAACCTTCTCGCGCTGAACGCCACCATCGAGGCAGCCCGCGCGGGTGAAGCGGGCAAGGGCTTCGCCGTGGTCGCCGCCGAGGTGAAGGCGCTCGCCGCGCAAACCGCCCGTTCGACGGATGAGATCGCCCGCCATATCGATCAGGTGCGTGCGGCCACCGGGGCGTCGGTCGAAGCCGTGGCTCGGATCGAGCGGACGATTTCGGAGATCGACGCGATCGCCGGCTCGATCGCCGCCGCCGTCGAACAACAAGGTTCGGCCACCGATGAAATCGCCCGCAGCATGACGGAGGCGGCGAACGCGGCCAACGAGATGACCGCACGGACCGCCGAAGTCTTTGCCGAGGCCGGCGCCACCGGCGGTCACGCGACTGAGGTGCATGACAACACCGCGCGCCTGCGCGAGGCCGTGGAGGACCTGCGCCACGCGGTCATCCGTATCGTCCGCACCTCCGCGCCCGAAGCCGATCGGCGGGGGAGCCAGCGGTGGAGGGTGGATCTGCCGTGCCGCCTGACCGTCGGGGATCAAACCCTTGAGGCCCGGGTCACGGACCTGTCGGCGACGGGGGCGGCGGTGTGCGGCGATTTTCCGGCGCTCGGCATCGGCTGCCGCGGGGTGCTGAGCATCGACGCACTCGGTTTTCCTATGCCGGCGGTGGTGCGGCGAAGCGAGGCGGGGGTGCTCGGCCTGACGCTGGCGTTGGATGCGGCAGCCGATGCGCGGTTGCGCGCGCGGCTGGCGGTGCTGGTCGAGCCGCACGCGGCTTAGTGATCGAAGGGAAGGGAGCAAGTGAGATGAAGCATTGCGCTTCCTACGGCTTGGCCGTATAGTCATGGACATCGAATTCGACACTGCGAAGGATGAGACCAACCGCCGCAAGCATGGCGTTTCTCTCGTCCTTGGTGCTGCCGTATTGGAAACCATGATCGGACAGATCGAAGACGATCGGCGAGACTACGGGGAAACCCGGTTCAACGCGTTCGGGTTGGTGAACGGGCGGCTGTTCGTATGCACCTACACGATGCGCGGTCAAACCCACCGTCTGATTTCCGTCCGCAAGGCCGGCAAGCAGGAGCAACGTATATGGCTACCGTGAAAGTAACACCGGACCTGCTTGCCGAAGCGATCCGTCAGACGGATTGGGCGGCGCAGGATTCCCTGACCGACAACGATATCGCCCGCCAGGCGGAAGCCGATGCGGATGCTGCGCCGATGCTGAATGCCTCGGAAACGGCGGCGTCGATCGTGCGGACGGTGCGGAAGCGGCTGGGCATCTCGCAGGCCGCGTTCGCCGCGCGCTACCACATTCCCGTCGGGACGCTGCGGGATTGGGAGCAGTCACGGAAACACCCGGATGCGCCTGCCATGGCGTACCTGCGGGCGATTGCCGGGGCGCCGGACATCATCGCCCGGACGCTGGAGGCGGCTGGATAACAGCCGCGACGGTGTTGCAGGAGTATGAACCAAGTCCTGCGGCGAACCGGGAAGATCAAATTAACTGGCGCGCAGAGCAGGATCGTGGCGAATCCCGGCTTAACTTCCAGGGACATTGGCGGCTTTGATCGCCTCGGCGGCCAAGAAGCCGTGGCCGCTGATTCCGAGTCAATCAAAGTAACGAACTAATTACTGTTGCCATAGAATATCATCTTCCAAAATCGCAGCGTCCGTTCCGATCCGTGCGGGCTGTTCGCGGAAGGCTGGCGTTCGATGACAACATTCAATGCGGCACTGCTGGCCCTTGTGCTGACGACCGGGGCGGTCGCGGCTTCACCGGCATCCGCTGGCCCCGATCTGCTGGTCAACGGCGGTTTCGAGACCGGAAACCTTGCCGGATGGTCCATGACCGGCAATTTATCTCCGCAACAGGTCAGTACCGGTTTCGACGGATTCGCGCCATTGGACGGCAACTACTTCCTGTGGGTGGGCCAGAACGGATCCGACGGCGTGCTGAGCCAAACCTTTGCCGATGTCGCCGACGGCACGCTGACCGTGACCGGGTACCTGGCGAGCAATGGTGTGGGAGCAAGCGATTTCAGCGTCAGCATTGATGGCATCGCCGGCTATTCGGTCACGCCGATCCCGGTACAGGGCTATCAGGAGTTCAGCTTCTCGGTGACCGCCACCGGGTCCGATACGATCAGCCTGACATACCGCAACGATCCGGGCTACAGCGCGATCGACGACCTTTCCGTCACTGAAGTCATGCCGGTGCCCGAGCCTGCAACCGCCGCAATCGTCTGCGCCGCGCTGATCGGCCTCGGCATCGTCCGTGCGCGTGGCCGCCGGGGTCACGCCTGCGGCAGGAACAGGGTAACCACGCTGCCTCGGCCCGGCGCGCTTTGAAGCGTCACGTGGCCGCCAAGCTGCCTGACGATGCCGAGCACCTGGCTAAGCCCCAGCCCGCTGCCTTTGCCGGAATCCTTGGTGGTGAAGAAGGGTTCAAACGCCTTGGCCGCGACCTCCGGTGCCATGCCGCTTCCCGTGTCGGTCAGCGCGACGGCGATGAACGGCCCGGGTTCGGTCTCCGTGTTCTCCTTCAGGTCTTCATGCCGGAGATAAGCGCTGCTTGTGGCAATGGTCAGCAATCCGCCGTTTTCCATTGCGTCCCGTGCGTTGATGGCCACGTTCAGCAGTGCCGCTTCAAGCTGTCCGGCGTCCACGTTGCAGGGGCGCAAGTCCGGAGCCAGGCGCAATTCCACCTCGATCGTCTCGCCGATGCTTTCCTTGATCAGCGGCAGGAACTCCCGGATCAGCATGTTGATGTCCAACGTTTGAGTCTGGATGATCTGCCGCCGGGCGAACGCCAGCAGGCTCGATGTCAGCCGGGCGCCGCGCTGGGATGCCTGAAGCGCGGGAGTGACCAGCGACAGGACCCTGCCGTTGTCGCGGGCGACCCTGGCGATCAGGTCCAGATTGCCCATCACGATCATCAGCAAATTATTGAAGTCATGCGCCACGCCGGCGGCAAGCTGGCCGACGATTTCCATGCGGCGCGCCACATTGACTTGCTGTTCGGCGTGCAGGCGCCGTTCGGTTTCGAGGTTCAACCGGGTCAGGGCCTCCCGCTCCGCCCGGGCGCGCCGCATCGCCAGCACGGACGCGATCGTCAGCGCCAACCCGCCCGCGGCGGCGGCGGCGGCATAGATGGCCAAACTGGCCAGCCATCTTGAGGTCAATGCCGAGGCGTCGGTCGCGATGCCGACCCAGACCGGGTAGCCCGGGAGGCGTTGGTAGGACACAGTTTCTTCCGCGTCCCCGGCGATGGCCGAACGGCCGGAAAACAAACCTCCGGCGGGAAGCCCGATGATCCGGTGGAGCAACGGATCGTCCGGGCCAAGCCGGCGGCCGCCGGGCCCGGGACCAGGCTGACCGAGGACATTGCCATCGCCATCGATTATTACGACATCATGTTCGGCGGGCGTTGCCTCGGTGAACAGCCGGGACAGAAACGACGGATCGATATCGGCACGAATCGTCGCGCCGGATCCATCCGGCGACTTCAGCCGTCGGATAAGGGCCAGCGTGACCGGCTGCGCGGGCCGCCCGGAGTAGGCGACGCTGATGTAAAGATCGTCCCCGCGGTCGGCTTTGAAGATCGGTTGTTCCTTGATATGCGCGGCATCAGCCGAAGCGCCACTGGTTGCCCGGACGGTGCCATCGTGGTCCGCAATGGAAATCACCGCGATCTGATCGCCTTGTGGCAACAGGCCGCGGAGGAAGGCACCGGTTTCGGGAGTTGCAATGGCGTTCCAGTCCAGGCCGCGCACGTGATCCGCCACGGCTGAAAGCACCATTTCCTCGGTTTGCAGTTGGCCGCGCAGCGAGTCTTCAAGCACGGCGACGGCGTGGACGAGCACTGCTTCGCCCTCCCGCTCGATGTCCGCCTTGCTGCGCCACGCCGCCGCGGCGAACAGCAGCGCCGGAACAAGGAATCCGGCGGCGATAAGCATCCGGTGGATGCGGGCGGAGGAGTTCAACGACGGCGACACAGACCGCAAACCTGGAGTTCCAGCCCGATCGGAGCGATGCGGGCGGGGCGCTTTGACGCGCGGGATGAAATTGCAGAGGGAAAAGCCTAACGCGAAACTGTAACAACTGCACACGTGCGGGTGGCAAATGCAACGGTTCGGACGCTGAATTTTATGTGATCTTATCGGAACGGTCTATGCCCGAAAGCGGATGCGGTTACGTCAGGTTCCTGGCCGGGAGAATTGAGCGAGCGATCACGGCAGCAGGCCAAAATGTTTAGCAGCAGCGTACGCGCCGCCGATCAAAGTTAGCATCCCGCCGAGAACGGCCGGCATCTGCCACCAACTGGGCACGCGGCTGATCGCAGCGGCCACTGTCGTGTCGATTCGGCGCGTCATGTCATCCAGCCGACTACCCAACCCATCGCCTTGCTTGCCTAATGCATCAAGGCGCTTGTCGATCGCTTCCAACTTGGTATCGATGATTGCAATGCCCTTGTCGATGCTCCGAAGCAACACGTCGGATGAGTCAAGGCGGCCTTCTATCGCGTGGACGCGGCGGTTCAGGGCTTCGAGGTCCGGGTCACGGGGACCGCCGGGCGGTTGGCCGCCGGAGCCACGAAGTTGCTGCCGAAGATTATTGTTATCGGCTTGCAGACGCATGACTTGTTCCACGATCGTCGGCATGTCCGCGGCTCAAAGCGGAAGTGGGACGTCGATGGGGGCGAGTTGCTTCCGCATTTCCTCAAGCGACGAGGCTGCGGCCTCCAGCGCGGGTCTAACGATCACTATGGCTTCCGTACTCATGAGGTTTTGCGCGATCAGGTCCGAAAGAGATTTTTGCATAGCGTGGTAGCCCGCGGTGGATGCCACAAGCGCCGCCGTCAAACGTTCAATCTTCTCCGTTTCGGTCAAGGCAAGCCTCATCGGTTTTCAAGGTCAGAACCGCCCGATCGGCGGCGGAAACTTGGACACTCTAGATATGGACAAGTGCGAGCACTGTTTGTTCGCGTCGGGTTCGCCAACATCAGATGGTAGCGGCGGACGGATTTGAACCGCCGACCAAGGGATTATGATTCCCCTGCTCTACCGCTGAGCTACGCCGCCATCCAACGGGAGGCGGCGGAATACGCGTCCGGCCGCCGCTCGTCAACCATTTCGCACCAGCTTCTGCACCGCCAGCAGGCGGACCAGCGTGCCGTCATCCGCCTGGCCGGTCACCGCCTCCGGCCGCCAGTGCCGCTGGAATGCCCGCAAAACCGCGGATAGTGCCGGATCGAGAGCCCCTTCCAACCCGACCCGATAGCCGATCTCCGCCAGCGCGGCGCGAACCGGGCGCAAGCCGGCGGCGTCCCGCACCGCGCCGGTGGTTCCCAAATCGGGTGCATCCTCCGGCCACAGACCCACGCCATTCTCCGCTAAAGCGCGCCAGTCGAAGCGTTCCCCCGGGTCCTGCTTGCGGTCCGGCGACACGTCGCTATGGCCGACGACATTGCGCGCCGGGATCGGGTGGCGCGCCAGGATCAGCAGGCACAGGTCGCAGACGGCGGCGAGCTGCAGCACGGGAAAATCCCGGTAGCCCCATTCGTGCCCGGGGTTGACGATCTCGATCCCGATCGACCGCCCGTTCAGGGCCGAGTGCCCCCGCCAGTGCGATACCCCCGCATGCCAGGCGCGGCGATCCTCCGGCACCAGGCGGGTCACCGTCCCGTCCTCATCCACGACATAGTGCGACGACACGGCAGCCGCAGGATCGCGCAGCCGATCGAGCGCCTCCCGCGCCGTCTTCATGCCGGTGTAGTGCAGGATCAGAATGTCCACCGGACCCGTCCGCTCGTCGTGGTTCGGGCTGGGCAGGTCCCGTATCGGCAGGGCGGGGGCGTAGGGCTGGCGCGCAACCGGGACCGCCCGCAGCCAGGGCGGCGGCGGGTTCGTCACAGGCCGCGTTCCCGTTTGATGCGGTCCCAGGCGGCATTGATCCGCGCCACCTTGTCGCTGGCGCGATCCACGAACTCCGCCGGCACGCCGCGGGAGGCGAGCGAGTCCGGATGATTCTCCCGCATCAGGCGCTTCCACGCGGCGCGCAACTCCTCCCCGCTGCTGGACCGCGGCACGCCGAGTTCCAGGTACGGATCGCTCTCGTCCACCGGCGCCGGGCGGCGGGGCGTTTCGCCGAAGGCGCGGTCCCAGGACCACTGATCCAGCAGCAGACGGCGATGCACGCGGCGCAGGAACTCCTGCTCCGGCGCGTTCAGCGGGCCGTCGGCGCGGGCGATCGAAAACAGCGATCCCAGCACCTGCTCCAGGATCAGGCGGTTGTCGCCGAACGCCTCGGCCAGTTGCGCGGCGTAGGGCTCGAACGAATCGGAGCTGTCGCGCGCCTGGTCGAACAGCCGGGCGATCCCGCGGGCGGAGGCGGGGGGGATACGGAAATTGCGCTTGAAGGCGTCGATTTCGGCGCGCGTCACCGGGCCATCGACCTTGCATAGCTTGGCCGCGAGCACGGTGACGGTGATGGCGAAGACTTCGTCCCGCCGGCCGAACATGCTTGCCACGCGGGCCGGATTGAACCCATGCCCGTTGCCGTCGAAGGATCGCCGGATGGTTTGCACCGATCCGGAATCCGCGGCATGGCCGAGCGCGGCGCCGATGACAGCTCCGTAGGGGCCACCCACGAAGAAGCCGGCGGTGCCGCCGATGATCTTACCCCATAAACCCATTCGTGGTTGCTACCATGGCGAAGCCGCATTGGGCAAAGCACGAACGATGGAAACGGAGCGGGGTCTTGCTGTTGCATGCCCTTGGCCCGGGTTCTAGCCTGAGGCAGCAGTGACGGAGGCTTGATGATGAACGCCATCGCCGATCGGCGCGGCAACGCCGGGCTGCGGGAGCGGCTGCGTATCCGGGCCGGCGATCACACCGGCCCGACCTCCGGCCTCGCGTCCGGACATGTGCAGGCGAACCTGGTCATCCTGCCGCGCGACCTCGCGCATGATTTCCTGCGTTTCGCCCATGCCAATCCGAAGCCCTGTCCCTTGCTGGCCGTGTCCGAGGCGGGCGATCCGCGGTTTCCGACCCTCGGCGCGGATCTGGATATCCGCACTGATCTGCCGCGCTACCGGGTCTGGCGCGACGGGGAACTGGTCTCGGAACCGGCCGATGTCCGCGACGTCTGGCGCGACGATCTGGTCAGCTTCGCCATCGGCTGCTCCTTCTCCTTCGAAGAGGCGCTGATCGACGATGGCATCGAGGTCCGGCATATCGCCCTCGGTTCGAACGTGCCGATGTACAGGACAAATATTCCCTGCGTGCCGGCCGGCGTGTTCAACGGGCCGCTGGTGGTCTCGATGCGGCCGATGAAGCCGGCGGACACGATCCGGGCGGTGCAGATCACGTCGCGTTTCCCGTCCGTGCACGGCGCGCCGGTGCATCTGGGGCTTCCGGAAGCCATCGGCATCGCCGATATCGGCAAGCCGGATTACGGCGACGCCGTGCCCATCCGTCCCGGCGAGATGCCGGTGTTCTGGGCCTGCGGCGTGACTCCGCAGGCGGTGATCGCCCGGGTGCGGCCGGCGTTCTGCATCACCCACGCCCCGGGGAGCATGCTGGTGACCGATGTGCGCAACACCTCACTGTCGGCGCTTTAGACCGGGGGCATGCGCGCACTGGTCGACAGGATCGAGGGAGCGATCCAGCGCGACGTCGGACGGGGGATGGATGCCGTTTTCCGGGCGGCGCGAGGCGGCCTTTACGGCGCCGTTCACGCCCTGGCCGACGTACGTGCCCCGAGGATCGGCTTGATCACGGGCTTTTTCGTGCCGGGCGGCGATCCTCCGGCGGCGGAGACGGACGGCCCGGCGGGCGCGGCGCTGCTGGCCTTCGGATTTCTCGGCGCCGGCCTTGGGTGCCGGCTGGCGACCGATTCCCTGTGCGCATCCGCATGCCGGGTCGCGTTGGACCGGGCGGGGGCGGCCCTGGTGCCGATCGATCAGGTCGCGCCGGATGAGGATGTCGATGCGGTGGTGGATCGCTGGCGCGCGGAGGGGATCGACCGGGTAATCGCCATCGAGCGCTGCGGGCCGTCCGGCGACGGGCGCGCCCGCAACATGCGCGGTGCGGACATATCGGCCCATGCCGCGCCTTTGGACCGCCTGTTCAGCGCCGGCCCCTGGCGCACCATCGCCATCGGCGACGGCGGCAATGAGATCGGCATGGGTTGCGTGCCGCGGGCGCTGATCGCCGCGCATGTGCCGCTGGGGGAGCTGAACGGCTGCGTGGTGCCGGCGGATTTCCTGATCGCGGCGGGGGTCTCGCATTGGGGGGCCTACGCAGTGCTGGCGGCGCTGGCGCTGCTGCGGCCGGATTGGGCTGCGGCGCTGCGGGCGGGGCTGGACCCGGGTCTGGACCGGGCGGTCGTCGAGGCGATGGTGCGGCACGGCCCGGCGGTGGACGGGGTGACGCTGCGGCGGGAGCACACGATCGACGCGCTGGCGCTGGAGGTGCATCACGCGGTGATGGAAAATGTGCTCGCCGCGGGCCAGTCCGTGCCTTGACTCGTTCCCGGCTCGTGTCTCATGAACGCGCCTGGAACGGCCGCCCCAGCATGGCCGGGCGATGCAGTCGGACCAGGCGACGGTTGCGGGAGATCAGCACGAGCACCACGACAGTGCCGATATAAGGCAGGGCCGACAACAGAGAAGACGGCACCGCCACGCCCAGCGCCTGTACGTAAAGCGACAGATACATAAGCGCGCCAAAGAACCATGCCCCGATCAGCAGCCAGAACGGACGCCATGCCGCGAACGTAACCAACGCTACAGCCACCCAGCCTCGCCCGGCCGTCATGTCCTGCGCCCAGAGCGGGGTGTAGGCAAGCGACATGTACGCCCCCGCCAATCCCGCCAGCGCCCCGCCGAACGCCACCGCGGCATACCGTATCGACACCACCGGATATCCCAGCGCATGCGCGGCGTCGTGCGAGTCTCCCACAGCGCGCAGGACCAGCCCGGCATGCGTGGATCGGAAACACCACGCCACCGCGCCAAGCATCGCCAGCGAGAGGTAAACCAGGATGTCGTGCCCGAAAACCACCGGCCCCAGCACGGGAATATCGCTCAGCAACGGAATATGCAGCTTCGCCAATGTCGGCGCCGGAATGCCGACAAAGCCGGCGCCGAGCAGCGCGCTCAAGCCGCGGCCGAAGATCGTCAGCGCCAGGCCGGTAGCCGTCTGATTCGCCTGCAACGTCAGAGCAACGAGCGCGAACAGCAGCGCCATCGCGGTTCCGGCCAGCACGGCGGCCAGCAGGCCCAGCGACGTCGCGCCCGTCTCGTTTGCGGTGGCGAACGCCGCGATGGCGCCGGCCAGCATCATCCCTTCGACGCCCAGGTTCAGCACGCCGGCTTTCTCCACCACAAGCTCCCCGGTCGCTGCCAGCAGCAGCGGCGTGGCCGCGGCGACGGTGCTGACAAGGAACGCAACCGGCAACTCCGTCATCAGGCAGCACCCGATGTGTGCGGCACCCGGCGGATACGGTTCAGCAGCAGAATGTCACAGCCCAGCAGGTAGAACAGCAGGATGCCCTGGAATATTCCGGTGACCGCGTTGGGCAGGCCCAGGTTGATCTGCGCCGCGTCGCCGCCGAGATCGGTCAACGCCAGCAGCAACCCCGCTGGTATCACCCCAAGCGGATTGAGCCGTGCAAGAAACGCCACGATGATCGCAGTGAAGCCGTAGCCGGGGGACAGCGTCGTGGTCAATTGCCCCAGCGTCCCCGTTGCCTCCAGCACGCCAGCCAGCCCGGCCAATCCGCCACTGACCAGCATCGCGACCCGGACCAGGCGGTTCTCACTGAAGCCGGCGAACCGGGCCGCCCGTGGCGCCTCGCCGAGCACGCGGAACTCGAAACCCAGCAATGATTTCTCCATCGTCACCCATAGTGCGACGGCGATCAGCGGCGCCAGCAGCACGCCGATATGGACGTTGGTGTCCTCGATCAGCCGGGGTGCCAAGGCGTTTTCCGTGAACAGCGCGGTCTGCGGAAAGCCGAAGCCCTCCGGGTCGCGCCACGGGCCAGTAACGAGAAACACCAGCAAATACTGCGTGATGTAGGCGAACATCAGGCTGGTGAGGATTTCATTGGCGTTGAACCGGATACGCAACCACGCCACCAGTCCGCCGCTGAGCATGCCGCCGACGACTCCGCCCGCCACGATGGCGGGAAACAGCGCGAAGGACGGCGCATCGGGGAATGCCAGCGCGATGCCGCCGCCGCAAATCGCGCCGAGGGTGAACTGGCCATCGGCGCCGATGTTCCAGACGTTGGCGCGATAGGCCAGGGAAAGCCCGACTCCCATCATGATCAGCGGCGCGGCCTTAACCGCCAGACCCTGGAAGCCGTCCTGTTGCAGTAATGGTGTGACCAGGAGTGTATAGACGGTCAGACCGGGCGGCCGGCCCATGGCGGCAAAAATCAACCCCGACGTCGCCGCTGTCAGCAGCAGCGCCAATATCGGCGAGGCATAGCGCCAGAATTTCGATTCATGGCCGCGAGATTCGATTTTAAGCACGGGCGACATGCGTTGCTTCGGTCCCGGGCGCCGGACAATCAGGCATGAACGACCTCCCCCAGCGCATCCGCGGTCGCGCCGCCCATCAGCCGCCCGATCGATTCCACCGTGGCGGACCGCGTCGCCACCGGCTCCGACAGCCGCCCTCCCGCGATCACCGCGATGCGGTCGGCCAGCAGGAAAATCTCGTCCAGATCTTGCGAAATGATCAGCACCGCGGCACCTCGCTGCGCCAGCGCCATGATCGCGTCATGGATCGCCAGTGCCGCGCCGGCATCCACGCCCCATGTCGGCTGGTTGATCGCCAGCACACCGGGGTCCTGCAAGATCTCCCGCCCGACAAGGAATTTTTGCAGGTTGCCGCCGGACAAAGACCGGGCCTCGGCGCGGGGACCGGTCGTCCGCACGTCGAAACGCCTGATGATCTCCTCCGCGAAAGCAAAGGTTCGTTTCTTGTCGATCATACCGAACCGCACCAGCGCGCGGCGCAGATAACCCGACAGGAACGCGTTGGCCGCCAGGCTCATGGCCGCGACCGCGCCATGCCCGTTGCGTTCCTCCGGAACGAAGCCGCCGCCGATGCGCCGGCGTTCCGCGGGGCCCATTTGTCCCGCGGCAACCCCGTCGATCTGCACGCTCTCCGGCCTGGCGGCGGGGGTTTCGCCGGACAGCGCATCCATCAGTTCAGTTTGCCCGTTTCCGGCGATGCCGGCGATCGCCAGGATCTCCCCGCCGGCGATCGACAGCGAAACGTCCTTCAGGTCGCAGCCGGGCGATCTTATCGAAAGCCGATCGAGCACCAGCCGCGGGGGCGCAGTGGCGGAAACGGGGGGACGCGGCGGCGGCGTGGGCAGATCCATTCCGATCATGATCTCCGCCAGTTCCTTCACCGTCTTTTCCGCCGGAGCGCAACGCGCAACGTTCCGGCCATGCCGCATGATCGTCGCGACCGAACACAGCGCCCGGACTTCCTCCAGCTTGTGGCTGATATACAGGATCGAGCATCCCTCCGACGCCAGCCGGCGCAACGTGACGAACAGCTTCCGCACCTCGTTCGGCGTCAACACCGATGTCGGCTCGTCCATAATCAGCAGTTTCGGGTTTTGCAGCAGGCAGCGGACGATTTCGATCCGCTGCCGCTCCCCCACCGACAGGTCGTGCACGATGCGATCGGGGTCCAATGGCAGGCCGTATTCTGTGGAAATCCGCAGGATGCGATCACGCAGCCCGACTCGTTCCTTGGCCGTGGCGAGGCCGAGGGCGATATTCTCGGTCACCGTCAGCGCTTCGAACAGCGAGAAATGCTGGAACACCATGCCGATGCCCAATCGCTGCGCGGCGCCCGGGTTCGGGATCGTAACATTCCGTCCTTGCCAGACGATCTCGCCGGCATCGGGCCTGACCACGCCGTAGATCATTTTGACGAGCGTGCTCTTGCCGGCGCCGTTCTCACCCACCAGCGCGTGGATCTGGTTGCGCTCCACCGTGAGCGAAACGAGATCATTCGCCAGGCAATTCGGATATTGCTTCGTCATGCCCGTCATCGTCAGCAACGGGCCGGACGGCGCGAACTCATTCATGGCGGCGCTCGCGGCTAAGAAACATCAGGTCAGTTTGCCGTCCACCCCCCGGGCCAGCCATTGCATGTGCGACAGCGCATCATCATCCATCGTCGTCCCTTCCGCCACCTTCACCGCGCCGCCCTGATCTTCGATCGGCCCCACGAAGACCTTGTTCCGGCCGGACCTGATATCGGCGATCGTTGCGGTGCCTAAAGCCGCAACGTCATCCGGCATGTTCGCGAACGGCGCCATCGCCAGCATGCCGCTGTCGAAGCCGCCCCAGGTGTCCGTGCTCTTCCAGGTGCCGTCCAGGACATCGCCGATGCGCCTGATGTAGTACGGCGTCCAGTTGTCGGTGCTGGCACTGAGCTGCGTGCCGCTGGCGAACTTCGTCATGTCGGTGGACTGGCCGAAACCCTTGATGCCGCGGCCGGCGGCGGCCTGTAGCGGCGCCGGGCTGTCGGTGTGTTGGGTGATGATGTCGCAGCCCTGGTCCATCAGCGCTTTCGCCGCATCGCCTTCCTTCGGTGGATCGTACCACGAATTGATCAGCACGACCTTCATCCGCGCCTTCGGGTTGACCGACTGCATGCCCAGCATGAATGCGTTGATGCCCTGGACGACCTCGGGGACCGGCACCGAGCCGACATAACCGGCCAATCCGGCCTTGCTGAGCTTTCCGGCGATCACGCCCTGCACATAGCGCGCCTGGTAGAAACGAATGTTGTAGTCGGAGATGTTCGGCCCGCGTTTGTAGCCGGTGGCATGCTCGTAGAACACCGCGGGATGCTTCCTGGCCGAATTCACGACTGAGCTCATGTAGCTGAACGACGTTGCGAAGATCAGTTTGTGGCCGGAATTGGCGAGGTCGTTCATCACCTTCTCGGAGTCCGGCCCGTCGGCGACGTTCTCGACATAGGTGGTCTTGATCCTGTCTCCGTAATGGTCCGCCGCCGCCTTGCGGGCGACGTCATGCTGATAGCTCCAGCCGAAATCGCCGACGGGTCCGATGTAGACGAAGCCGACTTTCAGTGGGTCCGCGGCGAAAGCCGGCCGAAACAAGGACGCGGTGCCGAGAAGGCCGGTGAACTGACGTCGCAGCATCGCGAACTCCGTGGCCTAGCCGATCAGCCCCTCCCGCCGCAGCGCCCGGATCGTCGAGCGGAACGCATCGACCGTGATCGCCATCTCCTCGTCACCATGCATCGCCGAGATCGTTCCCGACGGCGCGGTATTGAGATCGACCCCGTTCACCAGCATCCCCATCCGCACCTGTGCGGGCATATTGATGCCGCGCGGCTTGCTCATCATCTGCGGAATGAACGCCGCCGCATCGAACCGGCTCGGCACGATGTCGGCACCATCGGGGTTGGTGAAGATGTGCAGGCCGGAATAGGTCCCGTACACCGCCCACTTCACGCCCTCATCCTCCAGCACCTCGTTCATCTTCGCCCGCACCTCGGTGCCGTAGGCATTCGCCCGCGCGCAGGCATTGGTGGAGGCCAGGATCTCCAGCGTTGCGATTCCCGCGGCGGCCGAGACCGGGTTGGCATTGAACGTGCCCTGATGGCCGATTTTCTCATGTCCGGTGGCCTTGGCGACCTCGAAGTCGAGCCAGTCGAGAATGTCCTTCCGTCCGCCCACCGCCCCACCCGGCATGCCGCCCGCGACGATTTTCGCCAGCGTGGTCAGGTCAGGGGTAATGCCCAGCGCCGCCTGTACCCCGCCGGGGGAGACGCGGAAACCCGTTACGACCTCATCGAAGATCAGCACCGTCCCGGCCTGCTTCGTCAGATCCCGCAGCACCTTTAGGAAAGACGGCTCGATCGGCATGCGCCCGAAACTCGCCCCCGTCGGTTCCAGAATGACCGCGGCAATGTCGGTGTGGTCGTTGAAGATCCGCGTAATGCCGGCGACATCGTTTGGGTCGCACAGCAGAACGTTGTCCGACACGCCGTCCACCACGCCGCTGGTCGCGGTGCCGTCGAAATGATTGATGTGCCCACTGGTCATGTGGTCGTTCCAGCCGTGGAAGTGGCCGCGGAACCGCACCAGCTTCGACCGCCCGGTGTAGGCGCGGGCCAGGCGCAGCGCCATCAGCGTCGCCTCGGTGCCGGAGGAGGTGAAGCGCACCCGTTCCGCCGAGGGCACCATCTGCGTAATCAATTCCGCCCAGCGGATTTCCGCGTCATGGCAGGCGCCGAAATGGGTGCCGCGGTCGAGCGCGGCGTGGATCGCCCGGGTGACGTCAGGGTGGTTATGGCCGAGGATCAGCGCGCCATGACCGCCGAAGTAATCGACGTATTTGTTGCCATCGACGTCCCACTTCACCGGCCCGAGCGCGCGCGAGACATACAGCGGGTAGGGGTCGAAATGCCGGCTGTCATGCGCCAGCCCGCTCGGCAGCACCGCGCGCGCCTTGGCGGCCAGCGCGGCGGACCCGGGGGTCATCGCCTCATACGCAGCGGTCAGGGTAGCGTTCGGGAGCGTGCCGGCGGACATGGATTACCTCTTTGGAAGTCGATGCCGATGACTATACCGATTCCCGGTTCGGCGCACGCGTGGCGTCGGCGGGGACGGTGAAGAATTGCCGGGGCGCGCTGCTTTTTCGACGTCATGGCCCGGCTTGTCCGGGCCACCTATCGCGGCAGGGTGCTGGTATAGGTGGCCCGTACAAGCCGGGCCATGACGTTCCGGGTGGTCCTACCCCGTCGCGAACACCCGCGCGATCCCCTGCTTCGCTTCATCCTGGATCTGCCGCAAATGGTCCTCGCCGCGGAAGCTTTCGGCGTAGATCTTGTAGACCTCCTCCGTGCCCGACGGGCGCGCGGCGAACCAGCCGTCCTTCGCCACCACCTTGATGCCGCCAATTGCCGCGTTGTTACCCGGCGCGTGCGACAACGTCGCCTCCACCGGTTGGCCTGCGAGTTCCTTCATCCCCAACTTATCCGCCGACAGCGCCTTCAGCAGCTTCTTCTGGTCCGCCGTCGCCGGCGCATCGATCCGCGCATAGAACGGCACCCCCAGCGTCGCGGTCAGCGACTTGTACGCCTCGCCCGGATCGCGCCCGGTGCGCGCGGTGATCTCCGCCGCCAACAGGCCCAGGATCACGCCATCCTTGTCCGTCGTCCACACCGTCCCGTCCCGGCGCAGGAACGACGCGCCCGCGCTTTCCTCGCCGCCGAAGCCGAGCGAGCCATCCACCAGGCCATCAACGAACCATTTGAACCCGACCGGCACCTCCACCAGCCTGCGCCCGAGCTTCGCGGCGACGCGGTCGATCAGCCCGCTGCTGACCACGGTCTTGCCGACGCCGCTATCCGCGCGCCATTGCGGACGGTTGGAGAACAGGTAGTCGATCGCCACCGCGAGGTAATGATTCGGATTCATCAATCCCGACGACCGCGTCACGATCCCATGCCGATCGGCGTCGGTGTCGTTGGCGAAGGCGACGTCGAAGCGGTCGCGCATGCCGACAAGCCCGGTCATCGCATAGGGCGAGGAGCAATCCATGCGGATCTTGCCATCCCAGTCCGCCGTCATGAAGCGGAACGCCGGATCGACCGTTTCGTTGACCACCGTCGCCGCGATGCCGTAACGCTCGATCACCGCCTGCCAGTAATGCACCGCCGCGCCGCCCAACGGATCGATGCCAATCTTCACACCGGCCGCTCGTATCGCCTCCAGATCCACCACCGCGCCCAGATCGGCTACATACGGCGTAATGAAATCATAACGGTGCACGTGCGGCGAGCGCAGCGCGCGGGCATAGGGAATGCGCTTCACGCCCTCCAGGCCGGCGGCGAGGAAATCGTTCGCGGTCCGCTCCATCCAGCCGGTGACATCGGTATCGGCCGGGCCACCGTTCGGGGGGTTGTATTTGAAGCCGCCATCCTCCGGCGGATTGTGCGACGGGGTGATGACAATGCCGTCGGCCAGGCCGCTGCTGCGGTTCCGATTATAGGTCAGGATGGCATGCGAAATGACCGGCGTGGGCGTGTAGCCGCCCTGCGCGTCGATCATCGTCTCGACGCCGTTGGCCGCCAGGACTTCCAGCGCACTGGCCAACGCAGGGGCGGACAGCGCGTGCGTATCGATCCCGATGAACAACGGTCCGTCGATCCCCTTCGATCGGCGGTGGTCGCAGATCGCCTGGCTGATGGCGAGGATGTGACCCTCGTTGAACGCGTCGTCGAACGCGGAACCGCGATGTCCGGACGTGCCGAACGCCACCCGTTGGGCGGCGATCGCCGGATCGGGGCGTCCGGTGAAATATGCCGTCACCAGGCGCGGCACGTTGACCAGCCGGGACGGGTCGATGGGCTTCCCCGCGAGAGGACTTACCTGCTCAGCCATGTTGATCTCCCCCTGCCGCCCCGGGCTGTGGGCGACCTTGACGCTAGGTCCAACTTCGGCGCGCTGCCGTCAAGACGCGGGTCTTTGCGAACCATCCCGCCTTCGGCATGCTTGATCGGAAACGCGCGGGGAGGAACGGCGATGGAAGCCGACTATATCGTCGTAGGCGCCGGTTCGGCCGGCTGCGTGGTCGCCGCGCGGCTCAGCGAGACGGGCGCGAGCGTGATCCTGCTGGAGGCCGGCCCGAAGGACTCGCTGCCATGGATCCACATTCCGGCGGGCGTGCTGAAGCTGCTGAACCATCCGGTTGTCAACTGGAACTACAGCGCGGAAGGCATCGGTGGGCGCCGCATCCACTGGCCGCGCGGTAAAACTCTGGGCGGGTCGAGCTCGATCAACGGCATGCTGTATGTGCGCGGCAACCCGGCCGATTTCGACGGCTGGGCGCAGATGGGCTGCCGCGGCTGGAGTTTCGACGACGTGCTGCCGTATTTCCGCAAGTCTGAGGATTACAAGCAAGCAGCCGACGCGGAGTACCGCGGCAAGGACGGACCGCTGAAGGTCGAGGACTACCGCACCATCCTGCCGCTGACTCACTGCTTCGTCGCGGCGGCGCAACACGCCGGCCATCCGTTCAGCGACGATCTGAACGGGCGGGAGCCGGAGGGTGTCGGCTACTCGCAGATGACCCGCATCGGCCGCTGGCGCGGATCGACGGCGCAGACGTTTCTGAAAGAAGCGAAAGGGCGGCCGAACCTGCGGGTGGAGACGGAGGCGCTGGCGACTCGGTTGCTGTTCGAGGGGAAACGCTGCACCGGCGTGACGTTCCGCCAGCGTGGGCAGACGATCGAGGCGAAGGCATCGCGAGAGGTCATCCTGTGCGGCGGGGCGGTCAACTCGCCGCATCTGCTGCAAGTTTCCGGTGTAGGGCCCGCCGCGCACCTGCAAGCCATCGGCGTTCCCGTGGTGCAGGACCTGCCCGGCGTCGGCGCGAATCTGCAGGATCATTACGTGGTGCGGATTTCCCACCGCGTGCGCGGGGCGGTGTCGATCAATACGTTGGCCCGGGGGATTCGCCTGGCGCGGGAGGCGCTAAAGTTCGCAATCGAAGGCCGCGGCGCGCTGACCTTCGGCGTCACCACCGCCCAGGTGTTCTGCCGGTCGTCGACGGAAAAAGCCAGTCCGGACCTACAGCTTCTGTTCACCCCGGCGAGTTACGACTCGGCCCGCTTCGGCGAGCTGGAGCGGCACGACGGCATGACCGTCGCGGTGTGTCCGGTGCGGCCGGACAGCCGGGGCACGATCATGGCGAGCAGTCCGGACGCTTCGGTGTATCCAATCATTACGCCGAATTACTTGTCCGATCCGGCGGACGGGCGGGTGCTGTTGGCCGGCATGCGGTTCACCCGGGCGATTTTCGCGTCCCCCGCCATCGCGGCGCACAGCGTGACGGAGACGTTGCCGGGTTCCGACATTGATACCGATGACGGCTTGATGGACTTTGCGCGCCGTTATGGAACAACGCTGTACCACCCGGTTGGCACCTGCCGGATGGGGGAAGGCCCGGCCGCGGTGGTCGATTCCCGGCTCCGCGTCAGGGGATTGGATGGATTGAGAGTGATCGACGCCTCGATCATGCCAAACTTGACGACCGGAAACACCAATGCGCCGACGATCATGATAGGGGAGAAAGGTGCCGATATGATCAGGGAGGATGCCGGGCTGCGGGGGTAGGAGTTGCGCATCCGTGTCATGGCCGGGCTTGGCCCCATAGGCGCTACCATAAGCCGGGAGACGGCGGCCCGTCCCAGTGTGTCATGGCCGGATTTAGTCCGGCCATGACACAGTCGGGGCGGGAGAGTGCCCTTCACTCCCCCGGCAGCGCGATCGGGATCCAGGTCTGCTTGTCGTCACGCAGCACCAGAACTGCCGCGAAACGTTCTTTCGCCGCCTCCCGCGCACGCAGCGCCGCCTCCGCCTGCGCCGGAGAGGACACAATCTGCTGCTGCACGCGCAGGATGACGTCCCCCGCCTGCAAACCGCTGTCCGCGACGCTGCCCATCGGGTCGATCCCCGACACCGTCACCTGATCCTTGCCACCGGCGGCCGCGGCAAGCTGCAAACCCAGGATCTTCGGCGGCGGCCCCGGAACGATCGTCTTCTCCGTCTCCTGCTCGAACGGCAGGATCGGCACTTGCACGGACATCATCGTGCCGCTGCGGCAAAGCCCCAGCGTCGCCATGCTGCCAATTTCGGTTCGCGCGGCCTTGCGCGCCAAATCCCGGGGATCGGCGACCGTTTCGCCATTGAAGGAGCGAATGACGTCGCCCGGCTGGATACGGTTGTCCATCTCGTCGGCTCGCGGTCCCATCGCATCGATCAACGCGCCGCCCGGCCCCGGCGCGCCGATGGCCTGCGCCATCAAGGCGGTGACCTGCTGCGTTCGCAGCGGCAGCATGCCGGCCCGCACCTCCCCATATTTCTCCAGCCGGGAAAACACGAAGCTCAGGTCGTTGGAAGGGATGGCAAAGCCGACCCCGGCGGATCCCGAGTATGGGCCGGGCGCGTAAAGAACGCTGGTCATGCCGACGACCTCGCCCGCCATGTTGAACAGCGGACCGCCGGAGTTCCCATGATTGATCGCCGCATCGGTCTGGATGTAGTCGTCGAAAGGACTTTCCATGATGTCGCGGTTGACGCTGCTGACGATCCCGGCGGTGACGGTATTGTCGAACCCGAACGGGCTGCCGATGGCGATCACCGTGTCGCCCGGCCGCAATTTGTCGCTGTTGCCGAAACGAACTGCCGGCAGCGGCCGATCGGCGTGGATGCGCAGCAGCGCGATGTCGGCCTTGTCAGGCATGCCGACAATTTCCGCCCGATAACGTCCCCCATCCGGCGTGCCGACGAAAATCGCCAGGGTATTTTCAACGACATGCCGGTTGGTGGCGACCAGCCCGCTCGGATCGATGACGAAACCCGATCCGATACGCGTCACCGGCTGGGACTCGTCGCTGGCCTGCGCCTTGCCGTCGCCGTCGCCGTCCTTCTTTTCCGGCGGATGCACGACGACGATCCGCATGACGGAATTCTGTACGTTTGCAACAATCGAAGCGATCGCACCCGGCGGCTGATCGGCCCACGCGCAAAATCCCGTTTGCGGAGCAGCGAGAATCAAGAAGATGGAAACCGCCAGCCGGATCCGCGCACGCATATTCGCCCTCGGTAGATACTCGTTCAGAACAAAATGGTCCCGGACCGGAAGCCTCGGCACCCGAATGTCAGCGGGCTAACTGATGATTGACAACGGTTCATTCAATACATCGCGGGTGAACAAGCCCTCACGTTGCCGTGGCATGCGGCGCCCAAATGGCAACACATGCGGCACTTGCACGGGGCACGCCCCGGGGGCATCGTTCAGACCCGGCCAAGAAAGTCCGCCAAAGCAATGACTGATACCGTTGAGCCGCTCCTGTCCGTCAAGGGCGTCACGCTTCGCTTCGGCGGCGTGGTGGCGCTCGACAACGTCAGCTTCGATGTCTCAGCCGGGCAAATAGCCGGCCTCATCGGCCCGAACGGAGCCGGCAAGACCACTTTGTTCAATTGCCTCAGCCGGCTGTACCAACCCGCTGCCGGCGATATCCTGTTCGAAGGCCGCTCGGTCCTGTCGGTCGTCCGCCACCGCATCGCCCCGGCCGGTATCGGACGCACCTTTCAGAACGTGGCGCTGTTCGACCGGTTGACCGTCCTGGAAAACGTCATGGTCGGACGCCACAGCCGCACCAGCGGCGGCTTCGCCGCCAACGCGCTGCGCCTGCCGTTCGTGTCGCGGCAGGAGACGGCGGCGCGCGACAAGGCCATGGAGCTGATCGACTTCATGAATCTCGGCGCCTTCACCCACCGCGTGGCCGCCGGACTGCCGTTTCCGATCCGCAAGCGGGTCGAACTCGCGCGCGCGCTGGCGGCGGAACCCAAGCTGCTGCTGCTGGATGAACCGGCGGCCGGGCTGAACCACGAGGAAGTGCATACGCTGGAAGGCCAGATCCGCCGCGTGCGCGACGCCCGGGGCGTCACCGTGCTGCTGGTGGAGCATCACATGAGCCTGGTGATGTCGGTATCCGACAAGGTCGTCGTGGTGAATTTCGGCCGCAAGATAGCAGATGGCCGCCCGGAGCAGGTCCGGCAGAATCCGGACGTGATCCAGGCGTATCTGGGCACCGCGGCGTAGGGGCGGACCGAAGCCCGCCCCGCCCGCGTTAGTACATGAACATGCCGCCGTTGATCGAAATCGTCGAACCGGTAATGAAACCGGCGTCCTCGGAGGTCAGGAACGCGACCCCGCGGGCGATATCCTCGGCGTGGCCGATGCGGCCAACCGGGATCTTCGCAACAATCTTCTTCAGGACTTCGGCCGGAACGGCGCGAACCATTTCGGTATCAACATAGCCCGGCGCCAGCGCGTTCACGGTGATGCCGTAGCGCGCGCCTTCCAGCGCCAGGGCCTTGGTAAAACCATGGATACCGGACTTGGCGGCGGCGTAGTTGACCTGGCCATACTGGCCGGCCTGGCCGTTCAAGCTGCCGATGTTCACGATGCGTCCGAACTTCGCGTCGCGCATGCCCTCGAACGTCAACTTGGAGGTGTTGAAGCAGGACCCCAGATTCGTATCGATGACCGCATCCCACATGTCGCGGCGCATCTTCACCAGCGTGCCGTCGCGGGTAATGCCCGCGTTGTTCACCAGGATCTCGATCTTGCCGTGCTCTTCGGCGATCTTGGCGATGCCCTTCTCGGTGTCCTCGAAGCTGGCGACGTTGAACTTCGCGACGTCGATGCCGTGCTCGGCTTTGAAGGCGGCCGCGGCCTCATCGTTGTTCGCATAGTTGGCGATGACCTTGCGGCCTTGCTCTTTCAGCGCCAGGCTGATCGCCAAGCCGATGCCGCGGGTGCCGCCAGTTACCAGTGCGACGCGTGCCATAGGTCCCTCCCTGTTTGTTGCCTAGAACCGACGCTTTCTTACCACTTTTGCGACGCTCGCAAAGGGGCGAAACGCCGTGCGAGGCGGTTTTATTGCCCTTGGATGTCGTATAGACACGCCGCCACCGCCCGGTACGCCCGTTCCGCACCGGGTTTCGGCATTTTCGGACCGGTTTGCGCCCCGTTCAGCGCTCCACGCACAGCGCGACGCCCATCCCGCCGCCGATGCACAGCGTCGCCAGACCCTTTCGGGCGTTCCGCTTCAGCATCTCATGCAGCAGCGTCACCAGGATCCGCGCGCCCGAGGCACCGATGGGGTGGCCGATGGCGATCGCCCCGCCATTGACGTTCACCTTGCCGGTGTCCCAGCCGAGATCCTTGTTCACCGCCAGCGCCTGGGCGGCGAACGCCTCATTCGCCTCCACCAGATCCAACTCGTCCGGCTTCCACCCCACCCGCTCCAGCACCTTGCGCGTCGCCGGTATCGGCCCCGTGCCCATCACCGCCGGATCCACGCCCGCCGTCGCGAAGCCGGCGATCCGCGCCAGCGGCGTAAGGCCGCGCCGCGCCGCCTCCCCGCCGCCCATCACGATCAGCGCCGCGGCGCCGTCGTTGATGCCGGAGGCGTTGCCGGCCGTGACCGTGCCATCCTTACTGAAGGCCGGCCGCAGCCTGGCCATGCCCTCGGCGGTGGAATCGTGGCGAATGTACTCGTCGTCCGCAACCGTGATGTCGCCCTTGCGGCCCTTCACCGTCACCGGCGCGATCTCGTCCGCGAAGCGGCCGGACTTCTGCGCCGCCGACGCCTTCTGCTGCGAGGCCAGGGCGAACGCGTCCCGCTGCTCACGGCTGATCTGGTACTTGCTGGCGACGTTCTCGGCCGTATTGCCCATATGATAGCCGTGGAACGCGTCCCACAGCCCGTCCTTCAGCATGGTATCGACAAACTCCAGCCCGCCCATCTTGGCGCCGTTGCGCAGATGCGCGGCGTGCGGCGCGAGGCTCATGCTCTCCATGCCGCCCGCCGCGACGATGGCGCTTTCGCCGGTGCGGATCTGCTGGGCAGCCAGCGCCACGGAGCGCAGGCCGGAGCCGCAGACCTGGTTGATGCCGAAAGCGGTCTTCGAATCCGGCAGACCGGCGATGCGGGCGGCCTGGCGGGTCGGGTTCTGGCCTTCGCCGGCGGCTAGCACCTGGCCGTAGACGACCTCGTCCACATCGGCCGCCTCGATCCCGGCCCGGGCGATGGCGGCCCGCAGCGCGATGGCGCCCAGATCATGCGCATGGACCGTGCTGAGCGCGCCGTTGAAACTGCCGACGGGCGTCCGTGCCGCTGAAACGATGACGACATCTTCCATGCTCTGATCCTCCCTGTGCGAAGGCAGATCAGGTGCGGTGCGGGCGGACGGAAAACAACCCGGATCACAGGCCGAATTTGGATGCCAGATCTTCAATATCGGCAGCGATGACGTCCCAGTCCTGCTCGGCCGCGTAGTCGCGCATCTGGTGCGGGCCGTATTCGGTTGGCCGGGGGAAGAACGCCGTCAGCAGCCCGCATTGCCGTGCCGCCGCCAGGTCGCCGTTATGCGCCGCCGCCATCATCACCTGGTCCGGCCGCAGGTCCAGCAGCCGCGCGACGCCCAGATAGGTCTCCGGATCGGGCTTGAAGTGGCCGAAAAGATCGGAGCCGAAGATCATGTCCCAGGGAATGCCGGCGAATTTCGCCATGTTCAGCAGCAGGGACACGTTGCCGTTGGACAACGGACCGATGATGAACCGCGCCTTCAGACGGGTCAGGCCCGGGACCGAATCGGGCCAAGGGTTCAGCCGGTGCCAGCCCAGATTGATGTGGACAAGATCCTCCTCCGAAAGGCCGGTGATGCCGAACTCCGCCACAAGACGATCCAGCGACGCGCGGTGCAGGCTGTCGAGGGTGGTCCAGGGCCGTTCGCCCTTGCGGACGCGATCCATGGAGGGGTGGTAGGCGGCGCGCCAGGCATCGACCAGCTTCACCCAGTCGGCCTCCACCCCCCGCGCCGCCCCGTACGCCCCCAGATCGGCGATCAGGCTCGTTCGCCAGTCAACGACGGTGCCGAAGGTGTCGAATACGATGGCTACAGGCTGTTTGAGTGGCATCGGCGGCTCCCGGGAAGGAAATCAAAGCGGCGCCCGCGGCCGGGGTCAAGCGGGCCGGGGCGGAGTCGTCCGGGTGCCGCGCCTGACAGATCACGACTAAGTTACTATTGCCGTTTTAGCCGCTAACGTAAAGGCCAACCGCGCTATTTTCTGTTACGCAGAATTGGCGGCCCGGGAAGATGTCGAGGAAACGTGGTGAATGCGTTCCGTTGACCAGCTTTCCCGCTGTCGGTGTCTATGCCTTTCCATGGCTTCAGCGTCGGGTTCGAGGCGCGGGCAGGGCCTTGCCGAATCGCCTTTCATTCACCCGGTGAAAGTAAAGATTCAAGTTTATACATCGGTCGGTGTTAATCGCGAGATGAATTTTTTGATGACCTATGAGTAGTTCCGAACAGCGAGAGAAAGGGATTGGCAGGTGTATCATCCGCCTCGGGCCGCCATGATCGAGCCGGACGAGGTCCCGTTCACGCTCGATGGCATCAGCAACCGCCGGAGCGTCCGGCGGCGGCTCGCCGCGATCCTGGGCGCCGACATCCGTGGCTACAGCACCCTGATGGGCGCCAACGAGGAAGATACCCACCGCCGCGTGAACGCCGCGATGGATCGGCTGCTGCGGGAAATCCGCAAGTCGCACGGCCGCGTCATCTCGCATTCCGGCGACGGATTGATGGCTGAATTCCCGAGCGCTGTGGACGCGCTGAAATGCGCCTTGCGCGTCCAGGCCGACAGCGGCAAGCGCAACGCGCGGCTGCCGGCGGAACAGCGCATCGATTTCCGCATCGGCATCAACTCCGGGGAGGTCGTGCTGCAGAAGGGGCGGGCCGGCGGCAACGCGGTCAACATCGCGGCGCGGCTGGAGCAGATCGCCGATCCGGGCGGGATTTTCATATCGGGAACAGTATTCGAGCAGGTTGGCAGCATCATTTCGATACCCTACGAGCCCGCCGGCGAGCGGCGCCTGAAGAACATCAGGCAACCGGTGACGATCTACCGCATCCCGGCGCAGGCTTGCCAGGGCTGGCACGCCGCGCCTGCGCTGCCGAGGCTGCATGCCGAGCCGCTGCGTGCATCCGACGGGGAATACCGGCCGTCGCTGGCGGTGCTGCCGTTCCGCGCGCTGCAGGCGGACAATTCCGATGCCTATTTCGCCGAGGGGATGGTGGATGACATCATCCGCGTGCTGGGCGGCCTGAAGGATCTGCTGGTGATCGCGCGCAGCGCCACGCTCGGCTACGCCGGGGCGCCGCTGGATCTGCGCCGCGTCGGGCGGGAGCTCGACGTGCGCTATGTGCTGCACGGCAGCCTGCGCCGCGCCGGCAAGCAGATCCGCATCGCCGTCGAACTCAGCGAGGCCGAATCAGGCCATCTGATCTGGGCCGATCGGCTTGACGGGGATATATCGGAGCTGTTCGAGCTACAGGACCGGATTGCCATGCGGGTCGTCGGCGCGGTCGCGCCGCATGTGCGGGAGCGGGAATTGCACCGCATCATGCGCAAGCACCCGGGTACCATGACCGCCTACGACCTGACGCTGCAGGCGCTCGATCAGCTTTATCGAATGGACCGCGAATCGTTCTTCCGGTCGCGCGATTTGCTGCGCCAGGCGGTGGCGCACGACCCGGGCTATGCGCAGGCCAGGTCGCAAACCGCCTTCTGGCACATGAACTGCTATTGGCAGGGCTGGTCGCAGGACCGTGCCACGGAGGCCGCCGCTGCCAACCGGGCGGCACAGGCCGCGGTCGAGCGGGACCGTAGCGATGCCCTGGGTTTGGCCATCTATGGCCATACTCAATCTTATCTCGAGAAAAACTACAGCCTCGCGCAGGATATTCTCGACCGCGCGCTGGCCGCGGGTCCGAGCTGCTCCTGGGCCTATACGTTCAGCAGCTTTACCTGCGGCTACCTCGGCGACCACGCAACGGCGCTGGCCCGCGCCGAACAGGCGGTCCGGTTGTCGCCGCTTGGCCCCGACGCTTACTACCACGAGCATGGACTGTCGCAGGCGCTGTATTTCCTCGGGCGTTTCGATGAGGCCGCCGCCTGGGGGCAACTATCGGAGGCGCATTGCGCCACGCATGCGCCGAACCTGCGCTGCCTGATCGCCAGCCTGGCCGCCGCCGGCAACCTGCGGGAGGCGCGCGCGGCGGGGCTTAAATTGTTGCAGGTGGAACCGGGATTTGGTCTTGCCAAATTCCAGGCGCGCACGCCGCTTTCGGGCGACGCGAAGGATCGTTTCGTCGAACATCTGCGGCAGGCCGGTTTGCCGGACTGACCGGAGTCACATCAATAGGGGATGGGGAACAGGCCATGACCGGAAATACAGGCAATACCGGAAACACGGGCAACACCGGCAATACGGGGAATACCGGCAACGCGACAAGTGCAAGCGGCGGATGGTTCTTCGCCGATCGGATCGATCTGCCGTTCGTTACGGAACATAGCAGTGCGGGTTTCATCGCGCAACAACTCAGGACCGTTGCGGCCACCCCGCCATTCCCGCCGTTTCCGGAACATAACTGGAGCGCTGACTGGTTCGCCTGGCGCGTGCTGATCCAGTTCAGCACCGTGCCGCTTGCCGGAACGGACCCCGGCCCGCCGCCGGCGACCGAAGCCGCCATCAATGCCGAGATCGCGGACCTTGTCAGAGCAGCGCAGAACGAGCGCGCGGATGCGCTGGGTGAGATCATCGGCCAGGCGGCCGAGTTCATCACCTATTTCATGAATCTGCTGACCGCCGCGCCGAGCTCGTATCCGCAAACCGCACGTGTGTTGAATGCGGCAAGCCTGGTGGCAACATTCTTCGAAATGCATTGGAAGGACCATTATCAGCGGGCGCGGCCGTCGCAGATCTGTCCGGCGCTGCTGCCGCCGATCGCCGTCCCGGGCCATTCGGCGTATCCGAGCGGCCACTCGACCCAGGCGCATTTGATGGCGCTGTGCATGGGCGATGTGTTTGCCGGTCTTCCCGCCGGGCAGGCGCCGACGGCCGCGCTGCAAACCGACCTGGATGTGCTGGCGAGACGCATTGCCCGCAACCGGGAGATCGCTGGGCTGCACTATCCGAGCGACTCCGCGGCCGGCAAGAGGCTGGCTGAATCGATCTTCGCGCTGCTGACCGTTACAGCCCCGACCTCTCCCGCGCTGTACAAGGCGGCGGTCGCGGGTGCGGTCAAGGAGTGGACGTGGTGACGAGCCATCAGCAGCCTCACGGGCGAAAAGATTTCCTGCTGCGACGATCCGCTGTCTTTCCCATCCCGCCCGCGGGTTTCGATCCGGAGAAGGCGACCGAGCCCGAACTGGAAAAATTCGGCATCATTCCGCGTCCTGATCAGGGCAGCGATTTGTTCGACAACTGGAGACGTCTGTTCAAGGCGCCTGTCACCTTCGTGAATCCAGCCCGGATCGAGGTGAAGGCGCTTTTTCAACTCAACCCGGCCCCTGTCATATCGCCGATACCGGTAACGGGAGCCGGGTCTCGCCTCAGCCACAGCGGTAACTGGTCCGGTGGCTATATCGTTCCGGTGCACGACACGATGGTGGTCCAGGTCGCAGCCGAGTGGACGCTTCACACGCTCAGCCTGCCTCCGCCGGTGTTCATCGAGCCGAACGCCACCGACTATGTTTGCTCCACCTGGGTCGGTTTGGACGGCCAGGGCCGGTATCTCAACGCATCGCTGCCGCAGATCGGGGTGATGCAGACGCTGCCGGCCCCGCCATCGACGCTGGCGCCCTCGGCGACGGCGTTCTGCCAGTGGTGGGACAGGGAAGGCGGCGGAACTTTCCTTTCCCTGACCGGCCTGCCGGTGGCCGCGGGAGACACCGTCATCGGCTCGGTCTGGGCCGATACCGCTACCACGGTGATTTGCTACCTGCGGAACGTTTCGACCTCCACGTTGGCGGTTGTCGGCATGACTGCGCCATCGGTGACGCCGCATGGCGGTGCGCCGCTACAACTGACCATTTCCGGGGCGACCGCGGAGTGGATTCTCGAGCGGCCGACGATTTTCGGCAGCACCCGGCTTTATCCATTTCCAAAGTATCAGACGACGGAGTTCGACGCCTGGGCGGCCGTGGCGCGGGACGCCGGCCCGCCGCAGGCGCCGCACGATCTGCGGACAGCCCGGCATATCGCCATGTTCGATACGCTGGACGCCCCGGCGCGCACCGCGTTTATTTCAATGCCGCACCAGAAGGGCAATTCGGCGATCGCGGTCGAATACGGAGGTTTCGAACCGAAATAGCCGGCGGGACCCCTCCCCTCGTCATGGCCCGGCTTGTCCGGGCCACCTATCGCGGCACGTGCGGCCATAGGTGGCCCGGACAAGCCCGGGCCATGACGGTTGGGCGGCAACGTCGCCCTCAAAGGCGACTGGTATGAGCGCTAAACCAGTCCTCGCAGCCAGGCCAGCAACGGCCGCCACAGCGACGTCTCCGCCCGGGCGCCGGCGACCATGCCGACATGTCCCGCGGCGGGCTGGTGCAGCACCGCGCCGGGGATCGTGCGGGCCAAAGGGATCGCCGATTCCGGCGGAACGATCCGGTCGCGTCCCGGCACGGCGACGAATGCGGGGGTCCGGATCGCCTCCGGCCGCACCGGCAGCCCGGCGATCCGCCACGCCCCGCGGGCCGGCGCATTCTCCCCGTACCATTCGCCCAGGCAGGACCGCGCCACCTCGGCGGCCAGCGGCACGCCGTCGTTCAGCCAGTCCTCCAGCGCCACGAACAGCCTCGCCCGTTCGCTGTCCTGCCGGAGGCCGGCGAAGCTGCGGTATTTGTCGGCCACCCCCCACGGGTCGAGCAGAGCGAACAGCGTCTGCAGCGAATCGATCGGCAGGGTGTGGCTGAAGGCGAACGCCGGTTCCAACATCGGCAGCATCGCCGCCGCCTGCTGCGCCCGTTCCGGATCGGGCGCATGGAAATCCCAGGGCGCCGCCAGCAGGGCCAGCCCGCTGATCAGATCAGGGCGGCGCTGCGCCGCAGCCACCGCCAGCGTGCCCCCCATGCAGTATCCCGCCAGGACGGGCGGCGCGCCGGCGATCCGCGCCGCCTCGGCCATCGCGCGTTCCAGCCGCCCGGCGACATAGTCCGTTACGCTGAACCGGCGTTCGATCTCCCCGGGCCAGCCCCAGTCCAGCAGCAGCGGCCGCACCCCGTGCGCCGCCAGCCAGCGCAGCATGGAATTACCCTCCGCCAGGTCGAGCACATAGGCGCGATTGATCAGGCTGGGCACGAACAGCATCGGCTGTCCCCCGTCGCCGCCGTAATCGAGCAGCCGCGAATCGCCTTCTTCCCAGACGGCGGGCGGATCGGTCAGGGTGCGCTCCCACGGGTGCCGCCGGTACGCCGCGATGCCTTCGATCAGCGCGGCATCCTGCTCCAGCGACTCGGCGATCACCTCGGCCGCGAAGCTGCCTTCAAGGTTTCCGTCGCGGACGGCGCTTTGGATCGACTGGAGCACCTCCGCCGCGTTCGATGTCGGCCAGCCGGCGTTCCAGAGCGGCGACGTGGCGCGCGAGACGTTCGATCTCAGCATCGCGAGCGTCAGGTGCAGCAGCAGCGGGCGCGGCCCGCGGCGCATCAGCGGCCCCGGCGCCTCGGGCCGCCTGGTCATGCCGCCCCGATGGCCCGTTGGGGGGCCAATCGCGCGGCATGGCCCGCAGGGAGGCAGCCATGGTGCCGGCCCACAACGCCATCATCGCCTGCCACGTCTCGCGCATCTCCGGATCCGCTGCCAGCGCGCTGATTTCGCTCTGCCAGAGGGTGATCCAGTCTTGCGCCAGCCCACGCGCGCGGGATGTGGCCGAACCATGGCCGTTCAAGCCATTGCCTGCCCGTCCGCCGGGGTCGCGGCCTTCCGTGTCGTGCCCGGTACTGTCCAAACCGGCGTCGACTCCCATGAGTCATTCATCCTCCTCGCGCCCGGACCATAGGCGCGTCGGCCCGGCGGCGAAACGTCAAACCGGCGCGCGCCGGCTGGCCGAGCACGGAATCAGTCTATCGCAGTTGCGAGATAGGCGTTAGATAGGGGGGCAAAAGTGAGGTGCGCATGTCTGTGCCCGTTGAGACCATCACGGAGACGGCGGATGCTGATAAGCCTCCCGTCGTCGTCAAGAAATACGCCAACCGCCGGCTGTACAACACCGAAAGTTCCAGCTACATAACGCTGGACAACCTGGCCGACATGGTGCGGCTGGGACGGGACTTCGTCGTTTACGACGCGAAAAGCGGCGACGACATCACCCGCGGCGTGCTGACCCAGATCATCGTCGAGGAGGAGGGCAAGGGCCAGAACCTGTTGCCCACCAACTTCCTGCGCCAGTTGATCGGCCTGTACGGCGGCTCGATGCAGGGCCTGGTGCCGAAGTACCTTGAACATGCGATGACATCTTTCGCCGAGCAGCAGGAGCAGATCCGCACGGTGATGCAGAAGACGATGGGCACGCTGTTCCCGTTCGGCAACATCGAGGAAGTCGGGCGGCAGAACATGGCGATGATGGAGCGGGCGTTCAGCCTGTTCACGCCGTTCTACCGTGGCGCCGAACCGGCCAGCCAGGCCGATGCGCAGCAGTCGGAGATCGAGGCGCTGAGAGCCGAGAATGAGCGCCTGCGCGAGGAGTTGGCGGCGGCGAAGGGGCGCTGAGGGCTGCGTTGCGGCCCCACAAACCCGTCATGGCCCGGCTTGTCCGGGCCACCTGTTCCAGCACGTGCGGCGACAGGTGGCCCGGACAAGCCGGGCCATGACGGGTTTAGGGCCATGACCCGCTATCAAACGCGGTAATCCCAAGCGGCGATGACGTTGACTCTCGTGCCGCCGCCTCGTCATGCCGACGGAGGTCGGCATCCACGCCTTCTGCTTGCGCAACCAAAGACGTGGATGGCGGGCCTCCGCCCGCCATGACGGCTGGGGCGGCCGTACCAACGGGTCAAAGTCAATGCCGGTGGCTCTTATAGCGTTGGTTGTTGGTAAGCACCTGTTGCACTGCGGAACGCGACAACGTCATGCCGACGAAGGTCGGCATCCACGCCTTCCGCGGGTGCAGGCCGCAGCCAAGGCGTGGCTGGCGGGCCTCCGCTCGCCATGACGGGGTGAGGCCGGTGCCCGCCTCGCGAAGACCAACAATCAACGCCATAAGAGCTATGCCGGTTGGTCTAAGATCCCATCATCACGCCTTCCCCGGCCACCGCCACTCCGCGACCTCCGGCATGTCCGCGCCAACCCGCACGATGTATTGCTCGTGCTCGATCAGCTTGTCGCGCATCGCCTGCTTCACATAGACGGCGCGCGCGGCCAGTCCCGGCACCCGGTCGATCACGTCGGCGACCAAATGGAAGCGATCCAGCCGGTTGCGCACCACCATGTCGAACGGAGTCGTCGTGGTGCCTTCCTCCATGAAGCCGCGGACGTGGAAATTGTCGTGGTTGGTCCGCTTGTAGACCAGGCGGTGGATCAGGCTCGGGTAGCCGTGATAAGCAAAGATCACGGGTTTTCCGGGCGTGAACACCGCGTCGAAATCCTGCTCCGACAGACCGTGCGGATGCTGCGACTTCGGCTGCAGCGTCATCAGGTCCACCACGTTGACCACCCGCACCTTCAGGTCGGGCAGCAACCGCCGCAGCAGATCCGTCGCCGCCATCACCTCCAGAGTCGGCACATCCCCGGCGCAGCCCATGATCACGTCCGGTTCGGAGTCCTGGTCGTTGCTCGCCCACGGCCAGATGCCGATGCCCTGGGTGCAGTGCTTGATCGCCGAGTCCATGTCCAGCCATTGCGGCTCCGGCTGCTTGCCGGCGACGATGACGTTGATGCGGTCCCAGCTTCGCAGGCAGTGATCGGTCACGAACAGCAGCGTGTTCGCGTCGGGCGGCAGATACACCCGCACGATGTCCGCCTTCTTGTTCACCACATGGTCGATGAACCCGGGGTCCTGGTGGCTGAACCCGTTATGGTCCTGCCGCCAGACATGCGACGTCAGCAGATAGTTCAGCGATGAAATCGGCCGCCGCCACGGGATCGCCCGCGAGCTTTTCAGCCACTTGGCATGCTGGTTGACCATCGAATCGACGATGTGGATGAACGCCTCATAGCAGGACAGCAGCCCATGCCGGCCGGTCAGCAGGTAGCCCTCCAGCCAACCCTGGCAGGTGTGCTCGCTGAGGATCTCCATCACCCGGCCGTCCGGGGCGAGGTGGTCGTCGTCCGGCACCGTCTCGGCGTCCCAGGCCCGGTTGGTCGCGTCCAGAATGTCGTTCAGCCGGTTGGAGTTGTTCTCATCCGGCGCGAACACCCGGAAATTCCGGCTGTCGGCGTTGGCCTTCATCACGTCGCGCAGAAACGCGCCCATCACCCGTGTCGATTCGCCGTCCACCGCGCCGGGCGAGGGCACCTTCACCGCGTAGTCCCGGTAATCCGGCATCCGCAGCGCCCGCATCAGCAGCCCGCCATTGCTGTGCGGGTTGGCGCTCATGCGCTTCTCGCCGGCGGGGCTGAGGCCGGTGATCGCCTCAATCGGCCGCCCGGCCTCGTCGAACAGTTCCTCCGGACGGTAGCTTTGCAGCCATTCGTTCAGCAGGCCGAGATGCTCCGGCTTCTCCATGGTGAACGGCACCTGGTGCGATCGCCAGTTGCCCTCCGCCGGCTTGCCATCGACGGTCTTCGGGCCACTCCAGCCTTTCGGGCTGCGCAGGATGATCATCGGCCAGCGCGGCCGGCCTGGTTTGCCGCCGCGCGCCGCCTGCTGGATGGCGCGGATCGAGTCGAACGCGCGGTCCATCGCCGCTGCCATCGCCTGGTGCATCACATCCGGATCATGGCCCGCAACCTCGATCGGCTCGTAACCGTAGCCCGTCATCAGCGCGTGCAGTTCATCGTCCGGAATCCGCGCCAGCACCGTCGGGTTGGCAATCTTATACCCGTTCAGATGCAGGATCGGCAGCACCGCCCCGTCCTGCGCCGCGTTCAGGAACTTGTTGGAGTGCCAGGAGGTCGCCAGCGGCCCGGTCTCCGCCTCTCCGTCGCCCACTACGCAGGCGGCGATCAGGTCCGGGTTGTCGAGCACCGCGCCATAGGCATGCGACAGCGAATAGCCCAGCTCCCCGCCCTCATGGATCGAGCCGGGGGTGTCCGGCGCGGCGTGGCTGGGGATGCCGCCGGGGAAGGAGAACTGGCGGAACAGGTGGTGCATGCCTTCTTCGTCGCGCGAGACGTTCGGATAGGTCTCGCTGTAGGTGCCCTCCAGCCAGGTGCTGGCGACGACGCCGGGGGCGCCGTGGCCGGGGCCGGCGATGAACAGCAGGTTCAGGTTGCGTTCGGCGATGATCCGGTTGAGGTGGACATACAGGAAATTCAGCCCCGGCGTCGTGCCCCAATGGCCCAGCAGGCGCGGCTTGACGTGCGCCATCGTCAGCGGTTTGCGCAGCAGCGGGTTGGCCAGCAGGTAGATCTGCCCGACGGACAGGTAGTTGGCGGCGCGCCACCAAAGGTTCATGCGCTCGACCTGAGCGGCGGTCAGCGGCTTCGCTATCGGCTGGTCCATGTCGGGATTTCTCCTGTTTGGTCAGGGCCGGCAGGGCGTCAATCGTCATGGCCGGGACAGGCCCCATAGCTATCAGGATAGGGCGGAGCGCGGCATTCTCAGCCTTCGTCATGGCCCGGCTTGTCCTTGCCACCTATACCAGCACCGTGCCGCGACAGGTGGCCGGGACAAGCCGGTCCATGATGATGACAGGACGACGCCCCGCCAAACTTTTCTCTCGCTGCCCGTTATCCTGATAGCTATGCGGACAAGCCCGGCCATGACGGTAAGGCAGGCCGGGCAAGACGATAAGGACAGACCGCTAGATACGCCCGAAGCGTCCTCAGCCACAGCCCCGCGGCGTCAAGTCTCGTTGAGAACCAGGAATCCGACGTTCAGATACGCCGCATACAGGCACCAGCCCAGATACGGCAGCATCAGCGCCGCCGCGGTCCTTTGTATCGGCCGGAACGCCCGGATGGTCAGGCCGATCAGGACCAGCATCGGGACCATCACGGCCAACGCCAGGGCCGGGCTGTGCAGGCCGAAGAACGCCGGCGCCCACAGCGCGTTCGCCGCCAGTTGCCAACCCCACAGCCGCAGCACCCGCTTCGTGCCGATGCGCCTCCAGACCAGCCACCCCGAGGTGCCGATCATTACGTAAAGAGCGGTCCAGACCGGGGCGAACACCCAGTTCGGCGGAGTCCCCGGCGGCTGCGCCAAGGTCGCGTACCAGCGCGGCACCGCATGCGCCGTCATCGTTCCGCCAACGATACCCACCAGCAGGCACAGCCCGACAAATCCCACCAGCGCGAGCACGGGTGAAACCGGCACGGACGACCCCGGGAAAGACCCCCAGTCATTGGGACCAGTCTGCTGGAAGACACAGATCCTTTCGTCAACGGATGCGGTCAGGCTCTATGTTTTAGCACATCGGAGGGAACGCGTCAGCCGCAAGTTTACCAGCCGTTCACACGATGCCATATCGCCGCCACCTGCTGGCCGCCGTCCACAACAAAATAGCGATCATGCGCCGCGGCTGTCATGCAAATGTGGTTGGGCGCGATCCGCAGCTTGCCGCCGATGGGCAGGTCGATCGGGCGCGAGGGTTCAAACTCGATCACCCCGTGCTCCTGGTAGGCGTTGACGACAATGGCGTGGCCGTAGCTGCGTTGCCCCTCGATATCCAGCGCGAGGCCATAGCCGTAGTCATGCAGCGTGGTTTCGGTGCTGCGGTCCTTCGACAGCGCCAATCCGCCGGCATCGACCAGCACCCGGCCGTGGCGGCGGCCGATGACGCTGGCCAGTACCGTGACCGCGATCCCGTCGGCGCCATGCGTCTCGATTTCCGATTGGAACAGGTCGCCGAACATGTAAACGCCCGCCCGCATCTCGGTGATCCCGGCCAGATTCTCCGCGTGCCGGGCGGTGGGCGAGCTGCCGGCGGAGATGATGCCGGCGTGGTATCCAGCCTCACGCAGCCGCTCCGCCGCATGCACCACGGCGCCCCGCTCGGCCTCGGCGACGGCGGCGATCTCGCCGATGCGGCGGGCGGCGTAGGAGTGTCCGCCATGGGTCATCACGCCGGCCAGGCAGGGACCGAGCCGCGCCGCCAGCTCGATCACAAGGTCGCTGTCCGGATCGACCCCGCCGCGCCCCTCGCCGCTGTCGATCTCGATCAGCGTGCGAATCGGCGCCGGCTGCGCCGCGATGACATCGGCGACGGCCGGGTCATCGGTGATCACGATTATTTGAGCGCCGCTGGCGTTCAGGCTGGCCACCCGCTCCAGCTTCTGCGGCGTGATGCCGACGGCGTACAGGATGTCGGTGAGGCCGTGGCTGAAGAAATACTCCGCTTCCGCCAGGGTCGAGACGGTGATCCCGCCCGGCTGGCCGTCCAGCGCCATGCGGGCGACCTCGATCGACTTGGCGGTCTTCATATGCGGGCGGAGCGGCACGTTCAGCCGCTGCAGCGCCAGCGCCATGGCGCGGATATTTCGCGCCAGAACGGTCCGGTCCAGCACGAGGCACGGCGTCGGCAAATCGGCAAGCATCATAGCGGCGGAATCCTGCGGCAGCGGTGCATGTTAGCACCGCGCGGCGCCGCGGTCCCGGTGCGAGATCACAGCGTCACGCGCAGCAGTTCCGCGATCCGCGGCGTGGCTTTCAGCCCGGTTCCGGTCATCACCAGCACGGTCGTCTGCTCCGGCGTGATCGTCCCCGTCTCCAGCAGCTTGCCGAACGCCGCCGCGGCCTGCGCGCATGTCGGCTCCACGTAGACGCCGATGCGGGCGAGATCGAGCGTGGCCGCGCCGATTTCCGCCTCCGTCAGGGTGACCGCGCCGCCACGGGTTTCGCGCAGCGTGCCGAGCACCTCGCGCAGCCGGACGGGATGCGCGATGGCGGTGCCTTCGGCCATTGTCGGCGTGATGGTCGTCGGCACCGGGCCGTCCGCGCCGGCCATGAACGCGGCGGCGACGGGCGCGCAGTTGGCCGGCTGGGCGGCGAAGATCCGCGGCATCGCCGGGATCTGGCCGGAGCGGAACAGCTCGGAAAAGCCGATCTCGCAGCCGAGGACGACGGAGCCGGCGCCGCAGGGGGTGATGACGTTGTCGGGGGCGCGGAAGCCGAGGTCCTCCCACAGCTCGTAGGCCAGCGTCTTGGTGCCGTGCAGGAAGAAGGGGTGCCAGTTGTGGCTGGCATAGAAGATCGCCTCCGAGCGGGCGACGGCGGCATCGGCGGTGTCCTGGCGGGTGCCCGGGATCAGCTCGACCGTCGCGCCGTGGGCGCGCATCTGCACCGTCTTGGCCGGGCTGGTGGAGGCCGGCGTCAGGATGGTCGCCGCGATGCCGCCCGCCGCGGCATAGGCGGCAACCGCGGCGCCGCCGTTGCCGGAGCTGTCCTCCAGCACATGGCGGATGCCCTGCGCCCGCAGCAGCGACAGCATGACGCTGGCGCCGCGGTCCTTGAAGCTGCAGGTCGGGTTGAACCACTCGCATTTCAGCAGCACGCGCGCCCCGGCGACGATGCCCGGGATCAGCGGCGTGCAGCCTTCGCCCACGCCGATCGGCTCGCCCGTTTGCAGCGGGAGGGCGGCGCGGTAGCGCCACAGGCTGCGCGTGGCGGTGTCGATCTGCCCGGGGGTGATCCCCGGCATCGGCGTGAGCAGCAACGGCGCCTGACCGGGGCCGCACCAGCGCGGCTGATCAAGCGGGAACGTGGCGCCGGAGCGGGGGTCGATATAGTCGATCTGCATGCGCCGCACTGTGCGCAGAATGGCGGTGCCACTCAAGCGGCGGCGCACCGCATGCCCCATTCGTCACGGGCCATGGCGGGGCGGCGGCCGTATCCCGTTGACGCCGCGCCGCAATGCGGATTTGCTGGAAGTCATGTCCGTGCGCATGACTTTGCCAACCATGCCGGAGCACCGATGGACCTGATCGCCGGCCTGCAGACATTCGTCCGGGTCGTCGAGACCGGCTCGTTCTCCGCCGTGGCGCGGGAGATCAACGCCAGCCAGTCGGCCGTGACCCGCCAGGTGGCGCAGCTCGAGGAGCATTTCGGGGTGCGGCTGTTCCACCGCACCACCCGCAAGCTCAGCCTGACCGACGAAGGCCAGGGCCTGGTCAGCCGCGCCCGGCATCTGCTGGAGGAAGCCGAGGACCTGGAAGACACCTTCGGCCGCAACGGCGGAGCGCCTACCGGACTGGTGCGCATCGGCGTGCCGGTGGGGGCCGCGATCCTGCTGGTGCCGGACCTGACTGCGCTGATGCGCCAGTATCCCGGCCTGTCGCTGGATCTCGTGGTCAGCGAGGAGATGAACGACCTGGTCGAGGAGCGTCTCGATCTCGCCCTGCGCTTCGGCCAGTCGCCGGATACCTCCCTGGTGTCGCGCTCGATCGCCACGCTCGGGTCCGCGCCGGTCGCGGCGCCGGCCTATCTGGAGCGGTACGGAGCGCCGTCGCATCCCTCCGAACTGGTGAACCACACCTGCATCATCCACGATATCGGCCGCGACAGCACGCACTGGTCGTTCACCGGCCCGGACGGCACGGTCGATGTCGAAGTGACGGGTGCGTTCCGCTCGAATAACAGCCTGGTGGCCAGGCAGGCCGCGCTGGCCGGCTACGGCATCGCGCTGCTGGGCGACCCGATCACGGTGAACGACATCCGGGCGAGCCGGCTGTACCGGCTGCTGCCGGATTATGTCGCGCGCCGCCGCTCGGCATTTATCGTCTATCCGTCCCGCCGGCACATGGCGCCGCGCACCCGGGTGGTGATCGATTTCCTGGTCGAGCGGTTCAAACTGCTGGAGAACCGCCTGCGCGACGGGCGGGAATGGGGCGAAAACGAAGCGACCTGGCTGGTGTGATAGCAGTCCGCTCTCTGCGTCATGGCCCGGCTTGTCCGCATAGCTACCAGGATAAGCCGCGGCCGGCGAAAAGTTTGGCCGAGGTGTCGTTCTCTCCTCGTCATGGCCCGGCTTGTCCGCATAGCTACCAGGATAAGCCGCGGCCGGCGAAAAGTTTGGCCGAGGTGTCGTTCACTCCTCGTCATGGCCCGGCTTGTCCGCATAGCTACCAGGATAAGCCGCGGCCGGCGAAAGGTTTGGCCGGGGCGTCGTTCACTCCTCGTCATGGCCCGGCTTGTCCGGGCCACCTATGCCAGCACACTGCCGCGATAGGTGGCCCGGACAAGCCGGGCCATGACGAGTGGGGAGAATGCCATGCTCCGCCGGCTGCCTTATCCTGATGCACATGCGGCTCGACCGGCCCATGACGGTTTGCGGCAGAGTCGCTCTCACCGCTGAGCGGCGTCACGGCCGTGCGGAACCGCCCTTCGCTAGCAGGCAAGCTCCGCCGCCAAGCCGGACCCTGCGATCGTCGCCGCCGGGTTCACCGCAAGCAGCAGCATACCGGGCGGCAGCGTGCGTGGCGGCACGATGCCATGCGCCATGTCGTCGACGATCGTCAGCGCCCGTTGCAGCGTGGCAATGCTGTACGGCTTGTGCAGGCAGGCGTGCCCGAAACGTGCCTCCCTGAGAACCCGCTCGGCCTCGCCGGTCACGTACAAAATGGCGATGCCATCCAGATCGTTTGACGCCGAAAGGCGGTTGGCGATTTCGGTGCCAAGCTCGCCCCGGCCAAGTTGCATGTCCAGGATGGCGAGTTCGGGACGATGCGCACGCGCAAGGGTCACCGCGCCCGCAACGTCGGACGCGACCCCGGAAACCTCATGTCCGAGTTCCTCCAGCGCATCAGCCAGGAAATCCGCAAGCATAATATCGTCTTCAGCAACGATAACCTTCATCTCATGTCCTTTGGCGCAGCCGTAACCCTGATTCAGCGGCAACAGAACCGATGCCGATAGACGCAGGCCGGGTCTACAACTTCCGGCGATGAAATGAAAAAGCTATTTTTCCGCTTGCGCAAAAATCTGCCTGTTCGATAGTGCCGCACGCTGCGCACCGGCACCCCGAAGGATCTCTCCATGGCCCGTGATATCGACAGCCTGCTGCGGCAACAGGCCGCCCTGGCGATCTTCGGGTCTTTCGCCTTTCAGGAAGACGACCTGATGAAAATCCTGAGCGAGGCGGCGCGGATCTGCGCCGAATCGCTTGGTGTGAAGTACTGCAAGATATGCCGCTACCGCGAAGCCGAGAACGATCTGCTGGTGGAGGCGGGCTTCGGCTGGGACGCCGGCGTTGTCGGCGAAGTCATCTCTCAAGCCGATGAAAGTTCGCCGCAGGGCCGCGCCTTCGTCACCGGCAATCCGGTGATCGTCCGCAATCTCGACGAAGCGAACGGCTATATTCCGCCGCCCTTCTACGGCCAGCACGGTATCGTCTCGACCGTCGACGTGCTGATCAAGGCGCGCAGCGGCCCACCTTTCGGCGTGCTGGAAATCGACAGCTCCGAGCAGCACACCTACGACGAGCACGACATCAACTTCCTCACCGGGTTCGCCAATGTGCTGGCCGAAGCCGTGGCCACCCGCAACCGCAACCAGTTGCTGCTGGAAACCCTGGCGAGCATGCAGGTGCTGGTCCGCGAAAAGATCCGCCTGCTCGAACAGCGGGACGTCCTGGCGCGGGAGCTTCAGCATCGCGTCCGCAATAACCTCCAGCTCGTCAACGGCATGCTGAACGAGCAACTGAAGCTCACCACCGGCGAGTCCGAGCAACGCGGCATGCGCGGCATCGTTCGCCGGGTCATGACCCTGGCCACGGTCTATGACCATCTGCTGGGGGTCGGCATGGGATCGAACCTGGATTTCGGCGCCTACGCCAAGCTGCTGTGCGAGAACCTGCCGGAGCTCCAGCCCACGGGCCCGTTCCCCGTTTCGCTCGTTTGCGACTCGGAGGAGCTGACCCTCGACCTGGCGGCGGCGACCGCGTTGGGCCTGGTCATCGCCGAACTGGTGTCGAACGGCTATGAACATGCGTTTGACAAGCACGCCGGATCGATCGTCGTCAGCGTCCGCCACGACGGTCAGCCGGACCGCGGCGTGGTGCGGATCAATGACAACGGATCGGGCTATGTCCCCGATCCGGAGACCCGCCGCCACGGCGTCGGCCTCGCCCGCCGCCTGATGCAGCAGATCGGCGGCACACTCGACGTGGAAACCGCCGGCGGGACCGCCTGGACGATGCGGTTTCCGGTCGCCTCTGCACCGCCGGCGGGCGTGGTGGAGCCGGCAACCTGATCAGCCGCGCGGCACCCGCGATTATCTAGGAAATATTTCTTGACAACCTTCCGCGGCCGAAGGTAGAACCCGGGGGATCAAAACCGGAACACACCGCCATGTCCGACCACGAACCCGACTCCGTAACCGGCACCAGCGTCCTGCTCAACGCCGTCATCTCCTTGCTGGCACCGATGTTCCTCTGGTCCACCGGCGGCGACGTCGCCTACGCCCGGATCGCCGCGATGGAGACGCTGGAGGCCTACCGTGCCACCGGCCCGCGCAGCCTGATCACCGCAACCATGATCATCGCCTTCGAACTCGCCGCCCTGTGGTCGCTCAGCCAGTCGATGTCGGATGAGATCTCGCTGCCCCTGGCCCTGCGATTGCGCGGCAACGCCGGCAGCATGAACCGCGCGGCGGAGCGCAACCGGCAGGTGCTGGAGCAGGACTGCCGCATCGCCGAGGCGCCGGACCTGCCCAGCGAGGCGGCGCTGGAGAAGGCCGTGGCGGAGACGCAGACGATGGTTCAGCAGGCTAACGCGCGGATCAGGGACGCGCAGCCGCCGCGGGCTGCCGCGCCGGTTGCTGCGGCGCCGGTTGCTGCCGCGCCGGTGGCTCCCGCGCCGGTGGCTGCCGCGCCGAACCTCGCGCCGATGCCCGGCGACGATCGGCACCGCGCCGCCTGGGCGGGCGCGATGGCGGAGGTGGCGAGGGAAATGACGGCCGATATGGGAAACCTGTCTCCGAAGGAACGGGCGGTGGAGAAGATGCGGGTCGAGGCGCTGACGCAATCCGCCGCGGCCCTGCTGTCGGGTGCGCCGTTGCCGGCGTTTCCGCCGCGGCGGTAAGCGGCGGCCGGTCCCCTTCGCCCCGACCACCATCGAAAGCGGTGCTCCGGCACCGCCGCCCCGTCATGCCGACGAAGGTCGGCATCCACGCCTTGCGCGGGTGCAGGCCACAGCCAAGGCGTGGATGGCGGGGCTCCGTCCGCCCCATGGGGATTAAATTAATCTGCTCGCGAGGCGACTGCTCCCTGACCGTCACGGTGCGCGGAGGCGCACCATCCACGCCTTCTGCCGGTTTCGGCAAAGGCGTGGATGCCGACCTTCGTCGGCATGACGAGGGGAAACACTGCCGCCGGGGTGCTATTTTAACGCATATGGGGCCTCCGCCCGCCATGACGTCCACCGGCGCGGGCCCGTGCGGGTATTTGCATGGTAAATAAAGCCGTCGATGGCGGCTCTTCGATCGCCATGACGACGGAGGCGACCACGCTCCTCCGCGCCGGGCCGCTGAGATCACGTCGCCGCTACCCCGGCGCCGGCGGCAATCCCGCTCACGCTCAGCGTCCGGATCAGCTCCGGAATCGCGGCCGCGGGGACTGGACGGCTGAACAGGTATCCCTGCACCTTGGTGCAGCCCATGGCGCGCACGGCGGCCAGTTGTTCGCCGGTTTCGACGCCCTCGGCCGTCGTGGTCATCCCCAGCCCGCGGGCGAGGTCGGCGACGGCGCTCACAATCACCCGTGACTCGGTGTTGGCGCCCATGTTGCGGACGAACGACTGGTCGATCTTGATCGAGTCGAACGGGAAGCCGCACAGATAGCTCAGCGACGAAAAGCCGGTGCCGAAATCATCCAGCGCGATGCGTATCCCGAGGCCGCGGAACCGGTGCAGCAGCGCCACGTGCGTCTCGTTCTTATCCAGCATGACCGACTCGGTGATCTCCAGGATCAAACGTCCCGGGTCCAGGCCCGAGGCGGACAAGGCGTCCTGCACCGCATTGAAAAGCTGGCCGCCCTTGAACTGGACCGAGGACAGGTTGACCGACACGCCGATATCCTCCGGCCAGTCCAGCGCGTCCTCGCAGGCCTGCCGCAGCACCCACGCGCCGATGGGGACGATCAGGCCGGTTTCCTCGGCGATGGGAATGAATTTGCCCGGGGGAACAAGTCCCCGCGCCGGGTGGTTCCACCGGATCAGCGCCTCGAACGCCGCCACGCTGCCGGTCTGCAACGCAATGATCGGCTGATAGTGCAGATGGAAGTCGTTCGCCGGCAGCGCCTTGCGCAGATCGAGTTCCAGCAGGCGGCGGCATTGCAGGTGCGCATCCATCTCCCGCTCGAAAAAGCGGAACGTGCCGCGGCCCTCCGTCTTCGCGAGATACAGCGCGATGTCGGCGTTCTTCAGCAGCCTGCCCGGCGATGTGCCGTCCCCGGGAGTCATCGCGACGCCGATGCTGATGCCGATGACGATTGTCTCGCCCTCGATGCCGTACGGCTGGTGGATCAGCCGGATGATGCGGTCTGCCAGGCCGGCGGCGGCGGCGGGCGAGTCCAGGCCGACCTGGATGATGGCGAACTCGTCGCCGCCGAGGCGGGCAACGGTGTCGATCTCGCGCACCGCCGCCGACAGCCGCTGCGCCACCGCCCGCAGCAAGGCGTCTCCGATCGGATGGCCAAGCGTGTCGTTGACCGCCTTGAAGCCGTCGAGATCCAGGCTCAGCACGGCGCATTGCGTTCCAAGCCGGGTCAGCGCGATGGCATCGGCCAGCCGTTCCTGGAACATCGTCCGGTTCGGCAGGTCGGTCAGGCCGTCGTGGCGCGCCATGAACACCAGCCGGGCTTCGGCGCGCCGCCGCTCGGTGATGTCCTCGTGCGTCGTGACAAATCCGCCGTCCGGCATCGGCTGGTAGTGCATCTCGATGATGCGGCCATCGATGAGTTCATCGACGACGTTGAAGGGCTGAGCGGCGCCGCACAGCGCCGCGCGCCGGGCCAGATAAGCGGCGGCGGTCATGTCAGGGAAGCTTCCCGCGGCGGCCCGAGACACGAGGACCTCCGCAAGCGGTGTTCCGGGCCGCGCCTGTTCGGCGGACAGCCGGTACATCTCGCGGTAGCGCCGGTTGCAGACGATCAGCCTCAGATCCCGGTCGATGAAGGTCACGCCCTGCGACATGTTGTCGAGCACGGCGTCGAACTGCTGGCCGCCTTCCTTCAATTGCCGGTTCTTCTGTTGCAGGCGCGCCACCTGCCGGCCGAAAATGTGCAGCAAGGCGATGACCCAGGCGATCGCGACGAAAGCAGCGGCCAGCAGCCAGGCCGTATTGCGCCTCCAGGTCGCCAACGCCGCGGCTTCGGCGTGGGCAGCGTCGATGACCAGGGGAAAGTCCCGCAGCGGGCGCACTGCGAGCAACCGCGGAACGCCGGAGAAGTAACCCGGCGAGAGATAGGTTCCGCCGCCCTCGGCGACGAACCGATGCCAGGCCGCGTCCGCCGGCATCTTCAGGTCAACGCCCTGCTGGTCGAGGCGCGGATAACGGACCAGCACGGTTCCATCGCGCCGCAGCAGCGTGACCGATCCGTCCTGCGGGGTCACCGCTGCGTAGAAATCCTCAAGCGCCGTCAGCGAGAAGGCGGCGTCGGCGATGCCCGCGAAAGCGCCGCCCGGGCCATTGATGCGGCGGCCAAGATAGATCGTCCATGTGCCGTCGAAGAGGTTCTTGTCCGGCCGCGATACGTAGAGCGCATGGTCGTCATGCGTGCTCAAGTACACGAATATATCGCGGGCCGACAGGTCGATGGGCGGCGGCGGAAAGCCGCGGGTGCTGTTCAGCATACGTCCATCCGCACCGATGACCGTCAGGCGGCTGGCCTCCGGCAGGGCCTTCAGCCGCTCGGTCAGCATGCCGAAGATTGCAGCCGAACCGGCGGTTGCGGCGATATCCGGGCCGGCGCCCTCGAGCCGGCCCTGGATCTCCCGCAGCGTCAGGTCAACCGGCAGCAGGGTGCGGGCGGTCTGTTCGGCCAGAACCTGCGCGAGGTTCGCCGTCGCGCGCCGGGTTTCGGTGATCGCAGCCGTTCGCTGCTCCAGGACCAGCCAGCCGGCTGCGCCGAGGATCGCGGTCACCAGGAAAGCGCCGATGACGATCAGCCGGCGGTCGTTCCGGGTGATGCGCATCCGCGATTCGGCCTACTGGCCCGAGTGCACGGCGGCGGGCGGCGGGATCATCATGAGACGACCTCGCCGCGGGTATCCCGATCATCTGCCGCAGCCGGATTTCCGCGCATGACGCCATGTTTCCGGGAAATGATTCAGCCAATAAATGATACGCCTGTCGCGGGAAAATGCGCAAGCGAAATTGATCTCGTTTGTTACCGGATGGCGGTACGCCGGGCAGGCGACCGCTGCGGATCATGTACGGACATCAGATGGTTTTCGCCCGGACTATCTTGCCCGGTCCGGCGCTTCCGTTCCGGTGGCGGAGCCTGCCCGGCGATGGCCGAGGCGCCGGCGCGCCGTCAAGCGTGGCCCTGCACGCTCCCCGGGGCCGCCTTTCAGCCAAGCGTTTCCAGCAGCCCCGCCAGGAGCGCCGCGCGCGGCGCGAGGTCCTGCCACAGGATGTGTTCGTGGCTGGCATGAGCGCCGGCTCCCGGGCAGCCCAGCCCGTCCAATGTCGGCACCCCCAGCGCGGCGGAAAAGTTGCCATCCGATCCGCCGCCGCGCTGCTGCTTCGGCAGTTCCAGGCCGATCCGCCGGGCGATGTCCCTGGCCTGCTCATACAGCGCCGAGATCGCCGGCGTTTCGCTGTAGGGCGGCCGGTTCATGCCGCCCTCCACGGTGACCCGGCAGCCGGGGGTCTTCGCGCTCAGCCCCAGCAGGCGCGCCTCCATCGCCTCGCCGTCGGCGGCGGTGGCAACGCGCAGGTCGATCTCGCACCCGGCATCCGGCGCGATGACGTTCGGGCGCGACCCGCCCCAGACCGGCGCGGTGTTCAGGGTGATCCCGCGTTCGGTATCCACCATCCGGTGCAGGCCGATGATCTGGTGCGACAGCTCGACCACGGCCGAGGCGCCGTCCTCGAACGCCCCGCCGGCATGCGAGCCTTTGCCGGCGACCCGCATGACGAACCGGCCGACGCCCTTGCGCGCGGTGACGCAGGCGCCGCCCTGGCCGGCCGGCTCCGGGATCAGCACGGCGGCGGCCTGCGCCGCTTCCCGTTCGATCAGCCAGCGGCTGCTGGGACTGCCGACTTCCTCATCGGGGGTGAGCAACAGGACGATGGGGCGGGGGGTGGCGATGCGCTGGCGCAGGATCGAGCGGACGACATGGAACGCCAGGAAGCTGCCGGCCTTCATGTCGTAGATGCCGGGGCCGTGCGCCCTGGCGCCATCCACGAGATAGGGCATGTGCTCGATCGTGCCGTGCGACCACACCGTATCCAGATGCCCGGCCACCACGTTCGGCTTGCCCTCCCCCGGGGTGCGGGCGATCACCGTGTCGCCGAAGCCGTCGCGCCCCGGGATGCGGGTGATCGCCGCCCCGGCGCGGGCGAGTTCGGCCTCGGCGATGTCCATCAGGCGGTTCACTGCCGCCGCGTCGGTCGTCGGCGTTTCGATCTTAACCCACTCCGACAATTCCATCAGGAGATCGTCCGAGGTTCCAACCTCCGTCACCGGCATGCGTTCAATCCCTTGTGCTTTCGCCTCACGCAACGGTTTACGCGGCGGATACGGCTTGCTCCCATGTTTGGACCGGCCCAGGAAAAGCAAGGGAAACGGGAACCAAACACAATGACCGAGGGACATTTTTTCGAGGACCTGTTCATCGGTCAAACGGCTGCGCTGTCGAAGACCATCACCGAGGCCGACATACAAATGTATGCCACGGTCAGCCTGGACACCAATCCGATCCACCTGAACGAGGAGATGGCCCGGCGCCTTCGGTTCGGCGGGCGCATCGCCCATGGCATGCTGTCGGCCAGCCTGATCTCCGCCGTTCTGGGCACCCACTTGCCTGGGCCGGGCGCCATCTACACAAAGCAGATGCTGAATTTCCGCGCCCCGGTGCGGATTGGCGCCACGGTTCGGGCGGTTGTCGAAATCATGGATTTGAATCCGCGGTCAAAGAAGGCCACTCTGAAGACCACCTGCATGGTGGAGGAGCAAGTGGTGATCGACGGACAGGCCTGTGTTCTGGTGCCCTCGCGCGCCTGATGTGGATCTTGCATGACTGGCGGACCGTGCCGCCGGACGCGCGCGGCGCCACCGTCGCGCTGGGCAACATGGACGGGGTGCATCTCGGCCATCAGGGCGTCATCCGCGCCGCCCACGCCGCCCGCCCCGACGCGCCGCTGGCGGTGCTGACGTTCGAGCCTCATCCGCGGGAGGTGTTCCGCCCGGACGATCCGCCGTTCCGGCTGACCCTGTCGGCGGAGCGGTCCGACGCACTGGCCGGCCTGGGGGTGGACCTGCTGTATGAACTGCATTTCGACCGGGCGTTCAGCCTGATGTCCGCCGAGGACTTCGTGGTCAAGGTGCTGCACCAGGGGGTTGGCGCGCGGCACATCGCCTGCGGCCAGGACTTCGCCTTCGGCCGCCGCCGCGGCGGCGATGCGGCGTTCCTGGCGGCGCGGGCGGAGGCTTTGGGCATGGGCCTGACCCTGGTGCCGCCGGTCACGGACGCGCATGGCCCGCTGTCCTCCACCCGGATCCGGCGGGTGCTGCAGGACGGCTATCCGGAGCGGGCGACCGCGGAACTCGGGCGGCCCTGGACGATCCGGGGCGAGGTGATGCACGGCGACAAGCGGGGCCGGACCATCGGCTTTCCCACCGCCAACGTGCCGCTGGGGCGCCATCTGGAGCCGGCGCGGGGCGTTTACGCGGTGAGGGTGCGGCTGGCGGACGGGACATTCCACACCGGGGTGGCGAATATCGGCCGCCGCCCGACGGTGAACACGGGCACGGAAAGCCGCCTGGAGGTCAATGTGTTCGACTTCGACGGCGACCTGTACGGCCAGGACATCACCGTCGCGCTGATCGCCTATATCCGGGCGGAGGTGAAGTTCTCCGGCCTTGACGCGCTGAAGGCGCAGATCGCCCGCGATGCGGCGGAGGCGCGGCTTGTGCTGGCGTAGGGCGCCGCGCGGAAGACATGGCAAGCTGTCCGCGGCCGTCGTAAAACGGTTCCGCCATGATGGCTTCCGGGGAGATTCCATATGCCGGTCAACGGCCTGCCACCCTACGACGACCAGAACATCTTCGCCCGCATCCTGCGCGGTGAAATCCCCAGCAAGAAGATCTTCGAAAACGAGTTCGCCCTGGCGTTCCACGACATCCACCCCCAGTCGCCGGTGCATGTCCTGGTGATCCCGAAGGGCCCGTACTGTTCCTTCGCCGATTTCAGCGCGTCGGCCACCGAGGCGGAGATCGCCGGGTTCTTCCGGGCCGTCGGCGCCGTGGCGAAGGACCTGGGCCTGGAGGCGCCGGGGTATCGGCTGCTGGCCAACATGGGCGAGCACTCCGGCCAGGAGGTGCCGCATTTCCATGTCCACCTGTTCGGCGGGCGTCCGCTGGGCCGGATGATCCCGGCGGGGTAGAAGCATTGGCGACGGCCGTTCAGCACCGTGTCATGGCCGGGCCTGGCCCGGCCATCCACGACTTTGCCTCAACCGGCACCGCAAGTCGTGGATGGCCGGAATAAATCCGGCCATGACACAGGGGTGGTGTCCCGGCCATGTCCGTGCCGGGAGCGTGCCGCTACGCCGTCTTGGTCCCGACCAGTTTCGCCAGGTCGCCGACGCAGCGCAGGCTGTCGAGCTCGCGGGTGTTGAACTTGATATTCCACTTCTCCTCGCTCGCCATGATGATCTCGATCTGCTTGAAGCTGTCCCAGCCCTGCACCTGCCTGGCCGTCAGCTCCGGGGTCAGAACGATGTCCGTGCGCAGGAACACGTCGTGGAAGATCTCGGTCAGCGCGGCGTAGATTTCGGCTTCCGTCGCCATCAGTTCAGCCCTCGGTTACATGAATGAATGTTTCGGCCGGCGTGAACCCCGCCAGGTCGAGGACGTTGCGGTTCCCGCCCGCCTCATCGGCGTGCATAACCGTAAACCCCAGCCTGGCATAGTGGTCCTTCACCATGGCATTTTTCTTGCTCGGAATGTACTCGCCGACAAGCCGTCTCGCCCCCAGCTTCACCGCCTCTTGCGCGATCAGGTTCAGCGTCGTCGGCTCCACCTGGCGTCCCAGCACGCGGCAGCTCATGAGCCATGTGTCTATATACAGATCCTTGTCCGCCAGCAGCCGCCCGATGATGATGGCGATGATGCCGTTGTCGCCGAACCGGTCGGTCAGCCGCAGTTGCAGGCCGAACGCGTCCGGGTCCGCCATCACCGCAACGACATCTTCGTCCGTGTAACGGCGCGTGGTCAGGTTGAACTGGTTCGACTTGTTGATCAACTGGACGATTCGTTGCAGGCCGATCTTGTCGAAATGCTTCCAGATCAGTTGCATCTCGAGGCCGCGGAGGTAGGAAGGCAGGTCGGTCACCGCCGCCTTCAATGCCTCGCGCGCCTTGTTGCCCTGGTATTGGCTGGTGCGCTCGCGATCTTCCTCGGTGACCGCAAGGCCCTCGAAATAGCCGGCATCGGCCAGCGCCACCGGATAGCCGGTCGGGTCGTCCGACACCTCCGGCACCGCCACCATCGGCAGTTCCTGGCGCACCAGGTTGCGCTCGAACGGGTTGTCGTCGATGAAGCACAAAGCATCCAGGCCGATGTTCAGCTCTTGCGCGATCGTCCGGATATTGTCCGCCTTGTTCTGCCAGTTGGCGACGAAGCTGGCGATGTCGCCTCGTTTCAGCACCATGTCGGGATGTTTCTCGAACGGCTCCAGCGCGTTCGCCTCGTCGTTCTTGGAGCACACCGCCAGGATCACGCCGCGCCGGCTGAGTTCCCGGGCATACTCCTGGAACGCGGTATAGGCCTCACCCAATGGGCTGCCCTGGCCGAGCGCGATGCCTTCCGGACCGTCATCGCCGATGACGCCGCCCCAGAGCGTGTTGTCCAGGTCCATCACCAGGCACTTGAACGACCGTCCCTGCTTCGCCGCCAGCCAGCGGCCGACAAGATCGCCATACAGCGGCGCGGCGGTGGGCGTCACCTCCTGCTTGGAGCGGTGCCACAGCGCCGGGTCGTGCCACCTGCCGATGCCATCGCGGGCGGCGCGGTCGTCCACCGCCAGGACATCGACGCCCTCCGGTTCCGCCATCGCCCGGATCGCCTGGTTCAGCCTGGTCGTGAACCACGCCCGCGAGCCGGGCAGGCGGTGTTCGTTGTTGCCGAGCAGCGGCAGGTGCACCGGCAGGATCGCCTGCTGGATGACCGGGCAGCGGAAGGCGCCGCGAACCAGGCGCCAGGCCTCCGCGATGCGGCCCTTCATCTCCTCCAGCGCGGCATCGGCGGCATCGGCGTCCATCCCGGCGGTGACGCCCGCCGTCATGTGCCAGGCGTCCAGCGCCAGCAGCACCGCCGTCGGCTGGAATGCGTGCAGCGCCGAGCCGGGTTCCGACAGCTCCTGGAGATACTGGCCGTAGTCGTTCTCGTAGGTGTCGATCCGGATGCCGCGGCGCAGGCCGGCGACGCGGATCGCCGGCAGCAGATGCGTCAGGGTGGAGGAACCAAGCACCGCCAGACGCACCTTCTTCGTCGCCAGCACCTCCGGACCCGCCGGCAACAGCCGCCGCACGGTCTCGTCCAGCGCGTTGGTCAGGACGAAATTCAGCCGCGCATTCGCCAGCGCGACCGCGGCATCCCAGGCGCCGGATGGCTCGCCGCCGAGCGCCCGCAGGCGCTGGCGCCAGTCGGGGATCGTTGGCAGCCAATGGAGTTCTGTCATGCGTTCTCCGTTGCGCGGTCCAGCGAGAACCTGGTGCGGCGCGGTATCGGAGTATCACTCACGATCGTGTGAGATCAATCGGAAACTCCTTGCCGCCCGACCGGGCTCCCGCGGGTCCAAATCAGTTCTCGACAGGGGGCGGAAGCGTCATTCCTATGGCATCGAACGCCCTAAACAGCGCCTCGCGACCGGATGCATCGAGCGGGCGCAGCGGCAGGCGCACCCGCCCCCAGCCGGGCTCGGCGAAGTGCCGCGCCAGCAGGGCCTTGATGGCCGGAACCAATGGGCGCGACCTGAGCATCCTGGCGACCGCAGCGATCATTGGACGCGGGGTCTGGGCAGCATCGTCGAGGACCTGCCGGCACGGGCGTCCCAGCAGGTTGGCGCCGGGACTCATCAGCCCGGCGCCGCCCTGGCCAACCAGTTCGGCCAGCATCGTTTCGTCGGCCGTGTAAACTTCGAAACGCAAACCCCGGAAACACTCCGCCGCCGCCAGCCCGAGCCGGCAACCGGCAGTTTCGTCGCGAATGCCGGTCAGCCGCCCGGGGGCCTGCGCGGCGAAGGCTTGCAGCGCGGTCAGGCAGGCCGGGACGGCGTGCGGGCTGACCCCGAGCGACAGATAGACATGCAGAGCCGCGGGGATACGTTGGAGCAACTCCCGCATCGCCTCGGGAATGACGTCGGCGGGCATGATCTTCCCTGATGCCGCGGACGCGATCAGCAGCCCCCGGATGCCCAGATTGTCCGCCACGACGGCGACCCGGGTGCTGTCCTGCACGCTGCCAGGTCCGGTCCCGGCCACGAGCTTGGACGCCGGGACGCCACGTTCAACCAGTCCTTCCAGCACTTCGATACGCTGATCGATGGTCAGGCTGGCGACCTCCCCGGCCTTGTCGAGGATCGCGAGACCATGGCAGCCTGCCGTGAACAGCCAGAAGCATTGCGCTGCCATCAGGTCGAGATCGATCCCGCCGGCGGCGTTGAAGCAGGTCGGGACAGACGCATTCACCCCGCCGAACATCGCCTCGTGCCAGCGCCACCGTGGGTCGCTGCCCGGAATCCGTTCGGGCCAGTCCACGGTGTGGTATTCCAGCCGGCCCTCCTTGCCTTGGGGTATGACCCGGCCGGTGATGCAAATCCCCGCCTCCCGAACGGTTTCGGCGCGTCCGGACAGCAGCGGGTGCCACCACTGCAAATCCCGTCCTTCCAGAACTGTGCGATAGCCGCAGGTCAGCGGCAACCAGGGAAGGTTGGCGATGTTATCTCTGGTAAGTTGGACGCAGGCCTTTACCCGAATCAATCGGTTCGGATAGTCGCCGCAGCAACCGGTGGACGTGTCCAACATCGGGCAGGCCACATCGGTGGCATATTTTTCCAGCGTATCGTCGTCGACAATCTTGATCAGGCAGCAGCGGCCGCAGCGATCGCAAAGCGATTCCCATTCCGCATCTGTCAAATTCTCCAGCCGCTTTCGTTGCCAAAACGGCCTGCGGTCGCAGGAACTGCCGGCGGTCACGATGAAACTCCCTGCCCGGTGTCCATTCAGCGGACAACGGCCATAGCACGGTTTGCGCCCCATGGAGTGAAACAAAAAATCACCGGGATCCCCGCGGGGGTCCCGGTTCGCAAGGCGTCGGTCAGGCAAGGAGGTCAGGCGACCAGGCGGGCCTTGTCGTCATACAGCGGATACTCATCGACCTGCGTGCAGCAGACGGTCAGCACGGCCGAGCCGGCAACGTTTTCCCACGGGATCGATGCGGAACCGTCGGTCCAGCGCCAGATCGACTTGCCCTCGCCTTCGACATCGTTCCAACCAGCCTGCAAGGCGGGATGATCGGCGGAGAAGATCGTGTCGCAGCCTTCGGAACGGATGGCGATCCAGTTGACGCGAACACCCAGGCGGCGCGTGTCGCGTTGGGATGCCACCATCTTGTCCGACGGGATGCAGAAACGCGACACCAGGGAGACGGAGGTCACGCCGGCCGGCACCATGAACACGTAACGAGAGTCCCGCGCCGAAGTAGGCACGATCACCGCGCCGTCCGCAACGATACGGATGTCGGCGTCGGCGACCGTGATGACCTCCGGAATCGGGAAGCCGATCACCGCGGAACGTTCGGCGAGGCGTGTCCAGATCGCCGCGACCTCGGTTTCGTTCGCAAGTGGCGCACAGGCATCGGTCTGCCAACGCTCGGAGGTTGGGTTCTGCGGGAAGGTTGGATGCAGTTGCCGGTTTCCGTCGAAATTGTTGAACGCAGCGCGATTGCCTGTGTCGAGATAGCTCTCGGCTTGCGTGTCCTCGGCCAGCAGGATGCCGTGCCGCTCAAGCTCAATGTGGTGGTAGCCGAACGGTGCATGGTTGCGCTCGCTGACGATCGACCCGCCGTTGACCAGGAGCTTGGCGGCGACGCATCGGCCATCGATGATCAGGCAATGCTCAGGCGAGACAAACAAGTCGCGAACCGGAGCGTTCTCGGCGATGGCACCGGTCCGGATACGGATTGGCGCCACTAATTCCACGTGCGCGTGGCGGGCGAGATTGATCGCGCTGTGGCCGACCCATTTAACCGGTTCGCAAACTTCCTGGCCATCACGCAGCACGACAACCTCGTCGCCCGGTTGGACCGATTCGACATTGACATAACCACGTGCCGCCCGGATGCGGGTCCCGCTCATGTAGCAGGGGTGAAATGACATATTCCAACTCCAACTTTCAATGGTTTACAAAATGTCTGTCAGCCAACCCTGCGGCGGCGGAAGAAACCAAGACCGAAAAGGCCCGAGCCAAGAAGGGCCAGCGCGGCCGGCTCGGGAGCCTGGACGCTCAGCGCATACGGACCACTCGCGTCGTCCCCTCCAACAACGGCCCCTGCGCCGATATCGTATGCCACGTTCTGATTGGCGGAGCCGGGGAAGCCCGAGGCGTTGTTCCACGACCATTCGACGCTGGAGCCGGCATTCGTCACCAGGCCGATCCAATATTCGTTGTTGGACGTGGTGATCGAGCTTGTCACGGCAAGGGTCGTCAGGCTTTCAGTCGCGCTCAGCGACGAATCGGCAACCGTCGCAATGAGCTGGCTGTCGCTATAGTTTCCGTTCACGAAATTCGCGTTCGGAGCGCCCGCCGCCCCGGTCCCCGCTCCGGTGCCGTCATCGGGAACGAGGTACACGCCAAATGAGCCGCCGTCGGAAGGAGTGCCTGCACTCAGCAGCAGTTGCACGACAAACGTGCCGGCGTTTGGCGCTGTGAACGAATCGGCAGCCCAAAGGACGCCATCACCGTAGCCGTCCGCACCCTGGGTGGTTTGGCCGGTCACGGAGTCGAAGAATAATTCTGCGTGCGCAGTCTGCGCCAGCAACATTGCCAGGGCGCTGGTCAGTAGGATGCGGCGGGGGTTCATCGGTGTCTCTCCAAAAATGGGTTAGCCCGCCAGCATCAAGCAAGGACCGGGCCAGATGAAATTATTATATTAATACAATGGTCTGGCGCACCGTTGCCGGCACGGGCACGCAAAAGTGTAAAGAATCCCGACACCCGGCGCCAGTTGGCTCCGCCGCACCGATGTGCCGACGAGCTTCAGCGCCACGGCCCGGGTCCGTCGCAGGCGGCTGGCCCCGCGCCGATCTGGTTCGATTGGCCTATCATGTTGACTTTGCATCTTTTTTCCTGGCCGGTCGTCCCCAAACCCAAAGACCGGCCGCGCTGAACGCGACGGACTGCCGCTCGTTGCCAGAACGGCCGGCGGCCAACGAATCGGGAACTCCGGAAGCAGCGGCCCGAGTTGAGCGCTCTTTTGCGAGGCCGAAAAACGCCTGAAAGCCCGAAATGCTCCGGCGCGGGCGGTCAAGGGCAGGGCCGGCCTCGTGTATGTCGGAAAACTTTACACTCAGATCGAGCCGAGCCGCTCGGGCGGCGCAGCCGGCGGCAGGCGTCCCCGGCAACGGGCACCGCGGTCAAGGGCCGCCCCCCAGACCGGGTGCTTATCGTGGGAGCGCCAGGCCGGCGTTATCTCCCGCAAGATCCGTCGCTTGCCGACAGGCATTCATGACCGAACCGCTATCCCCGTCGGTCGTGCAGCGTCCGCATGCTGTCGGGCGGCATTTCCGTTCCGGCGGGCTGCGGATCGGCGTTTGTTTCCTCCAGCCGCGCATTCAGCTCCGCACCCAGCAGCACGGCATAGGCCGAGAGGTAGAACCACATCATGACGCCGATGACGGCGGCCAGGGAGCCGTAGGTGGCGCCGAAACTGGCCATGCGCGAGACATAGAACGACAGCAGTTCCGAAGCGATCAGCCAGAGCACGGTCGCCAGCGCCGCCCCCGGCATGATGCGCGGGCGCGGCGGCGGCAGCCGCGAAGGGCCGTAACGATACAGCAGCGCGATGGCAACGGCGAAGAAAGCGATCATCATCGCCATGCCGGCCGCGTTGATCAGGCCGCCGCCGTGCCGCGACAACCCAAGGAAATCGATCGCCGGGGCCAGCAGCAGCAGCACCGCGATCGCCACGATCGCGCAGATCACCGCCACCAGGGTCATCGACAGGCCGATGGCCTGGAAGCGCAGGAAGGGACGCTGCTCGGTGACGTCATAGGCGACGTTGACCGCCGACAGCACCGATTTGCTGCCGGTGGAGCTGCTCCAGAACGCCAAAATGAAGCTGACGATCAGATGCGCGCTCAGATTGCCGCCGCTCTGGGCGACGAGCTGATGCACCCGATCGGCGATCAGGCTGAAGGCCGGCGGCGGCAGCAGGCCGGACAGCACGTCCAGTTGCCGCTCAGCGGTGACCGGATCGAGCACCATGCCGATCACGGAGATCAGCATGGAGATGGCGGGGAACAGGGCAAGGGTGGCGTAGAACGCGCAGCCCGCGGCCGCGAGCGACACGCGATCGGTCGTGCTGGCGCGCAACGTGTCCTTGATGAGGTTCAACCAGGAGAGGCCGGTGCGGACCGGTTCGGCTGGCGGTCCGTCTTTCGGCACGGTCACCTCGTCGCTGTGTGCGTGCGTATGCATGTGGCATGGCCGGGGCGGATTTTGAACCCTCCGGCGGATTTGCGGTTGCGCCGGGGGGACGCGGGTCGTAATGGGGCGGCACGCAGCAACGCACGTGCCTCTGGCCCTCTGTGGTTACGCAACGACGTCAAGCGTTCTGGCAATCGTTTGGTCGCTGGTTCGTTCGACCGTTTCGTTAACACCGCTCATCGCCTTGATCAGGTGAGCATCTCGGGGAGGCGCGGCGCGATGACTCCGAAAATCGCCCGATTCCTGGCCACGCATCAGCCGGCGACGCCGTGCCTGGTGCTGGACATCGACCGCGTGGAGGCGAATTTCCGCGCGCTGCGCGATGCGCTGCCGCTGGCGCAGATCTATTACGCGGTGAAAGCCAATCCGGCGCGGCCGGTGCTTCAGCGCCTGGTGGGCCTGAACAGCCGCTTCGACGCCGCCAGCATCGAGGAGATCGAGGCCTGCCTGGAAGCCGGCGCCCGGGCCGAGGCGCTCAGCTTCGGCAATACCATCAAGAAGGTGTCGGCGATCCGCCGCGCCCATGCCGCCGGCGTGACGTTGTTCGCGTTCGATTCGCGGGAGGAGCTGGAGAAGCTGGCGCGGCATGCGCCGGGGGCGCGCGTCTATTGCCGCATCCGGGTCGAGAACGGCGGCGCCGACTGGCCGCTGTCGCGCAAGTTCGGCACGACGATCGACAGCGCGCGGGACCTGATGACTCGGGCGGCGGCGCTGGGACTCGATTCCTACGGGCTGTCGTTCCACGCCGGCAGCCAGCAGACCGCGACTCGCGCCTATGAGCTGGCCATCGGCAAGGTGGCGATGCTGTTCACCGACCTGACCGAGGCCGGGGTGAACCTGCGCATGATCAACCTGGGCGGCGGCTTCCCGGTTCGCTACAGCGATGAGGTGCCGGAGATCGGCCGGTTTGGCGCGGCCATCATGCGGGCGATGACCGATCATTTCGGCAATGCGTTGCCGGAGATGCTGATCGAGCCGGGCCGCTTCATCGTCGGCGACGCCGGCCTGGTTTCGGCCGAGGTCGTGCTGGTGAGCCGGCGCGACCCGGACGACCCGGTGCGCTGGGTATACCTGGATATCGGCCGCTTCGGCGGGCTGGCGGAGACGGAAGGCGAGGCGATCAAGTACCGGATCGCCACGCCGCATGACGGCTCCGCCACGGGACCGGTGGCGATTGCGGGGCCGACATGCGATGGGGCCGATGTGCTTTATGAGGGGTCGAATTACCGGTTGCCGTTGGCGTTGACGTGCGGAGATCGCGTGGAACTGCTGTCCACCGGGGCGTATGTCACGACGTATGCCAGCACGAAGTTCAATGGCTTCGCGCCGCTGGCGGAGTACTACGTGTAGCCCCTCCCGAAGGGAGGGGGGGGTCATTCAGGGCTGCGCGCCGCTATCCATGGACACCATCGGCAGGAACCGCCACCGGCCCGTCATCCGCTTGTTGCCGGGCGGCCGGCCGCATGCCCAGGTACTCGTTCGGCAGGATATTCGCCAGCCTGCGAATCCGGGGCTTTCGTTCCTCATGGTCCAGGACATGGAGCAGATAGATCTGATCGATCCAGAGTGCGTTCTTGAAGACACGCCTGGTGCGTAAAGCCGGGAACGGCGAAATCTTCCGCAGCGTGTTCTCGTCGTTAAATTCCCGAACCGCCAGCAGTTCCCCGCACCACGGATTGGTTGACTCTTCGACTATGTCATCGAGATAGAGCACCACCGTCGCTGCATAGAGTTCGGCGGGTCCCTTGAACAGTTCGAGTGCGTTCTTGGTCGATGAATAGTAATCCAACAGACCGGTGCCGCTTGCAACGCCGAACTCGACGACGCTTATTTTGCGGAGCCCTCGCGCCGCGGCTTGCCGGGCGGCATGAAGGATCGAGAACGCCAGTACTTGGCGAATTTATGCCGTTCGTTCAAAGAACGCTTGAAGGCATGGATCAGCGATTTGAGTCCGCCCGTGCCACGATCGTTTGATTTGCCGCTGCGTTGCGTAGTCGTTACAGTCCCGTTCATCGAAACCTCCTGGTCAGAACGACCGCAGCAGTGGAACGGCGGAATAGCAGCCTGGACTAACGGTCCCCGGCCTCCTGCGCGTGAGTCGCGTTAGCGCTCGGACCCGAGATCTGATTGACCATGCGTGCGCGCGTGAAGCCAGCCGTGACCAACTTTCGTGTATAAAAATAATGTCGCGATTTGTGTGAACTAACAATGTGGCGATCAGGCAAAATCGTTGCCTGTCGCACGGGTTCGTGCAGCTTCCCATCGGAAGAGCGACGGACGGCAAACACCGTCGTCCGTTGTGGTTCAGGAAGGAAGAACCGTCATCCGCAAGCGCCCGCTTGTCCCCTAGCGGATCAATCCCGTCAGCGGACTGGACGGATCCGCCCCCATTCGCCGCGGCATCCGTCCGGCCCGGTACGCCAGCCGCCCCGCCTCGATCGCCGCCTTCATCGCCCGCGCCATCAGCACCGGGTCCCCGGCATGCGCGATCGCCGAGTTCAGCAGCACGGCGTCGCAGCCCAGCTCCATCGCGATCGCCGCGTCGGACGCCGTGCCGACGCCGGCATCGACCAGGAACGGCACCGTCACCTGCTGCTTCATCATGCTGATCATCGCCGGGTTCTGAATGCCAAGCCCCGAGCCGATGGGTGCGCCGAGCGGCATGATCGCCACGCAGCCCATGTCCTGCAGCCGCTTCGCCGCCAGCGGATCGTCCGCGCAGTAGACCATCACCTCGAATCCGTCCCTGATCAGCGCCTCCGCCGCCTCAAACGTGCCGGGCATGTCGGGATACAGCAGCGGCGGAGGTCCCAGGACCTCCAGCTTCACCAGGTTCCAGCCGCCGGCTTCCCGCGCCAGGCGCAAGGTCCGCACCGCCTCTTTCGCGGTGAAGCAGCCGGCGGTGTTCGGCAGGTAGGTGTATTTCTTCGGGTCGACATAATCCTGCAGCATCGGCGCGTTCGGGTCAGACAGGTTGACCCGGCGCAGCGCCACGGTGACGATCTCCGCCCCGCTCGCCGCGATCGCGCGGCCGGTCTCCTCCAGGTCCTTGTACCGGCCGGTGCCGACGATCAGCCGGGACCGGAAGGTGCGGCCGGCCACCGTCCAGGTGTCGTCAGATCCGTCCATTCTCAGCCTCCACCGATGAAATGCACGATCTCCAGCGTGTCGCCGCTGGCCAGCCAGGTGTCGGCGTAGCGCGAACGGGGCACAATCTCCTCGTTCCGCTCCACCGCCACCTTGCGGGTGTCGAGTCCGATCGCCGCGAGCAGCGCCGCGACCGACAGCGGACCGGAAGCGGGGCCATCGAACACGCGGCTTTCGCCGTTGAGGGTCAACGTGACAGAACCATGCATCCCAAGACTATGGTGCGCCCTGCGCCGGGCGGCAACGCCGGAAGGAAGGTCGGGGCGCTGCCCCGAACCCCGCCTATTAACGGGATCAAAGGGCCGCCGGCCCTTTGCGGGTCCAGGGCGGAGCCCTGGCCTTGCTTTCCAGCATTGGACCGCGCCCGTTGCCTATGCTACGGGCGCACGTTATGCCTCATTCTGCGATCCGACCGTTGGTGGCTGTGCTCAACGGGCCTAACATAAACATGTTGGGCCTGCGGCAGCCGGAGCTTTACGGCCGGGCGACGCTGGACGATGTGGAGGCGCTGTGCGCCGAGGCGGCTGAGGATGTTGGGCTGGCGATCGACTTTCGTCAAACCAACGGTGAGGGTGAGCTGGTGACCTGGGTGCAGGAGTGCCGCGGGCGTGCGGCGGGGATCGTGATCAATCCGGCTGGCCTCACCACGACCTCGGTGGCGTTGCTTGATGCGCTTCTGGCGACGGACCTGCCGATCATCGAGGTGCATATCACCAACATTCACCGGCGCGAGCCTTTTCGCCGGGAATCCTATGTTTCGCTGGCGGCGACAGGCGTGATTTGCGGCCTGGGCGTCCGCGGCTATGCCATGGCCTTGCAGGCGATGGCGGATATTTTGGAGGAACACCGTTGACCCGTATTCCGATCGATCCCGACGCGATCCGCGCCTTGGCCGCGGTGCTGGTGGAAACCGGCCTGTCCGAGATCGAGATCGCCGACAAGGACAGCCGAATCCGCGTCGTCCGCAACCTGGCTCCCGCGGCGGTGGTGGCCTCGGTGGCGGCGCCCGCGCCCGCCCCGGTTCAGGCCGTGGCGGCGCCGGCCGTGCAGGATCTCGCGGATCACCCCGGCGCGGTGATCAGCCCGATGGTCGGCGTCGCGTATCTTTCGCCCGAGCCGGGGGCGCCATCGTTCGTCTCGGTCGGGCAGCCGGTGACGGCGGGGCAGACGCTGCTGCTGATCGAGGCGATGAAGACCTTCAACCAGATCAAGGCGCCGAAGTCGGGCGTCGTCGCCTCGATCCTGGTGCAGCACAGCTCGCCCGTCGAGTACGGCGAAGTATTGATCATTCTGGAATGAGCCGTTGTTCCAAAAGATCCTGATCGCCAATCGAGGCGAGATCGCCCTCCGCATCCAGCGCGCCTGCCGCGAGCTGGGCATTTCGACCGTCGCGGTGCATTCCACGGCCGATGCCGAGGCGATGCATGTCCGCCTGGCGGACGAAAGCGTCTGCATCGGGCCGCCGCCCGCCAAGGACAGCTACCTCAACATCCCCGCCATCCTGTCGGCGGCATCGATCACCGGGGCGGATGCGATCCATCCCGGCTACGGCTTCCTGTCGGAGAATGCGAGTTTCGCCGACATGGTGGACGCGCATGGCCTGACGTTCATCGGTCCCTCGGCCGAGCATATCGGCATGATGGGGGACAAGATCGCCGCCAAGACCGCGATGGCGGCGGTTGGCGTGCCGCTGGTGCCCGGTTCGGACGGCGAACTGACCGATCTGGAGTCGGCGCGCGAGACGGCGGCGCGCATCGGCTATCCGGTGCTGATCAAGGCCGCGGCGGGCGGCGGCGGGCGCGGCATGAAGGTGGCGCGCGACGCGTCCGAGATCGAGGACGCCTATCGCCTGGCGCGCACCGAATCGCGCACCGCGTTCGGCAACGACGCAGTCTACATGGAGAAGTATCTCGACAAGCCGCGGCATATCGAGCTGCAGATCATGGCCGACAACCACGGCAACGTGGTGCATTTCGGCGAGCGCGACTGCAGCCTGCAGCGGCGCCACCAGAAGGTGCTGGAGGAGGCCGGTTCCCCGGCGATCAGCGCCGTGCAGCGCGACGCTCTGGGTGAAACCGCAACGGCGGCGCTGCGCAAGCTGGGCTACCGCAACGCCGGCACGCTGGAATTCCTGTATCAGGACGGCCAGTTCGCCTTCATCGAGATGAACACCCGCCTTCAGGTGGAGCATCCGGTGACGGAAATGCTGTGCGACGTCGATCTGGTGCGCGAGCAGATCCGCGTCGCCTCGGGTCAGCGGCTCGGCTATGAGCAGCGCGACGTGACGTTCAACGGGCATGCGATCGAGTGCCGGATTACCGCCGAGGACCCGGTGACGTTCGTGCCGACTCCCGGGCGGGTAACGGCGTATCATGCGCCGGGCGGGCTGGGCGTGCGGATCGATTCGGCGCTGTATGCCGGGTATTTCGTGCCGCCCTATTACGACAGCCTGATCGCCAAGCTGATCGTGCATGCCGCGACGCGCGAGGCTGCGATCAACCGGCTGCGGCGGGCGCTGGACGAATTCGCGGTGGTGGGGATCAAGACGACGATTCCGTTACATCAGCGCATTGTCAACGATCCGGAGTTCCAGGCCGGCGACTACACGATCCATTGGTTGGAGAAGTTCGTCGCCGAAGGCTAACCCTCCGTGAAAACGGAGGACGGATCATGGGCGACGACGCGCCGCCGGCGGCGGGGACGGTGGATTGGAAGCTCAACGGCGTGCGGGTGATCAAGGGTGATCAACTCGACACCAACACGCCGCAGACTCCGGGCATGAACCGCGCGGCGGCTATCAACGCGGCCCGGGTGGGGGCGCAGAAGATCTGGGCCGGGACGGTCAATATCCATGCGAATGCGAAAACCGGCGCGCACCACCACGGCGCGCTGGAAAGCGTCATCTACGTCGTCCGCGGCAAGGCCCGCATGCGCTGGGGCGATCGTCTGGAGTTCGTCGCCGAGGCGGAGGCCGGGGATTTCATTTTCGTGCCGCCCTATGTGCCGCACCAGGAGATCAACGCCAGCACGGACGACACGCTGGAATGCGTGCTGGTGCGCAGCGACAACGAGGCGGTGGTGGTGAATTTGGACATCGAGCCGGTGGAAAAGCCGGAGGCGGTGTTATGGGTGGACCCGATTCACAAGCACCCGGGGTAGACGATTTCGCCTCTCGGGTCTTTGTCGCCGCCGGTGGCGATCAGAAACCGCGATACTACGCAGAGTTCGCAGAGCGGGGCGCAGAGCTCGCAGACGAAGCGCAAACGTGCCGCTCCCGGGCGAAGCTAAAAGATTGTTCTCTTCGCACTCTGCGCCCCGCTCTGCGCACTCTGCGTAGAATCGCGGAGGTAAAGGCAAACCGGAACCCGTCCATGAACCCCCGAAGACCAACTTCCTGACTTGATCGCCTCGTAGTAGCCTCGGTCAACGAAACGCACGCCGGAATTGCCGTACGGTATCAGCCGAGCAGAAACCGCGCCCTAATCTCCCGCCGCCCGCAACGCGGCGCCGACACCAGTCGGCTGGTCCGCCCGGTCTTCGTCCGGATGATGGAAAATCAGCACGACCAGCACGGACGACAGCGCCAGCCCGGCCATCAGCAGGAACGCGTATTGGAACGATCCGAACGCGCCAACCACCCAGCCGGTGATCGCCGGCGCCAGGAAGCCGGAGATCGCAAAACCGGTATCCATGATCCCGAGCGCCGTCGCCGCGCGGCCCGGAACGATATCGACGTTCACCGCGTAATAGGACGCGTTCGCGCCCATGCTGAACGCCACCGCGATCGTTATGCAGGCGATCGCCACCGGCAGGCTGTGGGTCAGGCCGATGGGGATCACCGCGAGCGCCGCGATAAGCTGGCTGGCGCAGATCAGCATGCTGCGGGCGATCCGCAGACGGCCGGTGCGCTTCAACAGATAGTCGGACAAATAGCCCAGCGCCACCAGCAGCACCGCGGCGCAGGCCCAGGGCAGGATGGCGAACAGGCCGACTTCACGGACGTTCAATCCATAGGTCTGCGCCAGATAGTTCGGCAGCCAGGTCATGAAGAAGAACAGGAAGTATCCGAACACGAAGAACGCCCAGTAGTTCGCCAGCAGGGTCCGGTTGGTCAGCAGCAGGCGCCAGTCGGTGAAGCCGTGCCGCACATGGCCGGCGGACCGGTCGCGAGCCGCGTCGACACCGCCACGGATGTATTTCAATTCCGCATCGCCGACGAAGCTCGACTGGGCGGGTTCGTTGCGGAAGAAAATAAGCCACAGCGGCACCCAGATGCCGCTGATCACGGTCAGCGCGAAGAACATGCCGCGCCAGCCGAAGGCGTGGATCAACTGGGTGGACACCGGCGCGCCGATGGCCAGCGCCAGCGGCACCGCGACCAGCGTATTGCCCAATGCGATCGCGCGTTCATGCGGCGCCAGCCACTTGCTGACGGCGCCGGTCAGCGCCGGGAAGTTGGGACCCTCGGCCACGCCGAGCACGGTGCGCGCCATGTAAAGCGTGAGGAATCCGCCGGCAAATCCGGTGACGCCGATGGAAGCCGTCCACATCAGCGCGGCGACGAGCAGCACCGCGCGGGCGCCCCAGCGGTCCACCGCGATGCCGCCAAGGAAGGTGGTGACGGCATAGCCGAGGCCGAAGGCGCCGAGGATGAGGCCGATCTCCGTCGGGCCAAGCCCCAGTTCGGCCTTGATGTCGCTGGTCGCGAAGGCGATCGCCGAGCGATCGATATAGTTGGCAACGGTAATATAAAACAGCAGGAAAATGACGATCCAGCGGAAATTGCCCTTGGTAGCCATGATTCCTCCCGTGTGGGCTTCTTGCGCGCCCCGCTGCATGAACCGTGTCAATCCGGCCGCCGGGCCGGTGCGCCCGCTAAGTCGGAGAGGCGCCGCCTGCCCGCGGCGAACGCGCCATCCTCGGCCAACCCCGGCGAGACCGCAAGCCATGATTTCGCCGGATCTGAGACGATTCTGCAAGAAATAGCCGCGTGTCACGGCCGAACGGCTGGTGTCGGCCATGACGGAGCGCGGGAAGGTGCCGGAGGCTCAATGTGGGCAAACTGCTCCCGCCGCCGCTACCCGGCCGCCTTCAAGGCCTGCACGATGATCGCAATCCCCTGGGCGTGCCAGCGCTGGATCGCCTTGTGATCCGCTCCGAGAGCTTTCCCCAGACGGCGCCATGGGAATAAATGCCGATCGGTGATCGGGTGGACGAGGCTGCGGGCCCCGACGACGCGGCGGAGGACATAGCGGTCCAGCGGGATCAGTGGAATCCAGCTCATGGCTTCGTCCATTCGAGTGATTTTGTCCGCGGAAGGCGCCATCGGGCGAATCCTCGCCTCGCTCCAGCCATAGGATTCAAGCGCGGTGCGGACAATCTCCAACGAGGAGCTTCGCAGCCGGGTTGACCAGCCGGTGCCCGGCAAAGCCAGCAGGGTCGCGCCGGCTTCTTCCAGCCGGTAGATGACAAAGTCCGCATCAATCTCATAGCCGTTGGTGATCACGGGGCGGATCGCCGGCTTGCCGGCGGGGGCTGATGGGCGGGCACTGGTCATGGTTTTCTCCTTCAGGGATCTCGGGGCAGGAATGTCGGCGGACCGGGCGGGTCAGCGGATGGTGCCGGGCACCTGGAACGGCACGCCGTCGAGGACCGTGTTCCGGTTGATCGCTCCCCAACTGTCGGCGTGACCGGCGGACAACGGAGCGCGAGCGGATTCATCGGGCGCGGCGACAGCGTTGGCGGGTCTGCGCGCGACGCCGATGAGGCGGCCGCGCTCGATCACCGTCCACCGGGCGAGCCCGAGGGTGAGGGCGATGACGTCCCAGCTTGCGCCTTCGGTGCGCAGCCGGCGGATCTGGGTATCCTGGCCGTTTGTCCAGACTGTTTTCCTAGGCAATGGAGATCCTTCTGAGAACAATGAGTGAACAGCCCGGTTAGTTAGTAAAACAAACGCCGGGCGTCAACCAAAATAACGCGATGGCAGGAAAAATTGCCCAGTCGATCGCTGACCGCCCAGATGACGGGGCAAGCCCGGCGGCGGCATCACCGGATATCAGAAGAATTTCCTGGACGCTTCACGGCTAGTCAGTTAAACTAACAAACATGACCACACCGCATAACATCGGGCCGCGCATTCGCGCCGAACGGCAGCGCCGCGGCATGACCCAGGACGAACTCGCCCGAACCATCGGCGTATCCCGCAGCGCCGTCGCCCAGTGGGAAACCGGGCGCACCGGCCAGATCACCGGAAACCTGTCGCGCATCGCCGCCGCGCTGGGCGTCGGAGTCGAATTTCTCGTCTACGGGGAAGACAAGCATGCCCCGGCCGAAGCGCGGCAGGGTGACGAATTGGCGCTGCTGCGCCTGTACCGGGAATGCGAGCCGGAAGACCGCCAGATGCTGCTGCGCACGGCGCGCCGTCTTGCGCGCCGCTGATCGGCATCCTGCCCGGGCCTGGTTCGCGCGCCGGGCCCACCATGACGATGAGTCCCGCTGGTGCAGATCGCCGGGCTTGGCCTGATCACCGGTATAATGGGCCGGCACCAGCCGGACATCCGGGATCACTGCGGGCGGCCATCAAGATCCAAAAGACGGGCTTGCAGCCGATCGTTACAATCTCACGCGCCGCGATTTTCGGCGCTTGTTACTATACCTCGGCCCGCTTCGGCCGATCCGTCCAAAAATCCAACTTTGTTCGACATTTTAAAGCTCCGGGCAGGCTCCGCGCCCGAATAACCGCCGCAGTAACGCGCCGATGCGAACAGCTTTTTACTTTGAACCCGCGGTATTCAGTCGGCGCGACATCCACGTCCTGCTCGCGTCAATCCACCGCGCATGTCAATTTCATTAAATTTGTCCGGGTCCGGAACCTTCCCGTCGGCCGGGCCGGGCGTCGGGCGAAGCCGCCCGGTATCGCGACCATATCGGTCCAGGGGCCGGGGATCAGCCTACGGTAACCGATATGAACCGCAGCAACTCGTGATGCGACATAGGCTTTTCCAGCACCGTCATCACCCCGAGATCGGCCGCCCTGCGCTCGACGTCCGCGTCGTGCACGCCGGTGATCAGAAGTGAAGGAATATTCACGCCCCGGTCCGACAGCCGCTCGATCATCTCCAGGCCCGTCATGCTCGGCATGTTCTGATCGACCACCAGGCAGGCAAGGCGATCCATCCGGGCTTCCGACAGGAAATCCGTTCCGGACCGATAGGTTTCGACGTTGTAGCCCATCGTTTCCAGTAGACCGCCGAGGACATCTCCGACATCATTGTCGTCGTCAATGACAGCCACGATGCTCGTATTGTCCCTGTCCATGAAATTAGTCCTCTCAAAACGGCCGTCGCCATTCCAGCGGCAGCCGAAACCATGGTAGCCGCCCCGCTTGAGCCGAACAGGCCCGATTGCAGTTGATCACTTGCTATTGTTTGGAACACACGATATGTTACCCACGTTAGGTAAATGCGAATCGCATGGCCCGGCGCAATTAGCGGCGGACGGCTATGCACCCCAATCGCTGAAAGCGGACGGATCCAACGGATCGTCCTCTATCGCGTAGTCCGAGGAACAACCGCCCGAGTGCCGACGGCGTTTATGAAGATGCTTACGCAATGGCCCGCGGCGGTCATTGCCGGTGTTTTCGGCCATGCCGGTGCGCTCTTTATCCCAGGTGATGGCATTGTCTGAAAACGTTAAGCTGCGTCTCGATATCCCGGCCGGAGAAAGTCAACAAGAGCGGCTCGCCCGTTCGCCCGATCAAAATGCGGCGGGCGAGGTCGGGCCAAACGACGAAGCCGAGTCGCAAATGCGACGAGCGCTCGGATTGCTCGGCGACGCCCCGCGGCATCGCGCCGACGCCGATCGGCCGGAGCCGGGAAGCCGATCGGGGGGGCCGTTCAACGGCGGATTGCATCGCCGCCGCTTCGTGCAGGATGGCGATATTCCAGTAACGGTCGTGCGGCGCGACCCCGGACTCGACCTGCCGGCCAACCGCGTCGCCGCTCCGGTGTCCGTCCCGTCCAGCAGCCGCCTGCAACGAACCGAAGCCGCCCTGGCAGCCGAAACCGCGGCGCGCGACAAAGCGGAACGCGCCCTGAGCGAAGCCTATGCGGTCGTCAGGGACCTGCAAACCAAGATCGGGCACGCCGAACTCGCCAGGAACGAAGCCCTGGAATCGCTGCGGCGGGAGCGTGAAGCGGCCGCTCTGCTGCGCGCCGAAGCCGATGGCCGGGAAGCCCGCGCCAGGGAGGCGGAGGACCGGGCGCAGGCTGCCGAAGATACGGCCAATGAGTATCACGACCAACTGGTCAGCGAACGGCACGCGCGCAAAATGGCTGAGAAAGCGCTGCGGTCGGCCGAAGCGGCGCGCGAAGAAGCTGAACAACTCGTCAGAACCTTGAGCGAGGAAGCGCCGAAGGCGTCCAGGACCTTCGCGCGGGCTTCCGCGGAGCCGCCGGACTTCGAGCCAAAGCGTGCCGAGCCGCCTCGCCGCGGACGCCCGGTCGCCGAACCCGAGGTGGCAGCCACTGCCGCCCGGCACCAAAATCAGGCCGATGCCTCGGAGCCCGAGCCCGTGAAGTGGTGGCTGAACACGAAACCCGGACCGAAGCGCCGTTAGTATCCCGCGCGATAAAATGGGCAGTGCCTGCCGTGATCCGCAAGCACGGGGCGTTGCAGTTGAGTCCGGGCAATCGGCGGATCAATCCATCCGCGTTGACTTTGACCCCCCGACCGCGCCGCCTCGTCATGCCGACGGAGGTCGGCATCCACGCCTTTGCCCTCGCGCCGCAAGGCGTAGATGGCGGGCCTTCGCCCCATAGGCGTTAAAACAGCAGGATCGCGGATCGCCGTTGCTATCGTCATGCGCCGGAGCGCTATATTGACCCCTATGGGGCTTTCGCACGTCATGACGGCAGGGCGTCCCTGCAAACGGGTCAAAGTCAATGCCGGTGGCTCTTATAGCGTTGGTTGTTGGTAAGCACCTGTTGCACTGCTGAACGCGACAACGTCATGCCGACGAAGGTCGGCATCCACGCCTTCCCCGGGTGCAGGCCGCAGCCAAGGCGTGGATGGCGGGCCTCCGCCCGCCATGACGGGGTGAGGCCGGTGCCCGCCTCGCGAAGACCAACAATCAACGCCATAAGAGCTATGCCGGTTGCTATTAGCCTTTTGATTGCCACCCGGTTTCGGTTTGCTGCCAGTACGTCAGCGCGTGCCCCGCGCTCTTGGCGTTCCGCCAACGCTCGCGCGCCGCGGCAACCGCCTCCTGGCTGTTGCCGTCGAACATGTCGAACACCCGATCGAAACGATCCAGTCCTGCCGTCTCGGCCTGCTCCGTCAGGAACAGGTAACGCGCGCCATTCGGCGCTTCCGCCTCCAGGCTGAGCCATATCGGCTGCAGGTCGGGGTCACCGTCGGCGGCGGAGCCGTGCGGCAGCCAATCCGGCTGTGCCCACAATTCAGCGCTGAGAGTCTGCAGTCCTTCCGCGGTCCTGCCAAGCACCAGGGCGCGCTGGCCGGAAGCCAGCGTGCGGCTCAAAAGCCGCGGCAGCGCCTGCGTCAAGGCCGAACGTGTCAGATGATAGAACCCGATCGCGGCCATGCGTCAGGATTCGTAGTTGTCGGCCACCAGCCGGTCGAGCAGCCGCACGCCGAAGGCTGTGGCGCCCTTGGGAATAACGGCCGAATCCTTGGTGGCCCACGCCGTGCCGGCGATATCCAGATGCGCCCAGGGCTTGCCGTTGACGAAGCGCTGGATGAACTGGGCGGCGGTAATGGAACCGCCCGGACGGCCGCCGACGTTCTTCATGTCGGCGATGTCGGACTTGATCTGCTTGTCGTAGGCCTCATCCAGCGGCATGCGCCAGACGCGCTCGCCCGTCGCCAGGCCGGCCGCGGTCAAGCGTTGCGACAGGCCGTCGTCGTTACTGAACAACCCGGCGTATTCGTGCCCGAGGCCAATAATAATGGCCCCCGTCAAGGTCGCCAGATCGACGATGATCTTCGGATCGTATTTCTGCTGCGCGTACCAGATCACATCGGCCAGTACAAGCCGCCCTTCCGCATCGGTATTGATCACTTCGATGGTCTGGCCGGAGTAGCTGGTCACCACGTCGCCCGGCCGTTGCGCGGTGCCGGATGGCATGTTCTCGACCAGGCCGATCAGTCCTATGGCATCCACCTTCGCCTTGCGCCCGGCCAGGGCCGCCATCAGCCCGATGACGGTGCCGGCGCCGGCCATGTCCCACTTCATGTCCTCCATGCCGGCGGCCGGCTTGATGCTGATGCCGCCGGTGTCAAACGTAACGCCCTTGCCGACGAAGACGATCGGCTTTTCCTTCGCCTTGCGCCCGTTGCCGGAGGCGCCGCTCCAGCTCATGACGACCATGCGCGGCTCGTTCACGCTGCCTTTCGCGACGCCGAGCAGCGCGCCGAAGCCGAGTTTCGTCAATTCCTTCAGGCCGAAGATCTCCACCTTGACCCCGAGCTCCGTCAAGGCGCGGCTGCGTTCCGCGAACTCCGCCGGGTTCAGGACGTTGGGCGGCTCGCTGACCAGGTCGCGGGTCAGGTAAATCCCGTTGACCGCCGCCTCCGAGCGTTCCCACGCCGTCTTGGCTTTGGCGGTCTCGGCCGTCAGCACCGTCAGCTTTGCGAGTTTCGGCAGGTCCTCGGGCTTTTCCTTGGTGCGGTAGCGGTCGAAACGATAGGCCCGCAATACGGCGCCCAGTGCGACATCCGCCGCCTGCGTGGCGTCGAGCGCGCTGTTGGCGACGGCGGCCGAAGGTTCCTGCGACAGGTTGGTGGCGATGGCGCCGCCGGCTTCTTCGAAGATCTTGGCGTTCACTTCGGCAGGCTTGCCCAGGCCGACGGCGAGAACCCGGGTCAGGTTGGCGCCCGGCGCAAGAATTATGCAGGTCTTGCCCTTGCCGCCCTTGAACTCCGTGACCTCGAAAGCGCGGGAGATCGCGCCGCCGGTCGCCTCATCGGCCTGCTGCCACAGCCCGGACGGTTTTTCGCCCTCAAAGACGAGCAATGCGAGCGCGCCGGACTTTGGCAGCGCCGGCTTGGCGAAGGCGATATCGAGCATGCGGTTGGTGTCTCCGGACGTATCTGCTGACAGCGTAGTGACACTTTGCCACGTTCCCGATCAATCGTTAATGGCTGGTTGGTATGACTGAAGTCCTGACTGCTGACGAGCATGGCCTGGCGCGGGCGGCGCAACTGCTGCGCGACGGAGGCTTGGTGGCGTTCGGCACCGAGACCGTCTACGGCCTGGGCGCCGATGCCACCGATGCCGCTGCCGTCGCGGCGATCTTCCAGGCCAAGGGGCGCCCTCGGTTCAATCCGCTGATCGCGCATTACCCCGCGGCGGACGCAGCGTTTCGTCATGTGGAAGCGGATGACCGTGCCGCGCTGCTGGCGCAGCGATTCTGGCCGGGGCCGCTGACTTTGGTGTTGCCGCGCCGCGCGGATTGTCCGGTTGCTTTGCTCGCCAGCGCCGGGCTGGACTCGCTGGCGGTGCGGGTGCCCGGGCATCCCGTCGCGCTGTTACTGCTGCGGCTGGCGGCCACGCCGATTGCCGCCCCGTCCGCGAATCGATCCGGCGCGGTCAGCCCGACCACGGCGAAGCATGTGCTGGACGGGTTGTCGGGACGCATTGCCGCGGTGCTGGATAGCGGCCCATGCGCGGTTGGGGTGGAATCGACGGTGCTGGACCTGACCGGGGAGCATCCGGTTCTGCTGCGGCCGGGCGGTGTGGCGGTCGAGGATCTCGAGGCGCTCATCGGCCCGGTGCAACGAGGGCTGCCGCCGGCTGGTCCCGGCGGGGGGCTGAAATCCCCGGGGTTGCTGGCGTCTCATTATGCGCCGGCGCTGCCGGTGCGGTTGAACGCGCTAACGGTGGACGATGATGAGGCGCTGCTGGCGTTCGGGCCGCTGCTGCCAGGCGCCCGCTGCCAGTTCCAGCTCAGCGCGGCGGGCGACACGGCCGAGGCGGCGTCGCGTCTGTTCGAGGGTCTGCGCTGGCTGGATGCGGAGGGCGCCCGGGTCGGCGCGCGCCGGATCGCCGTCATGCCGGTTCCCGAAACCGGCCTCGGCCTCGCCATCGCCGATCGGCTGAGGCGCGCGGCGGCGCCGCGGGGGTGAGGGAAGCGCCGGAATCTCCCCACTCGTCATGGCCCGGCTTGTTGTCCAGGTCACCTGTCGCGGCAGTGTGCTGGCATAGGTGGCCCGGACAAGCCGGGCCATGACGGGTGGGGACGCCAAAAAGGCCCCTTACAGCCCCGCCAGTTCCAGCTCCTCCTCCGCCATCAGCCACTCCGCCTCCGCCGCCTGAGCCTCTTTCGCGATCGCCGCCAGCCGCGCATTCGCCGCGGTGATCTCCGCCGTCCTCCCCGGCGCATACAAAGCCGGATCGGCCAGCTTCGCCTCGATGCGCGCCCGTTCCGCCGCCAGCACGCCGATCAGCTTTTCCGCGGCCTGCGCCTTCTTGCGCAGCGGCGCCAGGGCGGCCCGCGCCTCCGCCCGTTCCCGGCGATCATCCTTGCGCGTCACCGCGCCGGGCTTGGCGGCCGGCCGGGCGCGTTCCACCAGCAGCGCGCGGTAATCGTCCAGGTCCCCATCGAACGGCCGCACCGTCCCGTCACCCACCAGCCACAGCCGATCGGCTATCAGTTCGACAAGGTTGGGGTCGTGAGTGATGAGCAGGACAGCGCCCTGGAAATCTGCCAGCGCCTTCACCAGCGCATCGCGCGCATCGATGTCCAGATGGTTCGTCGGCTCGTCCAAAATCAGCAACTGCGGCGCGTCGCGGGTCGCCAGGGCCAGCAGCAGCCGCGCCTTCTCCCCGCCCGACAACTGGCCGATGGGAGTCTCCGCCCTGTCGGCGTCCAGCCCGAACCGCGCCAGTTGCGCCCGCAGCTTCGGTGGCGTCGCGTTCGGCAGCGCCCGCGCCATATGGTCGATCGGATTTTCCTCCAGCACCAGCTCCTCGGTCTGGTGCTGAGCGAAATAGCCGACTTTCAGCTTCGGGCCGCGGCGCACCTCGCCGGACAGCGGCGCCAGCCGGTGCGCCAGCAATTTTGCCAGGGTGGACTTGCCGTTGCCATTCGCACCCAGCAGCGCGATCCGGTCGTCCATATCGACGGTCAGCGAGACATTCCGCAGCACCGTGGTCGTCCCATAGCCGATATCCACCCGCTCCAGCGCCAGAATCGGCGGCGCGATCCGCGCCGGTTCCGGAAACGCAAAGCGCGTCGGCGCATCCTCGATGACCGATTCGATCTGTGGCAGCCGCTCCAGCGCCTTGATCCGCGCCTGTGCCTGCCGCGCCTTCGACGCCTTGTAGCGGAACCGATCGACGAACGACTGGATATGCGCCCGCTCGGCCGCCACCCGCTCCGCCGCCCTTGTCTGCTGCAGTGCGCGTTCGGTGCGGATGCGGACGAATTCGTCGAAGCCGCCAGGCGTCAGCGAGATCTTGCCCTTGTCCAGATGCGCGATCGCCTCCACCGCGCGGTCGAGCAATCCCCGGTCGTGCGAGACCACCAATGCTGCGCCGGGGAAGCGGGCGAGCCAGCCCTCCAGCCACATCGTCGCTTCCAGGTCGAGGTGGTTCGTCGGCTCGTCCAGTAGCAGCAGATCCGGATTGGCGAACAGCGCCGTCGCCAGCGCCACGCGCATCCGCCAGCCGCCGGAGAACTCCTGCACCGGCCGCGCCTGCGCCGCCTCATCGAAGCCGAGACCGGCCAGGATGGTGGCGGCGCGAGCCGGAGCGGAGTCCGCGCCGATGGCCAGAAGACGATCATGCAGCTCGGCCAGGCGGTGCGGGTCCGCGGTTTCCGCCTCCGCCAGCAGCGCCAGCCGTTCCGGGTCGCCTTGCAGCACGACATCGATCAGGGATTCGGGACCCTCCGGCGCCTCCTGCCGCACCGTCGCCAGCTTCGCGCGGGAGGCGAGGCGGATGTCGCCGCCATCCATGGCCAGTTCGCCGGCGATGGCGCGCAGCAGGGTGGACTTGCCCGCGCCGTTGCGCCCGACCAAGCCGATGCGGCGGCCGGGGTCGATGGTCAGGTCCGCCTCGTTCAGCAGCGTGCGGCCGCCCATGCGGATGACGGCGCCGGAAATCACCAATAAGGACATGGTGCGGGTTTAGCCCGTGACCGCCCGGCGTGAAAAGCGCGTTCGAAGCGATGTGTTCCCCCCGGCGCGGCCCGGGCGCAACATCGCCGCGCTAACCGGGCGACGTTCGGCCGTGACGCTTGCTGTTCGATACGAGACTGATTAAGGTACGCACATTATGAGAATCATTCGCAACTGAAGGAGCGGGTCGAGCCATGCCGCAGGAAAGCCTCATCGGTCGCCGCTGCGAGCGTGCCGTCATCACCGCCTACAGCGAGCTCCGCCAGGTCGGCACCGACGACATGTCGGCGTTCCAGGCATGCACCGCGCTTTACCGCATTCATCATCCGGAAGCTTCGCTGAGTGAAGCACGCCGTCTGGTGGCGGAATGGATCGACCATCATCTGGTGCGCCAGGAATCCGGGCCGACGGATGGTTGCCTGTGCGAATGATGTGACGCGCCGGCCCGGGGCCTCGTGCCGCGCCGGGAGTCCGTAAACGAAACGACGATCCGGTTCGGCCGGTTCGATGACTACGCGGCCACCCCGTCCGCCATATTCTATTATACCAATCCGCGTTGAGATCGGCTCCCTGCCGGGCCACCCCGTCATTCCGACGAAGCGTGCTCCGGCGAAGGCCGGGGGGCGGCATCCACGCGTTTCCCGCCGGAAACAAAGGCGTTTATGGCGGGCCTGCGCCCCATAGGCGTTAAGATAACAGGATCGCGGACGGCCGTTGCTATCGTCATGGTGCCCGCAGTCGCACCATCCACGCCTTGCGGTGCCGGTTAAGGCGAAGGCGTGGATGCCGACCCCCGGCCTTCGCCGGGGCATGCTGCGTCGGCATGACGGCAAGCGCGACCGCCGGAGCGCTATTTTAACGCCTAGGGCCTGCGTCCCATACGCGCTAAAATAAGATGGAGTCGGCGGCCCGCCCATGAGACGGGGGCGATGTCCGCGCCGCCAATCCTTATTTTAGCGCCTATGGGGCCAGCGGCCGCCATGACGGCGGCGGCGGGCGTGCCGACGTGTCAAACTCAACGCGCACTGGTATTAGATAGCAATGAATAGCCATGGTTTGACGGAGCCTTGTCTCCCGCACTGTTTCGCCGCGCCGGAAACCATCTGACTGAAACCGGTAAGCATTCTGTGAGCAGATTAATTTGATCTGGACGGGCCGAAGACGGACAGGCAGCGTGAACGAAAGGTTATATTTACTTCAAATCTAAATTTTCGGGGGAACGATGCGCACAATACTCGCCGGCGTTGCAATAACCATACTTTCTTCCACTGCGGTTTCGGCCCAACCGGGTGGCGAGTGGGACGGGCCCGGATACCAGCAGCCGGGCTGTAAAATACCCGCACAGGTCGTGGCCAATATTCAGGCGCAACTCTCTACGGTCGTAAAATTCCCGGACCACAACGGTGGCTTGTTTGCGCCCAATCGGATGTGGTCAGCGATAGTCGATCGGGCCGGCACGCTCTGCTCGGTTATCGTTACGGGTGATGCATGGCCTGGCAGCCGGGCGATCGCCATCGCCAAGGCTACGACCGCTAACGGCTTCAGCAACGATGCCCTGGCGCTCTCGACGGCGAATCTGTATTCTCCAACTCAACCCGGCGGATCGCTGTACGGCTTGAACAATTCCAATCCTTTCAATCCGGCCTTCCAACCGCAGGGCACCGGGATCGGATACGTCCCCGGCGGGATCATTACGTTCGGTGGCGGCGTGGCGCTTTATTCCGGCGGCAAAGTCATCGGCGGGCTCGGCGTCAGCGGCGACACGTCGTGCGCCGATCATGCGATCTCGTATCGAATGCGGCACCTGGCGGGGTTGGACGGGGCACCCAATAGCGACAATATCGTCTATATCCCGGCGGGTTCGGAACCGAGCGGATTCGAACAGCCCCACTGCGGCGCGACGGATATTACGCCGTAAAAAGAACCGGTTGTCGCGCGGGAACGGATGGAGTTCGTTTCGGCACGGCGAAGCCCGCTCGCACGGGACGTGTCGTAGTGCTGTAGCCGGCAACGACAACCGAACGACTCTGCCTATGAATCGTCATCGCCGGGCTTGACGGGGCCACTTGGCGCGGCGCGTGCGGCTACAGGTGGCCCGGACGAGCCGGGCCATGACGATGGAGAGATGGCCACCAGGCTTGACGGGGCCACCTGGCGCGGCGCGTGCGGCTACAGGTGGCCCGGACGAGCCGGGCCATGACGATGGAGAGATGGCCACCAGGCTTGACGGGGCCACCTGGCGCGGCGCGTGCGGCTACAGGTGGCCCGGACGAGCCGGG
>Ga0326728_10000432_pt1 | contig 164871 bp, 167 predicted proteins | sample MB3enrmetagenome_FD_207602 | JGI IMG/M metagenome (GOLD analysis project Ga0326728, IMG submission 207602) | Lab enriched peat soil microbial communities from McLean, Ithaca, NY, United States - MB31MN | ecosystem: Environmental > Terrestrial > Soil > Wetlands > Peat | place: USA: New York... | reverse complement strand
GGGATTGTTGTTCCCAAGGACGACTTCAGCGCAGGAGGCGGCGATCAGCTCTCCGGCGGCCGGGTTGACGGTGTATAACACAACGGCGAGCGAGCTTGACGTTTACACGGGCTCGGCGTGGGAAGCTGTGGGCGCGAACTCGTCCGATGCGGCTGGCAGCACGGGGCAGGTGCAGTTTAATTTGAACAGCAACAACGACCTCGGCGCCAGCGCGAACCTGTTCTGGGATAACACGAACAGCCGGTTGGGGATCGGGACGACGGTGCCCGCGCAAAAACTTGAAGTCAATGGTAGCGCGCAAGTTGATGCAAATATCATCTCCAACGGCTCCTATATTGCTCAAGCCGATAGCGCTGCCGGACGATGGAAGTTGGGAGACGGCGTTTCTGGCGATACCGCAATACGACTGAATGCCGTTAGTGGCAGTATAGACGTGGTAACATGGGGCAGCTCCGCAACGGAACAACCTCTTCTTCTTAATGCAAACGGCGCCGCCGTAGGCATCGGGACGAATGCACCACTATCGACGTTATCCGTGAACGGCGGAATGGCGGTTGGCACCTACGCAGGAACGGCGACGGCATCAAGCGGCAACCTGATTGTGAGCGGTAGCGTCGGGATCGGGACGACGACGCCGGGGACGGCGCTACAGGTGAATGGCGCAATGCAGACGATTTCCGCGGCGGTCAACCATTATTATAACGTTTTAAGTTATTACCCTGGATCGGGCACCCAGACGGGCACGCTCGAACTTATTATGCCGAAATACGGCTCTAATACGATGCTGCATATCGTTATCAAGGGGTATGACTACTCCGGGTACGGCGCATGGCAGGTTATCATCGGCGGGTATAATTATTATGACCACACGTGGCACAACACGAGCGTTCAATACAGCGGCCGCGTTCCCTTCACGCAAGTGCGCCTTGGGAATAATGGCGCGAACGACGTGATCCTTTTGGGAACCACGACCACGACTTGGCAATACCCCCAGATTGAAGTGGCCGAAGTCATCGCGACGTTTGGATCGACAACTGGCTGGGGCACGGGCTGGTCTGCAGCGCTGCTTGCCTCGGAAAGCGGCTTTGCCAACCTCACGACGCTAACGCCGGATATATTAGCGGGTTCAGGCGGCAACATCGGGATTGGGACGATGACGCCTGGAAGCCAGTTGCATATTTACGGAACGACAGGCTTAACGCTCGATGCTTCTGCTAATGCCGGCAATCCATTGAACTTTAACGCTGGTGGAGGAGTCGAAGCAAGGATTAGGGGTTTTTATGATGCGACAACACAAGGCACTCTTGCCTTTGATACGGGCTATACAGCATTAACGGAAAAAATGAGAATTACAAACGCCGGCCTCGTGGGCATCGGGACGACGTCGCCAGGGGGAAGGTTGGACACGGGGGTTCAGAATCCAGGTCCTGCAACTCCATTTCATTATCTTTTGGGCGCAGGTGGGAGTGTTAATTGGCCAATTGGATTGTCTGGCATAATTGATTCGAATTATACGGATCAGTATATCGTATTAAATGGAATTCTTAGCGGAGGGACTCGATCCGCCCCGACATTTACAAGCGGCAACGGTTCGGGAGGCATGTATATACTCGAAACGGGAAATAATGGCAGTGTTAAGGCGCTTGTATTTGGCAATTTACCCAGTGGAACGGGAGTATCTCCGACACCCCTCGTTACAATTTCCAGCGGCGGCGCCGTCGGCATCGGATCGACGTCGCCCACAACAGGCGCGATTCTCGATGTGAATGGCACGGGCACGGCGGGAAGCAGCATGATGCTTCCGCGCGACACCACAACCAATCGCCCGACGGTAGGCGTCAACGCCATGGCGCGCTATAACTCGACCACCAACATGTTCGAGTTCTATCAAAACGGCGCTTGGGTCAATTTCACGTCAGTGTCGGATGCGCGGCTGAAAACGGATATTCAGCCCATAGCCGGAGCTTTGGAAAAAGTGATTGCTCTGAAGCCCATTACGTACAAATGGGATGTAGACAATCCGCGCGCGGTCGGGCTTGGCGATCCATCGCGCCGCCATATCGGTTTCGTCGCGCAGGAGCTTGAGAGGGTTCTTCCCGAAGTCGTGAGCAAAGGCGCCGATACCTATCGCAGCGTGGAATATGGCCCGATTGTCGCCGTCGCCGTGGGCGCGATCAAGGAGCTGAAGAGCGAAAACGACACGCTACGCCAGCAGGTGACGGCGTTGCAGGCGAAGGTTGATGAGGGTCATCCCGGCGGAGGTGCAATCGGCGGCCACAGCGAAGACCGCCTGTTGCTATTCGCATTGTCTGGCGCTGTCGGCGTTCTGTTCATCGGCTTCGCGGGCTTGGGCGCGGTTGTGTGGCGGCTGCGGCGTCGCCGTCCTGCTGTTGCCAGAGCTCAAAACCGCCGCCGCCGCAAGAACGATTAAAGTGCCTCTGTCGCCGCCTTAAGCCACTTTTCCGTCGCTTCATCCACCTGCGGGCGGAGGGCTTCGTGCGTCCGGGCGTGATAGGCGTTGAGCCAGTCGCGCTCGGCGCCCGTCAACATATCCATGACGATCAACCGCTTGTCGATGGGCACAAGCGTCAGCGGTTCGAAGCCGAGCATTTTGGCGCTTGCGCCGCCGATCTCGAACGCCTCGACTACGGCCTGCAGATTTTCGATGCGGATGCCGTAATGATCGGGCTTGTAGTAACCCGGCTCGTTCGACAGCACCATGCCCGGCTTCAGTTCGGCGTGGCCCCGGTGCGAGATGCTTTGCGGCCCCTCGTGTACGCTAAGATAACTGCCGACGCCGTGGCCCGTACCGTGGTTATAATCGAGGCCCTGTGCCCACAGATATTGCCGCGCCAGAACGTCCAGCTCGACGCCCGTTGTGCCTGCGGGAAAGCGGATAGAGGCCAACGCGATGTGCCCCTTCAAAACGCGCGTAAAGCGATCGCGCATTTCTTGCGTTGGTTCGCCAATCGCAATCGTGCGCGTGACATCCGTGGTGCCGTCCACGTATTGGCCGCCGCTATCGAGAAGAAAAAGCGTATCCGGCTCAAGGACGCGATTGGTCTCATGCGTAACCCTGTAATGCACGATCGCGCCGTTGGGCCCGGCGCCTGCGATGGTTTCGAAACTCGTCCCCCGGTAAAGATTGTTGGAAGCGCGGAATTCTTCCAGTTTTTCCGCAGCAACCATTTCGGTCAGCTTAGAGCATGGCGCGTTCTTATCAAGCCACGACAGAAATTTCACCAACGCCGCGCCATCGCGACGGTGCGCCGCGCGCATGCCTTCAAGCTCGGTCAGGTTCTTGCATGCTTTGGGAAGGGCGCACGGATTGATGCCGCGATCCAGAGGCGCTGCGGCTGCCTGCAGAATATCCAAAACCTCGTAGGGCGCTTCGGAAGGGTCAATGCGAACGTGAACGCGTGCTTCGCCGAGGCGTTTAAGCGCTGCAGGAAACGTGTCCATATCCGAACATGTAACGGCCTCGCCAAGGTGAACTTCAAGCCCCTGCGTCAGTTTGCGCGGGTCGACGAACCATTCGACGCGCCCGTCGGAACGCAGGATAGCGCGGCTCAGCGGCAATGGCGCATGAGGCACATCGTCGCCGCGCACGTTCAAAAGCCACGCGATGGAAGCCGGATCGGTGATGACAACGGCGTCGATTTTTTGATTTTTCAATTCTTCGGCGAGACTTGCCCGTTTTTTGGCGGCGCTAACGCCTGCGTAACGCAAGTCATAGGCGCGAATTTTTCCTACGGGCGGCGACGGACGATCCGTCCATATGGCATCGACGGGATTGCTTTCCACGGGGGTCAGCGCAGCGCCGGTGTTTGCCAGAAGTTTCCGGTGTCTTTCAATCGCATCAACGGTGTGCAGCCAAGGATCGAATCCGATCTTGAGGCCTGCCTTCGCGTTTTCTTTCAGCCAATCCCCTGGCGTTTTTTGGGTGCTGTCATAGAGCGTAAACAGCTTGGTCGAAACTTGTTGGCTGGCCTGCAAGGTATAACGGCCATCGGTGAAGAAGACGGCCTTGTCGGCCATCACAATGATAAGTCCCGACGAGCCGGTAAATCCCGACAAAAACGCAAGCCGCCGCGCGCAAGCGGGGACGACTTCGCTTTGATATTCGTCAGCCATCGGCACAAGGAAACCGTCAAGCGCAAGGCGCTTGATCTCAGTGCGAAGGGCTTGTAGGCGGGAGGCGTAGTCGGGCGGGGCCATGCCCTCATCATGCCTTGATGGCGCGGTGCGACGCAAGAGCGGCGTCTTTCATCCGGCTAGTGGGCCAAAATTAAAAAGATACACCGCCAACGCAGAAAGACGCTGGCGACGTATCGTAAAAAAAGGAAAGGGTAAGAATGTTTTTTAGGCGAGTATATCTATACCGCCTGTTTTCGAAGGGGCTTGCGTTTGTGGGGCAGCGTTGGCGTTGTTGACTTCCGGTGTTTTGGCTGCCGCATTTCCGGGGGCTTTGACAGCAGAGTTATTGCTATCCGGTGTGGGTTGGGCCTGAGGTTGAGGTGTTGGCCTGACTTGAACGGGCGCGGCGGCGGCGGAACTGATAGGGGCGGTGCTCATGTGATTCTCCTTATAATAAAACGATGGACTGCATACTATAGGAAGACCTCTTAAGAAGGTATAAACATGTACGAAAAAAATCGGCTAATAAAGACTAGCTAATAGAGAAATGAAAATATTCTTAATTAACCATAACTATTTAGGGAAAGCCTTGCTTTGACAGGTCGCCGCTTTCCGTTATTCTTTCCGCACAAACCCCTCCAGCACCTTCTTCACCCCCGCCTTGTCGAACGCGATTTCAAGTTTGTCGTTCTCGATGCGGCGGATGGCGCCGGGGCCGAATTTTTCGTGAAAGACGCGATCGCCGACGTTGAGTTTTCCTTCACGATGAACGGGTTTGATTTCATAAGCTCTGCCTTCGATCTGAAGAGGCTTGTCACGCCGTAGTCTTGACGAAGGCGGATGTCCCGCGCGGATTTGCTCGAACAAAGACGGCGGACGTTTTTTGTTCTCACGGCTTTCCCAACCGCCCGATGAACCCATGCTGATGCTGGACGCGCGTTCGATATTCGCGTCGGGTAATTCAGCGATAAAACGCGAGGGCAGGGCGTTGATCCAACTGCCGTGCAGATGGCGATTAGCGACGTGGCTGATCGTGGCGCGGCGCTTGGCGCGCGTGAGGCCGACGTAAGCCAGCCGCCGCTCTTCTTCCAGCCCGCGCGCGCCGTTTTCGCTGAGGCTCAGGCGGCTCGGAAAAATTTCCTCCTCCCAGCCGGGAAGAAAAACATAATCGAATTCCAATCCTTTCGCGCCGTGCAGCGTCATGAGGCTGACTTGCGGAACATCTTTTTGTTCGGTGACTTCCAGAACGAGACTCACGTGCTCAAGAAACGCAGGCAGCGTGTCGAACTCGGCCATCGCGCTGACAAGCTCTTTCAGGTTCTCAAGGCGTCCCGGCGCATCGGGCGATTTGTCGGCCTGCCACATGCCTGTGGTGCCGGATTCATCCAGCACGACTTGCGCGACTTCCGCGTGAGGCATGTTTTTCAGCAAGCCGCGCCAGCGCGCAAAAGATTCCATCAAGCCCCGCAAAGTGGCGCGCAGCTTGGGTTTCAAAGCGTCCGTTTCAACCAAACGCACAGTCGCTTCGCATAAAGAAATCTGTTCCTGACGCGCGAAACCATGCAACTGTTGAAGCGCCGATGGGCCCACGCCGCGCTTCGGCAGATTGACGATGCGCTCGAACGCCAGATCGTCATCGGACGACGCGAGCAGGCGCATATAGGCCATCGCGTCGCGAATTTCCTGCCGTTCATAGAAGCGTGCGCCCACCAGAACGCGATAAGGAATGCCGAGCTGGATAAAGCGTTCTTCGAACTGACGCGTCTGGAATCCCGCGCGCACCATGATAGCGATATCGCTGAGCGGGATTTTTTGCCGTTGCAATGTCTCGATTTCGTCGGCTATCCAGCGGGCTTCCTCCTCGCCGTCCCACAGAGTCCGCACCTGAATCTTTTCGCCCATTCCGGCGGATGTCCACAGCGTTTTGCCGAGGCGCATCTTGTTGTTGGCGATAAGATTCGCCGCGGCGGCCAGAATGTGGCCGGAGGAGCGGTAATTTTCCTCAAGGCGTATCACCTGCGCGCCGGGAAAATCCTCCTCGAAACGCAAAATGTTGCCGATTTCCGCGCCGCGCCAGCCGTAGATCGACTGATCTTCATCGCCGACGACGCAGAGATTTTTGTGCTTTTGCGCCAAAAGCCGCAGCCACAAATATTGCGCGACGTTCGTGTCCTGATACTCATCCACCAGAAGATACTGGAAACGCCGCTGCATGGATTCCAGGACATCGGGATTTTGCCTAAGCAGAGTCAGCTGATGCAAAAGAAGATCGCCGAAATCGCAGGCGTTCAATTCTTGCAAGCGCGTCTGATATTGCGCGTAAAGTTTCGGCAATTTGCCGCCTGCCAAATCGCTTTTTTCATGGGCGATGTCATCCGGCAAAAGCCCGCGATCCTTCCAGCGTTCGATGACCGCCAGCACGACACGCGGCGGCGATTTTTTGTCGTCGATATTCTCGGCTTCTAAAAGTTGTTTGATGAGGCGAAGTTGATCGTCTGTTCCCAAAATCGTGAAGTTCGGTTTTAGTCCCACGCGTTCCGCGTGCGGCCTTAAAAGCCGCGCCGCAAGCGAATGAAACGTGCCGAGATACCAGCCTTCGACAGAACGGCCCAACAGCGCCGACACGCGCTCGCGGATTTCCGCCGCCGCCTTGTTGGTGAACGTGACGGCCATGATCTGGCCCGGCACGGCCTTGCCCGTGGAAAGCAGATGCGCGAGCCGCGCCGTCAGAACGCGGGTCTTGCCGGTACCGGCGCCCGCCAGCACCAGCACAGGCCCGTCCAGCGCCTCAACGGCGGCGCGCTGTCCGGCGTTCAAATCACGCAGATAGGGCGGAATCGGGGACGCAAAAACGGCAGAAGCGTTCATTTACGTCTTTGCGGCGTTCTTCGCCTGAATCGCCGCGATTTCTTCGGGCGAAAGCACCCGGCTCATCACCCTGTTGCGGCCTGCCTGCTTGGCGTCGTACATCGCGGCGTCGGCGCGGGCGACGAAGGCTTCGGGGTCTTCATAGGGGCAATACTCCGTAGCGCCGATCGAAATGGTGACGGTGCCCAGCGTCTCGTTGGTGTTCTTGCGGCGGACCTGTTTGGTGCCCAAAGCTGTGCGGAGCAGATTGCCGACTCTTTCGGCGTCCACGACGCGCGTTTGCGGGAGAAGAATCACGAATTCCTCGCCGCCGTAGCGCGCGATAACGTCGCGGCCCTTGAGGTTCTCGATCAACGTGTGCGCGACAAGGCGCAAAACCTGATCGCCAATCAGGTGGCCGTACGCGTCATTGAATTTTTTGAAATGGTCGATATCGACCATCAGGGCCGCCAGCGGCGTTTCGTTTTCGATGGCCTCCAATGTTATGCGGGCCAATTCATTTTCGAAATACTTGCGATTCCCGACTTCCGTCAACGGATCGAGCAGCGAATCCTTTTTCACCTGATCCAGATTGTAGCGCACTTCGGATAGTTGCTGTGTCGATAGCGCCAGTTGCGTATGCAGGCGCTGATTCTGTTCGGCCATCACGCGCGTCTCGCTGGCCACGTGGGTGACGGCGGCGCGTATTTGGTCCAGCGACACCGTTGATTTCAGCGTGCCGGAAAAAATGTTGAGCGTTTGGCCGTACTGATTGGTTTCGGCGGTTGTGTTGCTGAGCACGCTCATCACGCGCTTGAGTTCGTCTTCGATGTTGGTGGTCGTGGTGTCGAGAACCTTATGTTCGGCTTCGAGGCTCAAATAGGCCTGAAAAAGATTGTTGCATAGCGCCTGATCCAGCTTCCCGAACTTGTCGAGCAGCAGGTCCATCGCCATCTTCAGGTTGCCGTTGCTGCCGGAAAAATAACTGTAATAGACGGCGAAGTTATCCGGAATCGGCGCCAGCCCGTCGAGCTTCAGGCGTTCCATGGCTTCCTGGGCCCAAGCGGCGGTTTGGTCTTTGGGGTCGTCCATCGTCATAGATACGGCTTATCCGATTATGGGCCCGACGGCAAGAGAGGCATGAGTCCGTATGCGGCCGCCTAGGGGTTCCAAATCTCCTCCGCGCCGAATATTTCGTTCTTTTCAAGCAGGGGCGAATCAACTAGGACTTCAGAGGGCGTTTCAGCGCTCATTCGCGACTTCATGAGTATCCCATGATGGCACAAGTTTCGCAGGCCGGAAAATGAAAAACCGCCGCGCGCTCATTTTCTGTTCGGGCCTGTTTGCTTTCGCGTTGTTCGCGGCGCTGGTCGGCACAACCCCGGCTTTCGCGCAATCCGTCCAGACGCCCGGCGCCGCTTGTACGCAACCCAACTACGGCGGGTTTTGGGAGCAATCCAGCATCTGCCCTTCCGGCACGAACGTATGGCAGCGGCCGGCGTTTCAGTTCGGGCCGGTCACATCCACAAATTCGACCTGCGGCGCCAATCAGGCTGGCATGGTGCAGTGGACGAGCACGACCTATACGCCGAACAACACGCTTGAATATTGCAACGGCACGGCCTGGACGCCATTCGGGAGTTCGGGGGTTCTGCTCGGCACAGCGCTAAGCGCGGCGAATCCGCAAGCGACGGGCGATGCGACGACGGGGCTTGTAAGCCTCACGGGCAGCACGGTCGGCATCGAGACCGGCGGCCTCGAGCGCCTGCGCGTGACGGCGAGCGGCTACGTCGGCATCGGGACGACGCTGCCGAGCACCCCTTTGCAGGTCAACGGCACCATGGCGGGCACGGTCGTCAATGTCACCCCGCAAGCGATTTCTTTAACGTTAGGCACCGGCGGCGTTACGAGCAACGCCGCCACAATAGGACAAATGGCTTATTACTCGGCGACGTCGACAATATCGGGCACGCCGAATTTGTATGTATCGGGCAGCTACATCGGCATCGGGACGGCGACGCCCGCCACGACACTTGAAGTCAACGGCGCGGCGCTATTCGACAGCACGATCACGGTCACCAGCACGGCGCAATTCAACGGCACGGTCACCGTCACAGCCACGCCCGTCAACACGACAGACGCGGCCAACAAGGCGTATGTCGATGCGTCGGGCGGCGGCGGGACATGGCACAGTCAGGCTTATGCAAGCACTGCCACATGGACGAAGCCATCCACAACCACAACAGTCAATCTTCTTTTAGTCGGCGGCGGTGGTGGTGGCACTAGTGGCGCCAACCCCCTATTCGGCGGGGGCGGCGGGGGCGGCGGTGGATGTGTGACCGTGTTTAACAATTTGCCGGTGACCGGAAACCTAACCGTGACCATTGGATCTGGCGGCGCTGCCGGAAACCCCGGCAGCGCTGGCGGTACAACAAGTGTTGCCGGAGGAGCGTTTACTGTTGTTGCCGCGGGCGGCGCCGGAGCCCAGGGCAGTGGCTGGACCCAGTATACCGGCGGCAACGGCGGAGGTGGTGCTCTTGGCGGCCCACCACCTACACCTTACAACCAAAACGGGGGCAATTACGGGGCTGCCGGTGCAAGCGGGGCTTGCGCTGGCGGTGGAGGCGGAGGATCGGGCGCGTATCTCGCATATTATGGTGGCTTCGGCGGCGCTGGGGGCGCCAATAGTTACAGTTCCTACACGGGCGGCACCGGCGGTACCCCCTCCTCTTACTCAACAGGCGGGCAAGGCGGCGGCGGGGGTGGCGGCGCCGGTTATGGCGGCAATGGCGGCAATGGCGGGGGTGGCGCTGGCGGCACCGCCGGGGCTGCCGGAGCCGGCTGCGGTGCTGGCGGAGGAGGGGGTGGTGGTTATAACGGCAGTTACGGTTCCGGCGCTGCTGGTTACGCAGGTTGCGCCACCATCTGGTGGCAGCAATAGTTTTTGAGGCTGGGGACACAATAGTTATTGTGTCCTCGATGCATCGAGGGTAATTCGATAACTGCGAGCGGGAAATGAAGAATATGCGGCGAGCAAAGGCTGGAAATTTTTACGCGTTCGCGGCGCTGGCGCTGGCTCTGGCCGCGCCATCGCGGGCTTTCGCCGCCTGTTCCAGCCCGGCGGGCAATGCGGGCGACATCGTTTACAGTGGAACGCAGAGCATCATGGCCTATTGCAACGGCACGAGTTGGGTCGGCATGGGCGTAAGCCCCTTGGTCAATCTGACAACACAAGTCACGGGCGTGCTGGGCGTGGCCAATGGCGGGACGAATGTTTCGTCGGCGAGCGGGACGGCACTGGATAACATCACAGGTTTTACGGGAACGGGATTTCTGCAAAGGACGGGACCGGGGGCGTATTCGTTTACGTCGAACACCATGATCTATCCTTCGGCGGGGCTGATAGTTTCCACGGGAACGGGTTGGGGAACGTCTCTTTCAACCCTCTCGGCGACGTATGAACCAGCCCACACGGGCGACGTGACGAACAATGCGGGATCGCTCGCGCTGACGGTAACGGCCATTCAAGGCACGACCGTGAGCGGAACGACGGGAAGCGGCAGCGTCGTGTTTTCAGCCTCTCCGACGTTCACCGGCACGGTCACCGACGCGACGACCCCCGTCAATTCGACGGACGTGGCCAACAAGGCTTATGTCGATGCGGCGGGGTCGAGCTGTGCGAAATGGACGGGAACGTGGTACTCGCAGACATTCACATCATCCGGCACGTGGACTCTTCCGACGAACGGCGTGGTGGGAAACCAGGTATGGATTCTGGCGGTCGGCGGTGGCGGTGGCGGAGGGGGTGGCACTTCATATAATAATCTAGCGAATAGTACTCCTGATTGGAGCGGCGGTGGCGGCGGTGGCGGGGGCGGCGGCATAACATTTGAATCCATGAATGTTAATACAAATCTGACGGTAACAATCGGCGCGGGAGGAACCGGCGGCGCAGGTGGCGCGCAGGAATGTTCGTCAAATGCCTATAATCAAGGAACTTCCGGCGGCACAGGCGGCAACACGATAGTTACATCGGTGTCCGGGGGGGCGCCTTTTGCAGTCATAGGGAATGGCGGTTCAGGTGGTGTTGCCCCCACTGGTGGTGGAGGACCCGGCGGCCAAGGTGGCCTTGGCGGCAATGGGCTGTATGGGCAACCCGGTCAATTAGGGAATCAAGCTGGCGCTATAACAATAGGCGGCGGCGGGGGAGGGGGAGGGGGAGGAAATGGTGGTGGCCCCTTCAACGGGACGGGCGATGGCGGTAATGGCGGCGGCGGTGCCGGGAATGGTACCGCCGGCTCAACAAGTTGTCAGAACGGTGGCAGCCGAACGGGATGTGCGGGAGGAACCGGCGGGAATATCTCTGCTGGCGGCGGCGCGACGATGGTGAACCTTACAATGGGTAACGGCGGCACAGGCGGCAATGGCTGCTCATATAATCCCAGTTATGAATACCTTTGCGGAGGTGGAGGTGGTGGTGGTGGTGGATATGGTGCCGGCGGTAATGGAGGATCTTGCTCTCCCACCAACATCAGCACTTGTGCGGCGGCATCCACTGCTGGCACCGCTGGCACGTATGGCGGCGGCGGCGGAGGGGGCGGCGCAGGTGGCTATTCAGGCAGTTGTGTACTTGCTAGTGCCAGCGGAGGGGCTGGTGGAAGCGGCTACGCCATCATCTACTGGCAGCAGTAGTTTTTGAGCGGGGAATGAAAGATATGCGGCGAGCAAAGGCTGGAAATTTTTACGCGTTCGCGGCGCTGGCTCTGGCTCTGGCCGCGCCATCGCAGGCTTTTGCCGCCTGTTCCAGCCCGCCAGGCAGTGCGGGCGACATTAATTACAGCGGCACGCAGAGCATCATGGCCTATTGCAACGGCACGAGTTGGGTCGGCATGGGCGTAAGCCCCTTGATCAATCTGGCAACACAAGTCACGGGCGTGCTGAGCGTGGCCAATGGCGGGACGGCGGCAAGTTCCGCGAGCGGGACGACGCTGGATAACATTACAGGCTTTACGGGAACGGGATTCCTGCAAAGGACGGGACCGGGGGCGTATTCGTTTCTTACAGCTCTACCGGCGGCGTATGAACCAGCCCACACGGGCGACGTGACGAACAATGCGGGATCGCTCGCGCTGACGGTAACGGCCATTCAAGGCACGACCGTGAGCGGAACGACGGGAAGCGGCAGCGTCGTGTTATCAGCCTCTCCGACGTTCACCGGCACAGTCACCGACGCGACGACCCCCGTCAATTCGACGGACGTGGCCAACAAGGCCTATGTCGATGCGTCGGGGGGAAGCAAAACTTGGCATTCACAGGCGTTCACCGGAAATGGCACATGGAGTTATTCGGGAAGCAACAGTCCATCGTCCGTCATTATTCTTGCGGTCGGGGGCGGGGGCGCGGGGGGTTCCGGAGCCTGGTTATATTCCAGCACCTATTATGTTGGCGGGGGCGGCGGGGGCGGCGGCGAAATAGCTTATGTCCCGAATCTGCCGGTTTCGGGCAACTTGACCGTAACGATTGGCAGTGGCGGGACCGGGGTAGCAAACACTGCCGGGGGAAACGGCGGAAATACGACGGTTGTGCAATCGGGATCGCCTTTTGCAGTCACGGCTCACGGGGGCGGCGGGGGGATGGGATCACCATCTGGTGGTGCTGACTATGGCGGAGCTCCAGGGGGCGGGGCTGGAACTAGTTATCAAGCTATTCATGGCAGCATATATTACACCACTGGAATAACTGGTTGCAATTCTTTAGGGTGTGATGGAGGCCCGGGCGGTAACGGTTCCGTTAATGGCACAGGCTCCATTGGTGGGACTGGCGGCTCCGAAAACCCACTTCAGAATGGTACCAACTCGTCCAATGTGTCAACTTTTTTGTCGGTTGGAAGCGGGGGCACAGGTGGTTCGGGTGATGGTGCCACTAATGGCGGCGGTGGTGGTGGCGGCGGATCGTACGGTGCCGGTGCGAACGGCGGCAATCACGGAGTTGCGGGATCATCGGCGGCGGCAAACACCGGCGGTGGAGGCGGAGGCGGCGGGGGCTCTTCTTCTGGTCCGGCTGGCGGCAACGGTGGCTCTGGTTATGCTGTTATTTATTGGTTGCAGTAGGGTTTCATGGGCCGGTTGGTGAAAACAAAACGGAGGGACACATGCGTAAACAAATACTTTCTTGCATCGGGGCAGTCGCCCTTTTCTCTGCGCTGATCATCGCGCCCGCATCGTTGCGCGCGGAAACGGCGCTGCCTTCCGGCAATGCCGATGCCAACGCCCCAACGCGCCTTGAGTTCACGGTAACGGCAACCGTTCCCCCGCCAAAAATTCAGGCGCCCCCCAAGCCTGGAACCGAACCTCCGTCGGTGGAAGCGATGGAGAAGCAGCGGGATGCCCTTGAGAAGGAGCGGGATGCCCTCGGCGAGAAAGCCCTTGAAAACGGCATCGACAAGGCCGTGCGGTTGGGCGCTACGCTGGCCTCGCAATGGCCGAAATGCCATTTCCGCATCGCCTCCATCACATCGCAAGAATCAAAAGACGCCACCGGCGGGGCTCCCCCCGTGGCGCCTTCTCCCGCGATGCTTCCTTTCATGATGGGTAGCGCTGCAAGCCGCTCAATGCTCGTTACTTTGTTGGGCGATAGCGGGTGCCTCTCGCAAAGCAAGTAATACAATTTCGAAACTAGGGCATTTCCCGTTTAGGTAGACCTATTTCCACAAGACCGTCATTCCCGCGAAGGCGGGAATCCATCTCCTGAACGGGACGCAAAGTAGAATTTGAAAGATTTGCGCTTACGAGAAGACCGGGAGATGGATCCCCGCTTTCGCGGGGATGACGCTCGTTTAAACTTCCGGGAACACAATAACCATTATGTCCCCGATGTATGTCCCTGATGCACAAGCGGCGGTGTTTTTTGCATAACGTTCTTCTTCTTCTTGCCGCTTCCGTTTCTCTCGCCTGCACGGCGGAGACGGTGACCGTGCGCGGCGATTCCCTCGCGCCTCTGGTGAATGCGGGGCAAGAGCTTTCCGCTTTGCCGCCCGGCTGCGCCACGATCGAGCGCGGCGATCTGGTCGCGTTCAAAACATCCGCGCACACGCAAGCGTCCGTCATTAAACGCGTCGAAGGCCTGCCCGGCGACAAGCTGGCCGTGAAAGAAAACGGAACGGTCGATGTGAACGGCGCGCCCGCTCTTGCCGCCGACGGCAAGCCCTACATCGCCACGGCGCAAGGGCAGCGCATGATCGGCCTTTATGCGGGAACGATTCCGGCCAACGCTTATCTCGTTCTCGGCAATCCCGGCGCGCTCGATTCCAGCCGCATCGGCCTTATTCCTGCAACCGAGATAACCTTTATTGTCAAAGCCGCAAGCCTACGCGGGAAATAACGGTCTTTTATTTTCCCGTCGCCGCATCCTTTGGCTTGCAGACCGCCAGTTTGTTCAGCGCATGGATATAGGCCCGCGCCGATGAGACGATCGTGTCGGGATCGGCTCCCTGGCCGTTGATGGTGCGGCCATTTTCCTCCAGCCGGACGAGAACTTCAGCCTGCGCGTCGGTTCCGGCCGTGATGGCCTTGACCTGATAAAGCTGCAAAAGCGCATTATGAGGCACCAGCGCCTTGATGGCGTTGAATGTCGCGTCGATGGGGCCGTTGCCCGTCGCATTCGCCGAGACATTCTTGCCGTCGATCAAAAGCTCCAGCGTGGCGCGCGGCGGGGCTTTCGATCCCGCCTGCACATCCAAGGCGATGAAACGAATGTGATCGTCGGCGCGCGCCACTTCATCGTCCACCAGCGCCATGATGTCTTCGTCGAAGATGTCCTTCTTGCGATCGGCCAGGTCCTTGAAACGCTTGAAAGCGTCCGTGAGCGCGTTGTCGCCAAGCTCGTACCCCAATTCCTGCAGCTTGGAGCGGAAGGCGTTGCGGCCTGAAAGTTTGCCGAGCTTGAGCGAGGTTTTCGTAAGGCCGACGGATTGCGGCGTCATGATCTCGTATGTCTCGCGGTTTTTGATCATGCCGTCCTGATGAATTCCGCTTTCATGCGCGAAGGCGTTCGCGCCGACGACGGCCTTGTTCGGCTGCACGACGAAACCCGTGATGCTGGAAACAAGATGCGAAGCCCGCGTGATGGCTTCGGCCTTGATGTTCGTCGTAAACGGCATGACATCGTGCCGCACGCGCAGCGCCATGACGACTTCTTCCAGCGCCGCGTTGCCCGCGCGCTCGCCGAGCCCGTTGATGGTGCATTCCACCTGACGCGCGCCGCCCGAAACAGCCGCCAGCGAATTGGCCACAGCGAGGCCCAGATCGTTATGGCAATGCGTGGACAAAATCGCCTTGTCGATATTGGGGACGCGGTTGACCAGCATCCTGAACAAATCCCCGTATTCCTGCGGCATGCCGTAGCCGACGGTATCGGGAACGTTGATCGTGCGCGCCCCGGCCTTGATCGCCGCCTCGACGCAACGGCAGAGGAAATCGTGCTCCGTGCGGCTGCCGTCCTCGGCGCTCCATTCCACGTCGTCGACGAGTTTGCGGGCCAAAGTTACGCTGTCGATCACGGCTTGCAGCACGGCCTCCGGCTCCATTTGCAATTTGTGCTTCATGTGCAAAGGCGACGTGGACAGGAACGTGTGAATGCGTTTTCGGGGCGCAGGCTTCAAAGCTTCCGCCGCGCGTTCGATATCGCCCGCAGACGCGCGCGCAAGGCCGCAAACCGTGGTTGTCTTGATAATTTTGGAGATGGCTTGCACGGCCTCGAAATCGCCTTTGGAAGAAACGGGGAATCCGGCTTCCATCACGTCCACGCCAAGCTCCTCCAGCATCAGCGCGATCCGGAGCTTTTCTTCGAGAGTCATCGCGGCGCCCGGCGATTGTTCGCCGTCGCGCAAAGTTGTGTCGAAGATGACGACGCGTTGCTTATCGTTGGAAGATGGGGTCATGGCTGAGCCTTTTGGTTTGTAAAATGAATCGGAATTTCCGGGTGAAAAAACGGGCAAAATGACGGGCTAACGCCCGCGCAGTCGAAGCAGGCCCAGCGCGCCGTTCAAGAGAGAAACAGATGTTACCGTATTAATCATAAAACGCTTCCGAAAAGGATTTCCCTAAATGTAACCCATCCAGCAAGAGCCGTAAACGGATTTTCGATACCGGCCCGTTCCGGCAAAAGGTTGTTCCCTGAATAGAAGGGCATTTTGCGCGCCGTAATGGGGTGCTGGACGCGTTTTTCGCCTGCCTCGGCACCCACTCTAGCGCAAACGAGATAAGCCGCTCCACGCGCTTTATATGACATCCTAGGGCTATAGGAAAAATGTCACACATTTTGTTAATATATGTTAATCGTAGGGCTTCGAATGGAACAATATTCCTATTATACGTCATTACCGCGCAAGCGGGAATCCATCTCCCCGTCTATCCACAAACGAAATATTTGCAAATTATTCCTTGCTTCCCATTCAGGAGATGGATCCCCGCTTTCGCGGGGATGACGCGGATGAAAAGCCCTTCTATAAACTATCTATGAACAAATCACTTTCAGCCCACCGTCTATTTGGCCGCCGCAAGGGGCGGCCTTTGCGCGCGCGCAAGAGCGCGCTGATGCGCGATCTGCTGCCACGCGTGGCGATTGAATTACCCGCGAAGGGAGCATGGGACCCGCGGGCTTTGTTCGGTACGCCCCCGGCACAGGTGTGGCTTGAAGTCGGTTTCGGCGGCGGCGAGCATTTGGCGGCGCAGGCGGCGCTTCACTCCGGCATCGGATTCATCGGCTGCGAACCGTTCGTCAACGGCGTGGCAAGTTTGCTGGAGCATATCGACAAGCAAAAACTTTCCAACATCCGCGTTTTTCCCGACGACGCACGAACGCTGCTCGATGCGTTACCGGATGCGTGCCTCGATCGCTGTTTCGTTCTTTATCCCGATCCGTGGCCTAAAAAAAGGCATATCGAACGCCGGTTTATCAATTCTGAAAATCTCGATCGTCTGGCGCGGACGCTGAAGCCGGGAGCCGAATTGCGGCTTGCGACGGATGTCGGTCAGCTGGCGGAATGGATGCGCGAGCAGACGGCGGCGCATCAGGCTTTCGCGCCGGTTTATGACGGAGATACGCCGCCGCCCGACTGGGGGGCGACACGATACGAACAGAAAGGCTTAAAAGCCGGACGGACGCCGCATTATTTTATTGTCAAACGCCGATCCTGATGCCGAGCATTCAGCGGGTATCAAACGGCAACAAACGCGAAGGCAATAACGATGAAAGTATACCCGTATGGATTTATGGGGAAAGAATCTGGTAATAATATCAGGTGGATGATTCGGAACTTGTTTACAGCCTATTACTTTACAACAAGGCCCTTTGGATAGTCGAGCAAGGAAAGTGATGATTGGTACACACGCGCCTAAAACGAATATTATTAAATTTCCGCTCCGGCCGGAAAATCCGATGCAACGTGTTTATTATGATACTGCGATAAGATTATTTGAGCGCGATCAACTTACGGAGCCGAAAAAAAGCAAGATCAAGGGGTGGTTTGGCCGTGTCAAGGACACGGTAACCTCGTTTTCTGTCCAGCTCAAAGTTCCTACCGGCGAATATAGAGAGTTTAACGGCAACAGGTATGAGATACGGCATGAAGAGACGATCAAAATAACTCATTCTGAAAAAAATAATTTTTCAATAGACCGCAGCGTAGTTGGTATAGACAGAGAGAAGGGGGTAAACGCCTATAATTTAAGCGCTGAAACGGTTATAGCCCGCTTGGGGGCTTTCAAGAGAGAGTGTGACAAGCTTTGTCGGCATTTGGAAAGACAAAAACAGCAGCTACAAAATCCGACGGTGTGGAAACCGCAATCTGATATGCCTGGGTTGTTATAACTTGGTAATCTGACCCCGCCAATTCACCACATCTTTTCACCTGTCGGCAACGGAAAGAAAACGCCTTGCCTTCTGTCCTTATCCCCCCGTTCGCGCACCGTTTCCTTGATTGGCTGTTGCCGCCGCTGTGTTTGTGCTGTCAGGAGCCTGTCGGCGGCAATCAGACGCTTTGCCCGGCCTGCTGGAAGGGCATTCATTTTATAGCAAAGCCTTATTGCGCGTGTTGCGGTGCGCCGTTCGATGTTCCCGTCGAAGCTGAAACGCTGTGCGGCGAATGCCTCGCTTTTCCGCCTGTGTATGCCAAGGCGCGCAGCGCGATGATCTATGACGACGCCAGCAAAAAACTCGTTCTGAGTTTCAAGCACAATGACAGGCTCCATCCGGTGCCCGGTCTTGCGACATGGATGCAGCGCGCGGGTTCGGAATTTTTGGAACAAGCCGATCTCATCGCGCCGGTACCGTTGCATCGCTGGCGATTGTGGATGCGCCGATACAATCAAGCCGCCTTGCTGGCGCTGGAACTTGGCCGCCTCACGAACAAAGCTGTCGGGGTCGATGTCCTCTTGCGCGTGCGCGCGACGCCCATTCAGGGGCACATGAACCGCGAAGCGCGCCAGAAGAACGTCGCCGGAGCGTTCCGGATTAATCCCCGCGCTGCGAACAAAGTTACAGGCAAAAACATTGTTCTGGTTGATGATGTTCTGACGACGGGCGCTACGGTCAACGCCTGCGCCAGCATTCTGAATAAAGCCGGGGCCGCAAAAGTGGTTGTCCTCACGCTGGCAAAAACGCGCGGATTCAGAAGCTAATCAACATAGGGAATACATTCTTATAACCCATTGAAAAACCAGCAAACAAATATTTTGTGATTATAAGAATTATTATCAATAAAGCGCCTTTGAAATTCGGGGCCGAATTGGCGGAATAAGCCTTGATTTGTCGCGATAAACCGCTATGATCCCCTTTGATCCGATAGGTTGACGGGGTGGGCCAAAAGCCCGCCTTTTTTGTTGGCCTGTCAAGGGATTGAGTCGCAAGGCTCAAGAAGAAGGCAAACGGACGATGGCGGAAACGCATCTGATCGAGGCCATGATCGCAGACCGGCTTGCGCCGGCGCTGGTGGCGCAAGGCTACGATCTCGTGCGCGTGAAGCTGATGGCAGGCGGCCTTTACCGGACGCTGCAGGTGATGGCGGAACGTCGCGATGGCCGGCCGATGACGGTGCAGGACTGCGTAGCCGTCAGTCAGATGGCGGGCAAGAGGCTGAGGACGGAAGGGCTTTTAGCGGAGAATTGCACGCTGGAAGTCAGTGCGCCGGGCGCCGACCGTCCGCTGGTTCGCAGCGAGGATTTCGAGCGTTTCACGGGATGCATGGCTCTTGTCGAGACGCAAGTGCCTGCCGCGGGGCGCCAGCGCTTTCAGGGCCGGATTGTGCGCGTCAACGGGCGCGATCCGGATGCGGAAGTGGAATTATACACGGCTACGGGCGCCGTGCGCGTGCCGGTACGGCGCATTATAGGCGCGCGGTTGGCAGAGACAGGCGCGGTGCCGTCAGAGGACGATACCGCCTTAACGTAAAGCAGGACGAGGACCAGGCTATGGAATTATTGAATGTAGCGGAAGCTGTCGCGCGGGAAAAAAATATTGATCGCGACGAAGTTCTGGAAGCGATGGAGCAGGCGATCCAGAAGGCCGCGCGCGCCAAATATGGCTATGAGCACGATATTCGCGCCGAAATCGACCGGAAAACCGGCGAACCGCGCGTGCAGCGCTTTTTGCAGGTCGCCGATCCCATCGAAAACGAGTTTACGCAAATTACGCTCAAGGCCGCGAAAAAGACCAAACCGGATGCGGCCATAGGCGACTTTATCATCGACGATCTGCCGCCGATCGACTTGGGCCGCATCGCGGCGCAGACCGCCAAGCAAGTCATCGTGCAGAAAGTGCGCGAGGCCGAACGCCGCCGCCAGTTCATCGAATACCAGGATCGCGTGGGCGAAATCGTCAGCGGCATCGTCAAGCGCGTCGAGTACGGCAATGTGACCGTGGAACTGGGCCGCGCCGAGGCGATTTTGCGCCGTGACGAAGCGCTGCCGCGCGAGCATTTCAAGACGGGCGACCGTGTCCGCGCCTACATCTACGACGTACGCGAGGAACAACGTGGCCCGCAGATTTTCATGTCGCGCACGCATCCGCTGTTCATGGCCAAATTATTCGCGCAGGAAGTGCCTGAAATCTACGATGGCATCATCGAGATTAAAGCCGTCGCCCGCGATCCGGGCAGCCGCGCCAAAATCGCCGTGCTTTCGAACGACAGCGGCATCGATCCCGTCGGCGCTTGCGTCGGTATGCGCGGCAGCCGCGTGCAAGCCGTGGTCGGCGAACTGCAGGGCGAAAAGATCGACATCATTCCGTGGTCGCCCGATCCGGCGACGTTCGTCGTCAATGCGTTGGCGCCTGCCGAAGTGGCGAAGGTCGTGTTGGACGAAGACAGCCACCGCATGGACGTCGTTGTCCCCGACGAGCAGTTATCGCTCGCCATCGGCCGCCGCGGCCAGAACGTGCGCCTTGGCTCCATGCTGACGGGCTGGGATATCGACATCCTGACCGAGAAGGAAGAATCCGATCGCCGTCAGGAAGAGCTGCACAGCCGCACCTCGCTGTTCCTCGAAGCGCTGGCCGTCGACGACGTGATCGCGCATCTTTTGGTCAGCGAAGGATTCACGCGCGTCGAGCAAATCGCCGACACGCCGACGGACGAGCTGGCCGAGATCGAAGGCTTCGACGTCGATGTCGCAAGCGAGTTGCAACAGCGCGCCCGCACCTGGCTGGAAGAAAATGCCGCCAAGCTGCAGGCCAAGCGCCGCGAACTCGGCGTGACGGACGAGGTCGTGGAGTTGCCGAACGTGACGGTCGAAATGGCTGTCAAACTCGGTGAAAAAGACATCAAGACGCTTGATGATGTGGCCGATCTTGCGGGCGACGAACTGCGCGAGATTTTGGGCGCGGATCAACTCACCGAAAGCAAGGCTAACGAAATTATCATGGCGGCGCGGGCTCATTGGTTTGCCGACGAGCAGGCGCCTGCTCCCATTCAGACTTAGACAATGAGGTACAACGAAACATATGGTCACGGCCTTACCAGACGCCCACGACAAAAAACCCTACTTCGAGGCAGTCCTCGACGTGCCGGAGGAGTCGTGCGCGGAGGCCCTTCCGGTTTCGTTGAGAAAATGCCTTGTCACGGGCGCAGCAAAGCCTAAGTCCGAGCTGATCCGTTTCGTTCTCGATCCCGCGCATAATGTCGTTCCCGATCTTGCCGCGCGTTTGCCAGGGCGCGGGCTGTGGGTGACGGCTTCGCGCGAAGCGCTTGAGTTGGCCCAGCGCAAAAAACTGTTCAGCCGCGCTGCGAAAACGCAAGCCATTGCTAACCCTAATTTGCCCGAACAAGTCGAAAAACTTCTGGCGAAACGATGCCTTGAATTGTTAGGACTGGCGCGCGGCGCAGGCCTCGTCGTGACAGGCCAGCCGCAGGTCGAGCAAGCCCTGAAAGCTGGCGAGCTGGCGTTTGTGTTGGCAGCATCCGATGCCGGAAAAGACGGACTGAAGAAAGTGCAGTGTGCTACGCTTGTATCCTCAGGGTTCACGCGAACACAGCTTGGCGAGGCCTTGGGGCGCGGCCAGGCGGTTACACTTGGTTTGCGGCAGCATGCGTTGACGGAAAAATTACGGACGGAATTAGGACGGTGGCAAGGAATGGTTTTTGGGAACGACAAGGCATTGACGATTGGACAAGAAGAACATGACTGAAGAGCCGAAAAAGAAAGTTTTGAGTCTTGGTGGCGCGAAGCCGAAGCTGGAGCTGAAAAAGCCGGTATCTAGCGACGCCGGTGCTGCCAAGGACTCGGTGCAGCAGAGCTTCTCGCATGGCCGCTTCAAGAAAGTTGCGGTCGAGCGCAAACGCACGCGCGCCGACGGATCTCATGCGACTGAAGGCAAAGCGGGCCAGCAGATGATGCGCGGGCCGGAGCCCGGCACGTCCGTCAGCGTCAACGAACGCGGCCGTGCCACAAGCGCCGTCATTCGCCAGTTGACGCAAGAAGAGCGCGATACGCGCTTGCGCGCGCTGCGCGGCGCTACGCTCGAAAGCGAACAGCGGCGCACAAGCGGTCCTGAAACTTCGGAAGAATTAGTCGCCGATACGGAAGCCACAACTCCCGTCGAAGGGGCCAAGCCGCTCAGCGCGCGCGAACGTTTGCGCCAGCGCGAACTTGAGGAATTGCGCAGCATTCAGGATCAGGAGAAAACGGAGAGCGAACGCCGCAAGCAAGAAGACGAAAAGCGCGTCCTTAACTGGACAGCAGGCGGCGCGCGCCAGGGCGAAAGCGACCGAATGAAGGTTGCGGCGCGCGCGGGCGAGTCGGCTGCGGCGAAAGCGGTGTCTTTGGCCCGGCGCGGCGTGATCATTGAGGAAGAAGGCGAAGAATCGTCGCGGCGCGGACGACGCGGCGCGCCTCCGGCACGTCGCGGCGGAGGCGGCGATCGCCGCCGCACCGGCAAAATGACGGTGACGCAGGCATTGTCGGACGAAGAAGGAGTCCGTCAGCGCAGCCTCGCCTCCATGCGCCGCCGCATCGAGCGCGAAAAACGCCAGGCGATGCAGCACCAGGAGCAAGTGAAAATTACGCGTGACGTCATTCTTCCTGAAGTCATCACCGTGCAGGAATTGGCCAACCGTATGTCCGAACGCGGCGCCGATGTCATCAAGGCGCTGATGAAAATGGATGTCATGGCCACGATCACGCAAAGCATCGATGCCGATACGGCGGAGCTTATAGCTTCCGAATTCGGCCATCGCGTCAAGCGCGTCACGGAGGCGGACGTCGAAGCTAATCTTTCGGTCATCGAGGACGCGCCGGAAAACCTTAAGCCGCGCCCGCCTGTGGTGACGGTGATGGGCCACGTCGATCACGGCAAAACGTCGTTGCTCGACGCCTTGCGTAAGACGGATGTGGTGGCGGGTGAGGCCGGCGGCATCACGCAGCATATCGGCGCGTACCAGATTGTGCTGCCGGATCCCATGCACGGCTTCGATCGCATCACCTTTATCGATACGCCCGGCCATGCGGCCTTTACCGAAATGCGCGCGCGGGGCGCGACCGTCACCGACATCGTCATTCTGGTTGTGGCGGCGGACGACGGCGTCAAGCCGCAAACTATCGAAGCCATCCGCCACGCAAAAGCGGCCAATGCGCCGCTCATCGTCGCCATCAACAAGTGCGATTTGCCTGCGGCCAATCCGGGCCGCGTGCGGCAGGAGCTTTTGCAGCACGACATTCAGGTCGAAGACATGGGCGGCGAGGTGCTGTCGGTTGAAATCTCCGCCAAGACGGGGAAGGGACTCGACAAGCTTCAGGAATCCATTTTGCTTCAGGCCGAAATGCTCGATTTGAAGGCCAATCCAGATCGTCCCGCCGACGGCGCTGTTGTCGAAGCGCGGCTCGAAAGAGGCCGTGGTTCGGTTGCGACTGTGCTGGTTCAGCGCGGCACGCTGCGGGTCGGCGATATTTTCGTTGCGGGCAGCGAATGGGGCCGCGTGCGCGCGCTTATCGACGATCACGGTGCGAACATAACGGAAGCTGGGCCGGCGATGCCCGTGGAAGTTGTCGGCCTTAACGGCACGCCAGTCGCAGGCGACGATTTGACGGTCGTGCCGACGGAAGCCAAGGCGCGCGAGATCGGCGCATTCCGTCAGCGCCGCCGTCGCGCGCTTCATGCGACGGCCAATCAGCGCGGTTCGCTGGAACAGATGCTGGAGAACATCAAGGCGGGCTCAGCCAAGGAATTCTGCGTTCTCATCAAGGGCGACGTTCATGGTTCGGTGGAAGCGCTCAAGAATGCGCTCGTCAAGCTTTCGGCCGACAACGAGGAAGTCAAAGTGCATGTGCTCGATGCGGCTGTGGGCGCCATTACGGAATCCGATGTGACGCTGGCCCATGCTTCGAACGGCCTGATTATCGGCTTCAATGTGCGCGCGAATCCGCAAGCGCGCGAAATGGCGAAGCGCGACGGAGTCGAAATCCGCTATTACGCGGTCATCTACAATGTCATCGACGACGTAAAACAGGCGCTAACGGGAATGCTGGCGCCCGATCTGCGCGAGAAATTCCTCGGCAACGCCCAGATTCTTCAGGTGTTCAATATCACCAAGGTCGGCAAGGTCGCAGGCTGCAAGGTGACGGACGGCGTCGTCAAGCGCGGCGCGAAGGTGCGCCTGTTGCGCGACAACGTCGTGATCCACGAAGGAACGCTCAAAACCCTGAAGCGCCTCAAGGACGAAGTGAAAGAAGTCCGCGAAGGCTTCGAATGCGGCATGGCGTTCGAAAACTACGACAACATTCAGGAAGGCGACACAATCGAGTGCTTCGAGATGGAGGAAGTGGCGAGGGTGCTTTAACTTTTCCTGTGTCATTCCCGCGAAAGCGGGAATCCAGCGGCCCGCGTCTGCGGGCCGTATAAGTCTATAAACTTGACGTTGTGCAGATTTTAATATTGTAGACTCATACACTCGCTATCGCTCGCGCTGGATTCCCGCTTTCGCGGGAATGACGGTTCCTTTTTTAGAGTTTGGGAGTTACGTTTTTTAACTCAACGCCGCTTTGAGCAACGCTTGCGTATAAACCTCGCGCGGGTTGTTGAAGAGTTGCGTGGCATCGCCTTGCTCCACCACCCGCCCGTCTTTCATCACAATGATGTAATTCGACAGCGCCTTCACCACGCGCAGATCGTGGCTGATGAACAGATACGCGAGGCCGTAGCGGCGTTGCAAATCGCGCAACAGATCGACGATTTGCGCCTGCACCGACATATCGAGCGCGGAAGTCGGTTCATCCAGGACGACGAATTTCGGATTCAAAATCATTGCGCGCGCGATGGCGATGCGCTGGCGCTGGCCGCCGGAGAACTCGTGCGGGTAACGGTCGCGCAGGGCAGGGTCAAGGCCGACTTCCTGCAATACATCATTCACGCGCCTGTCGCGCTCGGCGCGCGTTGCGGCGAGGCGATGAATATCCAGCCCCTCGGCAACGATGTCGCCGATCGTCATGCGAGGACTGAGGCTTCCATAGGGGTCTTGAAACACGATTTGCATCGAGCGCCGGAGCGGTCTTACCTGCGCGTTTTTTAAGGCCGTGAACGAATTTCCCAAGAACGCAATTTCGCCTTTGGCTGCTGTCAAACGCAACAAGGCTAGCCCCAGCGTGGTTTTGCCTGAGCCGGATTCGCCAACAACGCCCACCGTTTCGCCAGCGCGTACGCAAAGCGAAACGCCATCCACGGCGCGAATAACGGAAGCTGTACGGCGCAGAACGCCCTTTTTGATCGGGAAATGCACTTTCACGTCTGAAGCGCGCAAAACTTCCGGCGCATTCACCGCAACGGGCAGCGCAGCGCCTTTCGGTTCTGCGGCCAGCAGCATTTGCGTGTAAGGATGCTGCGGCGCGCCGAAGATTTGCGCCGCTTCTCCCTGCTCGACGATTTCTCCCTGCTTCATCACGCAAACGCGATCCGCCATGTGGCGCACGATGCCCAGATCATGCGTGATGAGCAAAAGCGCCATGCCCAGTTTTTTTTGCAAGTCCTTGAGCAGAGCCAAAATTTGCGCCTGAATGGTCACGTCCAGCGCCGTCGTCGGTTCATCCGCGATTAAAATATCGGGATCGTTCGCCAACGCCATCGCGATCATCACGCGCTGCCGCTGGCCGCCCGAAAGCTCGTGCGGGTAGGCGTTGAGCCGTTTTTCGGGCTCCGGCAAGGCCACAAGCCGCAATAATTCCAGCGTCCGCGCGCGGGCTTGTTCCTTATTCAGGCCTTTATGCAAAAACAGCGTTTCGCTGATTTGTTTTTCAATCGTGTGCAGCGGATTGAGCGAGGTCATTGGCTCCTGAAAAATCATCGCGATCCGGTTGCCGCGAATGGTTTCCATTTTTACGGCGCCAGAGCCATCCACCGCATTCAAGAGAACCCGCCCATCGAATATAATTTTTCCCGTCGGATGCCGCGCATTGGGATAAGGCAGAAGTTGCAAGATCGACAACGCCGTCACCGACTTGCCGGAGCCGGATTCGCCAACCAGCGCCACTGTTTCCCCGCGTTCGACGCCAAATGAAACGCCGCGCACGGCAAGGGCGGCCTGTGTGCCTTGGCCAAAAACAACGGATAGATTTTCTATGGTGAGCAACGTCACTTGCGCTCTCCATAAACTTTCCGCGGATCAAAGGCATCGCGCACGGCTTCGCCGATGAAGATCAAAAGCGTCAACAGAACCGCCAAAACGCCGAAGGCGCTGAGGCCAAGCCACGGCGCTTGCAGGTTGTTTTTGCCCTGATTAAGCAGCTCGCCAAGAGATGGCGAACCGGGCGGCAGGCCGAAGCCCAAAAAATCCAAAGCCGTCAATGTCGTGATCGAATGATTGAGGACGAACGGCAAAAAGGTCAGCGTGGCGACCATCGCATTGGGCAGCATGTGTTTGAACATGATAAGCGTGTTCGATGCGCCCAGCGCTTTTGCGGCGCGAACGTAATCCAGATTGCGGGCGCGCAAAAACTCGGCGCGCACAACATGTACCAGCGACATCCACGAAAAAAACAACATCAGCGTCAGAAGCCACCAGAAATTCGGCTGCACAAGCGACGCCATGATGATGAGAAGATACAAAACGGGCATCCCGCCCCAGATTTCAATGAACCGTTGCATCAAAAGGTCGGTCAGGCCGCCGAAATAGCCCTGCACAGCGCCGGCGGCCACGCCTGCCACGGACGATAGCAATGTGAGCGTCAGGCCGAACAGAACCGAAATGCGAAAGCCATAGATCATGCGCGCCAAAACATCGCGGCCTTGATCGTCTGTGCCAAGCCAGTTTTCCGATGACGGCGGCGAAGGGGCCGGTTGCTGCAACTGGTAATTGATCGTGTTGTAGGAAAAGGGAATAAGCGGCCAAACTATCCAGCCACCCTTGGCCTCAATCAGCTTTTTCACGTATGGATCGCGATAGCGCGCCTCTGTCTCGAACTGGCCGCCGAAGGCGGTTTCGGGATAGCTTTTGAAAATCGGAGCGTAATAATGGTTTTCGAAATGGATCAGCAGCGGCTTGTCGTTGGCGATGAACTCAGCGCCCAGCGTCACGAAAAACAGCAACAGGAAAATCCAGAACGACCAGAATCCGCGCTTATTGGATTTGAAATTAATCCAGCGGCGTTGGGCGATAGGCGACCATGTGCGCGGGGAAAAAGTCACGTTCCCCTCGATTCAAAATCAATGCGCGGATCGACGGCAACATACAGCAAATCGCCGATGAGGTTCATGACCAAACCGAGCAACGTGAAGAAATACAACGTGCCGAACATGACCGGATAATCGCGGTTGATGGCAGCCTCGAAACCCAGCAATCCCATGCCGTCCAGCGAGAAGATCACCTCGATCAAAAGCGATCCCGTGAACAGAATCCCGATAAACGCGCTGGGAAATCCGGCGATCACAAGCAGCATGGCGTTGCGGAACACATGGCCGTAAAGCACGCGGCCCTCGGAAAGCCCCTTCGCGCGCGCCGTGAGCACGTATTGCTTGTTGATTTCATCCAGAAACGAATTTTTTGTGAGCATCGTGAGGCTGGCGAACCCGCCGATCACAAGCGCCGTGATGGGCAACGCGATATGCCAGAAATAATCGACAATGCGATCCGGCCACCAAGCCATCTCGCTCCAATTATCGGACGTCAGGCCGCGCAACGGGAACCATTCCAGATAACGGCCTCCCGCGAAGACGACGATCAACAAAACAGCGAATAAAAAGCTGGGAATGGCGTAGCCCGCGATGATCGCGGCGCTCGTCCACATGTCGAATTTCGTGCCGTCCTTTATGGCCTTGCGGATGCCTAAGGGGATAGAAACAAGATAAATAATAAGCGTCGTCCATAGGCCGATCGAAATCGACACCGGCATTTTGCTTATGACAAGATTCATCACGCTTTCGTCGCGGAAATAAGATTTTCCGAAATCGAAGCGCAGGTAATTGCCCATCATTTTGAAAAAGCGAACGTGCATCGGCTGATCGAAACCGAATTGCTTTTCCAGCTCTTTGATGAGTTCCGGATCGACGCCTTGCGCGCCGCGATAACGCGATGAAACGGCAGCTCCGGCATTGCCTTCCCGCAAGGCTTGGCCGGGCGCGGATGTTTCGCCCGCGCCGCCGCCGGAAACACGCGCCGTCGCTTCGACGGCATTGCCTTGCAATTTTGCGACGATTTGCTCGATCGGGCCGCCGGGAGCCGCCTGCACGATCAAAAAATTCAATACCATGATTCCGAACAGGGTCGGGATCATGAGCAACAGACGGCGGATGATGTAGGCGAGCATGTCCTACGATAGAACGTATGTTGCGGGTAAGGCAAGCAAGCGCCGAGGTCACAATTTCAAATGATCTAATTCATTTTTAATGTGTGGCGGTACTGTAAGAAAATTAGGATCAGTAAGATCTATATGCCCATGTGTTAGGCGTTTATCGCCGGGCGGCAGGGGGCGAAGTTTTCTGTGGGCGAAAGCAGCCGATTCGTCGACAGTTTTGCCCGCCAATAGGGCAAGGGAACCATAACGCACATAGTCCCAAGAGGCTCTGTTTACGAATTGCAAACTACAGGCGAAAGCCCAGTTCATGATATTCTGCGCTTCCTCTAAAACTGCATCAAAAGAATCAGGCTCTTGTTTTATGACCGAATTTACCCCCAGTTGGTCTGCAAGAAATAACAGCTGGTACATATCAACCTGGGTTGAAGATGCACAAGTCTCCCGTTTTGCTACATAGGCATATGTTATTTTATCCATAGGCTGATTTTTATCGGGAGCGGATTTCAAAAAAGTTTTATTAAATGTAGAGTGAAAACTCTCAAGCGAATATTCGATCTCATTCAATAGCGTGTTTTTTATATCTTGTTCAAAATTTTGACTCATTTCGCGTGTTATAGGCAAAGGATTATTTGAGGGAAATATGCCCAACAAAATATCGACATCGAGTTTTTCAATCAATTCGCAAATGGCTTTTTTTGCGATTTTGAATTCATCTTCTGCAGAAGCAGCAGAAGGTGCCTGAAAATGGAGTAGGGTTCCTTTGCTCATAATAAGTTCCTTCAAAAAGATTATGATAAAATAGCAACAAAAAACATGATAAGACAAACATCGAATTGCTTTTATAGGAGTTTCTAGAAAGCCGCATGTCCCTTAACCATACCGACAGTCCTTCCACCTCTTGGATCAATCGCCAGCTTCCTCAGTGGGCGCGGCCTTATGTGCGGCTGATACGGCTTGATAGACCCATTGGCACGTGGCTTTTGCTGCTTCCGTGCTGGTGGGGTGTGGTGTTGGCGGGAGGGCGCGTGCCCGATTTGTGGCTCATGTTCCTGTTCGGCATCGGCGCCATCGTTATGCGCGGGGCCGGGTGCATTGTGAACGATATTTACGACCGCGAAATCGACCAGCTAGTTGAGCGCACGCAATCTCGGCCTCTGGCTAGCGGCGAAGTCAAAGTCTGGCAGGCGGTTTTGTTTCTGGCATTGCTTCTTGTGATCGGTTTTTGCGTTTTGATGCAATTCAACCGCTTTACGATTGTGCTCGGCGTAGCTTCGCTGGCATTGGTGTTCACCTATCCTTTGGCTAAACGCGTTACGTGGTGGCCGCAACTGGTGCTGGGGTTGGCTTTTAACTGGGGCGCGCTGATGGGCTGGAGTGCCGTGCAAGGGACCCTAGGCTTGCCAGCCTTGTTGCTTTACGCGGCGGGAATTTTTTGGACATTGGGTTACGATACCATTTATGCCCGCCAAGATATGCGCGACGATGCTTTGGCCGGCGTGAAATCGCTGGCGCTGAAACTCGGCGATAACGCAAGGCCGTGGGTAGCCGGTTTTTACACGGCAGCTTTGCTTATTCTGGTCGCAGCGGGCTTGGCGGCCGGTTTGGGCAATAGTTATTACATTCTGCTGGCGATTGCCGCTTTTCACGCCATCTGGCAGTTGGCCGGCTGGCGGATGGACGACCCCGCCAATTGCCTGCAACGCTTTCGCCGTAACCGCGATTTCGGGTTGATCGTTCTTGCGGCCATCATGATCGGAAAAATCCTTTGAGCACGCCAGCCGTAGATTTTATTCACGCTTTCACGACCCTGAAGCCTGTGCCGTTTGTCCCGGAGATCGTTGTGCATACGGCGACGAAGTACAGCATGAAAGATTTCCAGGAATCCTATAATCCCGAAGTGCCTTACTGGGCCTTTCCCTGGGCAGGAGGGCAGGCGCTGGCGCGATATCTGCTCGATCATCCCGAAGTCGTAAAAGGCAAAAAGGTGCTGGACTTTGCGGCAGGAAGCGGCCTTGCCGCCATTGCCGCTGCGAAATCTGGCGCGGCGCATGTTTGGGCCTGCGATATTGACCCGATGGCGCAGGTAGCCACGCAGCTCAACGCCGCGCGCAATGGCGTTGTCGTGGAAAATCTCCGCGCCGTTCAGATGGATCGGCCTTTGCAAGGCGTCGATATCATTGTGGCGGGGGACGTCTGCGGCAGGCAGGTGATGGCTTACGATATCCTGCGATGGCTCTATTTTTGCGTTGCCGCGGGCACGCCCGTACTTTTGGGCGATCCGGGGCGCGCCTACGTGCCGAAATCGGGGTTGCAGGAATTGGCGCGTTACGAGGTTCCCGTGATGCGCGCGATCGAGGATTGCGATTCACGCGCCGGGTACGTCTGGCAGCTTTCGCTTCCCGACGAAGAAGACGGCTAAAATAACAATCCCTTCCCCGAAAAGGGAAGGGATTGTCTTTTCGACTGCTGTTTCGATCAGCTTGGAGCTTAACTTAGGCTCCCGTCCGTTCCTCAGTTTCGCTGATACGATATTCCTGAATGCGGGTCGCACGCAGGCCACGCATGCCATGCTGGTCGAGAAGACGCGACCAGGTCTTGAACTCTTCATCTGATAGGCTGTAACGCGCGCAGGCTTCCTCAAAACTCAGCAGCCCGTCGCGTACGGCGGATACGACTTGCGCCTTGCGGCGCGTGACCCAACGGCGCGTATTGGTCGAGGGCAGTTTGTCCAGTTCTTTTTGGCGGTCCGACAGGCGCACGATTTTGACTTGATCGCCTACGGTCGAAAAAGCTGTCGAAGAATGTGTCATGATATAACTCCTGGAAAATAAATTGATCCCAAATACGCGCCTACAATACACCAGCTCCATTTAAAAAACGGCTAACTTAAGATTAATTCCCGTTAACGAAGCAAATAAATTTACAGCAGCAGCCTAATACCAACAATTTTACTTAAATTGTTATGATGTTGACTTTACTGGCTGACCCGGAGATTCGAAAGCGAATCCGCAATAGCGCTGAAAATCGTATTGAGTTGCGCGGCAGACGGCGAATGGAAATAGTAATTCTGCGACGAGGCGCAACTCTGCAGCAAGCCCAGGGTTGTGCTGTCTATGGGGTCGGTCGAGACGTCCAGCGCAATCGTGTAAACATAGACTCCATTGTTCTTTAGCGAATTACAGACGCTGATCATTTTGTTGTTGAGCGTTGTAACCGCCGTTGCATTGTCCGTCGTTCCCAGGCGATTTTCAAAGAGATAACCGTAAGCGCCGCGATAGTAGTCGTACATGGTGTTGTAGCCGTCCGTTAAAAGTATGACGGCCTTGTTCATGTGCGGCGTATTATAGGCGAGCGGAAGGTTGTTCGTGTTCATTTCACCGCCCCAGAGGCCCTGCCAGCGCGGCGACAGCATCCGCCATCCCCACGCGAGCCCAAGAGGAATGAGGGTCGAGCCATTCGGCTGCATGTTATTGATGGCGTTGAGAATGGTTGTCTGGCTGGCCGTCATCGGCGTTACCTGCTGAGGACAATCGCCGTTAGGGCCATATATGCTGCCACCAATCGATTTATAATGTTTCGTGCCGGCCGAGTATGATTGGTAGTACGGCGATTTGTACGGCGTTATGTCGGTTGCGCTTGTTGTGGCCGAAGAAAGATATTCCCATTCATTGCTGTTTCCTGCGTTTGAGGTCGTAACGCCGCTGCTCTTGCAGGCGTTGTTGCTGTACCAGTTGTTTTCTTTTTGGTTACTCAAGCTCTGATAACAGGGTTTGACATCGTTTTTGAGATACCATGTGCTCGGCCAATAATAGGCTTGGAAAGGCGCCACTGCTGGCGGATCGTCCGTGATATCCTCGCCGTTGGTTTCGCGCGCCTCAACGCAACCCGCCCAGGGGATGTTGGCCGAGGCCCAGTCGAGGCTGTTATCGTAAGTCGCATCCATCCAGGTTGTGTGAGCCGTCCCGATATTGACGGCCATCGAAAACGGCACCAGCCCGATCCAGAGATTGGCCACATTCGCTTGGCCGCCATAAAGAATGTTGACGAGCGTCGTCGCGGCCGTTTTGAGATTGGATATTTTGGTGCCGGCCATCGATCCCGTGTTGTCAAGAACCATGACAAGCTCAAGCCCCGATGCCGTTCGCGTCACTTGAGAGGTTGCCGTCACGGTTAACTGCGAAATACCGAACATTTGCATCAGCGTGGTCGGAACAGTCGTCGTGGAGACCAGATTGATGACCATATTGTTGTTGGTCAGGGTCACGGTGACGCCGGGGACCGAAGCGCCGAGATAGCCAGCCGGAAAGTTCGCGTTCAGATATTTGGTGACCTCGGCGTTGTAATCAGTCGTATTCAGCGTGGCACCCGCGGCAAGCCCCGCCGCGTCGGTGGCATAGGAGAGCTTCGATTGCACCAGCTGGAAGCGGCCAATATCGACAGCGGTGCCGACGAAGCCGATGATCGCCATGATGGTCAGGCCCAGCATCGGCAATGTCATGCCCGATTCCCCGCGGATAAACAGGCGGAGGAGTCTTGCAAAGGCCTTGGCGCGTGTTCGTGACGGCATAAAGGGCTCCCCTTACGTGGGCGGCGTAATAAGCGGACTGAGGCGAGGCTTGTATATCGCCGTGCGATAGACATCGCCGGCCGCCAGAAATCCTGCATTTATGAACAGGGGCGTGTAGGCGTAATAGACTTCCGAGACGATGACATTCTCATTGTCGGCTAAAGTCAATCCATCCGGCATTTGCGGCGCCGTGCAATTCGTTGAGATTCCGGTACACGAGCCGATCTTGCTGCCGCGCGCCAAGGTGCCGCCGCCGATGTATTGCCAAGTGATTTGGGTTGCCAGTCCGGCTGGCTTGTAGAGCGACGTGACGATAACGACGCCATTCTGGCCGAAGGTGAAGGGTTGCATCAACTGGCCCGCTGCCAGAACGATGCTATCAAGATCCGTTATTTTCAGAGTCTGGGATTGCGTGACGATATCGGTGACGGAATAGGAAATGCGATCGACGCGCTGGGCTTCGATCATCATCATGGTTCCGTCCGTCGCGCCCAGCAGAAGCGTTATCCAGATGGGCAAGCTAAGCGCGAATTCCAGCGCCGCCATGCCGCGGCGCGAACGCTGGCGCGGCGAAAAGGAAAAGCCCTTAAGATTAATTATACGGTTCATTTCGCACCACAATCCGTGAAGTCAGCGTGATAATGCCGTTATCGTCGCCGATAATAGTGCTGATGATCGGCGTGAAAATCTGCCACGGATAGGAAACCGTATAGACGACAACCTGCTGCGCCGTGCCGAGGCCTGTCGTGCCCTGGCCCGGCTGGCCTATCTGGCTGAGGTTTCCGTAGGCAGTAGACGTCATGGTAATTTTTCCCACATCGAGAAGCGGCGCGAGACTGCCTAGCTCCGTATCGAGAACCCCTATGACAGTTTGCATCTGCGTTTCGCCGTTGACGACATATCCGGTTTTGGCCATGCGTGAAGCGTTAAAAGTCGCATTTTCGAGAAGATTCTGCGCCAGCATGATCAGCGATATTTCGACCAACCCGATGAAAAGCAGAAAAAAAGTCGGCGCGATGAGCGCGAACTCGATCGCGGTTGTCCCTTTGCTGGCGCGATGGCGCTCTGAGAACAAACGTATTTTTTGAAATAAGGACATGGCACAACCGTTTTCGATATTCCTGTCCGTTTTATGATCCTATTGTGCCACAGCGAGTTTACTGTAACCTTAAGAATCTCTAGGATTAGAGCCAATTTCAGGTAGTTCGAATTTCGAATGAACTCTTGGGGGGAACAAGAAAATGGCTCAAAACTAACGCTGCAGAGCCGGAAGAACGAAAGTATTTCGAGTTTCGAACGAATCCCGCCGCCTTATAGCGCGTGACTCATGAACTGACTGGCTTTATGTTTACCCGCGTTTGAGCCAACGGAGTTTTAAAAACTATGCCCGCACCGTATCGTTTCGATCCTGTTATTCTGCGCGAGTATGACGTGCGCGGCACCGTCGGAAAGAATTTGAATCCAACTGATGCCGCTGCGCTTGGCCGTGCGTTCGGCACGATGGTTATTCGCGCGGGCGGCAAACGCGTCGCAGTTGGCTACGATGGCCGCACGCATTCGCCCGATTTTGAAGCGGCGCTTGTCGAAGGGCTGGTGTCAACGGGCCTGAATGCAGAGCGCATCGGCCTTGGCCCGACGCCGATGCTTTATTTCACAGTCTTTCACACGGGATGCGACGCCGGAATCATGGTGACGGGTTCCCATAATCCGCCAGATCAAAACGGATTCAAGATGCTGATGGCGAAGCACCTGCCGGGCGGCGGGCCTGTTTATGGCGAAGCCGTTAAGGCGCTGGGAGTGCTTGCGGCAAAGGGCGATTTTGTCACGGGGCAGGGCACGTCGAAAAAGAGTGATGTGCAGGACGCTTATATCGATCAACTCGTCAAGGCCTATCAGGGAAAGAAGGCGCTCAAAGTCGTTTGGGATATCGGCAACGGAGCCGCAGGCGAAATTGTGCGGAAACTCGTCAAGAAGTTGCCGGGCGAGCACACGCTTTTGTTTGCTGAAATTGACGGACGTTTTCCCAATCATCATCCCGATCCTTCGGTGAACAAGAATATGCGGGATCTGCAGGAAGCCGTGAAAAAGCAAGAAGCCGATTTCGGCGTGGCTTTCGACGGCGACGCAGACCGCCTCGGCGCTGTGGATGGCGACAGCCGGATTCTGTTCGGGGATCAGCTTCTCGCCCTTTTCGCCGGGGAAGTTCTGAAAAAACATCCCGGTTCAACGGTTATCGCCGATGTGAAGGCCTCGCAGGTGTTGTTCGACCATGTCGCGGCTTGCGGCGGCAAACCGCTTATGTGGAAAACCGGCAACCCGCTGATCAAAGTCAAAATGGCGGAATTAAACGCGCCGTTGGCAGGCGAAATGTCGGGCCATCTGTTCTTCCGCGACAACTATGGTTCGGATGACGGCATTTACGCCGCCGTGCGCCTGATGTCACTTGTCGCTTCGTCAGATCGCTCGTTGAGCTCCTTGCGCGATTCCTTGCCGCGTATGGTCACAGCGCCCGAAATTCGTTTCGAGGTGGACGAGGCGCGGAAATTCGTGGTCGTCGATGAGATCAAGGCGCGGCTGCAAAAGGACAAGGCCAACGTCAACGATACGGACGGCGTACGCGTCACGACGGCCGACGGCTGGTGGCTTTTGCGCGCCTCGAATACGCAAGCCGCGCTGGTAGCCCGCGCCGAAGCGCGGGACGAAGAGGGACTGACGCGCCTTCAGGCCCTTCTTGCGGCTCAGCTTCAGGCCAGCGGCGTGCAACTGCCTGTTTTTTGACAAAAATATACTTGCGAACCATGGTTCGCTGTGATACAATGTTAAGGAGTTGGGGTAGTGGCAAGAGCGGTAAAATCAAAGGACATCCTCGTCTATGCTGATGAGAATGGAAAGGAGCCTTTTACAGACTGGCTCTTTGGACTACGAGACATTATGGGACGCAAACGCATCCTCGTTCGGGTTGCCCGTCTCGAACAAGGCAATTATGGGGATTGTGAGTCTGTCGGTGAAGGTGTGAGCGAGTTGAGATTGTTTTTCGGCCCGGCTTATCGAGTTTATTTTGGAGAGGACGAAAACAATATTGTTGTCTTGTTATGCGGAGGTGACAAAAAAAGCCAAAGCCAGGACATCAGAGAGGCAAAAGCTTTTTGGAAGGAGTACTTAAATCATGAGAAAGCATAGAACCTTCGCCGATGTTGAAGAATCTTACCTGCGCGATCATCCGGAGGAGATTGACGATTACGTTACTATCCTTTTTGAAGAGTATGCAAAGGATGGCAATACGGGGGCGTTGCTGTCTTCTCTGCGAGTTCTTGGTCGCGTTAAGGGTTTGACCAAACTTGCCGAAGAGGTCGGTATGAGCCGTAAGGGCGTTCAAAAAGCGCTTTCCGAAGATGGAAATCCGGAATTTGCCAGTATCAATTCCATCATGCACGCGATGGGATACAGTTTAACCCCGAAAAAGCTCGAGACTTCTCGCGTTTTTTGACAAGAGCGCGATTCTCAGTTTACTTTCTGATCCCCATCCCCCACTTCCGCGGGGGCAAGCTTCCGCCCTCAGAATGAGGTTCCATCGTGCGCCATGCCTACTACGAAGCCGTCCTGCTGATCGAACGGGTACATCGCCATTTCCTTGAGGTCATCAAGCTCGATCTTGACCGGCAAGGCATTCAGGACATCAACAACGTTCAGGCGCTGATCCTTTACAACGTCGCGCAGGACGAAATGACGGTGGGCGAACTGACGGCGCGCGGCTATTACCTCGGCTCCAACGTTTCCTACAATGTCAAAAAGATGGTGGAGAACGGGTATCTGATTCAGGAACGTTCGCCGCATGATCGCCGCTCGGTACGCGTGAAGCTGTCCGGCAAAGGCCTGGCGTTGCACAAGACGCTCAACGAATACATCGAAAAGCAAATCGGTATGCTGGCTGGCGCCGGTCTCAGCAACGACGAAATCGCCCAAGCGAGCGAAACCCTGCACAAACTCGAACGTTTCTGGACGACGCTGATTAATTACAATCGGGTCTAAGGCAAAATAATATCCTTCGCCCCCGCGCGTTCGTAATGGCGCATGTAGCGATTGGTGATCAAATCCGTCTTGACGATAATGCAGACGTCGGTGGTGTTGAACTGCCGGTCGATATAGGCGCCGTCGCCGACATACCCTCCCACGCGCAGATAGCCCTTGATGAGGGGCGGCAGGCTGTTGCCGCCGCTGCGCGGGTCCATTTTCATATTGTTGAAAGCTGTGTTGGGATCGAACGCTTCGCGCGGCAGCCGTTTCATGTCGATATAGAATTCAGGCAAGGCCTTCGCGCGCAGCGCCGGTGGCGCGAGATGATGATAATAGAGGTATGAAAGCGCCTGCGCGTGCACGTCGGGATCCGTGCCGGGCAGGCTGGCGCAGCCGAACATCAACGTAATGTCGTAACGGAAAATATAAGCGGCAAGACCACGCCACAAAATCTGCATGACATTGCCGGTGCGGTACTCGGCATCGATGCAAGAGCGGCCCAGTTCCAGAATCTCTCCGGGATAATTGAGCAACCGGTGAATGTCATATTCGGCGGCGGAGTAAAAAGTGCCGCAACGCTTTGCCGCTTCGCGCCGGATCAGGCGGTATGTGCCGACCACCTTGTTGTCGCCCGGACGCAGATGATCCATAACCAACAGATGATCGCAATGTTCATCGTAGGCGTCGAAATCGCGTTTTTGTGCGGCCATGGCAGGCGTCGGGGTGGCTTTCATTTCGTCGTAGAAAACCCGGTAGCGCAACATTTGCGCGTGCTCGATTTCATCTGCCGAGGATGCCAGGCGCACCTCAAGGCTTCCTGAGGTCAGGCTGGTTTCGAGCATGCTGACGATATTTTCCGTATTCATCGGCGATCCGGTTGCTGATTCCAGCGGTCACGCGATCTTCCGCATCTTGCGGCATTTTGTATCACAGAACTTCCGGCAGGGCTACGACAACGCGGCAACAACGAAGTCTTGTGAATCAAACAGATAGGGCAGGAACTTGCGTTCCTGCCCTAACATAAAACACTTTCTTGAACGCTAAAGCGAATCAAGCAGCTTTCTGCTTGGTGTTGCGGCGCGCCGTGCCGAGGCCAATCTGCTTGGCGAGCTTGCTGCGTTGCTTGGCGTAGTTCGGGGCGACCATCGGATAGTCAGCGCCCAAGCCCCAACGCTCGCGATACTGATCCGGCGTCAGGTTGTAAGACGTCTTGAGATGGCGTTTCAGCATTTTTAGTTTTTTACCGTCCTCAAGGCAGACGATGTATTCCGGCGTGACGGACTTGCGAACCGGCACGGCGGGATCAGGGCGCGCTTCCGGTGCGCCGGCTCCGGAACCGAGCCGCGCAAAAGTTTGATACACGGAAGTGATCAGAGCTGGAAGATCGGAAACCGTATTATGACCGGCATAAGCTGCCACAACATAGGCTGTGTCCGACGACAGACGATGGTTGCCGCAGCAGGTTCCTTCGTTTGACGTTTTTTCGTGCGCATTTTTCTCTGGCATTGATTAAAACTCCTAAGCAGAAAACCCGGCATGCCCCGGGAGGCAACTTGTACAAGACTGGCTTTTTATGCACTTTTATTAACAAACATGTCAAGTGCTCAATAAAGAAAAATTGATTTTAAAAGTGAATTGATAGAAAGAAACATAAAGCTGCCTTAATTTGATAAGAAAGCCACCAAAAAAGATAGGCCTATACTCACATTTGAGGTTAATTCAGAAAACAACTCTTCCGTCGCGCAGCTCGCCTGTTCGATCCATGCGTTGAGCCAATTCAAGATTATGTGTCGCCATCAGAAGGCCAAGGCCTTGCGATTCGACAAGAGATTCGAGAACGTCAAAAACATGTCCGGCTGTGTGGGGATCGAGGTTGCCGGTCGGTTCGTCCGCGATGAGGATGCGTGGCCGGTTGGCCAGCGCGCGGGCGATGGCGACCCGTTGCTGCTCCCCGCCCGAAAGGCGCGCAGGGCGTTGGTTCGCGCGGTTGGACAATCCCACAAGCGCCAGCAATTCATCGGCCCGTTTGGCGGCTTCCGCGCGCGGCGTTTTTGCGATCATCTGCGGCAGGATGATGTTCTCGCGCGCCGAAAACTCCGGCAAAAGATGATGGAATTGATAAACAAAGCCTATGGATTGGCGGCGCAAGGCCGTGCGTCCGGCATCATCCAGCGTTCCGGCGTCAAGGCCCGTGATCCGGACGGCGCCGCTGTCGGGGCGTTCGAGAAGGCCCGCGATGTGCAGCAATGTTGACTTGCCTGAACCGGACGGTCCGATCAACGCAACCCGTTCGCCAGCGGCAACATTCAACGAACAGCCTTGCAGCACATCGAGCCTGTTGTCCGCTTGCACGAACGTGCGTCCGATATTCTCTAGCGTGAGGACGGTTTCACTCATAGCGCAACGCCTCGACGGGATCGAGTTTGGCCGCGCGCCATGAAGGATACAGCGTGGCGAGGAAAGACAACGTCAACGCCATCAGAACGACCTGCGCCACTTCGCGCCAGTCGAGGATGGCGGGCAGATGCGTCAGGAAATAGACTTCGGGCGAAAAAAGTTCGGTATGCGTCAGGTGCTGAATGATCTGCCGGACATGTTCGATATTGCTGGCAATCAGAACGCCGAGGCCGAGGCCGAAAAGCGTTCCCAAAACGCCGATGCTGGCGCCGCTTAAAAAGAAAATCCTCATGATCATGCCGCGCGTCGCGCCCATCGTTCGCAGGATGGCGATGTCGCGGCCCTTATCCTTGACCAGCATGATAAGGCCCGAAATGATATTGAAGGCAGCCACCAAAATAATCAGCGTCAGAATCATGAACATGACGTTCCGTTCGACCTGCAAGGCCGTAAAAAAGCTCGCGTTGGTTTGTTGCCAATCAAGCAGGCGAGTGGAAGTATTGCCCAGCGCCTCGGCGATATCTTTTTTGATCGCATCGAACCGGTGCGGCGTAGCGACGAAAATTTCCAACGCCGAAATGCCTACGCCAGTGCGGAAAAACAGTTGTGCGGAGGGCAACGGCATAAAAATGAAGCCATTATCATATTCGAACATGCCGACGTCGAAAATCGCTGCGATCGGATAGGCACGCATGCGCGGGGCCGAGCCGAACACCGTCGTATTGCTGGTGGGCGAGATGAGAGTCAGGCTATCGCCAACATGCAAGCCGAGGCGTTGCGCCATGCGCGCGCCGATGATGATTTTGTCGTCGCCAAAATCCGAAAGATTTCCGGCGACGATATGCTGCGCGATGATGGGGCGTTTGGCGAAAATCTCCGGCACGACGCCCCGCACCAGCGCGCCGGAAGCCGCGCCGTCCTTGGTGATGAGCGTCTGGCCTTCGACCAGCGGCGATACCTCGGTGACGCCGGGGACATGGGCGATTTTGTCCAAAAGAGCCGCGTAATCGAACAGCATCCCGTCCTGCGCGTAAACATCCAGATGCCCATTCAACCCCAGCACGCGATCGAAAAGCTCGGCGCGGAACCCGTTCATTACCGCCATGACGATGATGAGCGTCGCAACGCCCAAGCCGATGCCAAGCAGCGAAAACCAGCTGATGACGGAAATGAATCCCTCCTGCCGCCGCGCCCGCAAATAGCGCATCGCAACCATACGTTCGAAGGCGGAAAAGATCATCAGTAGGCCCTTGCAAAAATGACTTCTTGTGTGGCGGGCGCTCCCGTAAGAACGCACACGCCTTTTGTCCCGCTTTGATCGAACGGAATGCAGCGCACGGTGACGCCCAGCGGTTCGAGTTTCGCCAGCGAAGCCGGATCGCCCGACCACTTGGCGCGGACAAAGCCTTGCCCGGCGGTGAAGCTGTTATCGGCGTCTTTCGCAAAATAGGATTCAAACGCAGCCCAATCCTTGATGTCCGTGACGGTGCGCGACCGTTGGAAGGCCAGTACGGCATCAAACAACGCTTTTTGCGCGGCGGCCAGTTCCGTCGCCGCGCTTTTCACGAACTCGTTGCGCGCGATGAAACGCTTACCGGCTCCCAGTTGATCGCGCCGCGTGAGGCAGACCTTCCCACCCTCAACGTCGCGCGGCCCGACTTCAACCAGCAACGGCGCGCCTTTCTTAATCCATTCCCAGCGCTTTTCGCCGCCCGCAATGTCGCGCACGTCGATTTTGACGCGTAGCGGCTGGCCATCAAACATTTCCGCTTGCAGTTCTTTTTTCAGGCTTTCGCAGTAATCCATGACTTCCTGTTTCGGCGAATCCTCGCGCAGAATAGGTAGAATGACGATCTGGTGCGGCGCGACTCGCGGCGGCATTTTCATGCCGTCATCGTCGCCGTGCGCCATGATCAAGCCGCCGAGCAGACGAGTCGAAACGCCCCACGACGTTGTGTGGGCAAAGTCGAGATTGCCTTCCCTGTTCTGAAACTGGATATTGCAGGCGCGCGCGAAATTCTGGCCCAGATAATGAGATGTTCCTGCCTGCAAAGCGCGCCCGTCCTGCATCATCGCTTCGATGCACAGCGTGCTTTCCGCGCCGGGAAAACGTTCGGCGGCGATTTTTTCGCCTGTGATGACGGGCAACGCCAGATAATCTTCCGCAAATTTGCGATAGACTTCGAGCATCAGTTTTGTTTCTGTCAGCGCTTCTTCCCGCGTTTCGTGCGCGGTGTGGCCTTCCTGCCAAAGAAACTCCACGGTACGCAAAAGAATGCGCGGACGCATTTCCCAGCGCACGACATTGGCCCATTGATTGGTGAGCAACGGCAAATCGCGCCACGATTGAATCCATTTCGACATGGATTCACCGATGATCGTTTCGGAAGTCGGACGAACGACCAACGGCTCTTCCAATTCGCCGTCGGGAACAAGGACGCCGTCTTTTTTCACCAGACGGTGATGCGTGACGACCGCCATTTCCTTGGCAAAGCCTTCAACGTGGTCGGCCTCGCGCTGGAAATAGCTTAAGGGGATAAAGATCGGAAAATAATAGTTGTCGTGGCCGGTTTCCTTGAAGCGGCGGTCGAGCTCGCGCTGCATCAACTCCCACGCGCCATAGCCCCAAGCCTTGATCACCATGCAGCCGCGCACGCCCGACATTTCGGCCATATCGGCGGCGCGCACGACCTTCTGATACCATTCGGCATAATTCTCGCCGCGCGTGGGTGTGATGGCGGTTTTCTTGGGTTGGGATGCGGGTTTCATTTTTGACTCGGTTCTTGTCGTGTAATGTCCGTAGGCGCTGGCCGGTTTGTCCCATTATTCGGCTTCATGCACAAAACCGCCAACTTATCCTGCTGTTCGCTTGTCAAAGGCTGGCCATTATAGAGCACCCGGTCGCCGTCTACGGTGAGCGTCCCAAGATTTATATCGTCTCGCTTCATTGTATTAAAGGGAAAAGCGGTGGCCGGTAAGTTGAGAACCTTAAGTAAACTTGCCGTCAAGGGGATGTTAATGGGATTCTGCAGCTTGAAAGCAACGCTATCCGGCAAATCTGCCGGAGCCACTGGCTTGCCGTGCACGTCAATGCCTGGCTGGTAGGTAACATCCGCATCCGGCACATGCTTAACGAGCGCCTGACAAAAAGCGGGGGAAAGGGATGTCTGATCGGCGGCGAGGGCGTGCGAAGGCACTAAAGAAGCAAGCAGAAACACGAAAATAAGGACAAATAATATTATCGCGTCATCCCCGCGAAAGCGGGGATCCAGCGGCCCGCGTCTGCGGGCCGAATGACTCATGCGTCGCATAGACATGCGACGCTGGATTCCCGCTTTCGCGGGAATGACATGATCCATATTCATCCTGCCAAACCCTGCAGTGCTGCTTTAAGCTTTGCCATCATGGCTTCGGCTTCCGCTTTGCGTTCGCGGTGTTCGGCGACGACGTCTTCGGGCGCGCGCGCGATGAAATCCTGATTGGCGAGCTTGGCTTCAAGCTTGCGGATTTCGGCGGCCCACTTCTCGCTTTCCTTGGCAAGACGCGCGCGTTCCTGCTCGATGTCGATGACCCCCGCCAAAGGCAGAATCAACATGGCTTCGTCCAGTACGGTTTGCACGGCCCCCTTGGTCACTGCGGTGACATGCGCGATGTTCTTAAGGCGTGCGAGGCGGAGAATAAGCGGCTGATACGTTTCAAGCCGCTCGCGGCTTTGTGCCGAAGCGTCTTTCATTTGCAACGGGATTTGCGCGCTTGCGGGAACGTTCAATTCGGCGCGAACGGCGCGCACGGAAGAAATAAGACGAATGATCCAATTGATTTCGTTTTGCGCCTTTTCATTCTTCAATGAATCCGGCAACTCCGGCCAAGCGGAAGTCATCAGCAGCTGATTACCGGGGATGAACTGACTCCATAATTCCTCGGTAATGTACGGCATGAAGGGATGCAGCAGTTTCAGCATCTGCGCCAAAACCCACGCTGTCGTTGCGCGGGTTTCGGTTTTGTCCGTTTCATTTACGCCGGTCAGGATCGGTTTCGTGAACTCCAGATACCAGTCGCAAAACGTATTCCAGACGAAATCGTAAATCGCCGATGTCGAGAGATCGAAACGGAATTCATCCAGCAGCGCACTGGCTTTTTCCGCTGCCAACCTGGTTTCACCGACGATCCATTTGTTGACGGTGAGCTTGACAGCCGCCGGATCGAAATCCTTATCCCACGCGCATTCGTTCATCTGGCAATACCGCGCGGCGTTCCACAGCTTGGTGGCGAAGTTGCGGTTGCCTTCAATGCGCGCTGGCGCCAAGCGGATATCGCGTCCCGGCGTGGACATGTTGGCGAGCGTAAAGCGCAGCGCATCCGTACCGTATTTGTCGATGGTGTTCAAAGGATCGATGACGTTGCCCTTCGACTTCGACATCTTCTGGCCTTTTTCGTCGCGCACCAGCGCGTGGATGTACACGGTGCGGAACGGCACATCTTTCATGAAGTGCAGGCCCATCATCATCATCCGAGCGACCCAGAAGAAGATGATGTCGAAGCCGGTGACGAGAACATCCGTCGGGTAATAACGTTTCAACTCCGGCGTTTCTTCGGGCCAGCCAAGCGTCGAAAACGGCCACAACGCAGAAGAGAACCACGTGTCGAACACATCCTCGTCGCGTTTCAGTTTTGTTTTTTTGCCATAGGCTTTATCGGCTTCGGCCTGTGCCTCAGCTTCGGTTTCGGCCACAAAAATCTTGCCGTCCGCCCCATACCACGCCGGAATCTGATGACCCCACCACAATTGCCGTGAAATGCACCACGGCTCGATGTTGCGCATCCATGCGTTATAGGTGTTTGTCCATTGCTCCGGCACGAACTTCGTGCGGCCGTTTTCCACCGCCTTGATGGCCTCGACAGCCAGTTTTTTAGCGTCGCAATACCATTGCTCGGATAGCCACGGTTCGAGAGGTACGCCGGAACGGTCGCCGTGCGGGACGGTGTGAAGATGCGGCTCGATCTTGTCCAATAGCCCAAGCTCTTCCATATCTGCCACGATCTGCTTGCGCGCGGCGAAACGTTCCATGCCGCGGTATTTCTCAGGCGCGTTTTTATTCAGCTTTGCGTGCTGATCGAAGATGTTGATCATCGGCAGCTTATGGCGGCGGGCGACTTCATAGTCGTTGAAATCGTGCGCGGGCGTGATCTTGACCGCGCCCGTGCCTTTTTCCGGATCGGCATATTCGTCGCCGATAATCGGAATAAGGCGGCCAACCAACGGCAACACCGCATTCTTGCCGATAAGATGTTTCAAGCGCTCGTTTTCCGGATGCACGGCGACAGCCGTATCGCCCAGCATCGTCTCTGGCCGCGTGGTTGCCACAACTATAAATTCGTCGCTTTCCTCAATTGGGTATTTGAAATGCCACAGATGGCCTTTGATCTCGCGTTGTTCCACCTCAAGATCGGAGATGGCGGTCAACAGCTTCGGATCCCAGTTGACCAGCCGGTTATCTTTGTAGATAAGGCCTTCGCGGTAAAGCTGAACGAACTCGCGCCTAACAGCCGCGCTTAGCCCCTCATCCATCGTAAAACGTTCACGCGCCCAGTCGAGCGAAGCGCCAAGGCGGCGTAACTGCTTCGTGATCGTGCCGCCGGATTCGGCCTTCCATTCCCAGACTTTTTTGAGAAACGCCTCGCGCCCCATCTCGCGCCGGTCGAGCCCTTGCTTCGCCAGTTCACGCTCCACCACCATTTGCGTGGCGATGCCCGCATGATCCGTCCCCGGCTGCCACAGCGTATCGCGGCCTTTCATGCGATGATAACGGATCAAAATGTCCTGCAATGTGAACGTCAGGCCGTGGCCCATGTGCAGGCTGCCGGTCACATTCGGCGGCGGGATCATAATCGTGTAGGGCGCGGCTTTGGATTGCGGATTGCACGCGAACGCGCCCGACTTTTCCCAAATCGGATACCATTTACTTTCCGTGGCGGCAGGGTCGTAGGTTTTCTCGATTGGCATAACTTGTTCGCATTTCCTGTTAGAAATTTTCGATCTCTTTTTCAGCAGGATAAGACCGGAAAACACTGTATTATGTCAAGGATTGGTGGCCATGCTGGAGGAAAAGATGCGTTACACAGAGCCCAGCGCGACGGAAATCCGGACAATCCTGCAAACCGTGCGCGTTATCGCAATGGTTGGAGCCAGCAGCGATCCCGCACGGCCCAGCCATGCCGTGATGCGGTTTTTGCAGGCGAAGGGCCTGCGCGTCATTCCGGTCAATCCCGCGTTGGCGGGGCAGGAATTGCTGGGCGAGAAGGTTTATGCTGCGCTTGCGGATATTCCAGGGCCTGTCGATATGGTGGACATCTTCCGCAAATCCGAAGCCGCCGGAGCGATTACCGACGAGGCCATCGCCATCGGCGCGAAAGTCGTGTGGATGCAGCTTGGCGTCATCAACCCCGTTGCAGCCGAACGCGCCTTTGCCGCAGGACTGAAGGTGGTGATGGACAAATGCCCGAAGATTGAGTGGGGGAAGGGCTGACGCAGCTTTTTCTTACGGCTCTAACGGCCCTTTCTTCTCATTCCCCGAAACGATCTGCCCGATTTCATTGAGCAGATGGCTGATCGTGGGATGCGGGTCGTCTTTGGGGCCTTCGTCCGTGTGCGCGTGATGCTCGGAGGCGATCAACAGAACCACGGCCGGATGCACAAACAGCGTGAACAGCGTGCCGATTGACAAGCCAGACGCGATGACAAGGCCCATGTTGTAGCGCGACAAAGCGCCCGCGCCTGTCGCGGTAATTAGCGGCACGACGCCCAGCACCATCGCCGCCGTTGTCATCAGGATGGGACGCAGCCGCGTTCCCGACGCCTTGATGATGGCCTCACGTTTTGTGAGGCCCTGTTCCATGAGCTTTTCGGCGAACTCGGTGATGAGAATGCCATGCTTGCTGATAAGGCCCATCAGCGTCACAAGCCCGACTTGCGTATAGATATTGATGCTGGCGCCATGGATGCCCAAGCTGATGAAGAGCAGTGCGCCCGCGGTGGCCATCGGCACCGAAATTAGAATGGTGACCGGATCGCGGAAGCTTTCAAACAGCGCCGCCAGCGTCAGGAAAATAATAATGCCTGCGAAAAAAAGCATCCCGATAAAACCGCTGGACTCCTGCTCGAATTGCCGTGACTGGCCGCTGAAATCGACGCTGTAGCCTTCGGGAAGATTGCTCTTTGCCAGATCTGAAAGGTAGGTAAGCGCGTCGCCCAGGGCGATGCCGGGATACATGACGCCAGAGATCGTCGCGGCGTTCAACTGCTGGAAGTGGTTGAGAGATTCCGGCACCGTCGTCGTTTTAATGTCGGCGATTGTGGATAGAGGCACAGACGAGCCGTCTGCCGTGCGAATGTAATAGTTATTCAGTTGATCGGTATTGAGACGTTGCTGCTGCTGCACCTGAGGAATCACTTTATAGGAACGGCCGAACAGGCTGAAATAATTGACATAACCGCCGCCCAGCATAGAAGACAGCGCGTTGCCGACATCGCTCATCGTGAGGCCTAGCTGCGCGGTCTTGTTGCGGTCGATGTGAACGGTCGCCTCAGGCTGGTCGATTTTCAGGTCGTCGTCGAGGAAGATGAACAAACCGCTTTTCTGGGCTTCCTGCATGAAATTATTCGCGACAGTGTTCAGTTGTTCGAATGACTGCGTTGTGGTGATGACGAACTGAACCGGCAGACCCCGGCTGCCCGGCAGAGGCGGCGGCTGGAAGGCCACCACGCGCACGCCGGCGATGGTATTCAAGTCTTTTTGTATGATCGGCTGCAGAATGTTCGAAGTGCGTTCACGCTTGTCCCACGGCTTCAGCACCATGCCCGCGATGGACATGCCCGGCATGTCAACCTGGAAGACGTGAGCGGTTTCGGAATACGTGGCAAAATGTTTATAGACTTCGCTTGAGTAAAGTACGCGCTGTTGCAGTGTTGCATCGGGTGCTGAGGTTGATGAAGTAATGACGACGCCTTGATCTTCCTGCGGGGAAAGCTCGGTTTTGGCGCTGGTGAAAAGGAAGAAATTACTGCCGAGGACGATGAGCGAAAACACCACGGTAACGGGCAGATAGTGAAAACTTCTGTCCAACAGGCGTTCGTAGTTGTTGCGCAGCTTGTCGAAGCGCCGGTCAAGATTATCCGTAAGCCGTTCCTGCCAGCCGCTGCGGTCGTCGTTGTGGGCTTTCAAAAGCCGCGAGCACATCATTGGCGAGAGCGTCAGCGACACGATGGCTGAGATCGTCACCGCGCCCACAAGCGTGAAGGCGAATTCGGTAAACAAAGCACCGGTCAATCCGCCTTTGAAGCCAATCGGCACATAGACGGCGATTAGCACCAAGGTCATGGCAATGATGGGATTGGCCAGCTCACGTGCCGCAAGGATGGCAGCTTCAAAGGGCTTCTTCCCCTCGTTGAGATGGCGGTCGGCGTTTTCCACGATGACGATGGCGTCGTCGACGACAATCCCGATGGCCAGCACCAGCGCTAGCAACGTTAAAAGATTGATCGAAAATCCTGCCGCCAGCATCACGAAGAATCCGCCGATGAGGGACAGCGGTATTGCAATCGTCGGAATGATCACAGCGCGTGGCGACCCCAAAAATGCAAACACGACGGCGGTCACGATCAACAATGCTTCAAACAGCGACAATACCACTTCGTCGATGGAGCTGTTCACGAAAGCGGTAGAATCATAAACGATATAGCTGTTTAACCCCTGCGGTAATTCGGCTTTGATCTCAGGGAACAGCTTACGCACGCCCGCAATGACTTGGAGCAGATTCGCGGTCGGGGCCACCTGAATGCCGATAAAAACCGCCTGATTGCCGTCGATCGCGACGCGCGATTCATAATCGTCGGCGCCCAGCGTGACGTTGGCGACATCTTCAAGCCGGATGATTGCGCCCCCTTGCTCCTTGACGACAAGGCGGCGGAACTGATCCAGCGAATGCAGGTCGGTCGAAGCCTTCAAATTCACTTGCACCATCTGGCCTTTGGTGTTGCCAAGCCCGGAGATGATGTCGTTTTTGGCAAGCGCTGCGCTGACATCGGCGGCGGTCAGGCCATAGGCGGCCAGTTTCTGGGGATCGAGCCACGCGCGCAGAGCGAAATTCTGTGCGCCGAGAATTTCGGCAAGCTGTACGCCATCGATAGCTTGCAGCTTCGGCTGTACAACGCGCACGAGATAGTCGGTGATGCTGTTTCGCGGCAGAACATCACTGTTAAACCCGATGTACATCGCGTCGATGGTCTGACCGATTTTGATGGCGAGCGTCGGCTGCTGCGAGCCTTGCGGCAACTGGTTCAAAACCGAATTGACCTTGGTATTGATTTCCGTCAGCGCTTTGTTCGAGTCGTAGTTCAGGCGCAGGTTGATCGTGATGGTGCTGACGCCGTTGTTGCTCGTGGACGTCATGTAGTCGATGCCGTTCGCTTGCGCGATGGCGTTTTCCAAAGGCGTCGTGATGAAACCCGCGACGACGTCGGCATCGGCGCCGTAATAGATGGTGGTGACCGTCACTACGGCATTCTCGGTGCGCGGGAATTGCAGAACCGGCAGCGAAAAAACCGCGCGAAGCCCCAGCACAAGGATCATCAGGCTGACGACCGTCGCCAGAACCGGTCGGCGGATGAAGATATCGGTGTATTTCATTATTTATCTTCCGGTTTTGGATTGGCGTCGGTGGTCGGCTGTATGCTGTTGTTGATGATGACGACAGAGCCGTTATGCAGCTTCAGTTGCCCTGCGGTGACGACTTCATCGCCTTCCTTGACGCCGCTCAAGACGGCGATCAAATCGCCGGTCGTGTCGCCCGTGGTGACGAACGTTTGCGTGACCGTCAGTTTCGGCTCGCCCTTTTCGTTCTTCCCGTTTTCCTTGACGACATAGACGGTATTGCCGAACGGATTGTAGGTGATCGACGTTTGCGGCAGCGTCATCAGATGTTGCGGCTGGCCGCTTGCCACGGCGACTTCCGCGTACATGCCGGGCAGCAACAGATGTTCGGCGTTCTTGAACGTCGCGCGGATCTGAATGTTGCGCGTGGCGGGATCGACTTTGGAATTGATGGCCGTGATTTCGCCGTCGAAAACCTTGTCAGGGCGAGCATCTGTTTTCGCCGTAACCTTCTGGCCCACTTCGATCTGGGGCAGAGATTGTTGCGGCAGGAAGAAGTCGAGATAGATCGGATCCAACTGCTGCAGCGTGACGATAGTTGTCCCGGCGTTGAGATACTGGCCAATATCGACGGCGCGGATGCCGATGTGACCGGCGAACGGCGCACGAATGGTTTTTTTGTCGATGATGGCTTGCTGCGCCGCCGCTTCGGCTTTGGCGCTATCCAGATTGGCGGCGTCGGTATCGACCGTGGCTTGGCTGACGGCTTGCACCTTCAGTTGTTTCTGATCGCGTTCCAGCGTTATTGCGGCGAGCTTGGCCGTGGCTTCAAGAGCATGAAGCCTAGCTATATCGTCGGCGCTGCGGAGTTCGATAAGAACCTTGCCTTCCTCCACGTCATCGCCGGATTCGAAATGAATGGAATCCACGATTCCTGCCACCTCGGACGCCAGGTCCGCGCCCTTGACCGCGCGCAGGCTGCCGACAGCCTTAAGCTCAGGCTGCCAATCCTGCGTTTTGACTTTGGTAGTGGAAACCGTCTGGGACGGGTTGCTTGAAGCGGCCATGAACTGCAACATCATTTTGCGCCCGAAGGCCTTGAATCCAAATACGCCGCCCAGCACGAGCCCGATCAAAAGCAGCATAATGATCATTCGCTTAATCATGGATTGTTCTCCGAAGTTGAATTCGTTTTCTGCCACGCCTGTTTTGAAGCCGCCGGTTTTTCTTGTGCCGCCGGGACAGTTTCTTTTTGCTGGTCGTTTTCGGAAACGACAGGCTCTCCTGCGCTTGAATTTTTAACCTCGGCGGCAGGCTGCTTCCACCATCCGCCTCCCAGCGCCTGAAACAAAGCTGCTGTGTCGGCAAAGCGCTGCGCTTCGGCCTGCACAAGGGCGAGCTTGGTTTGCTGATACGTTTGCTCGGCGGTCAGAAGGGATAGATAGCTAATGGCTCCGGCGTTGAATTGATCGCGGGATAATTTCAGGCTATCTGCTGCAGCGCGATCCGCGGCCACTTGGGCTTTCAACGCAGCGGCATCCGATTGCAGGGCGCGCAAGCTATCGGCCACGTTTTGGAAGGCGCCCAGAACCGTGCTGCGGTATTGCGCTGCTGCGGCGTCGAAAGCGGCTTCGCTGGCGCGCTTCTTGTGCAGCAATTCTCCACCATGAAAGATCGGTTGCAGAATGTTGCCGCCGATGCTCCAGATGGCGGAGGCAGGCGAGAAAAGAGAAGCCAACGTTCCTGCTTCGGCGCCATAACTGGCGCTAAGCGGAAAAGTAGGCAACATGTTCGCGATCGCCACGCCGATTTCCGCGCTGGCGGCATGCATTTGCGCTGTGGCGGCCTGCACGTCGGGCCTCTGATTGACCAACTGCGAAGGGAGGGTCAGCGGCAGGCTCTCCGGCAACTTCAGTTTCGATAAATTGAATGTCGCATCCAGCTCTTCGCTGGGAAATTGTCCGGCCAGCGCGGACAGCGCATGGCGCGTTTGCGCGAGTTGTTTTTCGAGCGGCGGCAAGGCGGCTTCCGTCTGCGCGACAATCGCCGCCTGCGCCAGAATGGCGGCCTTCGCGACGCCGCCAAGGGATAGCTGCTGGTTGAGCAAGTCGAGCTGGCGGCGTTCGGTCTTGAGGATATCGCGCGTCGTTGCGATTTGCGCGCGCAGCGACGCCTCCTGAATGGCTGCGGTCGCCACGTTGGATGTCAGCGTGAGTCTCGCGGCCTCAAGCTCGAAACGCTGGAATTCCTTTTGGGCCTCAAGCGCCTCGACTTCACGGCGCGTGCCGCCGAAAACGTCCGGCGCATAGGAAACATTCACCGAAGCGTTATAAAGCGTGAAGGGAGGTAGTGTAACGCCGGATTGGCCAAGCGTGGCTTCCGAAATCTTCTCGCGAGTTACTCCAGCGCTGCCATCTACGCTCGGAAAATAAGCGCCTTTGCCCGCAGCGAGATTTTCCTGCGCCTCGCGCAAAGAGGCTTGAGCTGCCTGCAGATCGGGATTGGCCTCCAGGGCCTTCGCGATAAGCCGGTTCAGTGGTTCGGAATGAAACAGTTTCCACCATTCCGCCGGTATGTCCTCGCCAGGAACGAATTTCTGCGCGTCGCCTGCGGGTGCATTGGCGCTCGCCGTCGGTTGAGGCAGGCCAGCCGGATCGTAAGCCTGAACCGCCGGAGGATCCGGCGTTTTGAAATCCGGCCCAACGGCGCAACCCGTCATTAATAGGACGACGGCGATGGCTGTTGAAGAAAAACGATGGGACATTGGCATGAGGTAGGCCTAAAAACAGAGATGGTAGCGCCGCCCTCCGTAGCGGCGCATGGTTCTACAAGTATTTGGGATGGTTTTTCTGATGAAGCGCTGCCACGGAGAGCGGCTCTATCAGGTTCATGCGTCAGGCAACCGCTCCTTGTTCTGGTGATCGATCATCCAGCGCGGGTATTCGGGCTTGAGAGCGCTTGCCTTATCAAGCGTTGCTGCTTCCGATTCGTCCAGCCGTAAATCGGCGGCGCTGATATTATCTTTCAGTTGTCCGACTGTTTTCGCGCCTACAATGACGCTCATTACGCTCTTTTGATGCAGCAGCCATGCGAGGGCCACGCGCGCGACGGAGGTGTCATGCCGCTCGGCGATGGGCCGCATGATTTCGACGAGATTCAACGCGTGATCGGTGTCGACCGGGGGGAAATTGAAGCTGGAGCGCCGCGCTTCTTTGGGCGGCGGCGCATTGCGCCGGAACTTGCCGCTCAAAAGACCCCCGGCCAGGGGGCTCCAGACCATAAGCCCCAGCTTTTCCGATTCCATCAATGGGACGATTTCGCGTTCGATATCCCGGCTTGCGATCGAGTAATAAGCCTGCACAGTCTCGAAACGCGCCCAGCCATGCGAGGCCGACAGGATCAACGCCTTCATGATCTGCCAGGCCATCACGTTAGAACAGCCGATGTAACGCACCATGCCGCTGCTCACGAGATCGTCCAGCGCCCGCAGCGTTTCGTCGAGCGGCGTCAGAAGATCGACGCCGTGAATCTGGTAAAGATCGATGTAGTCCGTATCGAGCCGCTCCAGGCTTTCCTTGACAGCATTCATAATATGGCCGCGCGTCAGCCCGACGGCATTAGGCCCCGGCCCCGTGCGGCCGCGCACCTTGGTGGCGATAATCACATCCGAGCGCGGGATGTTTAAATCCTTGAGCGCCCGGCCCAAAAGGCGTTCCGCCTCGCCGTCGGAGTAAATGTTCGCCGTATCGATGAAATTGACGCCGTTTTCGATAGCCGTGCGAACCAGGTTCGTGGCTTCGCCCTGATTGAGCTGGCCGATGGCTTGCCAAAAACCACGGCCGCCAAAGGTCATTGTGCCAAGGCATATTTCCGAAACGAGAAGGCCAGTGCGGCCCAGAGGCTTGTATTTCATGGGGTCCTCCTTTCTTTCGGCTGTGAGTGGCACGGAATTCTTTACAGAACGGTCAAACAGGATTATACATTCACGTGTGATTGTAAGTAAACAGGAAAAACATGGCCCGACGGACGAAAGACGAAGCCGAAAAGACGCGCCGCGCCATTATCGACGCGGCGGGGAAGGTCTTTTACAAACAGGGTGTTGCCCGCACTTCCTTGCAGGAAGTGGCGCAAGCCGCGGGCGTGACGCGCGGCGCGGTCTATTGGCATTTCCGCAACAAAATCGAATTGCTGGATGCCTTGGCGCAGAGCGTTATGCTGCCGCAGGAACACATTCTGGAACGGCTCGCGGCGAGCGATACGCAGACGCCATTGGCCGATTTAAGCCAGGCTTGCCACGATGCCGTTAGGCGAATGCTTTACGATCTGCGCGACCGCCGTGTCGTCACGATTCTCATGCAACGCTGCGAATACATCGAGGAAATGGCTCCCATCCTGAAACGCCGCCAGCAAAGCAAAGACCGTATGCTCGACCGCGCAATAAGCTTGTTTGAACGCGCGGCAAAAATGAAAAAACTAGCCCCCGGCTGGACGCCGCGCGTGGCGGCCATGACGTTGCAAAATTTAATAATAGGCCTGATTACAAACGGTCTTGAACGCGCGCCTTCCGCGAAGGTCTATCAAGAAAGTGCAGCCTGCCTTACGGCGTTTTTCAGGGCGGTGGGGGTTTAAGCAACGCGTTTTCGATCCTTTTTATACATAGGACTTACGCAAAACTGACAGAAACCTAGCAAATTCGTTAACGTCATCTTTTCGGTGCATAGGAACTTCAATAAGTTGTGTAAACAGAAGGTTAACTTTGCGTAAGTCCTAATTATAAATGGTTTCATATTTATCTGGTATTGTGATGGCACGGTTTGTGACGTGTTTTTTTTACGGAGATCATTATGGCAACGGCTAAACAACGGTTTGTAGCTCTTGCGCTTGGCGCGGTCACCTCGCTCTATCCCATAATGCAACCGCAAAAAGCGAACGCTGCGGAGCCAAGAATTGAAGAACCGACTGGTGCCCAACAAGCCAAACCACCAATCAAAATTGACGAACACGCTAAACTACCCCCCGATCTTGGGGCAGGAAACTACATCTCCAACGATAATATCCTTTCGCTTTTCGCTTTGGATAATCCAAAAGCTTCCAAAGAAGAAAGGGACTACTTCAGACGACTAACTTCCGCTTATCTCGGATCGGGAGAATTCATGAATATGTCCCGACATGAACAAAATGAATACGTCAATCGAATCAAAGACTTTCAATTGTTTGTGACAGATAACAATGTTGCTTTTAGTATAGGTTCTCTTAAACGAGGCGTCGATCTTACGGCATTAGCCCCTGCCAATGGTCACGGCCCCACGCATGTTGTTATCAACAGCGACAATGTCAACGGCGGTGCTGACGCAGTGCCGGATCAAAAAATGCAAAAGGAAATTATGCATGCGGTAGATGTAGCAAAACAAGAGGCTCCGGGACGTTTTGTGATGATGATGAGAAACGGCGACACTGTTGAAACTTTTATTGTTAGGGGTGGGGAAAAACCCGCCGCTTCCCCCGGCCGACCAAACACACTAGACCAATAAACTCTCATTTCTTATTGCCCCTTATTGCTGAACCTGAGCCGGATACTGGTTTTTCAGCTTGAAAGCGCATCGGGAGAAGGAACAGAAAGGAGATTAAACTCCCTTTTTACAAATCTCTCCATTAAGGTTAAAACCTAACCCCGTTTCCTTTTTCCTCAGGATGTTCATGCGCTGGCTAGGTGGTTTGTTTTCTTTAGGGGTGTTGGGGCTTGTCGTCGCTGTCGGGGTCGTGTTTCTGGCTTTACAGCATTACGGCAAAGACTTGCCCGACTATTCGTATCTGAAAGACTACCAGCCGCCGATCCTTACGCGTATTTACGCCGACGACGGGCGCATGATGGCGACGATTGCCGCCGAACAGCGCATTTTCGTTCCCATCAAGGCTATTCCGAAAAAAGTCGTCAACGCTTTCCTGTCGGCGGAGGATCAGGATTTTTATCAGCATCACGGCGTCGATTTTATCGGCATCGTGCGCGCGGCGTTCACCAATCTGCAGAACGTCGGGCGCGGCCACCGCCCGGTAGGCGCTTCCACCATCACGCAGCAGGTGGCGAAGAACATGCTGCTCGGCAACGAAGTTTCGATCGCGCGCAAAGTCCGCGAGATTATCCTCGCCATGCGGCTGGAGGATTCGCTCAGCAAGGACCGGATTCTTGAATTGTATCTGAATGAAATTTTCCTCGGCAACCGTTCGTATGGCGTCGCCGCGGCGGCGCTCAATTATTTCAACAAATCGCTCGACGAATTGACATTGGCCGAGGCCGCGTATCTTGGCGCGCTGCCGAAAGCGCCGAACAATTACAATCCCATGCGCGAGCACGATGCCGCAGTAGCGCGGCGCAACTGGGTGTTGAACCGCATGGTCGAGGATGGCCGCATCACGCGCGAGGAATCCAAAGCCGCCGAGCAGGAGCCATTGCAGGTGCGCCTGCGCGACGAGGCTGAAACCGTGACGGCCGATTATTTCGCCGAAGACGTGCGCCGCCAGCTCATAAGCCAGTTCGGCGAGGATACCGTGATGGAAGGCGGCCTTGCCGTCAAAACGAGTCTCGACTCGCGGCTGCAGGATATCGCCATGAACGCCTTGCGCGAGGGCCTGATCGATTTCGACCGGCGCGAGCGCGGCTGGCGCGGCCCGGTGGCGCATCTGTCGACACTCATGGCGTGGCAGAACCAACTGAAAAAAATCCCTGTGCCGCCCGGCGGCGAGGCGTGGCAACTCGCGGCCGTCATCGGCTTCAAGGACAATGCAGCGGAGCTGGCGGTTATCGATGGCCAGCGCGGGCGCATTCCCTGGGCGGAGATGAAATGGGCGCGCCGAGAAAATCCCGACGATACGTTCGGCCCCGCCGTTAAAAAACCTCCCGATGTGCTGAGTACAGGCGATGTGGTTCTGGTGGAACCCGTCAAAGCGGGCGAGGACGGCAAGCCTTATCCCGAAGGCACGTACACGTTGCGTCAGGTGCCGGCCATCGAAGGCGCTATCGTCGCGCTCGATCCGCATACGGGCCGCGTGTTCGCCATGAACGGCGGATTCAGCGCCAAAATCAGCCAGTTCAACCGCGCAACGCAGGCTTTCCGCCAGCCGGGCTCGGCGTTCAAGCCGTTCGTTTACATGGCCGCGCTCGACAAGGGCTTCACGCCTTCGAGCCTCGTTCTCGATGCGCCGTTCGAGTATTTTCAAGGGCCGGGGCTGCCGTTGTGGAAGCCCGAAAATTATTCCCAGCAGTTTTACGGCGCGACGCCGTTGCGCGTCGGTGTCGAAAAATCCCGCAATGTGATGACCGCGCGCCTCGCCAACAGCATCGGCATGGATGCCGTGGTGGATGTCGCCAAGAAATTCGGCGTCGTGGACGACATGCCCAACCTGTTGTCGTTTTCTCTGGGCGCGAAGGAAACGACTGTGCTTCGCCTGACGGCGGCCTACGGCATGATCGTAAACGGCGGCAAGAAAGTCACGCCGAGCCTTGTCGATCGCGTGCAGGATCGCGATGGCCGCACGATCTGGCGGCAAGACGGACGCGATTGCGCGGGTTGCCAGGTCTCAACGTGGACGCCGGGAACGCAAGCGCCCGACATACCGGATACGCGCGAGCAAATCGAAGATCCGCGCACGGCCTATCAGATGGTCTCGATTTTGGAAGGCGTCGTCCAACGCGGCACCGCGGCGCGAATGAGGAACATCGGTTTTCCGCTGGCGGGCAAAACCGGCACGACGAACGAGGCCAAGGACGCGTGGTTCGTCGGCTTTACGCCCGATCTGGTTTGCGGCGTTTTCGTCGGCTTTGACGACCCGAAGCCGCTTGGCTCTCACGAAACGGGCGCCAGCGTCGCCGTTCCGATTTTCCAGAAGTTCATGATCGAGGCCATGAAAGGCAAGCCCGCCACGCCGTTCCGCGTGCCGCCCGGCCTGCGGATGGTGAGAACCGATGTCGCGACAGGGGCGCTGGCTTCGCCCGGCGACAAAGACGCCATATGGGAATCTTTCGTCCCCGGCACCGAACCGCAAGAAGGCCAGTCGCGGCCTGTTCTGGATGGCACCGTCACCGGCGCTGCGGCAGAAGGCGCTGCGGCAGCAGGACTTGCGCCCGCGCCCGCATCACCGAACGGCGTAAACCCGGTTGTTATTGAAGGGACGCCGCCGGGAGGAGCTAATAATGGAACATCACCAACTGCACCGGCTTCGTCTTCCCCTTCACCCGCGACGCAGGGGACGGGGGGGTTATACTAATTGGGTATTTTGGTGCGGGGAATTGCTGGGAATCTTCGAAAGCCCTTTTTGTAAAATTACGAGAACAATCAAACGTGGCAATCACATCATTCGGTTTCTCGGCATAAAACATTTCTAAAGCTTTGCCATTAAGCTTAAAACGAACCATGCAGGGATCTTCGCTTTCTCCAAAAACAAAAGGAATAAACCCTTTTTCGACAAGGGCAGCAGCAGGGCGTTCCCAAACAGGTATATCTCTAAATTTTTGCGAATTTCCAACCAGGATTTCCATTAATTCAGATGAAACACCGTCCCCGACGATTGCTGCCAATGTGGCCCTTATTAATTCCTCGGCAGGGGTGGGGTCTGAATCTTCCTGATATGGGTATCTATATTCTTTTTCAGCCATATTATTCACCCTGTTATAATTTTAGCTATTCTTCTGCCATGGAAATACTTTCGTCAATTGACTTCTTGACGAACACGTGCATTTTCTTGGGGTTAACGAGAGGAAATTAACCATGCGCGCGGAAATACAATCAGCGGTAGCGGCGATTGAGAAATCGTTGGCATTGCTGAGGAGGCATCTTTGACTACGACAAGGCCCTGCGTCGTTTGGACGAGCTGAATACGCTTACCGAAAATCCCGATCTCTGGAACGATTCAAAAAAAGCGCAGGATCTCATGCGCGAGCGCACGCATCTCGATCAGGCCGTGCGCGGCTATCGCGAACTGGCGCAAGGCCTGAAGGATAACGTCGATTTGCTGGCGATGGCCGAATCCGAAGCCGATCAAGCAATGGTTGCCGAAGCGGAATCCGCGCTGTTCGCTTTGCGCGATCTTGCGGCGCAGCGCGAACTGGAAAGCCTGCTGTCGGGCGAGGCCGACGCGAACGATGCTTATGTCGAAGTCAACGCGGGCGCGGGTGGGACCGAGGCGCAAGACTGGGCCGAGATGCTGCTGCGGATGTATCTGCGCTGGGCGGAAAAGCACGGCTACAAAACGCAGTTGCTCGATGAATCCCGCGGCGAGGAAGCGGGCATCAAGTCCGCCACAGTGCAGATTTCGGGACATAATGCCTATGGCTGGTTGAAAACGGAATCCGGCGTGCATCGCCTTGTGCGGATTAGTCCCTACGATGCGAACGCGCGCCGTCATACGAGTTTTGCCAGCGCGGCCGTCAGCCCCGTCGTCGATGACTCGATCCCCATCGAGATCAACGACAAGGATTTGAAGGTCGATGTGTATCGCTCGTCGGGCGCGGGCGGCCAGCATGTCAACAAAACCGAAAGCGCCGTGCGCTTTACGCATTTGCCGACCGGCATCGTCGTCGCGTGCCAGCAGGAACGCTCGCAGCACAAGAACCGCGCCAAGGCGATGGAAATGCTGCGCGCCAAATTGTACGAACTGGAATTGAAAAAGCGCGAAGACGCCAGCGCCATCATCGAAGCCGGAAAAAGTGACATCGCCTGGGGCCACCAGATCCGTTCCTACGTTTTGCAACCGTATCAAATGGTCAAAGATGTCCGCACCGGGGTCGAGACCAGCGCGACGCAAGCAGTGCTTGACGGGGATATCGACAAGTTTTTAGCGGCTTCGTTGGCGCAGAGGATTAAGGGGCAGGCGGAAGAGGAATAAAGCAGGGTATCAAGTAGCTAATTTCCGTTTAAATTGCCTTTTTTCTCTTCGGATGTCCGTGGATCTTTTTAGATACTCACATCTCTCCCCAACTTCTTTTTTGATGTGGCTTCGGTCCGATAAGTTAATGTTGGCAATGGAGGAAAAATATAATTGCAGGCGTTCAGGAAGACGCCCGATATTCGTAAAAAGAAATTCACACATTTGATCTTTTTGGTCGGGGTCTTTTGTAAAGAGAATGATCTTGGCAAGGATATCTAGAGCCCCGGGGAGATATTCTTCTTTTGTAGCAAGCCTTCTTGCTCCCACGAAAGCAAGATCAAGATAAGTCGTAAATCTGGCCTTCAAATCCGGGTCATCAAGCGGCACGATTAGACCCTCAATCGTAAGTCTGGGTTTCGAACCAGGTGGGTCCTCATGTAAAGCCACGGCTGCATCGTGGGCAAGAATAGAGCCAAACGTTTGAATTCCGTCAAAATCATTGTTCAGCAAGGCTTGAAGAAACGCATGAGCGGATGAATTCTTTTCGTAGCCTTCAAGAATGTTCGAAACTGCAGCAATCCCCTGCGTCAATTCTCCCGCTGCCTTAGATACCTCAGCAATCTTTTTCGTCAAATAGCTTGCTTCCTCAAATGCCACGGTGAGATCTGGAGGTTTTTTCTCCGGTTGGACTATTGTATTCATAATGGGCTCCATAAACATAAAAATTATTTTTTCACGACTATTTTTAACGCAAAACCGTTATAGAGGAAACAACCAACTATGGTTAACGAATTGAATCATTAGTTAAATGAAGAGGAATTTTTTTTAAATTACATTCCTCCACTGATTCCTGAACCACGTTACCTGCCTCTTGGCATAATTGCGTGTAGCTTGCTGGGCTTTGGCGATGGCTTCATCCAATGAAACCTCTCCGCGCAAATGCGCCGCGATTTCGCGCACGCCGAGAATTTTCATGGCGGGCAAATTAGGATCGAGCTTGCGGGTCGGCAACGTCCGAACTTCCTCAATCGCGCCGCGTTCGATCATTTGAACAAAACGCTTATCGCACGCCGCATAAAGCTCCTCGCGTGGGGGCAGGAGGAGGTGATGCTGGACGATGAAGAATTTGGCTGTGCCACAGTTACCGTCATTCCCGCGAAGGCGGGAATCCAGCTCCGTATCTTCACGCAAGCGCGATGTTTTCGAAGTTTTCCCTGCGTCTCGTTCAGGAGATGGATCCCCGCCTTCGCGGGGATGACGCGTGAGGGTGGGGCGCGTTTTTTCTTGCGCCGTTTTTCCTTGCCATTCCCCCAACGGTTTTCCCGTATGCAGGACGACTTCATACGCGCGGATGAGGCGCTGTTTATCGTTGGGTTTGATGCGTTCGGCGCTGAGGGGATCGCGTTTGGCGAGCTCGGCGCGAAAGGCGTCCGGCCCCAGCCGTGCGTATAATTCCTGCACGTCCGCGCGCACGTCGTCCGGTATCGCCGGAATGTCGGCGAGCCCTTCCATCAACGCCTTGAAATAAAGCCCCGTGCCGCCCACCAGAATGGGCGTGCGCCCGGCCTCGACAGATTGCTTGATGGCCGCTTCTGCCAGCGCCACCCATTTTCCCGCCGAAGACTTTTCGGAAGGATCGAAGATTTCATACAGTTCGTGCGGAACGGCGTTCTTATCATGCGCCTCTGGCTGCGCGGTCAGGATCGGCAATCCGGCATAAACCTGCATCGCATCGGCGTTGATGATCGTGCCGTTTTCGCGCTTAGCTATTTCCAGCGCCAATGCCGATTTGCCGGATGCCGTCGGGCCGCCGATGAGATGAAGGGTTGGTTTGGTCATAAGACACAGCCTAACAGGCTGGCAGGCCAAGAAAAATGGCTGTTTGTCGTAAGGATGCGCTTTTGTTAGGCTTGTGGCGCAACAAGGGAGGGCGTCATGGGCTTAAGTCTCTGGCATATTCTGATCGTGCTGCTGGTCGTGCTGATCGTTTTCGGCGCGGGGCGGCTGCCGCATGTGATGGGCGATCTGGGCAAGGGCATCCGCAGCTTTAAGGAGGGCCTGAGCGGCGATGCGCCGAAGGATGACAAAAAGGATCAGGCCAAACTTCCGCCCTCGGATAAACCCGAAACCTGATGCTTGATATCGCGTGGCCAGAAGTCATTGTCATCGGCGCGGTGGCCCTCGTGGTCATCGGGCCGAAAGACATGCCCAAAGTCATGCGCGCGTTGGGCCGCCTTGCGGGAAAAGCGCGCGGCTTCGTATATGAAATCCGTAACAGTTTCGAGCAGTTAAGCGCCGAAGCTGAACTGACGGATGATGGGGAGAAGGAAGATGGGGAGACAAAGCCGGTGGCCGATAAAAAGGAAGAGGGGAAGCCGCAGGAATGATGACGATAGTGCGCGATCTTCTTTTCAAACGTCATTCCCGCGAAGGCGGGAATCCATCTCCTAAACGGGACGCAGGAAAAACATTGAAAATGTCGACCTTATTGGCAGGTCGGGAGATGGATCCCCGCTTTCGCGGGGATGACGCTCGTGGTTAGGATGCGATAAAATGACCGATCCCTCCCCCTCCGTCGATCCCCTGCGCCAACCGCTGCTCACGCACATGATCGAATTGCGAAAGCGGCTGATTTATTCGCTTTTGGCGATCCTCGTCGCGTTTGTCGTGGCTTATGTTTTTGCGCCGGAGATTTACGCGTTTCTCGTCAAGCCGCTGGCCGACGTTTCCGGCGGCGAGCCGCGCCGCCTGATTTACACCGGCCTCTCGGAAGCTTTCATCACGTACATCAAGCTGGCCTTGTGGGCGGGATGCTTCGCCGCCTTTCCGGTTATCGCGGCGCAAATCTGGATGTTCGTCGCCCCCGGCCTCTATGCGAACGAGCGCCGCACGTTCTTTCCGTTTCTCTGCGCTACGCCCGTGCTGTTTTTGATGGGCGCGGCGCTGGCGTATTACCTCGTCTTTCCGCTGGCTTGGAGGTTCTTCCTCAGCTTCGAAGTGCCGGCCGCCGCGGGCAATCTTCCGATCCAGCTTGAAGCGCGGGTAAGCGAATATCTGTCGCTGTCGATGACGATTATTTTCGCCTTTGGCATCGCGTTCCAGTTGCCGGTGATCCTCGTGCTTTTGACACGCATCGGCTTGCTGTCGGCGGCTAAACTGTCACAATTCCGCCGCTATGCCATCGTACTCATCTTCGTCGTGGCTGCGATTCTGACTCCTCCCGATGTCATCAGCCAAATCAGCCTCGCGGTGCCGCTGATGCTGCTTTACGAAGCCTCGATTCTGGCGGCGCGGTGGGTCGAGAAACAGGGGTCAGGGGTCAGGGATTAGGGATCAAGGAAGAAAATTTTACTTCCCTAACCCCTAGCCCCTAACCCCTAATCCCTATAGGATCGCAGTTCATAAAACCGTCCGGAAACTCACCACATGCACGACCTCCGCCTTATTCGCGATTATCCCGAAGCCTTCGATGCGGCGCTGAAGCGCCGGGGGATGCCTGCCGCTTCGGCTGAAATTCTCAAGCTTGACGCCGAACGCCGCGCCACGCAGACGGCGATGCAAGAAGCGCAGGCGCGCCGGAACGATAATTCCAAGCAAATCGGCGAAATGAAACGCACGGGCGCCAATGCCGATGCCCTGATGCAGGAAGTTGCGGCTCTGAAAGAAAAACTAGCGACGCTTGAAGTTCAGGAAAGAGAGCAGGGCGCAAAACTCGAAGATATTCTCGCCCGCCTTCCCAATCGCCTTGCCGATGATGTGCCGGATGGCGCGGATGAAAAAGCAAACAAGGAAATCCGCCGTACAGGATCGCCGAAAGAAATCGCCAAACCGCGTCAGCATTTCGAATTGGGCGAAGCGCTTGGCCTCATGGATTTTACCACGGCGGCAAAATTATCCGGCGCGCGGTTTACGATGCTCAAGGGCGCGCTGGCGCGGATGGAGCGCGCGCTGGGCGATTTTATGCTCGATATCCATACGAACGAGTTCGGCTATACCGAATTTTCGCCGCCGTTGATGGTGAAGGACGAAATTGCCTATGGCACGGCGCAACTGCCCAAATTCGCCGAAGATTTATTCCGCACGACGACAGGATTGTGGCTCATTCCCACGGCGGAAGTGCCTCTGACGAACATCGTGAACGGCGACATCGTCAATCGCGATGATTTGCCCTACCGCTTCACGGCCCGGACGGCTTGCTTCCGTTCTGAGGCCGGATCCGCCGGAAAGGACACGCGCGGTATGTTGCGCCAGCATCAATTCTACAAAGTGGAATTGGTCAGCATCACCGCGCCCGATCAATCCGAGGCCGAACACGAACGCATGACGGCCTGCGCCGAAACCGTTCTGAAGCGCCTTGAACTGCCGTTCCGCACGGTTGTTTTATGTTCAGGCGACACAGGCTTCGCCGCGCGCAAAACCTACGATATCGAAGTGTGGCTGCCGGGACAGAACACGTACCGCGAGATTTCGAGCTGCTCCAACTGCTGGGATTTCCAGGCGCGGCGCATGAACGCGCGTTGCCGCGCGCCGGGTGACAAGGGCACCGCATTCGTGCATACGCTTAACGGCTCCGGAATCGCAATCGGCCGCACAGTTATTGCGATCATGGAAAACTACCAGCAGCCGGACGGCTCAATCGTCGTGCCAGAGGCGCTTCGGAAGTACATGGGCGGGATGGAGATCATCAGATGACAAAAAACATGCAATCAGGCGCGAAACGGCAGAATTTTTCTTTTCTGTTTCTGATCCCTGTCATTTGCCTTCTGTTCTCTGCCTGTACGGCCACGCGGCCGCCCGGATATCAACTGCCGTCGCGCAACAGCATTCAGGCGGGGGGCGATTACATCGTCGGCCAAAACGAAAACGTTTATCGTGTTGCTCATAAAAACGGCGTGTCGATGCGCGAGCTGATCGTGCTCAACGACCTCAAACCGCCGTTCGTGCTGCATCAGGGACAACGCCTGATCCTGCCCGCCAAAAACCAGGACAATGCGCCCGTGCCGCAGGCCGCGCCGCGCGACGGCATCGAACAAACGCCGCTGGAGCCCGCAGCGGGAGGTGCCGCATCCCAAGCGGTCACGTCGACGCCGCTTGAGCCGCCGCAAGTTTTGCCGCCCAGCCCGCCGCCCTTGAGCGCCCCGCCCGCACCGCCAAAGCCCGTGGCCACGACGGTGACGCCGACATTGTCACCTGTCGCGCCGAAACCTGCGACTCCTCCTCCGGCGCAAACCGCCGCGGTGGAAAAACCCGCCGTGTCGTTTGCGTGGCCTGTGCAGGGGCCGATTTTGTCGGCCTTCGGATCGAAGGGGCAGGGATTGAACAACGATGGCATCAACATCGCCGCGCCTAAAGGCGCGCCTGTCGTTGCGGCAGGCGGCGGGATCGTCGTCTATGCCGGAAACGAGATGAAAGGTTTCGGCAATCTCGTTCTCATCCGCCATGAGGGCGGTTGGGTTACGGCCTATGCTCATCTCGATCGCATGATGGTGAACAAGGACACGGTCGTTGCGCCCGGTGATATGATCGGCACCGTTGGCAGCACGGGCGGCGTCACGACGCCGCAACTGCACTTCGAAACCCGCCTCGAAGGCAAACCCATCGATCCCCAGACGGTGATTAAAGGGGCGAGTTAAAAGAGAGGCGTCATTCCGGACAATTTTGTTTTCGACCTGCGAAGCAGGGCGAAACAAAATTGATCCGGAATCCAGTCTCTCTATCCGCAAGACTGTGCTCATGGAAAGTTTGACTGGATTCCGGATACATTTTCTTTCGTCGGCAAGGGCCGCCGAAAAGAAAATGTTCCGGAATGACGTTTCTGTTTAATTGCGAAAGGCTTAAACCCCGCTCACGTCCTAATAAATTCCGGCACCAATTCTTCCAGCCGCGCGATGGCGGCGGTTTCCGTCATTCCGGCATGCAGCAGCGTGGCGAAGTTGGCCAGCGATTGTTGCAACTGCGGTAAATCCACTGTCGGCGATTTGGCAAGACGCACGCCGTCGGCTTCGGAGGGCATCAGCTCCTCGTGCGGCGAGAACAATTCTTCATGCAATTTCTCGCCGGGGCGCAGGCCGGTGTAGGTGATTTTCACGTCCTCATCGGGGCGCAAGCCCGCGAGGCGGATCATCTGGCGCGCGAGATCCGCGATTTTCACCGGCTGGCCCATGTCGAGCACCAGCACTTTGCCGCGCTCATCCTTCGGCTGCACGCCCAGCGCGGAAGCCTGCAACACCAGCTCAACCGCCTCGCGCACGGTCATGAAATAACGCGTGATGTCGGGATGCGTAACGGTCAGCGGGCCGCCTTTCGTCAGTTGTTCCTGAAAGCGCGGCACGACCGATCCCGTCGATCCCAGAACGTTGCCGAAGCGCACGGTGATATAACGCGGGCCAATGGCGGCAAGATCGAGCGCCTGGCAATACATTTCCGCCAGCCGTTTGGTCGCGCCCATCACGTTCGCAGGATACACGGCCTTGTCGGTGGAGATCAGCACCATCGCGTTGACCCCGGCCTTCGCGGCGCAATCGGCCACGAGGCGCGTGCCGATAACGTTGGTCAGCAGCGCCTCGCGCGCATTAGCTTCCGCGAGCGGCACATGCTTGATGGCGGCGGCGTGGAACACAAGCTCCGGTTTTTCGTCGCGGAAAATCTGGGTCAGGCGCGCCGTGTCGCGCACATCGGCGATGAAGGCGCGCGTTTCGATGAGCGGAAAGCTTTCCCGCGCCTCAAGCTCGATGCGGTAGAGGTTGAACTCGCACACATCGAGAAGCGTCAGATGAGAAGGATTCAATGCCGCTATCTGGCGCACAAGCTCCGAGCCGATCGTGCCGCCCGCGCCGGTCACAAGCACGTTGCGGCCTTCGATCAACGCGCTGATGGCTTGCCGATTCAACACGGTTTCGGGGCGGCCCAGCAAATCCTCAAGCGCAATCGGCTGGTCGCGCACGGTGAGCGCCGAGGCCACATCGTCGCGCAACTCCGTCAAGGCAGGCAAGCGCGACAGGCTCAAACCCAGCGCGGCGCATTGCTCCAGAAGATCGGCCACCAGCGCGCCGTTCAAACGCGCAAGCGAGCGCGTCAAAATCAAACGGCTCGGCGCGCGGTCGCGTGAACGTAACCGCTCGATGATCTGGGGAAGGCTGTCAACGGTGCCAAGAACTTGGATGCCTTGAATCTCCCGCCCGACGCGTTTGTTGTTTTCGGCGATGACGCCCACCACGCGGAAGGGCGCCTGCGGGTTGCTGCCGACGGCGCGGATGAAGAGATCGGCTTCGTCTCCAGCCCCAACAATCAAGACATTAACCCGGCCGCCGCCCGAACGCTCCCAAAGCGCGCTCAACCTGCGTTCGCGCAAGATGCGGAATGCCATGCGCGAGCCGCCAAGGCCCGCGAGAAGAATAAACCAGGCAATAAACGGCACGGTGCGCGGCACGCCTTCAAGGCGCGTGAAGACAAAGCCGATCAGCGCATAGACCGCAATCGAAATTGAGGTTGCGCGCAGAATTTGCGCCAGATCGCGCACGGAGGCGAAAGCCCAGATACCGCGGTAAAGACCGCTGGCGAAGAAAACGGCCGCGCACGTCAGCGTGAACAGGCCGATAGAAGCCAGCATTACACCAAGGGGAAAGGCGAACAGATCGTCGCCGAGGCGCAGATAGAGCGCCAGCGTAAATGCCAACGCCGCCATGCTGACATCATGGGTGAAGGCAAGGCCGCGCCGGCTGATACGAAAGGAAAGGAATTTCATGACTGGGAAGCTTTATGCATCTTGCCGAGAAGAAGCGCAACGATCACGAGCGCAAGGCCGAGACCCGGCAACGGAAAGAGAACGGCCAGAATCGCGGTGCCGATCAAGGCGATGTTGGCTAAGGCTATCCACAGAACGACCGTATCGTGCCGTCCCGCGGCTTGCGTAGCGCGTTGGTAGAAATGCTCGCAGTGCGCGTGCCAGACTTTTTCGCCGCGCAGCAGCCGCCGGGCCAGCGTGATGCTGCTATCCGCAAGATAAACGAGCGGCAAAATCAAAGCGGGCGCGAGCTGGTGCAATGTGGCCAGGACAATCAAAAAATACCCCGTCAGAAAACCAAGCGGAATGCTGCCGACATCACCCAGAAAAATAACCGCCGGATGCCAGTTGAAAACAAGAAAACCGCCGCAAGCCCCCACAAGCAACGCAATCAGCGCGTATGAGAACGGATCGTTGGCAAAAAGAAGGCTCAAAATCAAGCCGGCGCCTATGGCGATGCTGATCGCCTCGATGCCTGCAATGCCGTCGATGCCATCCATGAAATTGGTGATGTTCATGAACCATGCCCAACCGACGATCATCAGCACGCGGTCAACCCAGAAAGGCAACGCGCTTCCGAAAATCGTTTGTTCATGCGTAAAAGCAAAGCTGCCAAGCGTTGCGGCAAGCAAATGTGCCGCGAGGCGGATTCCAGGATGAAGGCCTTTGCGGTCGTCGAGCCATGACACGGCGATCAAAAGCAAAAGCGCGAAAAGCAGCCAGCCTTGCGGCATAAAATGCCCTTGAAGATAGAATGCCAACGCGAGGCCTGGAACCATAACCAGCATGATCGCCAATCCGCCGCCGCGCGGCACGGGTTGGCGGTGCATGCTGCGCTCGTTGGGCTGGTCGAGCACGGCGTGCCTAAGCAGCACGCGGTGGAGAAAAAACGTCAACAACCCGCCGAAAACGGCAGCGAGCGTGACAAGGGCGACAAGAAGCGTCATTCCGTTTCAACAAGCCGCCTGAGATAGTGCGCGTAAGGCGTGTCGCCGCTCTCTTTCGCGCGTTCGAGAACCTGCTCGGCGCCGATGTAGCCGAGATTGTAGGCGATTTCCTCAGGGCAGCCGATTTTGACATCCTGCCGTTGTTCGATGATGCGGATGAATTCGGCCGCATCGGCAAGCGATTCATGCGTGCCGGTATCGAGCCACGCATAACCGCGGCCCAACCTTACAACGTTCATTTCGCCTTGCTGCAGATAGACGCGATTCACGTCGGTGATTTCCAGTTCGCCGCGCGGCGAAGGCTTCAGGTTCTTGGCGATATCCAGCACCTTGTTATCGTAGAAATAAAGCCCCGTGACGGCCCAATGCGACGGCGGGGTCTTGGGTTTCTCGATTACGTCGATGGGGCGGCCTTCTTTGTCATAGGCAATCACGCCGTAGTGTTCCGGATGAGCGACGCGATAGCCGAAAACGGTTGCGCCGCTTTTTCTGGATGCTGCTTGGTGCAGCAAGTCCTGCATGCCGTGGCCGTAATACAAATTATCGCCAAGGATCATGGCGACGTTGTCGCTGCCGACAAATGAACGGCCAAGAATGAACGCGTCGGCAAGGCCGTGCGGCGTTGCTTGTTCCACATAGCTAAGGTTCAAACCCCACTGGCTGCCGTCGCCCAACAGGCGCTGGAACAGCGGCAAATCGTGCGGCGTGCTGATGAGCAGAATATCGCGGATTCCCGCCAGCATCATGGTGCTGAGCGGATAATAGATCATCGGCTTGTCGTAAACAGGCATCAACTGTTTGCTCAGCGCGCGCGTGGCTGGGTAAAGGCGCGTGCCGCTGCCGCCCGCGAGGATGATAGCTTTTTGCGTGGTCATGTATTTCTGTCCGCCATAAGTTGTTGCATTGCTGCTGTGAGGCCGTCGCGCCAGGGGCGCTGTTCGATTCCATACACCTCGCGGATTTTCGCGCAATCCAGAACGGAATAACGCGGGCGGCGCGCGTATTGCGCGAATTCGGCGCTGATGGTCGGGGTGATTTTGGGGCGGCGGGACGTAAAAGGCGCGTAAGCTTCCATGATGGCTTCCGTCAGCTCGTAGCGCGAGCAAGCAGGTGCGCCGCACAAATGAAAAGTTCCGAAACCGCCGGATTTTCCTTTAAGCAAATCGCTGGCGATGGCGATGAGAGCCATGGCTATATCTTCCGCGTGCGTGGGACAGTTGATCTGATCCGTGACCATGCGAAGCTCGTCACGCTCGTCAATCATCTTCAGCGTGCCTTTTAGAAGATTGTTGCCGAACGCGCTGAAAACCCACGATGTGCGCAAAATGACATGCCACGGCACTTCGTCCCGTATGGCCTCTTCGCCCATCATTTTGCTCTGGCCGTATACGTTGACCGGGTTCATCGCGTCTTCGGTCTGATAGGGCTTGTTGCTGTCGCCATCGAAGACGTAATCCGTGGACAAATGGATGAAGGGAATATCGTGCGTCGAGCATTGCGCCGCCAGTATGGCAGGCGCGTCGAAATTAACGAGCATGGCGCCATCGAGATCCGTCTCAGCGGCATCCACGGCCGTCATGGCGGCGGCATTGATGAGGATGTCCGGCTTGAATTGCTGGACGGCTTCGCGCACGGCGGTAGGATTGGTTATGTCGAACTCGGCGCGGTCATAAAGGCCGAGCTGCCAGCCTATGGGTAGAACCTGATGCTGAAACGCCAGACCTATTTGTCCGGCAGCGCCCAGCAGCATGATGCGATGCAGCTCGCTCATCCCGCTGTTCCTGTGCTCTGTAATTGCCCCAAACGCTCGCCTTTGTATTTGCGCGCGTTGATCGTGTCGCACCACGCCTGGTTGTCCAGATACCAGCGCACGGTCTGCCGCAGCCCTTCCGAGAACGAGGCACGCGGACGCCAGCCAAGCTCGCTGTTCAGTTTGCTGAAATCCATCGCATAGCGCTCGTCATGGCCGGGACGGTCGGGAACGAAGGTGATGAGGTTTTTATGAGGACGATGGGGCGATTGAGGAACCATTTCGTCCAGAATCCCGCACAGTTCGTGGATTAAATCGATATTGCGGCGCTCGGCAGCGCCGCCGATGTTGTATTTCTCTCCGGCGCGGCCTGATCTGAAAATCGTGTAAAGCGCGTCGGCGTGATCCTCGACGAAAAGCCAATCGCGCACGTTCAAACCCTTACCGTAGATCGGCAACTTCTCGCCTTTCAAGGCCTTCATGATGCAGAGCGGAATGAGCTTTTCGGGAAACTGAAACGGCCCGTAATTGTTGGAACAATTACTGATGAGCACCGGCAGGCCGTATGTCTTGTGCCACGCGCGCGCGAGATGGTCGGCGCTGGCCTTGCTGGCGGCATAAGGCGAGTTGGGCGCATAAGGCGTCGTCTCTGAAAAACGGCCTTCGGATCCCAGCGATCCGTAAACCTCGTCCGTCGAAACGTGAAGAAAGCGGAAGTTTTTGTTGCGCCCTTCGGCCCAAGTGCGGCGCGCGCACTCCAGCAGCACGAACGTGCCGACGATATTGCTTTGGATGAAATCGTCCGCCTTATCGATGGAACGATCGACGTGCGTTTCCGCCGCCAGATGAATGACACCGTCCGGCTGCGCCGAAGCAAAGAGAGCCTTCATAGCGTCGTTGTCGCAAATATCGGCTTCGATAAGTTGAAAGGCCGGATCGGTGGAAAGGCAAGCCAAAGCCTCGCGGCTGGCGGCGTAAGTCATTTTATCGACGCCGATGACGCGGGCATGATCATTGGCGCGCAAATAACGGCAAAGCGAAGAGCCAATAAACCCGGCGGCGCCGGTGACGATGATCGTTGGCATGTTAGTCACAAGAAAGTCACCACTTTAAACGCGGCAGATCGGCAAAGAGCGGCAATTTCCCGTCCTTATCAGAAAGAACGGCTTTACCTGCGTCGATTGGCCATTCGATGTTGAGTTTGGGATCGTTCCACAGAATTCCGCCTTCGCTGGAGGGCGCATAGAAGGCCGACATTTTGTACACGACGACGGTGTTGTCGGCCAGCGTGCAAAAACCATGCGCGAAGCCCGTGGGAATATACATGAGCGCGATATCGTCTTCCGAAAGAATAGCGCTAGCGTGGCGTCCATAGGTCGGCGAGTCGGGGCGCACATCGACGGCGACGTCGAAAACCTTGCCACGTACGACGCGCAATAGCTTCGCCTGAGCATCCGGCGGCTTTTGGAAATGGAGGCCGCGAACCGTTCCGGTACGCAGCGAAAGAGACTGATTTTCCTGAACGAAACGCGGCAGGCCAAGCGCCTGTAGGCGATTTTCCTGCATGATTTCCGTCATGGTGCCGCGCTCGTCCCGGAAAACTTTGGGGCGCAGCAACTTGACTTCCGGGAGTGTAAGTTCTTGAACGGCGATCATTTGTCTGGCATTTGTTAGGAAAGGCATATGCTACCAGAAAAAAGGGTATAACTGTCAATGTCAGCGCCAACGCTCACATCCATCGTTATGGTGAGTTATCATACAGGGCCTGTGCTGAAACGGGCCATTACGGCCGCGTTGACTTCGACATCGCCGGTGGAGCTGATCCTCGTCAATAACGGCAATCCGCGGGAAGTCGAGGCCGGACTGGACGCGCTGGCCAAAAAGGAACCGCGCCTGCGCCTTCTCACCGGCCACGGCAACATCGGCTTCGCCAAAGGTTCCAATCTCGGCGCGCGCGCGGCCAAAGGCGACTATCTCCTCTTTTTGAATCCAGACAGCCTTCTGCCGCCCGATGCCATCGAACGGCTGGGCCGACAGGCCGCGAATTTAAAATATCCTTTTATGCTCGGCGTACGGCTGCAGGATGAAAAGGGCAGGGACCAGCGCGGCTGCCGGCGCGCCTTGCTGACACCGCTGACGGCTTTCATCGAGGCGTTGCATCTCCATTCTTTATTTCCGAAGCATCGCCTGAATCTGCATAAAGAGCCGTTGCCGAAGAAGATGGTTCCCATGCCTGCCATCAGCGGCGCATTCATGTTTGTGTCGGCGGAAGATTTTTGGCGCATCAAGGGATTCGACGAAGCCTATTTCCTGCATGTCGAGGACATGGATTTTTGTTTGCGTTTTCGCCGCGCCGAAGGCGAGATTTACTTTATTCCAGACATCGTGGTTACGCATATCGGCGGCACCAGCAAAGTCACGTCCGCTTTTCTGGAGAAGCAGAAAGCGCGCGGCTTCATGCGGTATTTTCATGAAAATTGGGGCCACGCGTATCCACAGCCGGTGCTGTGGATCCTCGATGCGGCTATCCTCGCGCGCATGGCGTTGAAGATTGCCTTAATTGGCAGGAAGTCTGGAGCGAAAAAATAAGCATTGTTTAAGGTACCAATAAGTAGTATATTTAGGTACAGTATTAACGACAGGGAGAATGGCAATGAATCGCAGCACATCATTCACGCTTGGCAAACACTTTGCCTCGTTTATCGAGCAGCGCGTAGCGCAGGGCCGTTATGGCTCGGCTAGCGATGTTGTGCGCATGGGATTGCGCTTGTTGGAAGAACATGAAGCGAAGGTTGAAGCCCTGCGCGCGGCCTTGATTGAAGGCGAGAAGAGCGGCACTGCGGAGAATTTTGATTTTGATACCTTTATCAAAAGAAAGTTAGCGGAGAGCAAGGCCAAAAGAAAATCAAAATGAAACACTTTATTTCAACCATACAGGCTGAGCGTGATATGGATGGTATATGGAATTATACTGAAGAACACTGGGGCGTGGAGCAGGCAAAAAAGTATACTGAAATTATCAGAAAAACTTGTGCAGATATCGCTGCTGGCAAGCTCAAGGGACGAAACATTGACGAGATTCGTCAAGGGTACTTCAGATATTCCGTCGGTTCGCATGTTTTGTTTTATCGCATACACGATGGAAACATTGTCGAGCTTATGCGTATTCTTCATGGGCGTATGGATGTGATGAGCCGCCTTTGAATGCGGTATTATAATACCACAATCCTTTTTTCGGCCTTAAAGCTTATTTCTGTTGACATCCCTCATCTTCAATTCGTACAAAGCGTCCTCCCGATACGGGGACAGGATAAAGGTGAAAACATGACCGGAAAAATTCGACTGACGAAACGAAGCGTGCAGAGCAAAAGCCTTGCGCTTAAACACGGCGAGCAAAAAAAGCGCTGGGTTGTCATTGATGCCGAGGGCGTTGTCCTTGGCCGTCTGGCCGCTGTTGTGGCTACCCTGCTGCGCGGCAAGCATTTGACGACATTTACGCCCTCCGTCGATTGCGGCGACAACGTCATCATCATCAACGCCGAAAAAGTCCGCATGACAGGCAACAAGATGACGGACAAGGAATTTTATTATCACACCGGTTATCCGGGCGGGATCAAGACGCGCACACGCGCGCAGATTTTGGCCGGGCGTTTTCCCGAACGCGTCATCGAAAAGGCGGTGGAGCGCATGATGCCGCGCGGTCCTTTGGGCCGCCGTCAGATGGGCAACCTCAAGGTTTATAAGGGCGCGGAACATCCTCACGCGGCGCAAAGCCCCATCGTGATCGATTTCGCCGCCGCCAATCCGAAGAACAAAAGGGTGAAGTAACATGGCCACACGCAAAAAAACGGACGGCGAGAAGACATCCGATAAGACCGCCGAAAAAGCAGCCCCGAAAACCGTTGTCGTCAAGAAAACGCCGTCGCGCAAGGCATCGCTTTCCGGAATCAAAACAGCCGTGAAAGAAGCGGAAGTCGTCGCACCCGTTGAAACGCCCGCGCCCGCGCTCACCTCGTTAGCCTCTTTGTCCGTGACGGCTGAGGCCGAAGCGCCGAAGCATGAACGCAAGGTCGATGACCGTGGCCGCGCTTATGCTACAGGCAAGCGCAAAAACGCCATTGCTCGCGTCTGGATCAAGGCCGGCAAGGGCAAGATCACCGTCAATGGCCGCGACGTCGCCGTTTATTTCGCGCGCCCCGTTTTGCAGATGATCGTGAACCAGCCGTTTTCCGTGGCCGATCGCGCCAACCAGTTCGACGTGGAATGCCTCGTGGACGGCGGCGGATTATCCGGCCAGGCAGGGGCTGTGAAGCACGGAATCTCCAAGGCCCTGACGCTGTTCGAGCCTGAGCTTCGCAAGCCGCTCAAGGTCGCCAAGTTCCTGCGCCGCGACGCCCGCGTCGTCGAACGCAAGAAATACGGCCGCGTCAAAGCGCGCAAGCGCTTCCAGTACAGCAAGCGGTAATTCAGGATTTAAATCGCCCTTACCCGTACATAACTTCCGGGAGCGTCTTCGATGGCGTTCGCGGGCTTGCGGGCCGGCACCATTTCTCCGGCGTAAGGGCTCAGCCATTCCATCCATGCGGGCCACCATGAGCCTTCATGGGATTTGGCGGCTTTCAGCCAGTCGTCCGGATGCGGCGGGCATTTGGCGTTGGTGAAATAGCCGTATTTGTTGGCGGCGGGCGGATTGACGACGCCTGCGATATGCCCCGATTTCGCCAGCACGAACGTCACCGGCCCCTTGTACAACTGCGTCGCAGCATAGGTGGAGCGCCACGGCGCGATATGATCGTCCTGCGCTGAAATCAGGAAGCTCGGCGTCGTGATATCGCGCAAATCAATGGGCACGCCTTTCATCGCGATGCCGCGCGGCTGAACCAGCTTGTTGTTCAGGTACATGTTCCGCAAATAGAAGCTGTGCATTTTGGCTGGCAGGTTGGTGGAATCCGAATTCCACGTCAAAAGATCGAACGGGAACGGCTCCTTGCCCAGCAGATAGTTGTTGACCACGAACGACCAGATCAAATCGTTGGCGCGCAGCAGGTTGAACGTCGTTTGCAAGGCCTGCGCGCTGAGATAGCCTTTCACCGCCATCGCCGCTTCAAGCGCGGTAATTTGCGCCTCGTCGATGAATACGCCGACTTCACCCGGATCGGCAAAGTCGGTCAGCGCGACGAAATAGGTAGCGCTGGCGATTTCCGGCAAATCTTTCTGCTGTTTTTTCGCCGCCTTGAGGTAAGCCAGCGTTGACGCAAGAAGCGTGCCGCCGATGCAATAGCCCACGACATTGACCTTATCTTCGCTGGTGGTGCGTTTGACTTCTTTCATGGCCGCCAGAAGGCCGGATTCCATGTAATCGTCGAAATCGGTATCGGCGAAGCTTTCGTCCGGATTGGCCCATGAAATGCAGAACACCGTATGGCCTTGCTCAACCAGCCAGCGCATGAGGGAATTCTTTTCGCGCAGATCGAGAATGTAATATTTGTTGATCCACGGCGGCAGGATCAAAAGCGGCGTCTTATGCACTTTTTCCGTCGTTGGCGCGTATTGAATCAACTGGAACAGCTTGTTTTGGAAAATGATCTTGCCCGGTGTGCTGGCGATGTTTTGGCCGTAGTGGAAAGCCTTGTTATCGCTCATGCTGATGAGCAATTCACCGTGCCCGCGCTCAAGATCGCTCATCAAGTGTTCGAATCCCTTGATCAGATTCTCGCCGCCGGATTCGATTGTGGTACGCAGGACTTCAGGGTTCGTCAGCCAGAAATTGGTGGGCGCGATCGCATCCACCATCTGGCGCGTGTAGAAATCGATTTTGCGCGCCGTCTTGATGTCGAGGCCATCGGCCTTTTTCACAAGGCATTGCGCGAAGCGCGCGGTCAGAAGATAGGATTGCTTGATGAAATCGAACAGCCAGATGTCCTGCCAATCCTTGTTCTGAAAACGCTTGTCGCCGTTAGAAGGCGTGATGACCGGCTCGACGTCTTGCCCAACCATCCGCGAGAACGTCGTTTCGCAGAGCCGGACATAGTCCTGCCAGAAAGCCATCTGGGGATCGACAAATAGATCGGGCTTGTTGATCAAACGTTCCATCAGCTCTAAAAACGCTTGTCCAAGGTGCGCGGAATCCTGTGGGGGAAACGAGGCGGCCAGGGTCTTGTTCTTTTCGAGGAAATCTTGCGTCAGCTGTTGGCTGTGCTCGGCAATCCTGAGAAGAAGGGCGGACCATTCGGTTGGATCTGGCAAGTGCATACAATGGGCGGCAGGCGTTTCACCCTTTTTGGCGTCTGTTGCGGGTCCGGAAATTGGGGATTTAGGATTAACCATGGTGTTTTTTGCCCTCATTTCTGCTTTAAGCTCCGCAAACGCGTCGCGACGTGCGCCCGGCTTTTCAGCCTTGGGCTCCGCAGGCGTGTTGCGGTTTTGGCCCTGTTTTTGAGCCTTAAGCGCCACAAGCGTTTCGAGGCGCTGCTCCGGCTTTTCAGCCTTGGGCTCCGCAGGCGTGTTGGGGTTTTGGCCGGGTTTTTGAGCCTTAAGCGCCACAAGCGCTTCGAGGCGCTGCTCCGGCTTTTCAGCCTTAGGCGGCGCAGGCGGGACTTGGCGCGGGCCCGTCTTTTTTCGGGATTTGGGCTTGTTCGGTGAAGCTGCTGGGGGCATGATATTGACGCACAACGTCGAGGAAGGTCGGCTTATAGCATGAAACGCCCGTCGAAATCAGCCCCAATATTAACCATAATTAGCGTTTTCTGCCTTCTGTTGCAGGCGGGTTGCGCCCAGACCAAATGGCCAACCTGGCTCACGGGCGAGCCGGACGACAGCGTTTTGAACGCCCCGCGGATCGTTGGCACGCCTCCCAGCCACAACGACCCCACCTGGCCCAATCTGGGGTCTGTTCCGGACAAACCCAAGGATTTCTCGACTTACGCCGACCGGAAGCAAAAGATCGATCAGATGGAGGCCGATAAGGTCGAAGCCGAAAAAGAAAGACAAAGGATCGAAAGCATGCCTATGCCAGAGCCTTTAGGACCCCCCCCGGTTCTGGTTCCTCCAGCCGCGCAACCATAAAGGATCAAGAATGCCCCCCTTACGCATCGCCATCGCCGGATTGGGAACTGTCGGCTCGGCCACGCTGCGTCTTCTGAAAGAAAACGCGGACGTCGTTGCCGCGCGCGCAGGGAAGCCCGTCACCGTCACGGCAGTCAGCGCGAAAGATAAAGCCAAATGCAGAAAGTCCGACCTGGAGGGAATCCGTTTGGTTGACGATCCCCGCGAACTTGCAGCGTTAAAAGATATCGATGTGGTCGTGGAACTCATCGGCGGCGCCGAGGGCATCGCGCGTGAAGTTTGCGAAAAGGCCTTGCAAAACGGCAAGCATGTCGTGACAGCTAACAAGGCTTTGCTGGCGACGCATGGGCTGGCGTTGGCGCAACTGGCTGAAAAAAACGGCAAGCGGCTCATTTTCGAAGCGGCTGTCGCAGGCGGCATTCCCATCGTCAAGACGATGCGTGAAGGGCTGGCGGGCAACAAGGTGCGCGCCATACAAGGAATCCTGAATGGCACCTGTAACTACATTCTCACGCGCATGTTCGAGGCGAAGCTGGATTTCTCATCGGCTTTGAAAGAGGCGCAGGACAAAGGCTATGCCGAAGCCGATCCCTCCATGGATATCGACGGATTCGATACCGCGCATAAATTGACCCTTCTTGCGGCGTTGGCGTTTGGCACGATGCCCGATCTCGCGTCCGTTAGCGTGGGAGGTCTGCGCCGTCTTATGCCAATCGATCTGCAGTTTGCCGCAGAACTGGATTGCCGCATCAAGCTACTCGGCGTTGCCCGTCTGACGGAACAGGGACTGGAACAGCGCGTGGGGCCATGTCTTGTGCCGCTTGCGTCGCCGTTGGCGAAAATCGACGATGTCCTCAACGCCGTTCTGGTGCAAGGCGATGCCGTGGGCGAATTGACGCTTTCCGGGCGCGGCGCCGGAGGCGGCCCGACATCGAGCGCCGTGGTCGCTGACATCATCGATCTGGCGCGCGCCGGCAACGGATTGCCTTTCGGCGTTCCGGCGGAACAGCTGCGCCCCTTGCCCGTGGCGCCTGCCGAAGCGAGGGTTAGCGGCTGGTATATCCGCTTGCAAGTGACGGACAAACCAGGCGTTGTGGCCGACGTTTCCGCCATTCTGCGCGATGAGAAAATCTCGATTGAGTCCATGCTTCAGCACGGACGCTCGCGCACGGATTCCGTGTCTGTCATCATCACGACGCATGCGATAGGCGAGGCGGCCATGCGCCGCGCCATACAAAAGATCGCCAAACTGGATTCCGTTCAGGAAGAGCCATGCTGGCTGAGGATTGAGAACACCTAAACGAACAGAAGGAGACAACCCATGCGCGCAGATGCATATATGGACCGGAATTTGGCGCTGGAGATGGCGCGTGTAACCGAAGCTGCCGCTTTGTCGGCCTCGCTTCTTGCGGGCCGCGGCGACGAGAAAGCGGCCGATCAGGTCGCGGTGGACGCCATGCGCCGGGCGCTGAACGTGCTGGGCATCGACGGCACGGTCGTCATCGGCGAAGGCGAGCGCGACGAAGCGCCGATGCTTTACATAGGCGAAAAAGTCGGTACCGGCAAAGGGCCGAAAGTCGATATCGCGCTTGATCCGCTGGAAGGCACAACCATCACTGCGCGCGGCGGCACGAATGCGCTGGCCGTGATCGCCATCGCGGAGGCGGGCGGATTTTTGTATGCGCCCGACGTCTATATGGACAAAATCGCGGTCGGCGGCGGCTTGCCGGATCATGTGGTCGATCTGGACGCGACGCCCGAAGAAAATCTTAAAAATCTCGCCAAAGCCAAAGGGGCGGAACTGTCCGACTTGCAGGTCTGTATTCTGGATCGTTCGCGCCATGAGGAATTGATTGCGAAAGTACGCAAGACGGGCGCGCGCATCATGCTGATCGGCGACGGCGACGTGTCGGGCGTCATCGCCACCTCACAGCCGGAAAGCGGCATCGACATCTACATGGGCATCGGGGGCGCGCCTGAAGGCGTGCTGGCTGCCGCCGCGCTGCAGTGCATCGGCGGGCAGATGCAGGGCCGTCTGGTGTTCCGCAACGACGATGAAAAAGGACGCGCAGCGCGCATCGGCATCAAGGACCTGAAACGCAAATACGAAATGAATGAGCTGGCGCACGGCGACGTGATGTTCTCGGCGACGGGCGTGACAAACGGCACCATGCTGCGCGGCGTTCGCCGTTTCGCGGGCGGGGCCGTGACTCATTCAGTCGTCATGCGCTCCAATACCGGCACCGTCCGCTACATCGAGGCGCACCATAACTTCAAGATCAAGCCGTTTATGGGGAAGTGATCGCAATCTTGCCACAGGCGTCATCCCCGCGAAGGCGGGGATCCAGCGCGAGCGATAGCGAGCGTATGAGTCAACAATTTTCAACAAAAGCGTTGCTGCGAAGTTGTAGATTTATACGGCGCGCAGACACGCGCCGCTGGATTCCCGCTTTCGCGGGAATGACGTGGTGCTACGGTTAGTTATGCCCACCTCTTTCCTCAACGTCTCCCAATCCTTCACCGGCCGCCGCTGGATCGCGCGCGCGTATGACGAACGGACGGCGCTGGCGCTTTCGCAGCGTTACGATCTTCCCGATCTGATCGCGCGCAGCCTGAGCGCGCGGGGATTGGATCTCGACACGACGTCTTCGTTTCTTGAGCCGCGTTTGCGTGACCTTCTGCCCGATCCCAGCCGCTTCAAGGACATGGATATCGGGGCGCAGCGTCTGGCCGAAGCCATGCAACGCGGCGAAAGCGTCGCCGTCTTCGGCGATTATGATGTCGATGGCGCAACATCGTCAGCGCTGCTGTTGCGTTTTGCGCGCGCATCGGGGCAGGCGTTCCGGCTCTACATTCCCGACCGCCAGAAGGAAGGCTATGGCCCGAACGCGGCCGCCATGCGCCAGTTGGCTGCCGAGGGCATCCGGCTTTGCATCTGCGTCGATTGCGGCACCACAGCGCATGAACCGCTCGCTGCCGCGCGCGAGGCCGGGCTTGATGTCATCGTGATCGATCATCACACGGCGGAGCCTGTGCTGCCGCCTGCGTGTGCCACAGTTAATCCCAACCGGCTGGATGATGAAATGAGTGCCGCCTACGGCACGCTGGCCGCCGTCGGCGTGACGTATCTTTTCATCATCGCGGTCAATCGCGCGTTGCGCGCGGCGGGTTGGTACAACGCCGAACGCCCGGAGCCGGATTTGCTTCAATGGCTCGATCTTGTTGCGCTTGGCACCGTGTGCGATGTGGTGGCGCTGACGGGCCTTAACCGCGCTTTCGTCGCACAGGGATTGAAAATCATGGAACGGCAGAGCAACGCAGGTTTGGCGGCTCTGACGCAAGCGGCGGGGCTGAAAGGCCCCATGAACACGTACGCGGCGGGATTCATTTTGGGCCCGCGCATCAACGCGGGAGGGCGCGTCGGCTTGGCAGATGTCGGCGCGAAACTTCTTTCGACCGACGATCCGTCCGAGGCGGTTGGATTGGCACAGCGCTTGCACCAATACAACGCCGAGCGCCGCGCGATCGAAGACCGCATCCGCGCCGAGGCGGAAAAACTCGTGTTCGACGATGCCGCGCCCCTCATCTTCGTAGCATCCGACAACTGGCACGCAGGCGTGCTTGGCATCGTCGCATCGCGGCTGAAGGAAAAATTTCACCGCCCCGCGATTGTCATTGGCCTGGAAGACGGGACCGGTAAAGGCTCAGGCCGTTCGATCGGCAACATCGATCTTGGTACAGCCGTTATCGCCGCGCGGCAAGCAGGATTGCTCATCAACGGCGGCGGGCACAAGATGGCGGCTGGGCTGACCGTAGCAAAAGAAAACGTGGAAGCCTTGCGCGAATTTCTTGCGGATCGCATCGGCAAACAACTTGAAGCCGAGCCGTTGCAGCCGACGCTCACGCTGGACGGCTTGCTGGCCGGGCCTTCGTTGCAAATCGATTTCGTGGAAAGATTGGCGGCGCTGGCGCCGTTCGGCACGGGCAATCCCGAACCGCGTTTCGCGCTGGCCGATTGCCGCATCGTCCGCGCCGATGTTGTGGGCGAAAAACACGTCAGCGTCATTTTGATGAACGGCGCCGCGCGCGTTCGCGCGATTGCGTTCCGCGCGATGGAAAACGGCCTCGGCCCCGCGTTGCTCAGCCAGGGCCAGCGCCCCTGCCATCTCGCCGGTCATATCCGCGTCGACGCGTGGAATGGCGAAAAACGCGTGCAGCTTGTGGTGGATGATGGGGCGAGTGCTGAAGGGTAGGAGAGCGTTATCCCCGCGAAGGCGGGGATCCCATTTTCTTGTTTTTTCTCACAATAAATCTTCATTAGAAAAAATAAGAACCAAATGGGATGCCAGCCTTCGCTGGCATGACGGGCCTTTATTCAGACGTGATGCGCCAGCCTGCTGTGCTTCAGCGAATAGCCGAGATAGATGACGATGCCTATCAGCAGCCACGCGATAAAGCGCAGATGCGTCAGCGGCGGCAGGAATAAAATCAGCGTGCCGCATGAGATCACGCCCAATAGCGGCAGGATGATTCCTCCCGGCGTTTTGAAGGGACGCTTCATGCGCGGGTGCGTAAAGCGCAGCACGATAACGCCGCCGCACACCAGAACGAAAGCGGCCAGCGTGCCGATATTCACCAACTCCGCCAGAAGGCCGAGCGGAATGAACCCCGCCAAAAGCGCTATGACAAGGCCGCAAACGACTGTGGTTCGCACGGGCGTGTGCGTCTTTTTGTTCACGAGCGCGCATGCCGCCGGCAGCAGCCCGTCGCGGCCCATCGCGTAAATCACGCGCGTTAGCCCGTAATAAAGCGCCAGCATGACGGACATGAGTCCGGCGATGACTCCCGTCGCTACCAAGGCCGAAGCCCAACGCACGCCAAGCTGCTCAAGCGCGAAGGCCACCGGCGAAGAAACGCCTAAAACGGTGTAGGGAACGACGCCAGTCAAAAGCCCGGCGACGATAATGTAAATGAGCGTGCAAAAAGCCAGCGAGCCGAGAATGCCGATGGGAATATCGCGTTTCGGGTTGCGGGCTTCTTCCACGGCGATCGACACGGAATCGAAACCGACATACGCGAAAAACACCAACGATGAAGCGGCAAGAACGCCGACAGTTTTTCCGTCAGGCGTGTAGGAAAACCAGCCGAAAGGCATGAATGGCGTCCAGTTTTCCGGGTGAATGTTGAACACGGCCACGCCGACGAAAACGGCGATGGCCGCCATCTTGATCAACACGATGACGGCGTTCGTGCGCGCACTTTCCTTGACGCCAGCTATGAGAATGGCCATCAGAACGAAGATGATGGCGAAGGCCGGAAGATTAACAATACCGCCTGCAAGCGGCCCTTTCGTCAGGAAGTCCGGCAACGAAAATCCTGTGGCATTGAGAACGCTGCACATATAACCCGACCAGCCGTTGGCGACCGTCGCGATGGCGACGCCGTATTCCAAAACGAGATCCCATCCGACGATCCACGCGATCACCTCGCCGAACGCGACATAGGAATAGCCGTAGGCGCTGCCGCATCCGCCGACGCTTGACGCCAGCTCGGCATAGGACAGAGCCGCGAAAAGGCAGGGAATGCTTGCGATCAAAAAGGATAAAACTACAGCTGGCCCTGCTTGCGTCGCGGCGGCGATGCCGGTCAAAACGAAAATGCCCGTTCCAATGGTGCAGCCGATGCCGAGCAATGTCAGATCAAGTGCGCTCAGGCATTTCCTGAGATGCCCGCCTTCGCTGTCGACGGTATCGGCAGTTTTTTTTCGGAACAGTTTTTTCATTGTGAACGATCCCCCGAATCGCGTGGCGCAAGCTCGGATATCGTTCTGACAAGAAAGAAGAGAAAAGAGAAGGGAACTGTTATTTTAGCTGCTTCGCATAATTGGGCACCGTTTGCGTTGCGTAATCCGCAATCTTTTTCTGGAGTCCGGCTCCTCCCGTACACATCATTATATCGTACAAAATCAGTCAACAATTAGGCGAAGAGCCCATGATGCGCTTACGGCTCTTCTATCCGCCCATTTGTGGTCGCTAACGGCTATTTGAAGGTCAAAATACGACCGTTTTTATGGTTGTTTGACAAGCTGCAACTTGTTACATCGCAAGTTTTTTAAACAGCTACGCCTTCTTCAATTTCGCCACAGTGCGCTTGATTCTTTTGCAGGCTTCCTTAAGCGCTTCGGTTGATGTCGCATAGGAAATGCGGAAGTGGGGGCTCAGGCCGAACGCGGCGCCTTGCACGGCGGCGACGCCTTCGGATTCCAGAAGATATTTCACGACGTCATCATCCGAAGCCAATTTTTTTCCGTCGGGCGTTCGAAGTCCGATGAGCTCCGCGCAACTGGGGTAAACATAAAACGCGCCTTCCGGTTTCAGGCACGTAAGGCCTTCGACGTCGTTCAACATTTCCACGACCATGTTGCGGCGTTCCTTGAAAACGGCGAGCTGCTTGGGCAGAAAATCCTGCGTACCGTTTAGTGCCGCCAAGGCTGCTGCCTGGCTGATGGAAGCGGGATTGCTGGTCGAATGGCCCTGGATTTCCGCCATTTTTTTGATGAGCGGCTCCGGCCCTCCGGCGTAGCCGATGCGCCAGCCGGTCATGTTATAGGCCTTGGAAACGCCGTTGACGGTCAGCGTACGGTCATAGAGTTCCGGTGCAATCTGCGCGATCGTCGAAAATTTAAAATTATCATAGACGAGATGCTCATAGATATCGTCGGTCATGATAAAGACGTGCGGATGACGCAGCAGAACGTCGGCAAACGCCCGCAATTCGTCGTGCGTGTATGCGGCGCCGGACGGATTGCTGGGCGAATTGAGGATGAGCCATTTGGTCTTGCTCGTGATGGCTTTTTCCAGATCCTTCGGCAGAATCTTGAAGCCTAATTCTGCGCGGCCAACAATGAAAACGGGCGTACCCTCGGCCAAATTGACCATGTCGGGGTACGAAACCCAGTACGGTGCCGGAATAATAACCTCGTCGCCTTTGCTGAGCGTCGCCATCAGGGCATTGAAAAGAACCTGCTTACCGCCCGCGCCGACAGTGATCTGATTCTTCGTATAAGTCAGATTGTTTTCGCGCTTGAATTTGTCGCTAATCGCTTGCTTGAGCGCGGGCGTGCCGTCCACGGCCGTGTATTTCGTCTCGCCGCGCCGAATGGCCGCGATGGCCGCTTCCTTGATGTGATCGGGCGTGTCGAAATCCGGCTCGCCTGCCGAAAGGCCGATTACATCCTTCCCGGCGGCCTTTAACTCCATCGCCAGCTTGGTGATAACAAACGTCGCCGAAGGGTTCACTTTCTTTAAACGCTTGGCAAAAAGATTTTCGAAAACGGACATGATGGGGATCTTTCAGGAGATGGAGGTGTTATGTCGGATGAAATTAGGTAAGAACCTGCCGACTTGCAAGCGCGACCCGCACAAAAATTAACAGCAAGTTAACGAATGGCTTGTAAACAACGAATCGCACGCTTCGACTTTCCATTCCCCGGAAACAAAGTATTGATTTTCTTTTTTCGGGGTCCTACAAGGAAGGTCGTTTACCATATTTTCTGAGGGTTTGCCATGAGTCAAGAGCCACAAGAAACTATCGGTATCGTGGGCGCCGGTAGAATGGGAAGCGGAATTGCGCAAGTATGCGCCCAGGCCGGAATGTCCGTCATTATGGTCGATGCGCGGATCAAAGCTCTGACAACGGCTCTTCAAACTATAAGCGAGAATCTCGATCAGCTGATCGCAGCCGGCAAGCTTGATGGCAAAGAAAAAGAAACGATCCTTGCGCGCCTGAAGACCGGTACCGATTTTTCCATCTTGCGGCAATGCTCTCTTTGCATTGAAGCTGTTCTTGAGAACGCAGGCATCAAGGGTTCTATCCATTACAAGATCCGCAAGAAAGCCGGCTCCGGTGTCATTATAGCCACCAATACGCCTAGCCTGTCGATTGCCCGTTTTGGCGAACGCCTGGAAGGGTCGGATCGATTCCTCGGTCTAGTTTTTGGTTTTCCTCCGCAGACGGCTACCGAAGTCAAAATTATTGCTGGCCCGAAAACAGCGCGGGAAACCGTCGCCGCGGTTTCGAGGATCATACGCGCCATGGGCAAGACGCCGGTCATGATGCCCGATCACAAATCTGAACGCCGTTTCCCGCTGCCTCTTCGTGTGAAGTGGACGGCAATCGTTCTGGGAATTTCTTCGCTGGTATTCGGTACGGCTGTGTGGACGGGAATGAGTCTGCCGAATCTGCAGATCGCCGCTGGAATCAGCGTCGGAATCAATCTTCTTGCGCTGACGTATCTGGTGGCATTCGTGAATTGCCGTTCGTTAAGGCTACGCGCCATTGCGCGGGCCATGATCGGGCTGGCGGCGGATGATTTGACCGTGACGGTGCCGGATGTGGACAAGCACGACGAATACGGCGATATCGCGCGGCTCGTCGACATATTTAAAATGGTCACCATCAATATGGACCGCATGGCCGACGAAGAAGCCAAGAAAACACATGTCGCCGTCGAGAGAAAACAGGCGCTGGAAAGAATGACCAGGGATTTTGAGCAAAACGTCGGCCAGATTGTCGGTGTTGTAGCTTCTTCGGCGACTGAATTACAATCCAACGCAAAAAATCTTTCTGAGATCGCCGATCAGGCAAGCCAGCAATCTTCGGCCGTGGCTGCCGCAACCGAACAGGCTTCGGCCAGCGTTCAGACTGTCGCTTCCGCTGCGGAAGAACTTTCGGCTTCCATCGGCGAGATCAACCGGCAGGTCAGGGAATCGACGCGCATCAGCGGCGAAGCCGTGAACGAAGTGAAGAAGACCGACGCAACAGTTTCGACGCTCTCCGAAGCGGCGGCGCAGATCGGCGACGTCGTGAAGCTGATTCAAGACATCGCCGAGCAAACCAATTTACTCGCGCTTAATGCCACGATTGAAGCGGCGCGCGCCGGAGAGGCGGGCAAAGGCTTTGCCGTTGTTGCGGGCGAGGTGAAGAATCTGGCGAACCAGACTGGACGCGCCACGGAAGAAATCTCGAATAAAATCGTCACGGTGCAAACCGTTTCGGGCGAGGCGGTGAACGCAATCCGCGCCATTGGCAAGACGATCGAGCAAATCAGCGAAATTTCGGGCACTATCGCGAATGCCATTCAGCAACAGACGGCGGCGACGCGGGAAATTTCAAGCAACGTGCAACAAGCTTCCGCCGGCACGAGCGAGGTTTCCAGCAGCATCATCAACGTAACGCACGCCGCGACGGAATCGCGCAGCGCGGCCAGCGAAGTGCTGGGTTCCTCAAAGGAACTTGCAAAACAGGCTGAACGCCTGCGCGGCGAAATCCAGTCGTTCCTGAATAAAGTTAAGCAGGGATAGGCTGGGAAAATCATAGTTAATGCGCGAAAGTATTTTTCGCCGCGAATTTTTCTTGCGGCAGAGCGGGCTGTTGCTTACTCTGCCCCACTCACTGAATGATATATTTTTTGCGAGGGAATTATGGCAACTACATTTATCGATACAGAAATTACGAAAGAAGCGGAAAAACTCAACGAAACAATCGCGCTATACAATCCGCACATTTTAAAAGCATTAACAGCCGCTGGGTTGCGTTTATTTTTTCCTGAAGCTGGTATTTTGGCGCAGTCACAAGCGGCGAATAAAGAAGCTACAAAAAGAAAAGAAGCTGGCGAGAAGTTCTACAACGGTACGATCGGCGTCTCTTTCGATGAAAAGGGAGTGCCATTTGCTTACGGTGAGATCCGCAGACTCTTCAAGAGAGCGAAAATTGCTCTTAGTTCAATCCTTTATAGTCCAAGCTCCGGATTAAAATCCCTTCGCAAGCTGTTGAAAGAGCAGGTCGACATTCCGGGTATCCAAGAGCCGATCATAACGAGCGGGTTAACGCATTCGATCAGCGATATTGCTACCATGTTCTGCGATGAGAAGACCGCGTACGTCACTCACGATATGTTTTGGGAGAACATACAGCTAACAAACCAAACCATTTTTGGCGCGAAGCTTGAAACTTATCCGTTTTACAACGAAGAGCGGAACGGGTTTAACCTGGATGGCATGGTTCAGGCAATTGTTGACGCACACAAGAGAGACGGTCTCGAAAAGGTCGTTCTCTATCTTAACTTTCCTAATAATCCGACCGGATACAATCTTACAGAAGAGGAAGGAAAACTGCTTCGGGAAAAGCTACAAGAAGTCATGGAGAAGAACCCCGACTTGGTTCTTACGGTCGTCTGCGATGAAGCATATCACGGCCTTTCATACGACAACGCGACCGAAAAACCTATAATGTCATATCTTGTTAATTTGCACGAGCGTGCGTTGGTCCTTGGCGCAAAGGGGCCAACAAAGGATGTCAATGTGTGGGGACTTAGGGTGGGGGCTTTGTATGTTCTGCCCTTCGGCATGAACCCTGACGTTATTGAGGCGCTCAATCAAAAATTCTCAGGCGCAACCCGCGGATTGATTTCTATGGCCTCACACCTAAGTCAAGTAATAGTTCAACAGATATATGAATCAAAATCCTACTTGAAGGATCGATTCAAGATTAAGTCCACTATGTCCAAGCGCGCGAAAGAAATAAAACGCGTCTACGAGTCGGATCCTGATTTTAAAAAGTTCATGCCACTTAATCCATTCAATTCAGGTTACTTCTGTAGCTTCCGGGTCAATAATCCCGAATTGGTTTGGCATGAGCTGTTAAAAGCTGGTGTTGGACTTATCGCCGGTTATGCCAACAACGATCCTAAGCTTGGTGGAGAAGGTTTTCTTCGGTTTGCTTTCTCGGGGATGCCCAAGAAAGATATCGAAGCAGCGATGCGAATAACACTGAGGGTTGTGAAGGAATTTGATGGTCCCTATCAAGACATTAGGCGTGACGCAGACAGCGCTCCGAAGCTAAAGGCAGCATAGTATCCTTTCATGTTAGGATTTGAGCTTCAACCCCAGTGCCGCGGCGTTGATGCAATAGCGCAAGCCTGTTGGCTTGGGGCCGTCGGGGAAGACGTGGCCGAGGTGCGCGTCGCAACGCGCGCATAAAACTTCCGTGCGTTTCATGCCGAGGTTTGTGTCTTCTTTTTCATGAACGCTGTCTTCGGCCATCGGTTGCCAGAAGCTTGGCCATCCGCTGCCGCTGTCATATTTGGCGTCGCTGTCGAACAAATCCTGCCCGCAACAGGCACAGGTATAAACCCCCGGCTCCGTCGTGTGCGCGTAACGGCCTGAAAAAGGCGCTTCCGTGCCGCCGCATCGGCAGACGGCGTATTGTTCGGGCGTCAGCGTTTCTTTCCATTCGGCGTCGGATTTTCTGACTTTTTCGGTCATCACGGTCTCCTTTTCGCCGGGCTCATGGCCTTTTCCGGCGAAAAAAGTTATTATAACAAAAAAGCCGCCATTACGCCACGCTTTACGGCCCGCATCGGCTGAATTAGAATGATTCTAAATCAACGAACCCAGGAGGACGCCATGCCAAAACACACCCCAACGAAGACCAACGCGAACATCGCAATGGCCCGTCATCTCACGCAGGCGCTGAGCGACACGTATGTGCTGGCCATCAAGACCCACGGCTATCATTGGAATGTTAAAGGGCCGCTTTTCGCGCCTCTGCACGCATTTTTCGGCGAGATGTATGAGCAACTTACGGACGCCGCCGACGAAATCGCCGAGCGTATCCGCGCTTTGGGCCTGATGCCGGAAGGCAGCATGAAAGGCTTTCTTGAAAACACGGTTATCAAGGAAGCTAACGCCAAAGCGCCGGACGCCAAGGGGATGCTCAAGGATTTGCTGCATTCGCATCAGCAGGTGCGTGCGCGCCTTGCGGAGGCGGAAGCATTTGCCGGCGATGTCGGCGATGTCGCAACGCAGGACATGATGGTCGAGCGCCTTCGCGCGCATGATAAAACCATCTGGATGCTGCGGAGCCAAATTACCTGAACGCGCATGAGGTCCCTTGCTCCCGATAAAGCGCCGCAGCGGACGCGCGTGGTGGTGGCCATGTCCGGCGGCGTGGACAGCTCTGTGACGGCGGCGATGCTGGTCGCGCAGGGCTACGATGTTATTGGCATCACGCTAAAGCTGTTCGATCCCGGCAAGTCTTTTGTGCCCGAAGGGCAATGCGGCGCGGGCACGGCCATAGCCGACGCGGCGCGCGTGGCGCAGGTTCTTTCCATTTCGCATCATGTTCTCGACTGCGAAAGCCGCTTTGCCAAAAACGTGATGGATTATTTTGCCGACAGTTATTTGCGCGGCAAAACGCCTATCCCCTGCGTGCTCTGCAACAAGGGCGTGAAGTTTGGTGAGCTGATGGACAAGGCCCGTGAGCTTGGCGCCGAGGCGCTGGCGACGGGTCATTATGCGCGGCGCATAGAAGGCGAGGGCGGCATCGAATTGCATCGCGCCGTGGATGATGCACGCGACCAGAGCTATTTCCTGTTCGCTTTGTCGCGGGAGCAGCTTGAATACGTGCGTTTCCCGCTGGGCGAGATGAGCAAAACGGACGTGCGCGCTCTTGCGGCGCGTTATAGGCTGCCCGTCGCCGAAAAACCCGACAGCCAGGATATTTGTTTTGTGCCGGACGGCGATTATGCGGGCGCTGTTTGCCGTTTGCGTCCCGGCGCGGTGACGCCCGGACTGATTGTCGATCTGGAAGGCCATACCGTCGGGCGGCATGAGGGCATCATCAACTTCACAGTCGGCCAGCGGCGCGGCCTGAACATCGGAGGCCGTGACGGCGAAAGTAACGAACCGCTTTACGTCGTGCGGCTGGATTCTGAATTGAATCAGGTCGTCGTCGGCCCGCGCGAGGCGCTCGCGCAAACCGAAGTGAAGTTGAACGAACTGAATTGGCTCGGCGCAGATGTGCCCGGCGACGGGCTTGAGGTTGCGGTACGCCTGCGTTCGGCTCAGAAGCCCGCGCCCGCTAGATTTTTTCGAACAGAGGGCAGTGGACGCATTGTTCTCCGCGAACCGGCCTATGGCGTCGCCCCCGGCCAAGCCGGAGTCATTTACGACGGCTCGCGTGTGCTGGGCGGCGGGTGGATCGCGGGGGAGTGAAGGCGCTGGTCTTCGCCAAAAACTTGACTTACCGCCGCTTTTACGCCTATGTGTCAGCCCTTCCGCGTGGCAGCGTAGCTCAGCGGTAGAGCAGGGGAATCATAATCCCTTGGTCGGGGGTTCAAATCCCTCCGCTGCTACCAAAGAAAAAGGCCCCAAGGGGCCTTTTTCTTTGGTTAGAGAGCAGAGATATTTGAACCCCTTGGGGTTCACGACCGCGCATAGCGCGGGCGCGATGCGGCAAAAAAAATCTTATGAAAAAAGTCGCAGCAATTCCCTCCGCTGCCGCCAATTAATAAAGACCTTAATAAAAAGTTTTTTTGGTGATTTTGAATAAAGACTGTTAAAAATTGGTGCGAACTAGGAAAATTATTATGGCCACACTGAGACCATCAGAAGAATACGAGATCAAAAAATGGAGCCATTGGTTCGATGAGGCTTTACGTGGAAAGGGCCAAGAATCGGAGCACGGATTCTTTATGGAATATGCCGAGCAAGACGGTTGCGATATCCTTCGACAGAACCTTAATAGTCTTCCCCAGACCGATATTCACATTGCCGAGTTGGCGTGCGGAGCCGCGCGCGTCTCGATAAACTTATCGTCTCATGATAATATTTCGTCTGTTACATTGTTTGATGGCGCACTGTCCGCGCTTAACTATGCCAGAAGTCTTGTGCCTTCCTCGATATTATCGAAATTTCGCTTTGTTCAAGGCAGCCTTTTTTCGACAAAACTTCCCAAAAATCATTTTGATATGACGTGGAATTCTGGGGTTGTTGAGCATTATTCCAAACCGGAAGTTCGGGCTATCTGCGCCGAGATGCTGCGCGTTACAAAACCAGGGGGGCTGGTTATTGTCGGGATTCCCAATCGCCGCAGCTTCGCCGCTTTTAAGGCCTTTACACTGGGGAAAACATCTATCGGAAAAATGCTGAACTGGATTCCCGGATACAGGTATGACACGGAAATTCCCTACGCAACGTCAGAACTTAGCGCACTCCTTCGCGATGTGTCGAAATCAGATGTTAAAGTATCTCATGCCGGAAGCCCTTTATGGGTTACCGCGCCAGCCCCACTCGTTTCAGCATCAGGAAAGCTTGGTAAATTATTGGGCAGTTCCTTTATGACTTATTTTGTGCTTACAAAGGCTGAGCTTATTGGCCATGCGTGTAAACGTGACCATAATACTGACCGAAATCTGAAAACCGCCCAATGGGCACAAAACGCACATCGCTGCTAACAAAATCTTTAAGCCGCCTTGATGGGCATTGTAACTTTGGGAATGATCTTAAAATGAGCCTGAAATAAATATCCCATGACAAAACCCCGCTCAATTAAAACTTTAAAGCAATTAGTGTCCCACGGCGTTCTTTCTGCCGTCACCCCCGAACTTGAATCCGTCGCTTCTCAATTTGAGGTTTCCATCTCTCCGGCGATGGTTGCTTTGATTGATCCCGCTGCGCCCAACGATCCGATTGCGGCTCAGTTTGTGCCATCCGTGAAAGAACTGAAAACGCGGCGGGAGGAACTTGCCGATCCTATTGGCGACGTTGCTTACAGCCCTGTTGAAGGGATTATACATCGGTATCCGGATCGCGTTCTGCTTATGGTTTCGCATGCGTGTCCCGTTCATTGCCGTTTTTGTTTCCGGCGCGGGCAGGCTGGCCAAAAAAAGCGCGCTCTCACGGCAGCGGCGCTTAATCGCGCATTAGCCTACATCGAAAATCATCCGGAAATCTGGGAAGTTATTTTATCCGGCGGCGATCCGCTGATGCTTTCGGATCGGCGGCTTCTGGAAGTTAGAAAGCGGCTCGATGCCATCGCGCATGTCAAAGTCATTCGCCTTCATACGCGCGTTCCCGTCGCCAAACCTTCGCGGATCACACCGAAACTGATTAAGGCTCTGCGCGGCAAGAAGCCCGTTTATGTTCTGCTCCATTGCAATCATGCGCGCGAGCTTACGCCTGCCGCGCGCGCGGCTTGTGCGCGTCTGGTCGATCGCGGCATTCCGATGCTTTCGCAAAGCGTTCTTCTTCGCGGCGTCAATGACGATCCGGAAAGCTTGCGCGATCTCATGCGCGCGCTCGTCGAAAATCGAGTGAAGCCGCATTATCTGCATCACGGCGATTTGGCGCGAGGCACAAGTCATTTCCGCGTGTCCATAGCGAAAGGGCAGGCGTTAATGCGTTCCTTGCGCGGCAATCTGTCGGGCCTTTGCCAGCCGTCTTATATGCTCGATATTCCGGGCGGCGCGGGTAAAGCCCCCATTGGGCCTGTCTATGTTTTTCCCGACGGCGAGGGCTGGATCATTGAAGACTATCGCGGTCACCGGCACGTTTATAAGGATATTCTTTAAAAACCCCTGTTCCGGCCCCAAAGAAACGCTTTCCTCTAACTTCTTGATTGTGCTATCAAGACCAGTCCTGATCGCCGTGAACCGGCTTTCGGGAACTGGTTTTTATGCCTTTGCATTAGCCCGTGATAACCACATATCCCGCAAGGAGGGGTGACGTTCGTGCAAGTTTTAGTACGTGATAACAATGTCGATCAAGCGCTGCGTGTGCTGAAAAAGAAATTGCAGCGCGAAGGCGTTTTCCGTGAAATGAAGCTGCGCCGCAATTACGAAAAACCGTCCGAGAGACGCGCCCGTGAAAAGGCCGAAGCTGTGCGCCGCGCCCGCAAGGTGGAGCGCAAGCGCAAAGAACGCGAGGGATTTTAAGGGGCATCCGGCATCCGGCATTCAGCATTCGGGGGGATGCTGCAATATTTGTGCGATGCACGGTTGTTATCTCATACTTCAACACCCCCTGAATGCCGAATCCTGAATGCCGAATGCTTCTTCCCCCGACCTCTCGATCATCCTGCCGTTTCATGACGAGGCAGGGATGGTTCATAGCCTGTTTCAGAGGCTCTTTCCTGTTCTCGGCGGCATGGGGTTGAGCTTCGAGATCATCTGCATCGATGACGGCAGCACCGACAATACCTACAGGATGCTTCGCCACGAACGCGACAGCGACCTTCGCATCAAGCTGATCCGGTTTGCGCGCAATTTCGGCAAGGAAGCCGCGCTGACCTGTGGCTTGCATCTGGCGAAGGGCCGCGCCGCCATTACCCTCGACAGCGATTTGCAGCACCCGCCGGAAAAAATTCCGGAACTCGTGAAAGCCTGGCAGGACGGCGCCAAGATGGTCTATGGCATTCGCCGCGGGCGCGATACCGACAGCCTGACGCGCAAGCTTCTTTCAAAGGCGTTTTACGTTGTCTTTCGCCATATTGCCGACATTAAGCTGCCGGAAGGCGCGGGCGATTTTCGTTTGCTCGATCGCGTCGTGATCGATTCCGTCAACGCATTGCCGGAACGCAATCGTTTTATGAAGGGCCTGATGACGTGGGTCGGTTTTGATTACGCGTTTGTGCCGTTCGATGTAGCGCCGCGGTCGGAAGGCCACACCAACTGGAATTTCTTCCGCCTTGTGCGTTTTGCTTTCGACGGTCTTTCATCCTTCAGCACGGTGCCTTTGCGTATCTGGACATGGTTCGGCAGCATCATTTCCCTGTTCGCGCTGGCGTATGGCCTGTTTCTCACGGTGCGGACGCTGGTGTTCGGGATCGACGTGCCCGGCTTCGCCTCGTTGATGGTCGGCATTCTTTTCCTTGGCGGCATGCAGCTGCTCAGCCTCGGCGTGATCGGCGAGTATCTCGCGCGGGTGTTCACGGAAGTGAAGGGACGCCCTATTTACCTGATTGCCGAACGGCAGGGGTTTGAGGAAAGCGTGGATGCACGGAACTGACCACCGCTCAATCTCGCTTGCCACGTTGACGCCAGCCCAGTTGTTCTGGAGCTTTGCGTTGCTGCATCTTGTGATGTGGATTCTTGTCCCAATGCTGGCAAGCCCGAACGTGCCGCTGGATGTTATCGAGGGTTATGCCTGGGGCCGCGAGTGGGTGATCGGCACCTACAAGCATCCTCCCATGCAGGCCTGGTGTCTGGAGATTCTGACCCTTCTCACCAATCGTGCGATCTGGGCGCATTTTCTCGCCAGCCAGATTGCCATTGTCGTTGCTTTCTGGGCCGTGTGGCAAACGGGCCGCCGCCTGACAGATGAAAAAACGGCGTTGCTGGGAGCGCTCTTGCTCGAAGGCGTGGTCTATTACAATTTCACAAGCCCTGAATTCAATCCCAACGTGCTGCAATTACCCTTCTGGGCGCTCATGTGCTTGTCGTTTCACCGCGCCGTCAAGGAGAACCGCTGGTTCGACTGGGTGTTGCTCGGCGTGTGGACCGCCGGCGGTTGTTACAGCAAATACAGCACGGTGGTCATAGCCGGAATCCTGGGGCTGCTGTTGCTGCATCCCAAAGCGCGGCGGCGGCTGCGCGGGATCGGGCCTTATTTTGCCGTTTTGACGGCGCTTTTGTTGCTGGCCCCGCATCTTTGGTGGCTGGTTGAAAATAATTTTCTTCCTTTCACTTACGCCAAAGAACGCGCGATGCTCCAGGGCCCCGATTACTATGGCGCGTGGCAACCGCTGCAATTTATTGCCGCGCAGTGTTTGGCGCTTGCGGCAGCGTTTGTGCTGTTTCTCGTTCTGGCGGGCGGAAGGATAAAATATAAAGATGCCTTGGGCGGCGCAAGTTCTTTCGATCGTGTTTTTCTGAATGCTATTACCTTTGGCCCGGTGGTTGTGGTTTTGCTGATCGCAGTTTTTAGCGGCATGAATTTACGCGACATGTGGGGAGCCTGTTTGTGGAATTTTATCGGTTTATGGTTTTTGCTCTCGTTCAAACTCCTTCCGCTGCAAGCGGTAACGCGGCGGTTTGCCATGACTTTTTGCGGCGTGTTTGTCCTGGGGCTGGTAGCGCATGCCGGGCATCATTTCTTTGGCCCCCCTTGGCTTCATTACGGCAAGCGCGTGCATTTTCCGGGGCGGGATCTGTCGGAACACGTCACGAGCGCGTGGCAAGAGCGTTTTCATACGCCGTTGCTTTATGTCGTCGGCGATACGTGGCTGACGGGCAATGTGGCTTATTATATGCCAGTTGAATCGCTGGATATGCGTCCGCATATATATATCGGCGGCGAATTCCGGCGTAGCCCCTGGATTCAAATGGAAGCATTCAAGCGGGCCGGGAGCGTTCTTTTGTGGTGCGGCGGAAATTGCGATAATGAGGACTACGCCAAAAAAATCCCGCCTCACCTGCTTCAAGGATTTCCAACGGCGGAAGTGCAGGAACCGATGAAGTTTACATGGCAAACGAGATTTCGGGTCAAGCAAGCGATTATCGGTTGGGCTTTTGTTTTGCCGGCGCCTTGAGGCGTGCCGCGCATACAGCCGCAAACGAATACAATACATATGTATGTCTATACTGTATTTAATTTAGAAAATTACATTTGTATTTCAATTATTAATACGAATTTAAACACAACCGATTACATCAAAGGGCAACCGTTTATCCTATTCAGGTTAGCCCCGTGCCCGACAATCTTCCTTTATCTTCCCGGAATATCGCGTCCGAGTTCAGCCGCGCGCATGTCGTAATCGTCGACGACGATGCGGCGAACCGCATTCTGCTTCGCGGCGTGTGCGAGAAACTTGGCATCGGCATCATCGACGAAGCCGAAGACGGCCAGATTGCGCTTGAACTCATCACGCGCTTCCGGCCCGATCTGGTTTTGCTGGATATTCGCATGCCGCGTATGGACGGGTTCGAGCTGATGCGGCATCTCAGGTCCAACCCGGCCCTGGATAATCTGTCCATTCTTGTGCAGACAGGCTTGCAAGGCGAGGACGACCGCGTGCAGTGCTTCAATCTTGGCGCTACGGATGTCGTCAGCCGCCCGTTTCATTTGTCCGAGCTTAAGGTCAGGATTTGCGCGCATTTGCGGAGCGCCATTTCATCGCGCGTGCTTTTCGATTTTCGCAACCGAATTCAGGCTCACCTTGAAATCACGCGCGCCTTTCTCGACGCCATTTTGCCGACGGCGGAGCAAGCGGCGGAACGGGCGGCGCCTTATGGCCTTGCTTGCGGCGCCGTTTACAAACCGCATGATGAGATCGGCGGCGATCTGTGGTCGCTGCGTGCGCTCGATGAGGATCATCTTGGGCTTGTGCTGGTCGATGCGAGCGCGCACGGCCTGGCCGGCGCGATCAACGCTCTGCGCGTCGATTGCCTTGTGCAGGAATACCATGACCAGCTTCATGATCCGGGCCTTTTCCTCAACAAGCTCGATGCCGCGATGGCGAAGATTTCCTTCGGGCAGTTGTTCGCCGGCGCGTTCGCGATGACGTATGAACGTTCGACGGGTTTCATCCGGTTTGCCGGAACGGGGATTCCGTCGCCGCTGCTTCTTTGCGATGGCTCCGTCAGAGAACTCAAAACGCGCGGCTTGCCGCTCGGTTCGGGCATGGTGGCCTTGACGACCGCAGACGCTTTGCTGGCGCCGAATGCCTTGCTGGCGCTGTTCAGCGACGGGTGGCCGGAGAGCCTGTTGGACGATCCTGCCGAAGTGCTTCTGAAGGCCGACCGGAACAGCCACAATCTGGCTGAATCGCTGGTGCCTGAGGGCGCTTTTCTTGACGACTTGACGCTGATCACAGTGCAAAGGAGATGAACCCATGCCATTTCGATTCAGGCGCGAAGGCAACGATCTCGTCGTTGTCATTTCCGGCGCGCTCACCTTCCATCAGCATAAGGAGGGCGAGCAGCTCATCTATCAGGTCACGACGCTGGTCGATAAGGGCGAAGTTACGCTCGTGCGTATGAACTTCGCCAACGTGCAGCGCATGGACAGCCATTGGCTGGGCGTCCTCATTCGCATTTTGCGCCGCGTGCGCGAGAAAAACGCCGCCTTCGTTATCGAAAAACCCAGCCGCGACATCAATCGTCTTTTTGAAATGGTAGAGTTGAATCGCATCACCGAAATACGCGCGTGATGGGGCGGTATGCTTGACAAGGTTTCCAAAATGTTTTTCCGGGTGTTTGGCAAACCCAAACCGTCGCACATAAGGGCCGCACAGGAAGCCAGATTTCATCGGGACACTTTTTTCCAGGCGATCATGGACGGAGAATCTTTGCTGGATCAGGCCACGCTGGATGTTCTCGTGCAGGAATTCCCGAAGGACCTTATCGAGGAAGCCGACCTGTATCTCATTATAGCTGAGTGCATCGCCAACGCGGCCCTTCACGGCGAGGCCAAAGTTTTAGGATTTCATGCGCGGCGGCGGCGCAAAATTCTCCTTTTGTCCTTCTTTCAGATTCCGCCCATGCCGCGTTTTATTGTCACCGTTCTTTCGCTGGCGCGCACCGGCGCTTTGCCCGATTACGATTGCGATCTGCCGGGAGGGCTCGGTTTTCCTATCCTTTTGAGGCTGGCCCACCGGGTGACGACAAGCTCGGATCGCACCCGGTTGCAGCTTTGGCTCCGGCTTAATCGTCCCTGAAGCAGGGCGCAGGCCGCGCTTGTTTCCTTTTTCTCAGCGCCTATAATGCCGTCCGAAACAACAGGGAACGTCTTTTCATGTCTTTATCGCGCGCGCCCGCAGAATCCGCAGCACTTAACGATGCCAATCTTCTCGACAGCGCGCGCAACGTGCTGACGGCGGAAAGCGCGGCGCTCAAGATCATGGCCGAACAGATTAACGGCGACTTCGTCAAGGCTGTGCGGATTCTGGTGGCCTGCAAGGGCCGCGTTGTCGTCAGCGGCATGGGCAAAAGCGGCCATATCGCGCGCAAGATAGCCGCCACGTTGGCTTCGACGGGCACGCCCGCTCTGTTTGTGCATCCGGGCGAAGCGAGCCACGGCGATCTCGGCATGATTGTGCCGGAAGACGCCGTGATTGCCATTTCCAATTCCGGCGAGACGGCGGAGTTGACCGATCTTGTTGCTTACACGCGGCGCTTTTCCATTCCATTAATCTGCATCACAAAACGCGCGCAAAGCGCATTGGGGCAGGCGGCGGATGTCTTGCTGCTTTTGCCGCAGGAGCCGGAGGTGGGTGCGCTTGGCCTTGCACCGACGACATCCACGACAATGGCGCTTGCGCTCGGCGACGCGCTGGCGGTGGCTGTGCTGGAGTGCAAAGGCTTTACGGCGGACGATTTTCACAATTTTCATCCAGGCGGCAAACTCGGCAAAACCTTACAACGCGTCGCGGATGTGATGCACGGCGGCAACGAGTTGCCGCTTGCCGGCGAAAACGACATCATGGCGCATGTGCTGGTCGTGATGACAGAAAAGCGTTTCGGTTGCGCCGGGATCGTGAACAGCGTGGGCGACCTGACCGGCATCATCACGGACGGCGATTTGCGCCGTCACATGGGCAACGGCATTACGGAAAAACGCGCGGTCGAAGTGATGACGAAGGGGCCGATGGTGGTCGCGCCGCGCTTGTTGGCGGCTGAGGCGTTGAAGATTCTCAATGACACCAAACGCACGCAGCTTTTCGTTGTGGATGACGGCAAACCCGTCGGCATCCTGCATATTCACGATCTGCTTGCGGCCGGGATTGCTTAAAGGTTTCGCCGTTTATCCCGCAACGCGCCACGAGCCGTCAGGCTGCAGGCACGCCGTGCCCTGGACGCGTTGCGCGTATCCGCCGATGACACTCGTTGTTTGATATTGGCGGCAGGTTCTGCCCAAGCTATCGGTAAAAACCGGGGAAGCCTGATCGGCAATAATGGTAGGGTCCACGTAAGCTGGCGCCGCATAGGTAACAGGAGCCGGCGGCGGCGCTGCATAGGTAACAGTCGACGGTGCATAATAGGTCTGCGGATAATAAGGAGGATAGTAGTAAGCTGGATAATAAGGGTAACCCCAGCCCCAAAACGGCCCGCCCCAGCAACAGCCGATACCGATCGCTACGCCCACGCCTCCGCGCGCTTCAGCCGGTTGAGGCGCGGCGCTCAGGACAAATGCCAGAGCCAGCATCGCGAAAAGCAACTTGTTCATAACGTGCCTCCTCGAACGTCTGTTGCACTATAAGGGTGGTTCAAGTTTATGGCGGTATGATGGCCGTTTTAACCCTGTGTGGGTTAAGGAAATTTCCCGCGGCTGCTGTTGTCTTTGTGGCTAGGTTGTGGGTTTAGGCTTAATTGTTGTTAATCATGAATATTTACTGTTTGTCAAATATGATCATGTAGGGTTTTGGGGTTAATGTAGGAGACAATTATGAAAGCTCAATATTTTGATAAGAGTGGCAAACTTCAATCTACCGGAGATTGTCCTCTTTATGTACAAAAAGGCAGAAGTGATTTGACGTCAATTCTTGATCCCAATGATCATAAGGGATTGGCTTTCATCACTATACCCGAATATGACAAGGTCGTTTCAGCGTACAAAACGCTTTCAAGAGAGTTTCAGAAGGCATTTGCTGATGAAGCCCACGACGTCCTTTCAGAAAAGAGAGGACAATCGGGGATTGATAAACTGATTGGCGGTCAGCAAAAGGAAAGATACGAAGCCGCTTTAGCTAAGGCGGGTCTTAAAAGAAACGAACACGATTTCGCCATTGTGGATGATGTGGCACACAAGGAAGGTAAAAGCCGTAATGAGGGTGTTTACTCAGTCGATGGCCGACCGGTAATAGGGCGCAACCGCGAGAATCTGGCGATTATTTCTTCCTATGTGGAAGATGGGCAGGGATTTTCACAAGCCTTCAGAAGCGCACAACGACAAAAATTTGTTCCTAGTTAATTGCCTTCGCCACCCCATCAAATCTTAGCAACATCTCAATCAACTTCGGAAAGTCCTTGAACGCGACCATGTTCGGGCCGTCGGATGGCGCGTGGTCGGGGTCGGGGTGGGTTTCGATGAAGACGGCGGCGACACCTACGGCTACGGCTGCGCGCGCGAGCACGGGAACAAACTGGCGTTCACCGCCGCTGCTTTCGCCTTTGCCGCCGGGCTGCTGCACGGAATGGGTGGCATCGAACACGACGGGGTAACCCGTCGTGGCCATGATCGGCAGCGCGCGCATGTCGGATACCAAGGTGTTGTAACCAAAGCTCACGCCGCGTTCGCACAGCATAATTTTTTCATTGCCCGTCGAAGCGATTTTAGCGGCGACGTTCTTCATGTCCCAGGGTGCTAAGAATTGGCCCTTCTTCACGTTGATCGCGCGGCCCGTTTTGCCCGCTGCCAGAAGCAAGTCGGTTTGACGGCACAGAAACGCTGGGATTTGCAAAACATCCGCGACTTCGGCTGCGGCGGCGCATTGGCTGGCTTCATGCACGTCGGTGAGAACGGGCAATCCGGATTTCTCGCGCACTTCCGCGAGGATGGGCAAAGCCTTTTTCATGCCGATGCCGCGCGCGGTTTTGAGCGACGAGCGGTTGGCCTTGTCGAAAGAGGTTTTATAAATCATCCCGACTTTGTATTTCGCCGCGATTTTTGCCAGAGCATCACTCATCTCCAGCGCTTGCGCGCGCGATTCCATTTGGCACGGCCCGGCGATGATCGTCAGCTTTAGATCGTTGCCGATCGAAAGCGTTCCGCCTTTCGGTAGTTCAAGTTTTATGTGTTTAGACATGGTCGGATTCCAGTTCTTCGCGTTGCGCGCGTTTCCGGTAGCTGTAGATGCCGTAGAAAATACTGAAAATATAGACAATGCCCACGACGGAAAGCGTAAGCCACGGGTTAGTGACAAGCGCCGCCACAAAAAGGCAGGCGGCTGCCATGACGGGCGCAACAAAGACAGGTGCGATGCGCCGCCCTTTCATGGACAACGTCGGCAAGCGGCTGACCATCAAGGCGCCGATGATAATCAGCCAGAAAGATAAAACCGTAACAGGAAGCTGCGCCGCCGGGCCAAACTCCAGCACCAGAAACAACGGCAGCAAGGCTAGCCCTGCGCCTGCAGGCGCGGGAACGCCCGTGAAATAACTTTTCGTCCAGGCAGGCGCAGTGTGATCTTCCAGCATCGTGTTGAAACGCGCGAGGCGCAATGCGGAGCAGGCGGCGAACGCCAAAACGGCGATCCAGCCGAGGCCGTTTGCGTCATTCTGCAGTGACCACAGGTAGAGGATGAAACTTGGCGCGACGCCAAAACTTGTCAGGTCGGCGAGGCTGTCAAGTTCGGCGCCGAATTTGCTCGCGATATTCAGCAAGCGCGCCACGCGTCCGTCCAGCACGTCGAACGCGGCGGCGATCACGATGGCCAGCGACGCTTCCTGCCATTTGCCTTGCGTTGCGAAGCGCATGCCCGTTAGGCCCGACACCAATGACAGCATCGTCAGCATGTTCGGCAACAACCGCGTGATCGGCATGTCGCGGATGGGGCGGCGAGTTCCGTTCTCGGACATTATCTCACCTCTCCCTGTCGCGCGGATTCGGATGCCAGACAGTCGGCGATCACCGTTTCACCGCCAAGCATATGTTGGCCAACGGATACCAGAGGCTGAAGGCCCGGCGGCAGATAAACATCCGTCCGGCTACCAAAGCGGATAAGACCATAACGTTCTCCTGCCTTGAACAGATGCCCGATCTGCGCCGTGCAGACGATGCGCCGCGCGATCAATCCGGCGATCTGCACGACGCCGATTTTTTGCCCGGCGTAAGGATGCGATCCTGCCATCTGCAGGGCCATCGCCATGCGCTCATTATCCTCGCTTGCCTTGTCGAGCGAGGCATTGACGAATGCGCCGGGACGGTAATGCGTATGCGTGACCGTGCCGTCAATGGGGCAGCGGTTCACATGCACGTCGAACACGTTCAGAAAAATGCTAACGCGCGTGCGTATTTCATCGCCGAGGCCAAGGGTCGAATCCGGGATGACAGCGGCAATCGCCACGATCCGGCCATCGGCGGGGCTGACGATAAGTCCCGATCTTATTGGCGTGACCCGCGTGGGGTCGCGGAAAAAATAAACGCACCAGGCCGTCAACACGCCGCCCAGCACGAAAAACGGCCATCCGAGAAACGCAAGCGCCAGAGTCACGAGGGCAAACAGGCCAATAAACGGCCACCCGGCGGGATGAATAGGGAGCTTGTCGAGGTGAATCATGCTGCTGCCGTGTTTGCGGAATAGATGCGTAAGACGTTACCGAAATCCGAGGGTTTTGGGAAGCAGTGCTGCCAAATCTTACGTATCCAAAAAGCTCCGCAGTTTCCGCGACCGCGACGGGTGTTTCAGCTTACGCAAGGCTTTTGCTTCGATCTGGCGGATGCGTTCGCGCGTGACGCTGAACTGTTGGCCAACTTCTTCGAGCGTGTGGTCGGTGTTCATGCCGATGCCGAAGCGCATGCGAAGCACGCGTTCCTCGCGCGCGGTGAGCGTCGCCAAAACGCGCGTCGTCGTTTCGCGCAAATTGCCGAGGATGGCTGAATCCAGGGGCTGCACGGCGTTCTTGTCCTCGATGAAATCGCCGAGATGCGAATCTTCCTCGTCGCCGATAGGCGTTTCGAGGCTGATCGGCTCCTTCGCGATTTTCAGAACCTTGCGGACTTTCTCAAGCGGCATGTGCAGCTTTTCGGCCAATTCTTCCGGCGTCGGCTCGCGGCCGATTTCGTGCAGCATCTGGCGGCTGGTGCGCACCAGTTTGTTGATCGTCTCGATCATGTGCACGGGAATGCGGATCGTGCGCGCCTGATCGGCGATGGAGCGTGTGATGGCTTGCCGGATCCACCACGTCGCATAGGTCGAGAACTTGTAACCGCGGCGGTATTCGAATTTTTCGACCGCTTTCATCAGGCCGATATTGCCTTCCTGGATGAGATCAAGGAATTGCAAGCCCCGGTTTGTGTATTTTTTGGCGATGGAAATGACGAGGCGGAGATTGGCCTCCACCATTTCCTTTTTGGCGCGGTTGGATTCGCGTTCGCCTTTTTGCACTGTCATGACGATGCGCTTGAACTCGCCGAGCGGCAGGCCCGCCTCGTCGCAGATCGAGGCGATTTCGGCGCGCAGGCGATCCACTTCGCTTTCGTGCCTTTCGACGAACTTTGTCCAGGCCTTCACGTTGGGCGGTACATGCTTCGTTTCGCTCAAAGGAGGCATGGACGTGCCGCCACCGGCGTCGCCTTCGCTTTTCCCTTTCTTTTTCCTTTTGCCGGACAAAAGGGCCGTCACGGCGGCAACACTGCCGGACAATTTTCTGGCAGGAGGTTTCGGATGGAAGACTTCCTCCAGCCAGTTGCGATCGAGCTCGTGGCCCGAATAGCGCGCCAGAAAATCATCGCGCTTCAAGCCGCTGTCGGAAGCCAGGCGCATCATGCGCCCTTCGATGCCCAGCAAGCGGCGGTTGAGCGTGTAGAGCTGCTGCACCAGCTGTTCGAGCCGGTGATTGTTCAGGCGCACGGTGCGGACGAGATCAACCAGCTCCTCCTTTACCTGCTCGAACTTTTTGTTGGATTGCGGGGACGGCGTTTCGCCCTTCTGGAGGACGGCGTGGCGTTGCGTTTGCAGCCGGAACAGTTTGGCGTAGGTGGAGGCGATTTTGTCGAACGTCTCCATGACCTGCGGTTTCAATTTTTCTTCCAGCATGGACAAGGAGAGATTTTCCTCGTCGCCCTCGCTGTCGAAATCGCCTTCGCCTTCCGCGCCTTCGGGTTTTTCAGCTTCGGGTTCCGCAACGGCGGCGCTTTCGCCTTCGCCGAGCATTTCGGTTTCGCTCGATGGGCCGCCGCCGTAAGTCGCTTCGAGGTCGATGATGTCGCGCAGAAGCATCTTGCCGTCGTTGAGCGCGTCGTGCCAGCCCAGGATCGCTTGAATGGTCAGCGGCGACTCGCAGATGCCGCTGATCATCATTTCGCGGCCGGCTTCAATGCGCTTGGCGATGGCGATTTCGCCTTCGCGGCTCAGCAATTCGACCGAACCCATTTCGCGCAGGTAAAGGCGCACGGGGTCGTCCGTGCGGCCAATGTCCGCCGCGTCGATGTTGCCTTTAGCTTCCTCTTCGCCGCCTTCGGCTTCTTCGCCAGCGGGTTTGGCGGGCGCTTCATCATCATCGCCTTCGATGACGTTGATGCCAAACTCCGACAGCATGGCCATCGTGTCTTCGATCAGATCGGAATTGATTTTGTCTTGCGGCAGCGCGGCGTTGATTTCATCGAGCGTGACATAGCCTCGCTCCTTGCCGCGCTTGATCATTTTTTTGATGGCTTCAGCCGCCGTGTCGATGATCGGCGCTTCGCTCTTGTCCTCTTCGATAGGCCTTTCTTCGAGCGGCAGGCTTATCGTGGTGGTTTTCTGGCCTTGCGGCTTTGGCGCCAGTTTGGCGTCAGGCACGGGCGGTTGCGCCACCTTAATTGGCGCTACGGCGGGAGGTTTCACGATAACTGGTTTGGCGGCAGTTTTTGCTGCGGCTTTAGGCTCCGTCTTCGCGCTTCGCGCTACGCCGGACAGGGCAGGCTTGACAGACTTGGCCTTCTGCGGCGCGGGTTTTACTGCCTTGGGGGCAGGCTTCTTCACCTTCACCGTTACCGGCTTTTTCACCGCCGCCTTTTTTTTGGCCGCACTTATTTTAGCCGCAGGCTTCTTGGCGGTTTTTTTTGCAGGTTTCTTGTTCGTCTTGCTTGCCATGGTGCCTTACTCTCGTGAAAAAAATGATTATAAAAACGAAAAATCAGATTCGGACATGTCATCCTCGGCGCTGCGCTCGGCTGATTCGCGCATCAGGGTCTCAACCTGCGCGCGCAATGTCATCAGACGGGTCAGATTCGCGTCGGACCCGTCCTCGTCATAGAGGCGTTTCGCCGCCTGAAGATCAGCCTGAAGAAGTTCCTGCAACTGTTTGTTCCAGATGGATTTCCAACCCTGTCGCGCTTGTTCCAGAGGCCGGTCTGGACGCGCAAAGCCAGCATGCACGTATGTCGCCTCAGCCAGCGCCTCGTCAAGCCCTGCACGCCATTCTTTTGATACGCCCTTATCGGACAAATGGCGATAAAGCTCCGACGCGTCAAGAGTTTCATGCGAATCGGACGATAATAAATCAACAATTTGTTGTCTTAAAGCCTCCAGATTGGGACTTGAGAAGCTGAAACGGCCCAAATCCTCGCCAAATTCGGCAAAGAGGGCGGGATGATTAATCATAAGGGCTAAAAGAACCCTTTCACGAAGCTGCCGGGCTTTAAGGGGCTGCTTGCGGGGCAGAGCGCCGGCCGGCTGGAGAAAAGCCCTTTTACGATCCTGCTTTTTATAACGTTCATTGGCAGGGGCTTGCCACTGAAACGCGGCCGACAGGCGTTTTTGAATTTCATCCTGATAAAGTTTTCGCATCTGTTCGTCTTGAATGCGTCCCACGCGCTGGCGGATCGCGCCGATGAACGCGCCGCGCTCTTCGGGCGTTTGGAGGCGGCGGCCTTCCAGCGTCAGATCCCACAGCACATCGATCATTGATTTGGCCTGATCGATCACGGCCTGCATGGCCGACTTGCCCGATTGCTTGAGGAGGCTGTCGGGGTCTTCGCCGGATGGCAAATAAGCGACGCGCACGGTTTGCGAAGCATTGAGCAACGGCAACGCGCGTTCAACGGCGCGCGTGGCGGCGCGAAGGCCCGCGTTGTCGCCGTCGAAGCACAGGATGGGACTGTAATCGCGCGAAGGATCGCGCGCGTCCGGCTGCGGCAAAAGTTTCCACAAAATTGCCAATTGATTTTCGGTCAGCGCCGTGCCCAGCGGCGCGACAGCGCCCTGATAACCAGCTTCGACGAGCGCGATCACATCCATATAGCCTTCGACGACGATAATCGGCTGGCCTTGCGTCATAGCCGCGCGCGCGCGCGAAAGGCCATAGAGCAGCTTGCCTTTGTGAAAGAGATCGTGATCGGGCGAGTTCAGGTATTTTGGCTCGCCGTCGCCAAGAACACGGCCTCCGAAAGCAACAGTGCGCCCGCGCTGATCGCCGACGGGGAATATCACGCGATTGCGGAAGAAGCTGAAGTGATCAGGGCGATCCTCGCTTTTTTTGATGAGCCCGACCGCCAGCATTTCTTTGAGCGTGAAACCTTCGCTGGTCAGTTTCTGAATTAGCGCGTGGCTTTCCTGCGGCGCATAGCCGAGATGAAAGCGCCGCATCGCCTCATCCGAAAGGCCGCGCCCGCGCAGATAGTTCAGCGCTTCGCGCCCCACGGGCGCGCGCAGTTGTTCTTCGAAAAAGAACGTGGTGCGATCCAGTAGTTGATAAAGGCGTTTCTCGCGGTCATAGCGTTCGCGCTCGACGGGCGTGTCTTGCGGCACGGCAAGCCCCGCCTGCGCCGCAAGCGTCTCGATGGCTTCGGGAAAGCTCAGGCCGTCGTGGCGCATCGTGAAACCGATCACGTCGCCGTGCGCGCCGCAGCCGAAGCAATGATAAAACTGCTTGTCGTCGTTGATGGTGAAGCTCGGCGTCTTTTCGTGATGGAACGGGCAGCACGCTTTGTACTCGCGCCCCGCGCGCAACAGGCGCAAGCGCTTGGCCGCGATGCTCGATAACGGCAAGCGCGCGCGAAGTTCGTCAAGAAAGGCGGGGGGAAAGGGCATTAATTATTATTCTCTAATGTTTCTGATTATCGAACACTATATTGCATCTTCTTGTAATGCCCAAGCTTTCCGCAAGCGATTATCAACTTCCCAGCATCCCCTTCACCATCGCCCCAGCCGCGGCGAAATCCATCTTTCCGGCGCAAGTCTTTTTCAGCTCGCCCATGACTTTGCCCATATCCTTGATGCTGGCCGCGCCTGTGGATGCTATGGCAGCGGTGACGGCGGATTTCATTTCGTCTTGGCTCATTTGTTTAGGCAAGAAGCGCTCAATAACGGCGATTTCCTCGCTTTCCTGTTTCACGAGGTCGGGGCGGTTGCCTTTTTCGTAAAGCGCGATGGATTCGCGGCGTTGCTTAATCATGCCTTGCATCATGCCGCGAATTTCGTCGTCGCTGATGCCCGTCGTGTTGCCCTTGGGCCGTGCGGCGATGTCCATATCCTTCAGTTTGGCGAGGATCATGCGCGCGGTGGCGAGCGTCCGCTCGTCCTTGCTGCGAAGCGCGTCTTTCATGGCGTTAGTTAGTTCTGTTCTTAACATTTCCATCCTCCCATAAAGTTAACTAATGTCCTATTGAAAGGCTCTTTCGAATTCAAGTTAAGCTTGATTCACATTCAAAGAAAGTTGTAATCTCAGCCTATATACTAATTTTATGGACAAAGGAGAGAGATATGCCCAAGAATTTTTCTTATAAGGAAAAAGTGGTTCAAGTGAGAATGAATAGTGATTTTGATACAGCAAAAGGGATTACATCTAAAGAAAAACCAGAGCCTGATCCGAGAGGTGATAGGTGTCCTGTGAGCGGTACGCCTTGTGAGTTTTGTACCAACATCTGTTCTTAATCGATTATAATGATAAGTTGTTTTGCAGAAAACCGCAAAAACGCTGAAGGGCCGATTGAGAAATTTTGCTCCACGGCAAAGTGGATTTGTAGTTGCCAACCCTGCAACGAATCGGCATAGTGCGCGCCGTTTAAGGGGGACTCGACAGACCGCCGGAGCTTATGACAACACCGCCGCCGTTGCAGCAAGGAAAGTGCACGCGTGGGCCTGATTTCGAAAAAGATCATGCCACGGCAGCCTTAGTGCTTTCGGACGGTACCGTGTTTTGGGGCAAGGGGTTGGGTGCAGCAGGTCAGGCGGTAGGCGAAGTCTGTTTTAATACCTCCATCACCGGCTATCAGGAAATCCTGACCGACCCCAGCTATGCCGGCCAGATCATCACATTTACCTTTCCGCACATCGGCAACGTCGGCACGAACAAGCAAGACATCGAAACGATGAAACCCGCTGCGCGCGGCCTTGTGTTGCGTGCGCCTATATCCTCTCCGGCTAACTGGCGCGCAGTTGAGCATCTTGATGGCTGGCTCAAGAAGAACAAGCTGATCGGCATTTCCGGCATTGATACCCGTGCCTTGACCGTGCGCATCCGCGATGCCGGTGCACCTAACGGCGTCATCTGCCATGCACCCGACGGCAAGTTCGATCTTAAAGCCTTGCGCGCGGCGGCCAAAGCATGGCCGGGACTGGAGGGCATGGATCTTGCGCTGGAGGTGACGTGCCCGAAGAGTTTCGCGTGGGATGAGGGGATTTGGCATTCAGCGTCCGGCATCCGGGAAGAAAAAAGAAAAACCTCACTTTCCGGTTGCCCCCACGTCGTCGCCATCGACTATGGCGCGAAGCGCAACATTCTGCGTTGCCTTGTGAACGAGGGTTGTCGCGTGACGGTCGTTCCGGCGCAGACATCCGCCGAAGAGATTTTCGCCTTGAAACCCGACGGCGTGTTTCTCTCTAATGGCCCCGGCGATCCGGCCGCCACGGGCGTTTATGCCGTTCCGGTCATCAAGGCAGTTCTGGAGCGCGGCATACCTCTGTTCGGCATTTGCCTCGGCCATCAGATGCTGGGGCTGGCGCTGGGCGCGCGCACCGCAAAAATGTCGCGCGGCCATCGGGGCGCGAACCATCCGGTGAAAGATTTGCAGACGGGCAAAGTGGAGATCACCAGCCAGAACCACGGTTTCTGCGTGTTGCCCGAAACCCTGCCGCCGTCCGCGGAAGTAACGCACGTGAGCTTGTTCGATGGCTCGAACGAAGGTCTGCGCTTGAAAGATAAACCCGCGTTTTCCGTCCAATATCATCCTGAAGCTTCACCGGGCCCCCATGATAGCCATTATCTGTTCAAACGGTTTGTGGACATGATCAGGGCGCATAAAAAATCGCAGAGGGCGGCTTAAGATGCCCAAAAGAACTGACATCAAATCCATCTGCATCATCGGCGCGGGGCCCATCGTCATCGGGCAGGCGTGCGAGTTCGATTATTCCGGCGTGCAGGCATGCAAGGCGCTGCGGGCGGAGGGCTATCGCGTCATTCTCATCAATTCCAATCCCGCTACGATCATGACCGATCCCGACGTGGCGGATGCGACGTATATCGAGCCGATCACGCCCGCGATGGTGACGAAAGTTCTGCAGCGCGAGCGTCCCGACGCGCTTCTGCCGACGATGGGCGGCCAGACGGCGCTGAACACGGCGATGGCGTTAGCGAAAGACGGTACGCTGGAACGTCTCGGCATCGAGCTGATCGGCGCGAACCGCGAAGCCATTGAAAAAGCCGAGGATCGTTTGCTGTTCCGTCAGGCGATGGACAAGATCGGCCTTGAAAGCCCAAAAAGCCGCTATGTCCATTCGTTGGCTGAGGCGCAGGAAGCATTGCCTGAAATCGGCCTTCCGGCGATCATCCGGCCCAGTTTTACGCTGGCGGGGACGGGCGGCGGCATCGCTTACAACCGCACGGAATTTGCCGAAATCGTGGCCGGCGGCCTCGCCGTCAGCCCGGTGAGCGAAGTCCTGATCGAAGAATCCGTGCTCGGCTGGAAGGAATACGAAACAGAAGTCGTGCGCGACAAGAACGACAACTGCATCATCGTTTGCTCCATCGAAAATGTCGATCCGATGGGCATTCATACGGGCGACAGCATTACGGTCGCGCCCGCGCTAACGCTGACGGACAAGGAATATCAAATCCTTCGCAACGCCTCGATTGCCGTTTTGCGCGAGATCGGCGTCGATACCGGCGGATCGAACGTGCAGTTCGCGATCAATCCCGCCGACGGGCGCATGGTTGTGATCGAAATGAATCCGCGCGTTAGCCGTTCCTCGGCGCTGGCGAGCAAGGCCACCGGATTTCCGATTGCGAAAATCGCCGCCAAACTCGCCGTCGGCTATACGTTGGACGAGCTGAAAAATGACATCACTGGCGTGACGCCCGCTGCGTTCGAGCCGACGATCGATTACGTCGTTACGAAAATCCCGCGCTTCGCGTTCGAGAAATTTCCGGGCACCGAGCCATTGCTCACCACGGCGATGAAATCCGTCGGCGAGGTGATGGCGATAGGCCGTACGTGGCAGGAATCCTTGCAAAAAGCTTTACGCAGCTTGGAAATCGGCTTGACCGGCTTGAACGAAATCAAGATCGACGGCAAGGAAGGCGACTTGAATGCCTTACGCGCTGCCTTGGCGCGTCCGACGCCGGATCGTATTCTTGTTATCGCCGAAGCGCTGCGGCGCGGCATGACTACGAAGCAGATCAATGCCGTCTGCAAATACGATATGTGGTTTCTCGCGCAGATCGAAGGGCTCATTGCGGCCGAGAATGACGTGAAGGCGCGCGGCTTGCCGAAGGACGCGGCGGCTTGGAAAAAATTGAAAGCGATGGGCTTCAGCGATGCGCGTCTGGCGCAACTGGCCGGCAGACAGGAATCCGAAGTCGCTGCGGCGCGCCGCAAGCTGAACGTCAGGCCTGTCTTTAAACGCATCGATACGTGCGCGGCGGAATTCGCTTCGCTGACGCCTTATCTATATTCGACGTACGAGGGCGGCCTTAACGATCCTTCATGCGAGGCAAAACCGTCCGATAAAAAGAAAGCCATCATTCTCGGCGGCGGCCCGAACCGGATCGGGCAGGGCATCGAATTCGACTATTGCTGCGTTCATGCCGTGATGGCGCTGCGCGACGCGGGCATTGAGACGATCATGGTCAACTGCAATCCGGAAACGGTTTCGACGGATTATGACACCTCGGATCGCCTTTATTTTGAGCCGCTGACCGCTGAAGACGTGATCGAAATCGTGCGCGTTGAGCAAAGCAAGGGAACCTTGCTCGGCGTTATGGTGCAGTTTGGCGGCCAGACGCCGCTTCGCCTTGCCGAGGCGTTGCAGGAAGCCAAAATTCCCATTCTTGGCACGTCGCCGGACGCCATTGATCTGGCGGAAGACCGCGAACGCTTTCAGGTCTTGCTGAAAAAACTTAAACTGAAGCAGCCTGAAAACGGACTGGCGCGCAACGCCGAGGAAGCGGAGAAAGTCGCGGCCCGGATCGGCTATCCCGTCATGATCCGCCCGTCCTATGTGCTGGGCGGCCGCGCGATGGAGGTTGTCTATAACGTCGAGGGGCTGCGCCGTTATATCGGACAGGCCGTGCATGTTTCGGGCCATAACCCCGTTCTGATCGACTACTATTTGCAAGACGCCATTGAAGTCGATGTCGATGTTGTCGCGGATAAAAACGACGTGTTCGTCGCGGGCATTATGGAGCATATCGAGGAAGCGGGCGTTCATTCGGGCGATAGCTCTTGTGTTCTGCCGCCGCATTCGTTGCCGCCTGCTATCGTGGCCGAGATCGGGCGTCAGGCCGAGGCCTTGGCGCGCGCCATCGGCGTGATCGGGTTGATGAACGTGCAATTCGCGGTGAAGGACGGCGATGTTTATATCCTCGAAGTCAATCCTCGCGCCAGCCGCACGGTGCCTTTCGTGGCGAAAGCCATCGGCATTCCTATCGCCAAGCTGGCGGCGCGCGTGATGGTTGGCGAGAAGCTGAAGACTTTTATCGATAAGGAAAAACAAAAGCCCGTCACGGAAAAGTGGCTTGCCGTGAAAGAACCCGTTTTCCCGTTCGCGCGTTTTCCGGGCGTCGATGTCGTCTTGGGGCCGGAGATGAAATCGACCGGCGAGGTCATGGGCCTCGATCGCGATTTCGGGCGCGCTTTCGCCAAGGCGCAACTTGGGGCGGGCATGAATCTGCCGCTGAAAGGCGTATGCTTCATTTCCGTGAAAGACCGCGACAAAAAAGCTGTCGTTTCGGTGGCCCAGCGGGCGATCGATCTTGGATTCAGCGTGATGGCCACGGACGGCACGGCCCGGTTTCTGAAGGAGCAAGGCGTGCCGGTGAAGCGCATCAATAAGGTTTACGAGGGGCAGCCGCATATTGTCGATGCGATGATCAATGGCGAAGTTCATCTTGTCATCAATACGACGGCGGAAGGGGCGCAAGTGCTGGCGGACAGTTTCAGCCTCCGGCGCACGGCGCTGATGCAAGGCATCCCGTATTACACCACGATGCCGGGCGCGCGCGCGGTTATGGAGGCCATTGCGGCGCTGCAAACCGGCGCACTTGAAGTTACCTCGCTGCAATCGTATCTTTGCAGGTAGGAGAGGCCAGAGGCTAGAGGCTAGAGGTCAGGGGATAAAAAATGTCCTCCATATCCTAGCCTCTAGCCTCTAGCCTCTGACCTTTCATCAACATTCGGGGAAGCCATGACCGAAAAAGTACCCATGACCCTGCCGGGCTATCAGCGGCTTGAGGAAGAATTGCGCCATTTACGCAGCAACGATCGTCCCGCCATTATCAAAGCGATTGCCGCAGCGCGCGAGCATGGCGATTTGTCGGAAAACGCCGAATATCACGCGGCGCGCGAACGCCAGAGCTTTATCGAAGGCCGGATCCAGGAACTGGAAGACAAGATCGGCCGCGCCGAGGTCATCGACGTGGGGAAGCTCAGCGGCAAAATTGTCAAGTTCGGCGCCACGGTTACGCTTGTGGACGAAGACACCGACGAGGAGGCCCGTTACCAGATTGTCGGCGAGGACGAGGCTGACATCAAAGCGGGCCTTCTTTCCATTACGTCGCCCTTGGCGCGGGCGCTGATCGGCAAAAGCGTGAAGGATAACGTTGAGGTTTCAACGCCCAAAGGCTCGAAATCGTACGAGATCATTAAGGTGGCGTTTAAGTAGGGGTTAGGGGTCAGGGGTTAGGGAAAAAAATCCCCGGACCCAACCGCTGACCATTAACCTTGACCCCTAAACCCTAACCCCTAACCCCTAACCCCTAACCCCGTTTCCAGATGCACGAAGTTTTTCATCTCATCCACGAGCATGGCAACTGGTTTTACCTGATCACGTTCGTGTGGACGGCACTTGAGGGCGAGACGTTCGTGGTTTTTGCTGCGCTTGCGGCGCAGCGGGGGTTCCTGAATATCGAGCTTCTGTTCATGTCCGCCTGGACCGGCAGCATGTGCGGCGATCAGGTGTTTTTCCTTCTGGGACGCTATTGCGGCAACTGGATCGTTGCCCGATTTCCCGGCTTGAGGCCGAAACTGGCAAAGGTTTTCGGCTGGCTTGAAAAACATGCAGCGGCTTTTGTCCTGTCGTATCGCTTCATGTACGGCATTCGCAACGTTAGCGGCATCGCCGTCGGCATGAGCCGCCTGGCGTGGAACCGTTTCGCTGGACTCAACGCACTGGCGTCATTTCTCTGGGCGATGGCGTTCTGCAGCGCGGGCTATCTTTTCGGCGACGTGATCGAACATTTCGGCCACCGCAAGGAGGAGGTTGTCGACACAAGCATTCGTGGACTCATGCTGTCCGTTCTGGCGTTGTTTGCATGTGTGCTTCTGGTGCGCTATGCGGTTTTCCGTTGGCAACGGCGCAAGATGGCGGCCATACAGGAAGAAATTAACAAAGCTTCCGGTCCTGATATCTGTGAAAAGCTATAAGGACAACCCATTGAATAACAATAAGAAAACAACCTTCCCTTAACGGAGCATACAAAAAAAACGGGAACGCCATCTTTAATTTTCTGGACAGCCGCGAGCTCACAGAATAGAGAGAAGCGTTCAAAAAGGGGCCGATTCATCTCCCCAGGTCAAAGACTGTCGATCAACAACAGAAGGCTGAGAAAAATCATGAGCGATATCGCAGAACGCGTGAAGAAAATTGTGGTCGAGCATTTGGGCGTCGATGCGTCCAAGGTGACAGACAACGCCAGTTTTATCGACGACCTGGGCGCCGACAGCTTGGACACTGTCGAGCTCGTGATGGCCTTCGAGGAAGAATTCGGCATCGAAATCCCCGACGACTCCGCGGAGAAAATCGTCACCGTCAAGGACGCGGTTGATTTCATCAACCAGAAAAAAGCCGCTTGATTCAAGGGCGCGTCATCCCCGCGAAAGCGGGGATCCAGTTGCGAGCGATAGCGAGCGTATGACTCAAAAGCCCACCGTAAGCTCAATCGTTTGGTTCTTGAGTCATGCGTCGCGCAGACGCGCTCCGCTGGATTCCCGCTTTCGCGGGAATGACATTTGTGGAAAACTAAACCCTCCATGAAAAGACGAGTCGTCGTAACAGGTCTGGGTATGGTGTCGCCGCTCGGCGTGGGCGTGGGCGTCAATTGGCAGCGCCTGGCGGCGGCCGATTCCGGGATCGGCAAGATCACAAGCTTCAAAGTTGACGACATGGCCTGCCAGGTGGCGGGCATGGTGCCACGCGGCGATGCGCCCGGCCAATTCAATCCAGATCATTTCATTGAACCCAAAGACGTGAAGAAAATGGATAACTTTATCCATTTTGGTGTCGCAGCTGCGACGGAGGCCATCAAAGACAGCGGCTATGTTCCGGCGAATGATGAAGCGCGCGAGCGCGCGGGCGTTCTGATCGGTTCAGGCATCGGCGGTCTGCACGAAATCTATGAAACCTCCATCGTGCTGCACGAAAAAGGCCCGCGGCGCGTTTCGCCTTTCTTCATTCCTCGCAGCCTAATCAACTTGGCCTCAGGGCAAGTGTCGATTCAACACGATTTACGCGGCCCCAATCATTCCGTTGTCACGGCCTGCGCCACGGGAACACATGCCATTGGCGATGCCGCGCGGCTCATCATGCTGGGCGATGCCGACGTGATGGTCGCGGGCGGGGCGGAAGCTGCCGTTTGCCGGATCGGCATGGCGGGATTCTGCGCTGTGCGCGCTTTGGCCACGGCTTTCAACGACGCACCAGAAAAAGCATCACGTCCCTTCGACAAGGATCGCGATGGTTTCGTGATGGGCGAAGGAGCCGGGGTCGTCGTTCTCGAAGAATATGAACAGGCCAAAAAGCGCGGCGCGAAAATCTATGCCGAGCTAATCGGCTATGGCATGTCCGGCGACGCCTATCACATGACAGCCCCTGCGGAAGACGGCAGCGGCGGGTTCCGCGCCATGCGAAACGCGTTGCGCAGCGCTGAAATCGCGCCGGAAGCCGTCGATTACATCAACGCGCACGGCACATCGACGCCAATGGGCGACGAAATCGAAGTCGGCGCCGTCAAGCGCCTGTTCGGCAATGCCGTGAACACCGTCATGATGTCGTCCACCAAATCGGCCGTCGGCCATTTACTGGGCGCGGCGGGCGCCGTCGAGGCGATTTACTGCATCAAGGCGATGGAAAACAGCATTGCGCCGCCCACGCTTAATCTCGATAACGTCTCCGAAGGTTGCCAAGGCATCGATCTGGTGCCGCACAAGGCCAAAGAGAAAAAAATCAACGTGGCCCTGTCGAACTCCTTCGGCTTCGGCGGCACGAATGCGTGTGTGATTTTTAGGAAACCAGGTTAACGTTAATAAAACCCGCACGTTAATAATAATACGCTTTATGCTTTTTACTTTCATGTTTGTGGTGTAGTAACGATTACAGATTGTTTTTTAAAAAGCCAATTTTCTTGGAGAATAAAATGACTAAGCGCCCTATTGTATCTCTTTGGAATAAAGTTAAGTTTCATGTGACAGCTATTGCGGCAGAGGGCTTAATTGTAGGAGCGTGTCTTGCCGGAGCCGCAATCGAAAACATTCCAGGTCTTACTGACCCCAATCTCAATTTCACAGCCGCCGCCATCTTAGTAGCCGCTGTTGGCATAGGTGCCATAGTTTATTCGAAGAACAAAATTCGGGGTGCCTTGGGGAAATCGTGGAATAAAGTTAAGGGGGATTTGTTGAGCGTCGCTTTTGGAAGTTCTCTTTCCGGTGGTGCGGCCTGCACATTTTACGAGGGTATCAAGCCGCCCCTAGATTTATACCTTAAGTACGGGAAGACTATCCCTGACCTAACTGGAGTTGTCTTTGGCTTCGCAGCAGCCATGGCATGCGCTGCATTTTGTTGTGCCTTATGTGCGAGATCTGACGCCAAGGCGATGAGGGCGACTTTGGAAGCGGGTCCTCGTTAGTTTGGATCGCCTTGAAAGGCCTCGATCTGGTGCCGCACAAGGCAAAAGAGAAAAAAATAAACGTGGCCCTGTCAAACTCCTTCGGCTTCGGCGGCACGAATGCCTGCTTGATTCTCAGGAAGCCCTGATTAAATCGCCTACACCCGTATGCGTTCCCTTAAGCCTTTTTTGGCCTAAATTCTGTTGACTGGAAGGACTTTGTCCTCGTCGGGTTTTTGCGCCGAGCCAGAACAGGAAAATCGCATGACATTGTTCGCCTTTATCGCGCTCAGCGGCTTCGTGCTGATCGCGTTTTTTCTCCAGTTCGCCTGCTGTTTCCGGCGCAACGCCGATCAGGCCCGCGCGGCGGAACACTACAATGCGTTGTTCGCTGCCGCTTTGCAGTCTACGCGCGTCGGCGTTCTTATCCGCAACGCACAGACGCCGGAACAGCCTGTCCTGTTCATTAACCACGCCTTCACCGACATCACCGGTTACGCAGAAGGGGACACTGTCTGCCGGGGTAGCGATTTTCTGTTCGGCTGGGGCACCGATAAGGCCACCATAACTTCCTTTAAAAAAGCTCTTCAAGAACGGCAGCCAGCCACGTTCGATCTTCTGGCCTATCGCAAGGACGGCACGCCGTTCTGGAGCGAATGGCATGTCAGCCCTGTTGCGAACAAAGAGGGCGAGGTTACCCATTACGTGAGCCTCCTGACGGACATATCGGCGTTGCGGCAGACGCAAGAGGCCTTGCTTCTCGCCAAGGAGCAGGCCGAACGCGCCAGCGCCGTGAAGACGGATTTTTTGGCCATGATGAGCCATGAAATCCGCACGCCGGCCAGCGGGGTTCTGGGGGTATTGGATCTGTTGGCCGATGCGCCGCTCGATTCTGAGCAGCGCAAACTGCTCGACATTGCCATGGCCTCAGGCCGCGCTTTGCACAACATCATCAACGACATTCTCGATTACGCCAAAATCGAAGCCGGGAAAATTGTTATCACGGGCGAGCCTTTTTCGTTGCGTGCCTTGCTGCGAGAGGTTGTCGATGTGACGGAACCTGCCGCTGCAGGCAAGAACCTGCTTCTTCTTCTCGACATGCCGGACGACGTGCCGGACGGGTTGGTGGGCGACGCCGGCCGTATACGGCAGATTCTGCTTAACCTGATGACCAACGCGATCAAATTCACCGGATGCGGCCAAGTCGCCTTGCGCGTTACGAACCTGCTGAATCAGGGGGATAAGGATGATCCTGTCGCCCTGCTGAGGTTTGAAGTCATCGATACCGGCATCGGCATTCACGCTGCCGATCAGGACAAGCTATTTTTGGAATTCAGCCAGATCGATCCTTCGTTCTCGCGCCGTTTTAGCGGCACTGGCCTCGGATTGGCCATCACGAGGCGTCTCGTCAAACTGCTTGAAGGCGAAATCGGCGTTGAAAGCAAACCGGGGCAGGGAAGCAAATTCTGGTTTGTTCTGCCCTTAAGGCTATGTGCAGTCCCGCTTGTCGCGGCTCCGCAGAAGGCGAGCCATCCGTTATCGCTTGCGACGGCAGAAGAAAAAACGGAGGCGCGTCTTCTTCTGGTTGAGGATAACGACACCAACTTGTTGGTAGCCAGCCGCTATCTGCTGAAAGCAGGCCATAACGCCGATCAGGCCCGCACCGGCGCGGAGGCTGTGAAGATGGCGCAGGCGCAGGCCTATGATCTCATTTTCATGGATATATCCATGCCCGATATGGACGGGCTGGAGGCGACGCGCCGCATTCGCGCGCTGGGCGGCTGGGCCGCGCACGTCCCCATCATTGCGTTGACGGCCCACGTCATGAGCGGCGACAGAGAACGATGTCTGGAAGCCGGGATGAACGATCATCTTAAGAAACCTTTGGATTACAATGAGGTGGTGCGGACATTGACGCGCTGGCTGATCGTCCGGGACAAAAAAACGAAGAAGGAATTTATCGAATCCGCCGATGAATCCGTTGCTTCCCCGCCATTTATGCAGAAGCCTGTGATCGACCCGGGCGCGCTTCAAAGACTCGTCGAAGAATTGGGTCAGGGAACGGCGTTGAAAATCGTGCAGACTTTTCTGGGCGATTTCGATCGCCGGATCGGCTGTTTGCAGGTAAATGGCACGATGCCGGAAAACGCGACAATCCTTGCCGAAGCGCATACGCTGAAAAGCGCCAGCGCCAACTGCGGCCTAATGCGCTTCTCATCTTTGATGGCCGCGCTGGAATCCGCTGCGGCTGCGGGCGATTCCGGGCTAACTTTATCCTTGCTTGGGCAGGTTACGCCTGCCGCCATAGCCGCCAGGGAAGTGCTCATACAGGCGCGGGATGTTTTGAGAGGATAAGACCCATCGCCGTTAACGCATTTTTATGTTATTTGTCGTTGCCTCAGATAAAGTCCTTCCTTCCCGCGTTTTTTTCCATGATTCCTGAGCTTTCTCTCACAGTGAACGAATCCCCCGATTCGGAAGATGGCGTCATTCGGCTGGATCAGGCGGATATGCGGCTTCTCGGCGCGCAGCCGGGCGATGTTTTGGCTTTGGCTGGAACGCGCACGACCTACGCGCGCGCTTTGCCGGCGTACATGGAGGATCGCAACCAGCGTTTGGCGCGAGTCAGCCCGTTGCTTCGGGCCAATTTCGGCGTTCAGCCTGAGCAAAAAGTTCGTGTGTTGGCCGAACGCCACAAACCGGCTCTTGCCGAAAAAGTCACGCTTCAAGTCGATGACGATTTGGACGGGCTCTACGTTATGGCACGGCTGCGGCAACTGTCGGCGTTCTGGCATGATCGCCCGATCATAGCGCAAGACCTTTTGCGCGTGCCGACGCTTGATTGGTATCCGCTGCTTGTGCGCGTGGTTTCCTCCGAGCCCGCCGGATTGGTGCAGATCGCCAGCGGCACGGCTTTTTCTCTTGTGACGAAACAGAACGAAGATGGCCTTTCGGGGCTTGGCGGCTTGCGCGACGTTTACCGCATGTGCCAATCAGCGGCGTTGGCCCGCTTCAAGCCGAATGGAGCCGGCGCTGCGGGGGCCGTCTTGCTCACAGGGCCGGCGGGATGCGGCAAATCTCGCATGGTCGCCCGGCTGGCGCAGGAGCTGAAGCTTCCCATCGTGACGCTCGACGCGCATCAGCTCGTGGACAAGCAACTGGAAAGCCCTACCGGCGATTTGGCTCTGTCGCTGACGGATCTTGCGCGGCGCGGGCCTACGATTTTGCTTCTGGAACATCTGGAAGCCTTGACGGCGCGCGAGGGGCATTCGCTTGCGTTGGACGTCAGCCGGTGCGCGGTTCTGGCGCAACTGTGCGCGCTTCTGGATGAGCTTCCGACGCAGCCCTCCATTTTGCTTTTCGGCAGCGCGTCGGATTCGCTCGATCCGCGCCTCGGCGCGCAGGGCCGCTTCGATCTTGTGATTCCCGTCGATGCGCCCAATCGCCCGGCGCGGCATGAGATTCTAATTCAGGCGACCAGGGGTTTGCCGCTGGCGGAGGACGTCGATCTCGGAAATCTGGCCATTCTCACATCGGGCGCCGTGGCGGGTGATTTAAAACGGCTTGTGACGGCGGCATCGGTGTTGGCGTCCGATGCGATCGTCACGGCAAAAGATTTTGACGCCGCGTTTCATTCATTCTTGCCATCCGCTCTTCATAAAGTGCGTTGCGAAATCCCCGCCGATTCATGGGATGAGGTCGCCGGTCTGGACGACACCAAGCAGATGTTGCGCGAAACGCTGGCGTTTTCGCTGCGGCACCACGACAAGTTCATGGCTTCCGGCGTTTTGCCGCCGCGCGCGCTGCTGCTTTCGGGCGGGCAGGGCAGCGGAAAGACGACGTTGGCGCGGGCGCTGGCCGGCATCATGCCGCTCAATTTCATCGAGATAGACTGCCCTGTGCTTACGGCTCTGGAGCCGGACGCGGCCGTGACGTTCATTCATGACAGCTTTGCGCTGGCGCGCCGCAAAGGGCCGTGCCTTGTGTTCTTCGACGACATCGACGCGTTCTTCGAGCCCGGCCCGTCGATGGACATGTCGCCCCGCCTGAATCCTGTCGTCGCGCAAATCCTGATGGAGATCGATGGCATTACTTTGATCCCTGGCATTGTCGTCATCGCTACCGCCAAGCGGCCCGATCGCATAACCGCCGAAGTCATGCGCCCAGGCCGTTTCGACAACACTGTCGTCTTGCCGCTGCCCGATACGGCGGCGCGCAAAAAGATCCTTCAGGTTCATGCGCGCCGGCTGCCTTTGGCTTCGGATGTCGATCTCGACCGCTTGGCGCGCGTCACGCAGAACATGACACCTGCTGACATCGCCAATCTCTGCAATCGCGTCGGCCTTATGGCGTTCCGGCAGTCGCAGGGCAATGAGGGCAGCGGCGTCATCCCTCCGGTCGTCAACGCCGAGCTTTTCGAGCAGGTGTTGAGAGGGAGGAAGGGGTAAAAAGGATCAATTACTTTTTTTCTTTGATCGTTTGGCCGTGTTGGATTTTAGCCACGCGGAAAATCCGGCTTCACTCAGTTCGCCTTGGGCTAGGGCCATTACGGCGGCCACGGCTTCACTTTCCGGCGCATCCAATTCCCACTTATTGAGATCAAGGAAGGTATAGGCCGCGAGGAAACCGGTGCGTTTATTGCCATCCACGAAAGGATGATTGCGTACGATTCCAAAAGCATAAGCGGCGGCCAGATCGAATATGGAAGGTTTGCCATAGGCCGCTTTTTGTTGGGGGCGGGCAAGGGCCGACGACAAAAGGCCTGCATCGCGGATGCCATCGCTTCCGCCATGCTCGGCGATAAGTTCGCTGTGAAAGGCGATAACGACTTCCTCTTTAAGCGAATGCCATTTCATCGCCCGGCAAGCTCGCGCAACGCATTGCGATATTTATTCATGCCCTTTTGCGCCGATTTCATTTGAGTTTCAAATTCGGGATCATAGGATCGAAGCGCATAGCCATCAGGCGTTTCCGTGAGAAACACGCTGTCGCCTTTCTTGATCTTGAGGCGGCTGGCAGCTTCCTTTGGCAGGATGAGCCCAGTCGAATTGCCGATTTGTGTAACCGTTGCGCGCATGGGAATGCTCCTTCAGTGTTATAACGTATGTTATAACATTGTGCGACGTTTGTCAAGTACCTACAAAAAACTATACGGGTCGATATCCACGTGCACGCGGACGGCGCGGGGGAGTTTGAGGGGCGTTAGCCAGTCGCGCAGAAGCGCGGACAAAAGTGTCGCGCGCCCGGCTTGCACCATCAGGCGATGGCGCGTGCGGCCTCTCAGGACGGCGAAAGGCGCGGGTGCGGGGCCGAGAACGCGCACACCGGGCTGGCGCGGGGCTGCGGCGGCTATAGCTTTCGCGGTTTCGATCACTTGGCGGGCGTTTGCGCCGGAAACCGTGATGCTGGCGAGGCGGCTGAAGGGCGGCAGATGATACGCGGCGCGTTCCTTCATCTCGGCGGCCATGAACGCGTCGCGGTCGCCTTTTAGCAACGCGCGCATGACCGGATGATCGGGCGCGGTCGTTTGCAAAAGAACGCGCCCGGCGTTCTCGCCGCGCCCGCTGCGTCCTGCCACTTGCTGCAATAACTGGAATGTGCGTTCGGCGGCGCGCGGATCACCGCCGGCAAGCCCAAGATCGGCGTCGATGACTCCCACCAGCGTCAGGCGCGGGAAATGATAGCCCTTTGTCATAATCTGCGTGCCGATCAGAAGATCGAGGTCGTGATCGGCCATGCGGTTGACGAGTTCTTGCGCCTTTTTCGGCCCTGTCATCACGTCGCTGGCCATGATGGCGAAGCGCGCGTCCGGCAGGCGCTTTTTGATTTCTTCCGCGATGCGCTCGATGCCGGGGCCGCACGCCGCAAGCGTCCCGATTTTTTTGCAGGCGGGACAGGCTTTCGGCAGACGCAGGCTGTAATCGCAATGATGGCAATGCAGGCGGCTCGTGCGCTTGTGTTCGATCAACCAACTCGTGCAATGGGGGCAGTGCAGCCGGTGGCCGCACGCGCGGCACAGCGTTAATGGCGCATATCCGCGCCGATTTAGGAACAACATCGCCTGTTGCTTGTTGGCGAAGGTGTTTTGCAGGGCTTCGAACAACGGCGCGCTGATGAATTCCTGCGCCGTCAGTTTTTCCTTCCGCAGATCGATGCATGCGATTTCCGGCATCGCCGCCTTGCCAAAACGCTCGCGCAGGATCGCATGCTTGTATTTCTTCTGCTGGACGTTACGCATCGTCTCAAGCGACGGCGTGGCGCTTGCCAGAATAATGGGAATCTGGCCAAGCTGCGCGCGCACCACCGCCATGTCGCGGCCATGATAGATGACGCCTTCTTCCTGCTTGTAAGCTGCCTCATGCTCCTCATCGACGACGATCAAGCCCAGATTGGCATAGGGTAGGAAGAGGGCGGAACGCGCGCCCAGCACAAACCGCGCTTCGCCGCGCGCTATCGCGTGCCAGTTCAGCCGCCGCTGCTTTTCGGTGAGTTCCGAGTGCCATTCGATGGGCCGCGCGCCAAAACGCGCCGTCAGCCTGTCAATGAGCGCCGCCGTCATGGCGATTTCCGGCAGAAGCACCAGCGCTTGCCGTCCTTGCCGCAGGGTCTCTGCTATGGCCTCGCAATAGACTTCCGTCTTGCCGGAACTCGTAACGCCGTCCAGAAGCGTCACCGAAAACGCCTTCTCCGCGACGCGCCCGCATAGCTCATTCGACGCGTTCTGCTGCTCCGGCGTGAGCTCCGGCGTTTCATGATTCGGATCCGGCAGAGGTAATGTGAATGCGTCGCCGTCCTTGGCCTCGCGCAAACGGCCTCCGAAGACCATTTTCAGAATGTGGCCGGAAGGCGTAACCGTGTATTGCGCGACCCAATCGACGAAACGGCGCGTCACATCTGGTAAAAGCGGAAGATCAAGAGCGCGGCCTATCCCCTTGAGTTTGTTGACAGGAATATCGCTGCTGCCAGCTCCCCACACGACGCCCGCGACAAGTTTTTTGCCCAACGGCACTTCGACCAGCGTTCCGATGGGCAACGACGGCGCGTCAGGCGCAAGATAATCGTAGCCTTCCGCAAAAGGCAGCGGCAACATAACGCGAAGGGTGGCGGGGTTAGAGGTCATGAACTAAACTTGCACCGAATCGACACATAGGGAGATTAAACGTGAAGTTCTTCGTTGATACAGCCGATCTGAAAGAGATTAAAGAGCTAGCCTCAACCGGCCTTCTGGACGGGGTGACGACCAATCCGTCGCTTGTCGCCAAATCGGGACATCGTAATTTCATCGAACTTGTGCGCGAGATCGCCTCCGTCGTCCCCGGCCCCGTCAGCGCCGAAGTGGCGGCGACGGATTATGACACGATGCTGGCCGAAGGCCGTCATCTTGCCAAAATTGCAAAAAACATAGCCGTTAAAGTCCCTTTGACTCCGGCGGGATTAAAGGTTTGCAAAACTCTCACCCAGAAAGGCACAATGGTCAACGTAACGCTGTGCTTTTCGCCCGCGCAGGCGCTTTTGGCCGCCAAGGCCGGGGCGACTTTCGTATCGCCTTTCGTCGGTCGTCTGGACGACATCGGCGAGAATGGAATGCAGCTAATCGCCGATATTTGCACGATTTTCAAGGCATACCCGTATTTTAAAACGGAAGTTCTGGTAGCGTCAGTGCGTCATCCGATGCATGTTGTCGAGGCCGCCAAAATGGGCGCTCACGTCGCCACCATTCCGCCGAACGTGATCCGCCAGTTGTTCACGCATCCCCTTACGGATAAAGGGCTGGCACAATTTGTTGCCGACTGGCGAAAAACAGGGCAGAAGATAATTGCAGCCTGATAGCATATAGGGGGAAAGGCTTTGCCGCAGGAACAGGAAAACACCGAACGCGCCTTGACGTCCCTTATGGCGGGAGAGGTGCGCGATTACCTGCTCGAACACCCTGACTTTCTGGTCGACAATAGTGATTTGTTAGCGACGCTGATACCGCCTTCGCTGCGGCACGGCGACAAGGTCGAGGATTTTCAAGGCTACATGCTGGCCCGGCTTCAGGACAACTTTACGGCGATCAAAGACGAACACGACGATCTTTTGCAGTTGATGCAGGAGCACCTGCAACGCCAGAACAGAATCAACGCCGCTATTCTGTCGCTGCTCGATGCGAAGGATTTTGCGGGGGCGCTTGGGTTCATTACCCACGATCTGCGGCTGCTGCTTGATCAGGAAGCCGTCGGGCTTTTTCTGGAAGCGGGCGGCGCCTTGCAAGAAGGTCATTACGCCGGTTTGCATGTCGTGCCGGAGGGCTTTGTTGCCACGCATCTCGGCGAGCGTGAAATCGTTCTGGAAGAAAAAGCCGCTGCGTCGCCTGTTTTATTCGGCGAAAAGGCCGGGGCCGTGCGCTCACAGGCTCTTGTGCGCCTTAGTATCAGCGACGAACTGCCGCCCGGCCTTCTTGCGTTCGGTCACCGCGAGGCGATGTACTATGCCACCGGCCTTGCCACGGAGCAGATGGAAACCCTCGGCGCCGTGGTGGAACGGTGTTTGAACAAGTGGCTGGTGTAAGGGATTGGGACGAAATCCAAATGAGCCAACATAATATTGTTTTTCCCATCATTATATCTGTGGCAGTTCTCGCTTTCGCGGGAAACGCTTATTATCAAAAACGCAAAAAGGGTTTTGTAAATAATAAGAAAGCGAGGAATTGGTATTATGGTGTACTCTGGATTGCGGCGGCATTCTTTCTAGGCTGTGCCGTTATTGGCATAGTGAAATCCCATTAGTGGCGTGAAACCAGAACCAACCCTTCTCCCTATAGCGGATGACCTGCGCGCTGCTATCGCAGAGTGGCGGGACTGGCTTCGGGACGAACGGCGAGCATCAAGGCATACGCTTTCGTCTTATCAATTCGATCTCGATAATTTGCTGGAATTTGTTGCGGGGTATCGCGGCGGGCCGGTGAAGTTGGCGGCATTGGCGTCTCTGACGTTGACGGATTTCCGCGCGTGGCTGGCGCATTGCGCCAGCGAAAAACAACAGGCGGCTTCGCGCGCGCGGGCAGTGGCGGGCGTGAGGAATTTCTTCCGCTGGCTGGATCGCACCGGCAGGCTTCACAACAGCGCGATTGATTTATTGAAAACGCCCAAGACTGCGCGGCGTTTGCCACGTCCCGTTTCGGAAGTCAGCGCGCAGGACATCGTGGCGATGGCCAAAAACGAACAGCAGGAAACATGGGTCGGCTTGCGCGACGAAGCCCTGTTCACGCTGCTCTACGGCGCGGGGCTCCGCATCAGCGAGGCTTTAGGCCTGCGTCATGCCGATCTTGCGCAAAAAGACCGCCTGACCGTTACCGGCAAAGGCAATAAACAGAGAAACGTGCCGTTGTTGCCGATCATTTGCGAAAGTCTGGAGAAATATGTGAAGGCTTGCCCTTATCCAGCGTCGGCCAAGGCGCCGGTTTTTGTTGGCGCGCGGGGAGAGGCGCTGAACCCCGGCGTCGCGCAACGCCAGTTGCGCCGTTTGCGTCGTGATTTAAATTTACCAGATACTGTCACGCCTCACGCATTACGCCACAGCTTTGCGACGCACCTTCTGGCTTCAGGCGCTGATTTGCGGAGTTTGCAGGAACTGCTTGGCCACAGCTCGCTTTCCACAACGCAGCTCTACACGAAAGTGGACGCCGGGCAGTTGTCGAAGACTTACCGCGACGCTCATCCGCGGGCGAAGGGATGATCAAAATCCCGGACGAAGGCTGGAATCTTGTTTTCTGAAGGCATGCACAACGTAGACATTCATTTTGGTTTCCGGATCATTCGTCGGAAAATCTTCTGTGTGATACATGTCGATAATGTCAAAATGTTCCTTAAGAAGAGAACGAATTGAAGCCTTGGTCTGCATCATGATGAGGCCGTTTCGTGGGGCATCCTTAAACCTCGCAAATTTTTCGTTGCCGTTTATCAAATAGGCCTTAAGACTGGCGGAGTCCGCGAATTCGAGCGGCTTCCCTTTTTTATCAATCAAAATCATTATTTCGGGATCGAATTCGTATGTCGACGTGATGCTTAGGCTCAAATAACCCCCAGGTTTGAGGAGGTTGGCGGCTGTGCGTATAAATTCTTTTCGCGGGTTAGGTTTTAAGGCTTGGAGGACTCTGTGAACGTTGATGGCGTCGAACTTTTTTCCATCCTCCCGTAAAGCGTCAAAGTCCCCGCAAACAAAGTCAACATTTGCAGTAACAATGCCTCTATTTCTCCCGTCAAAGAGAAGCGTTTGCGCTGCCTTGAGTCCGGTATGTGAAACATCGACACATACGACATTATGGCCAGCCCGTGCGAAGGCATAAGAACATCGACCGCCGCCGCCGCCGTAATCAAGAACCAGAGAACTTGGGCTGAGCCTATCGAGCAGCCAGACGGCGCAGAGACTCGGCTCTTTTCCCCACGGGTAAGGGTTCTTCCTATAAAAATTGTTAACTAGCTGCTGCTTAGCCTGAGCAGAAGTTGTTCCACGTAATTTATTATTCATAAAAATTACTTCCAATCATAAATAAATAATCGCTTGCCAAGATTACCATAAAAGCCGTTGTGTTTTCATTAGTTTCATAAGGCCATTTAGGTTAATGAGGCGGCTTCGGGGCAATCCAATCTTCAATCTATTTCCCTAGCCTCTAGCCTCTGGCTTCAATTAGCCGACCCGTCGCGGAAGATTTTACCGCCTTGCAACAAAATGGCGCATTGCTGATCAATGAGCGTTCTGCTTTGCCCAATTCGCTTTTCTCGGATGCAAGCGCGGAACGCCGAGGCGGGGTTGTTCGGCTCTGTAATGTAGAAATGGGCCTGCAGGCCTTTCGCCCCCCCCAAAGTCTGGTGAATGACGGCCGTCAGCCCCGTAGCCAGCATGATCGTGGCGCGCGCGCCCAGAGCCTGCTCGGCGAGCTGAAGAAGGCCTTCCAGAGACTCTTCTATAGAGCCCGCATGAACCGTCGTGATGACAAGATGTCCCGACGTCGCGGCGCGCAGAAGCTGGTTGGCGGCGTCCGGCGTGCGGATTTCGCCGACGAAGATATAACGCGGGTGCCAGCGCAGGCTGCGCTTGAGCATTTCCGCCCATTCCGGGTCTTCCTGGACCTCGATCTGATAGCAATAACCGCTTTTGCCGTGTCGGCCTTCAAGGTCGTATTCGACGGGGTCTTCGATCGAAAAAGCAACGCCGCCGTATGAGCTGAGATAATCGGCCAGAAGGGAACAGGCTGTCGTTGTTTTGCCTTGGCCCGTCGCGCCGCACAGAAGAACCAAACCTTCGCGTTTGCCCAAATTTCGCAAGTACGGGACGAGCGGAGGCATAAAGCCCAGTTTGTCGAGCGACATCGGGACGGCGTTTATTTTACGCAAGGCGGCCCAAAGCTGGCCGGATGACGTGCGCGCCTTGGCGGCGCGCATACGCACGCCCTCGAAAGTCAGCCCCATTTCATTTTCGACGAATTTAGCGCGCAGGAAGGAGGTTAAATTGTTGACCGCGTCGTGAAACTCAAGCGGAACGTCGATATCCATGGCGACGGCCTGCCGGTCGGTCGTCGGGCAATAGAGCGGCTCCGCCTCGCCTTCGAGGCAGACGTATAGGTCGACAAAATTGAATTCGCTAAGTTTGCGTTGGGTCATAGGGAAATGTGGGCCGGAATCGAACTGTCAGATCGTATCAGAATATCTTTAACATAATCTTTCCGAATCCCTGCCTGTGACCCCTATCCTCCCCCATAACTTTGGACAAGACTGCCCGAAATCAGGTACCAGCCGTCCACCAGAACGAAGAAAATAATCTTAAATGGCATCGAAATGACGGAAGGCGGCATCATCATCATGCCCATCGACATCAGAAGCGAAGCGATCACCATATCGATGATAAGGAAGGGCAGGAAGATAAGAAAGCCGATCTCGAACGCACGGCGCAACTCTGAAATCATGAACGCGGGCACGAGGGCGCGCAGCGGAATGTCCTTGTCTTTCAGTTCCTTGCTGGCGGCGTCGCGGGGCGCCTCGATTTTGGCCATTTGCAGGAACAGGTCGATGTCCTTCGCGCGCGTATGCTTGAGCATGAAATCGTGAAATGGTTCGACCGTCCGGGTGAAGGAGGTCTCTTCATCGATTTCGCTGTTCATCAGCGGTTTGATGCCGTCATCCCAGGCTTTTTCAAATACAGGCTGCATGACGAACAAGGTCAGGAACAAGGCGAGGCTGATCATGACGACGTTTGGCGGTGTCTGCTGGATGCCGATGGCCGTACGCAGAAACGACAGCACGACGATGATGCGCGTGAAACACGTCACCATGACTAAAATGCTTGGCGCCAGCGTCAGCACCGTAATCAGCAGAGTCAGCTGCACCAGCCGCGCTGTCGTCGCGGGGCCTTGGCCCAGATCGAAATTGATGCTCTGCGCCATGACGGAAGTTGGAATCAGCAGCCAGGCCCCGAAGAACCCGGCGATCGCCGCGAAAAAGAAAAGGCGTTTAATCATGATGATTTTGTCGAGTCGGTTGCGGGTGCGGGCGGCAGGTTGCTTGCTATGACGCGATCGTCGTTGAGGCCCAGAAGAAGAAGATGTTGCGCCCTGTCGCACTGGATGATCACAAGCCGTCTGCGGGCGTCGAGCGGCAGGGATTCAATGATTTTAAGCCGATGCGAAGAAAGGGGTTTGGCGGCGATCCAACCGCGTGCGGCGGTGAATTTCAGCCCCCAGGCCAGAAGGCCCATCAGGCCGATGACCGTCGTGGTAGCGAGCAGAAAGCGCAGCCACGAGATGCTTTCAGGATCAGGATTCATCATCGTTATTGGCGGCTTCGGGCAGGGTATGGGTGACGGCGGCTTGCAGCTTGCGCAATTCACTTTCGTAGTTGTTCAGCAATTCGATCAGCGCCGTCAATTTGGGCAGATAGACTTGCTGCTGCGCGGGGGGCGCCTTTTGTACTTTTTGACAGACTGAGGATATGCGCTTGTCGATGCCCGACATATCGAGGATCTGTCCGCGGCGCAACTGAGCGTGAGCTTCCGTGAAAAAAGCTTCGAGCGCGCACAGCTCGTCCATCGTTTCGGGTTGATTGTCTTTGGTCATGGCATGCCTTTCTCATCCAAAGAAAAGGCGGGAGCCATAACGGGAGCCGCCGCCGCATTCGCCTCATACACCTTGGCGAGAATTTCCGCTACGGCTACGATGGCTTCGCTGGGAATCGGTGTGTCGAGTTCAAGCTGCGCCAGCAATTCCGCCAGATCGGCGTCTTCGCGCACGTGAATGCCTTTTTCAAAGGCCAGTTCAAGGATTTGCTCGGCCAGCTTGCCGCGTCCGGCGGCCACGATTTTTGCGGGCGCGTCAAGATTTTCCTCATCGCCCTTAAGGGCCACAGCCACGGAATGGCCGCTTATGGGCTTGACGGGGCTGAAGGGCGAGGGGGAATCAAGATCTTCCGACATGCATTAAGATTAACGCAATGGTGTTGGTTTGACAAACGAACATGAATGAAAAGTAACGACGGGCGATTCTAGAGGTAAAGAATGGCTTTGCGCTAATAAGCTGTTTTGCTAGGCTTTTAAATATCGAATATGGAGCAGATCTTATCCGTAGAGAAGCCTGTGCAATTTTTTATGTGGAGGCGTAATCATGGGAGCTAATTCTTTTGCATTGAAACAACCTGTGCCTGATGACTACAATAAAGTTTATGGCACTTTCCCTGATGTGGAAAATCATCGTGAATATCACATACTAGAACTCAATCCCGATGATGAAGTTGATGATGAAACGTTTTGTGAACCTGATGATGAAACGTTTGCAGGTTCCGTTCTGGATCTTCCGCCGACGGTCTTCCGAAATTATTATTTCACAGCAAGAGAACTCGCAGACAAACCTAGAGGCAACGCGCCGTTCTCCTATCTTATGTTTGGCACCTCAGGCAATGCTTGTGTCGCTGTCCTATTGAAGGATGGCCGTCCCATTGCGCGAGTCAAAATCAACCCAAGCGACGATTATCATAACAAATGGGGCAACAGGAAATTCCTCGACACGTTGACAGACATTATGAATGGGCAACGGCGCGAAAATTCTTTGCGCCATCACGATCCAGGCCAATTCGGTTTTAAGATTGGTGAAAAGAGGGGAGAGTATAGAGTTGAACGGGGAGAAATGAGATACGATTTTTGCGAAATCAAGACCGAAGGCGTGCAAAAGGCTGTGGCAGTTTTGCAAAAAGCCATGCCGCGGGCGCTTGTTGCGGTGGGATTGGAAGAGTGGCCCGAAGGAATAAAACCACCCTGCCGGACAAGATTAAAAAACACGAATAATTTTAAAGAGGAGGCTCGCCTTTAAATCCGGCTTACGCCGAACGCACGCTTTCGATGAAGGATTCGACTTCTTTGCGAAGTTGTTCGCCTTGCTTGGCGAGTTCGTCGCCGGCCTCAAGAACCTGATGCGCGGTTTTGCTGGTTTGCTCCGAAGCCGCTGTCACGCCGGAGATGTTCTCGGAAACGGCGCGTGTGCCTATCGCCGCCTGTTCAACGCTATGCGCGATTTCATTCGTCGCTGCCGTTTGTTCCTTTACTTCCGAAGCAATGGTCGTGGAAATTTCATTCAACCGCCCGATCGTCGTGCCAATTCCCTTGATGGCCGAGACGGTTGTAGCGGTCGCGGCTTGCATTTCCGTCACTTGCGCGGAGATATCTTCCGTCGCCTTGGCCGTCTGATTGGCGAGGTTTTTGACTTCTTGCGCCACGACGGCAAAGCCTTTGCCGGCATCTCCTGCGCGCGCCGCCTCGATCGTGGCGTTCAGCGCTAATAAATTCGTTTGCCCCGCGATATCGTTGATCAATTGCACGACCGCGCCGATTTTTTGCGCTGCCGCGGCAAGACCTTCGACAGTTTCATTGGTGCGCTTGGCTTCATCGGCGGCCGACGAGGCTATTTTGGCCGATTCGAAAACTTGACGTCCGATCTCGGTGATCGAAGCATGAAGCTCCTCGGCCGTCGACGCTACCGTCTGGACATTAGCGCTGGCTTGTTCAGCTGCGGCGGCCACGGTAACGGACTGTTGGCTGGTTCGTTGCGCCGTCTCCGTCATCGTTTGCGAGTTTGTTTGAAGCTGGGCGGCGGCGCTTGAAACAGCCTGCACCACAGCCGTGCTGGAGCGTTGAAAGTCGCCGACCATCATATCCACGGCAACGGCGCGGCGATCCCTGGCCTCGCGTTCCTTGGCTTGCGCGGCTTCCAGTTCCTCGTTTTTGATCATGTTCTCTTTGAACACAAGAACAGCACGCGCCATGTCGCCGACTTCGTCGAAGCGTTCCTGATTGTCCAGCATAACGTCTTTATTCCCGTGGGCGAGATTCTGCATAACGGCGGTAATGGCCTGAACGGGTTTGGCGATGATGCGGCCGATTATACTGCCGATAAACAGTCCCAGAAGCATCGTCACGAGAACGCATCCAAGCCCGATTTCAAGCCCGGTCCAGACGTCCTGCGCGAGTTCCTTGCGGGCGGAATCGGCTTTTGCCTCTGCGGCAGCTGCCAGCACGTCCAGAGCTTCGCGCGTGGGATCGTAACGGCTCTGGCAATCGTTCAGGAATATATTGGCCATAGAGATGTCGGAATCAATCAGATCGAGGACCTGGTTGAAGCTTTCCGCGTACGTCTTCATGTTGTTGTGAAGTTTGCTGATAACAGCGGGGTCTACATCGAATCCATTCGTGTTGAGGCCGTCGATTTTACCCTTTGTTTCCTGAAGATTGTTTTTCGCGGCTTTCAAAGCTTCACGCACCAGCTTGTCTTCGACGCTGGTTTGTTTCCAGTTGATCGCCTTGTAGAGCGCGCTGTGCGTTGTTGCGAACTTGATTGTGGCGTCATTGGTCGCCGTGGCGAAAACCTCGGCGCGCTGAGCCTGCTGGACGGCGCTCGATATGCTCATGGACGTAATGAGAAAGACGGCGCCGATGACAAGCGCCATCAAGCTGCTGACCACCGGCGCAATCAGGGTTTTTTTTGCAATAGACGCGTTATCGAGTGCACGCATGGTTTACACCTTCTTTCTTCTTACGCGCCGCGGATCGCCGAAAGACTATTGTGTGCAGGCGATCCGCGAAACGCGTAACAGGGATGCTTAGTTCTTGTAGTAACCAACGCCGAGCGTGTATTCGCCAACCTTGATGACATAAGTGGACTTGTCCTTGATCTTGTTGCTGTCGGTTGCGTCGGGCCACTTGTAATCCACCCAACCTGAGTCCTTGACGTCCATAAACGCATGGATGAGCGGAAATCCCGTCACGTCCTTCATTTCAAGGCCGCCTTTGCCGACGAGGACCGGTTTCGCGCCGTGGGCTACGAAGACGCCCTTGCCGTCAAGCACGAAGACATAAAGATCACGGTCAATGAAGCCGCCATCCTTGTCCTGAAACTTTACGGAAGCTTTTTCGGGGCCTTCCGCTTTAAGCAGGGTCGCAGCCTTTTCGGCCATAGCTTTTGCTTCTTCGCGGGTCGCTTTCTGATCAGAGGCCGATGCTGGCGAGAGAGCGAGAACGATCAAGCAAAGCATTAGACCGGCAGGTTTTAGAAATTTCATGATGCATTCTCCTTGAGAGAGGAAAGATAATTATAGTTAACCGCTATCATCCATGTTTTAAAATAGTGTTAATGATTCTCTAATGTTGGAGACGGCGGCGAATCGCTTTTTTTATTACTTGAACAATAAACGCGGGGTTGAAAGCAGGCCCTTATCGTTAACTAATTGTTAAGGTTGGCGCGTCGACACTGTGCTAACGTCGGCAGAATCGTCTCAAGATTCTGTCCGTGAAAGGATGAAGATATGGCCCTGACCGATTCCGGCCTCCTTCGTATAATGAAAAGTAAAATGGCCTATGAAAGTCAACGGGAGGCCGTTTTGGCGCAGAATGTCGCCAACGCCAACACGCCTGGCTACAAGGCCAAGGATCTCGTGCCGTTTACATTCGAAAGCGCGATGAAAACGGCCGGTTCCGGCATGATGACGACGAATCCGCGCCACATCATCCCGGCGTCGATGGCGGGCATCAACGCAGCGACGAAAATTGCGCGCAGTTTGGAAACGCAGCCTTCCGGCAACTCAGTCGATCTTGAGCAGCAGATGATGGAAGTATCCAAAACGGCGGTCGATTATCAGGCGGTCACGGCGATCTATCACAAGTTCATTGGGCTATTCAAAACGGCTATCGGCAAATAGGTTTGATTCATGGCGTCTTCCGACCTGACTTCCATTTTCACCATAGCCAGCTCCGGCTTGCAGGCGCAGACGGTGCGAATGAAGGTCGTAGCCGAAAATCTCGCTAACGCGGGAACGACGCCTGCTTCAGCTGCCCAGAAGCCCTATCAGCGGCAAGTCGTCACCTTCAAGAATGAGTTCGACCGCGCGATGGGCGCCTATGTGGTCAAGGTCGCCGGTGTGCAGAAAGACAAAAGCGACTTTGTCAAGAAATACGATCCGTCTCATCCGGCGGCGGACAAGGAGGGCTATGTGCTGACCCCCAACGTCAAGCCGATCATGGAAAGCATGGATATGCGCGAGGCGCAGCGCTCGTACGACGCCAATCTGAATGTGATCGAGGCCGCGCGCGTGATGCTTCTGCGCACGATCGATCTGTTGCGGACTTAAAAATTAGAAGGGGATACCCATGGTGATGAATATTGCCGGCGCGATTGCGGCTTATCAGCAGTCGAATGACGGCGCGCTGATCGGTGGACAAACAAAGACTAGCGACGTAAGCGATACCGGCGGCACGGGAAGTTTTTCGGATGCGCTGTCGTCGTTTCTCGGCGACGCCGTCAAGAGCCTGAAAGAGAGCGAGAAAGCCGCCATGGCCGGCGCCTTGGGCAAAGACAACCTGCAAAACGTCGTAATGGCCGTCAGCAATGCCGAACTCCAGATGCAAACTGTCATGTCGTTGCGTGACAAGGTCATCGGCGCGTATCAGGATATCATCAGGATGCCGATCTGAGGACGGAGATGAGGGGGTGGGGATTCAAAGTATGGGGATGAATTCTTTTAAATCATTTTTTTGCATGAAAGGCTTTTCGCGTTTTTTTCTGATAGCTGCTCTTTATTGCCCAACGGCTGAAGTTATTTTTTGGCACCCAGCGCCACCTCGTCTATGGGCCATAACGATATGGGGATTGTTGATTGCAATATCTACAACGATGTTTGCTTTCCCTGCCTTCAGTCTCGCGTTCATTTTTACCTGGCTATTGTCTCCCCTTATCATAGGGCTGCTTGGCTATGATGAATGGCTTTCCTCCGCCGGCTGAGATTGTGCCGACCGTTATAAAGACTAGTCCAATCGAGGCCATTGGGGCCTTTCGATCGGCTTTAGAGATGCCTAATTTTCGTATTTGGGGGACGATCTTTGTTTTTTGTTTGGTTTGTTCATCCCTAACAATGTGGTTTGGCAGGCATTCAAAAGATGTAAACAAAAAAACCAGAACAGCGGTTTTAAGCGCGTGTATTTTGCCGCTCGCCATCGGATTATGGGTGCAGTTAATTGCCGATAGCCCTCCGGATTGGATCGCTAATGTCTATGACGCAGAGACAACAGTCGCGGGGCAAATCGTTCTTGTTGCGTACGGGGTTATAGGCAGCAATGAATTTTTTCGAGAAATAGAAAATGCAGCAGGAGGGGCGCATCAAGAAGCCCATGAAACGATAAAAATAACCGCTCCTTCGTTGTCGGTTCTTGTTATTGGCGAAAGCATGCGTGCCGATGGCTTGGGGCCTCAGAAAAGAACGCGCGGCCCATGGTCCATGAAACTTGATGATCGCGTTCATGCTGGTTTTGCAGCATGGCTTCCCCCTGTGTGCGCTTCACATGACTCAACGGAAACTTCCGTGCCCATGCTCATAACGGGCGTGACGCCGGATCGACAACGCGAAGCCGATGAAGCGCCGACGGGCTTATCGAGATTGCATTCTGCGGGTTATGACGTGGGGTGGATTGCTTCCGGGCCTCAAGGGCTTTTTGCGGGCCCGGAAATTTTCAAAGGCCATGGCTTATTTTGGCATTCGAAAAACACGTGGTTGCTTAATGGCGGCACACCACCTCTGGACGAAGACTTGCTGCCGGTAGCGAAAAACTTTATCTCGCCTTTAACATCGAGCAGCTATACGGGAAACCCAAAAGCCTTGGTTTTGCATCTTTGGGGAAGCCATGCTGTATATCAGGACACATATCCAAAGACATTGTTTTCTCCAGACCCCACTGGGCTTTCTGAAGAAGAGCTTGAAAATCTTCAGTATGATCATTCAAATGAATATGGCGCCAAAACGCTTGAGACTGTGGGAGAAATGCTGGACGATGTAAAATTCCCCGCATTCGCCGTTTATACTTCGGATCATGGTGACAACTTGTTGCGCGATCACAATGGGCTATTACGCCACCTCGGCGCGCGAACATCCCAGGCTGCCACTATGGTGCCAGGGTTCGTGATGTGGAATAAGGCCGCGGCCCAATCGGGTATCCCTCGAAAAGTGCTATCTAAAATCGCCAAAGCCCAACATCTTGCTCAAGTTGATTTGTATCGCATATGGATGGCGTTATCAGGTTTGGATGGAAAAGCGACCGTCATCCCCACGGAATCGCCTCTTGTCTATGGGGCCGTCAAACTCGGAGATAAGTATGGACCTGTTCCCTGTTCTTCTCTTAAGCCTTGAATTTTCCACTGAATACGCCTTGACTGAGAATGTGCTAGCGTGCCCTTGGGGCATGATGTTCTTATGCGAAACTGACCGGAACCCCTAGCCCGACCATGAACGAAGTCGAAGTCATCGAAATCTGCCGAGAAGCCATCATCGTTATGTTGAAGGTGGTGGGACCTGTGTTGCTTGCGGGCCTGGCTATCGGTGTGCTCGTGTCGCTGTTGCAGGCCGTGACGCAGATTCAGGAAATGACCCTGGCCTTCATTCCCAAAATGGTCGTGATTTTTGGCATGACCCTTTGGCTGCTGCCGTTCATGATGACCACGCTGGGCGGTTTCACAAAATCCCTGACCGACCGCATCGTGCAAATCGGCACCGGCGGGTAGCCTTTTACGTCAAGATTTTTCTTGTAACCAGATACGTAACAGGGTACACTCGTGATTGCTCGGATTAAACACAAAGGTCTTGCGGCCCTCTACTACGAGGAACAGACAAAAGGGGTGAAGCAATCTCACGTGAAGCGGTTGCAGTGGATTCTCGATTTGCTTTCTTCTGCTGTTGTCATAGAGGACATGAATATTCCTCGTTTGAAGTTTCACAAGCTTAAGGGAGATCTGACCGGGTTCTATGCTGTCTCCGTTTCTGGTAACTGGCGCGTGATTTTCCGGTTTGAAGACGGTGACGCGACTGACGTGGATTTGATCGATTATCATTAGGAGCAACACACCATGAGCTTGAAAAATCCCACACACCCCGGCGAGATTATCCGGGGCCTTTGCATGAAGGGCCTTGGCTTAACCGTCACGCAAGCCGCGGAAGGTCTTGGTGTGACACGCAAAACCCTTTCACTGCTTTTGAACGGTCACGCGGGCATTTCGCCGGAAATGGCTGTCAGATTGTCGAAGGCGTTTGGGCGTAGCCCTGAAGGCTGGCTGCGGTTACAGGCGCAGTATGATCTTGCCCAAATTAAAAAGGTCAGGGTCAAACGTTTTTATGACCCGACTTTGCATGACGGTCATGCGAATCAAGTTTCAGGGCATTAGGAAATCGAGAGCCCATGATCACCCTGCATCTCGGCCAGCAACTGTCGGGGCATGTGTTTCCGTTTATGCTCGTTTTTACGCGCTTGGGCGCGGCGATGATGCTGTTTCCGGGCATCGGGGAATCGTTCGTGACGCCGCGGATACGGCTGCTGTTCGCGCTTTTGATGAGCCTTCTTCTGTTTCCCGTGCTTATGCCTGATTTGCCTCCGGCGCCGGATGCCATCGCCTCGCTTTTTCGACTGATCGCGCAAGAGGCGCTTATCGGCGTTTTCTTTGGTTCGTTCCTGCGGTTTTTGGTGAGCGCGATCGAAACTTCAGGCGCGATCATTGCGGTGCAAATGGGGCTATCCAACGCGATGATTCTCAACCCGACGCAAGGGGCGCAAAGCGCGTTGCCGAGCGCGTTTCTCAGCATGGCCGCCGTGACGATATTATTCATGACAGGCCTCGATCATTTTTTGCTGCGCGCTCTGGCTGACACCTACAGTCTGTTTCCGGCGAAGGCTACGCTTGTGGCTGGCGACATGACGCAGTCCATCGTTCACACCATGTCCTCAAGCTTCGCTGTGGGCCTGGAACTTGCGGCGCCGTTTCTGGTGATCGGCCTGATGCTCTACGTGGCGCTTGGGTTCGTGCAGCGGCTTGTGCCGCAGGTGCAACTTTTTCTTGTCGTGCTGCCGCTGCAGATATGGGGCAGCCTTCTGCTGTTTGCAGCCGTGGTTGGCGTCATGCTGACGGTCTGGCTGCATTATTTTGATGAGTCGCTGAATGCGTTAGGGCAGTGATATGGCCGAGACCGATCAAGACCAAAAAACAGAAGAAGCGTCCGACAAACGCATCCAGGAGGCGCGGGACGAAGGGCAATGGCCCATCAGCCGCGAAATGGCAACGTGGTCTTTGTTCATCGCCATACTGGTCGTGGTGGCTTGGCTCGGCCCCGTCATGGGACGCCAGTTGACGCAGGGCCTGCGCGTGTTTCTGGAACAGCCGCATGAAATCAGCCTTGAAGGCAACGGTATTCAAGTGGCGCTGACGCATGTGATGATGAATGTCGGGCTGGCATCCGTGCTGGTATTTTCCTTGTTGGCTGCTTCCGTCATCGTCGGCACGATGGTGCAGACAGGCTTTTTCTTCAATCCCGCGCGCCTCAAGCTCGATGCCAGCCGCCTCAATCCGCTCACCGGCTTCAAGAATCTGTTTTCTTCAAACGCGCTGGCGGAATTGCTGAAAAGTTTTGTGAAGCTGGTGGTGATCGGCACGGTAGTCTTTTTCATTTTCGCGCCGCTGTTCGACGTCTTGCCGTTTTTCATCGGGCGCGATCTCGCCGATACGCTGCCGTTCCTGCATCATGAAGTGATCCATATGATCGTCATTCTGATGCTGATCATCACAGTCATCGCCGTGGCGGATATCGTGTATCAGCGCCACAGGTTCTTCAAAGGCCTGCGCATGACCAAGCAAGAGGTCAAGGACGAGCACAAGCAGACAGAAGGCGATCCGATGATCAAAAGCCGCCTGCGCCAAATCCGCATGGAAAAAGCCCGCAAACGCATGATGGCGCAGGTGCCGAAAGCCGACGTGGTCATCACGAATCCGACGCATTATGCCGTCGCGCTTCAATACGACAACACCAAGATGCCCGCGCCCACGGTGCTGGCAAAAGGCGTCGACCGTGTGGCCGAGCGTATCCGCGAAGTGGCCGATGAGCACGCCATTCCGCTCGTCAGCAACCCGCCTTTGGCGCGTGCGCTTTACGATACGGTGGACATCGACGAGGTCATTTCGCCCCTGCATTACCGCGCCGTGGCGGAAGTGATTTCTTATGTGTATAAGTTGAAGGGGAAGAAAAACTGAAAGCGATAGTCCCTTCAATGTCGAAACCCGTTTTTATCCTCGCCTCATCTTCGCCGCGCCGCCTGTCGTTGCTGGCGGATATCGGCGTCGTGCCGGACAAAATTGTTCACGCTGACATTGACGAGAAGCCGCAGCGCGGCGAGGTTCCGCGGATGCTGGCGCAGCGATTGGCGCTTGAAAAATTGAAAGCCGTTACCCCGCATGAACCACAAGGAATTATTCTTGCGGCAGACACGGTCGTGGGATGCGGGCGGCGGATTTTGCCAAAAGCGGAAAATGCGGATGACGTGCACCGCTGCCTGGAATTTCTGTCAGGCCGCCGCCATCATGTTTATACCGGCGTGGCCGTGCGAACGCCGCAGGGAAAAATTTTGCAACGCCTTTGCGATAGCGTCGTGACGTTCAAGCGTCTCACCGCGCAGGAAATCGAATCTTACGTTGCGAGCGGCGAGGGCATTGGCAAGGCGGGCGGCTATGCTATTCAAGGACAAGCGGGCGCGCACATCCGGTTTATTTCCGGTTCTTATTCCAACATCGTCGGCTTGCCGCTGTTCGAGGTGGCGCAGATGCTTCGCACGTGCGGGTATCCGTTATGACGGGCGTTAACATCACCTGCGACAGGCAAGGCAATCTCCGTCGCGTGGCCGTGTGGCAAGGCCGGGAGCTTCGCGATCTTTATCTGGACAGAATCGACAAACCCGATCTGACAGGTGCCGTTGTCGGCGGCAAGGTGGCGCGCGTTGTCGCCGGGCAAAAAGCCGCATGGCTCGATTGCGGGTTTGGGGAAATGGTTTATGTTGAGGGCCTCGATAAAATTCGTTCCGGCGATTATCGAGTTGTGAGGATCAAAAGCGCGGCGAGGCAGGGAAAGGCCTGGGTTGGCGCGGCTGTCAAGGCGGGGCAGGGCGAAGAAAAAACAGGAATTCTTACGCCGCCGCCCTATCCTTGGCAGCGCGCGATGGACGATTTGAAGGGCGCGGAAATCGCCTCGATGATGTTTGCGAACCGCGAAGATCATGACTTGTGCCAGCAGGGGCTTGTATCAAAAGAGCCCGTGCATCCTGAATTGGATGAAATCATCGACGGCTTGTTGCAACCAACCGTTGTTTTGCAAGGCGGCAGCAACATTGTAATTGAACAAACCGAAGCGCTTGTCGCCATCGACGTGAACGGCGAGGCCAACAATCCGCTGGCCGTCAATCTGTTGGCCGTTAGGGAAGCAGCGCGGCAAATAAGGTTGCGTAATCTGGCAGGGATTATCGTGATCGACGCTTTGAAAATGAAGCAGCGGGCTGATAACGCGAAGGTTTTGAATGCGCTTGGCAGGGCGACGGAATCCGATCCGGCAGGCGTCACCGTTTTTGGCATGACGAAACTCGGCCTGATCGAAATAACCCGCACGCGCCGCGGTCCGAGTTTGGGGGAAATCATGCGCGATTCTTCAAACGGAGCATGAATATGGGACAGGCCATGCTGAAAGATTGCCCCGTGTGCAAAAAACCGGCCGTTGAGAAATACAGGCCATTTTGCAGCCGTCGTTGCGCCGATATCGATCTTGGCCGCTGGTTCAGCGGCAAATACAGCGTGCCGACGGAAGAAAGACCAGCGGAAAAAGCGGAAGATTCGGGCGAGGAAGGCTAGCGTCACTTTAAACATTCATTAACCACCCCAACCTAGCCTTCTCTTCATGAAGAATCCCGGATTCGATCATCAATTCGCGCGGCGGTTGCGTTTCGCGCTGCTGGCTGTTGTGTCTTTGACGTTGACGGGATGCCTCGTGCCGCCGTCCTGGCGGAACACGAATCCGCCTTCGACTGAAAATGTGCTGCAGCCCCATGAAAGCTGGTGTTATCAGACTATGGCTGATATTCAATGCTACGCTAGGCCGCAGGAGGGGTTGGAGGAAGCGCTGGTCAACGTCGATCCCCAGTCGCGCCGCCCGATGACGCCGGAGGAGTACAACAAAGCGGTCGGGCAGAGCCGGTAGCAGAATTTTCGTTGCATGGCTGTTTCATCCCGGTATATTTCGGGGTCTTCACTTCTGACGAGGCCCTTTATGCCAGATTTATCTTTCTTGCTTGTCGGCACGGCTTGGGCGCAGACAATGGCTGCGGCCTCGCTGATGGATTCAGGCCCGTATACAGCCGATCCCAAATACTGGAAATACGTGCCACTCGTGATGATATCGTTGATGGTCTATTATCTGCTCGTCAAAAAGAAAAAATAAATCCTCCTGTAACCTGAACCGATACAAAGGACGGCCTATGAGCGCACTTTCCTCTCTTTTTGCCGGCGCGGCATTCGCGGCGGATACGGCGCAAGCGGTGCAGCCTGCGGCGGATGCCACGTCGTCGTTGATGCGGTTCCTGCCGCTCTTCCTGATTTTTGGCGTGTTTTATTTTCTCTTGATACGGCCGCAGCAAAAAAAGCTGGACGCGCAAGCGGCGATGCTAAAGGCGCTGAAAAAGGGCGATAAGGTCATTACGGGCGGCGGCCTGATCGGCACGATCGCCAAGCTTGATGGCGATGATTACGCGTTTGTGGAGATTGCGAAGGACATTCAGGTGAAAGTCATGCGTTCGACGATTTCGGGACTCGTTGATGAAGGAAAACAAAAGACAGAAACCCCCTCACCTGCAAAAACTAAGACTTAGCAAGGGCTAAGTCTAAGTTTTTGCTTCCTCTCCCGCAGGGGGAGAGGCATTCTTTCTTTTTCCCCTAACCCCTAACCCCTAACCCCTGTTTTCTCATGCTGTTTCTCGAACGCTGGAAAGTTTATCTCATTGTCGCGATCTGTGCGGGCGGCGTTCTTTTCGCCGCGCCGAATATGCTGGGCAAGCAGACACTCAGTTGGTGGCAGGCGCATGCGCCGTCCTTTCTTCCCAGCAAAACCGTCAATCTAGGCCTGGACTTGCGCGGCGGGTCTTATCTTTTGCTTGAGGTTGCGACGGACACCATTATCGAAGAACGGCTTCAGTCGCTTCTCGATCAGACGCGATCCGAGTTGCGCGGCGCGAAGATCGGCTACACCGATTTGGGGTTGAGCGGCGGCGCCGTGCATTTCAAGCTGACCGACGCAATCCAAGCCGACAAGGCACGGGACATCGTTCACGAAATGGATCGCGATCTTGACATCAAGCGCGATGACGGCAACTTCACTGTGCGTTTCACGGAAGCCAACATCATCGAGAAGAAACGCTCGGCGATGGGGCAATCCATCGAAATCGTGCGCCGCCGTATCGACGAAACCGGCACGCGCGAGCCTTCCATCCAGCGCGAAGGAGATAACCGGATCATCGTGCAACTGCCAGGCGTGGACGATCCCGAACGCATCAAGAATCTTCTCGGCCAAACGGCCAAGCTCACGTTCCGGCTTGTGGATGAAGCGGCCAGCGCCGATCAATCAGGCGGCTCCGTGCCCGCAGGTATGGAACGTCTGCCTGTGCAAGAAGGGCAGGGGCAGAGCCTTGTCGTGCAGAAGCGCATCATGGTTTCGGGCGATACGCTTGTGGACGCGCAGCCGTCGTTTCAGAACGGCGAACCTGTCGTGAGTTTCAAGTTCGATTCCGTCGGCGGCAAGCGTTTCGGCGAAGCGACGCGCAACAATGTCGGACGGTTATTCGCCATCGTTCTCGACAACAAAATCATCAGCGCGCCCGTCATTCGCGAGCCCATTTTAGGCGGCAGCGGCGTGATCTCCGGCCATTTCACCACGCAATCGGCGCAGGATTTGGCGTTGCTGCTGCGCGCGGGCGCGTTGCCCGCGCCGATCAAGGTGCTTGAGGAACGGACTGTTGGGCCGGGGCTCGGCGCGGATTCGATCAAAGCGGGCGCTACGGCGAGCGTGATCGGGCTAGGACTGGCGATGGTGTTCATTCTGATCACGTATGGCCTGTTTGGAATCTTCGCCAATGTCGCGCTGCTGTTTAACATGGCGCTGATTTTTGCGATCCTGTCGATCCTGCAGGCGACGCTGACTCTGCCGGGCATCGCGGGGATCGTTCTGACGATCGGCACGGCGCTTGATGCCAATGTTCTGGTGTTCGAGCGCATTCGCGAGGAAATCCGGCTTGGCCGTTCGCCGCTGTCGGCTGTCGACGCAGGTTACAGCCGTGCGCTTTCGGCCATCATCGACGCCAACATGACGACGCTGATCGCCTCCATTCTGCTGTTTATTTTCGGTTCGGGCCCGGTGAAAGGCTTCGCCGTGACGCTCGGCATCGGTATCGTCACGTCGATCTTCTCCGCCATCATGATCGCGCGGTTGATCGTCGTGTGGTGGCTGCGCTGGAAGAAGCCGAAGGTGATACCGATTTAGCATTCGGCATATGTCTTCCTGAATGCTTTATTCAACTGACAGCAATAATTTTAAGGCTTCCTGCGTGGCTTGTTGGCGGATGGAGTTGCGGTCGCCTTTGAAGTCGCAGCGGTAGTGGAATCGCGCGCCGTCTTTTGTCGCAATCCCGAAATAGACAAGTCCAATGGGTTTGTTTTGCGTGGCGCCGGTGGGGCCTGCGATGCCCGTTACGGAAACCGCGACATCCGCGAGCGAATAGGCCAGCGCGCCTTCGGCCATCGCATCGGCGACCTCGGCGCTGACCGCGCCAAAGTTATCCAGCGTTTCCGGCAGGACTCCCAGAACGTCGATTTTCGCATCGTTACTGTAGGCGACGAAACCGCGCTCGAACACGGCGGAGGCTCCGGGAATATCCGTCAGCGCGGAGGCTATGAGTCCGCCGGTGCAGGATTCCGCCGTTACGATTTTGCGTTTTTCGGCGGCATAACGCGCGATGACTTTTGCAGCGAGATTGTTGATGTCGGACAATGCAGGGTTTGTTCTTAACATCTCTCCCACAAGGGGAGGGTGATCCGTGCGAGCCTCACCGACCGGAATCAAATCGCGCGGATCGCAGCCGAGGGGTTTCGCTAGACGCACCATCCAATCGACGGTCAGGCGGCGCAGGCCTTTTTCCAGTTTGTCGATCTGGCTTTTGCTCGTGCCGGAAGCATCGGCAAGTTGCTGCAGACTCCAGCCGAGCGTCTGACGCTTTTCGCGTATCCGATTTGGACTTTGGGTCATTTGGCTAGCGTTTCTGAGGCGGCTTTCAGGAAAGAATATCATAATCAAAAGCAAAATCGTAGTACAAAATGGATACTTTTTGCTTTACAGGCGTATCCAATATGGATACTTTGGACGTTTACGAGGAAAATCGATCAAGGAGGATGCCAATGCGCCTGCGCCGGGAGCCAGTGGCTACAGACCGCCGTTTTCGTACAAACCGCATACCTGCCGATCATGGCCCGCAAGAACGCTGGCAGCATTCGAGCCGCATGATGGAGCCCACAGAAAAAGCCGGCGTTCTGGCGGCGCGCGCGCTGGAGGAATGCGTGTTGGATATTTTTGTCGCGCGCGGCCTGATTGCCGCAGTGCATCGTGAGGCGGCTTTGCGCCTGAGATCGGATTATCAGGCTGCAGGTCTCACGGTGCGCGTCATCGGCAGTTACAATCCGGCGCGCAGTTCATTCAGCCCGTTCGGCGCGTGGAACGAACGTACGGAAAAAGAAGAGGCGGCTTATCAGCGCTGGCGCAACGCAGTGCGCGCGATTGGAATTCAATTCAGCGATGCGGTAATGACCGTTGCCTGTCACGACAGAATGCCGGGAGAGCAAGGGATGCGGGACATGAAGGCGGGATTGGCGAAATTGGTGAAGTGGTATCGGATGGGAGAATGAAACTATTTAGTCGCGTTGCTTTAACCATATCGATTCTGTAGCGTCCAAACCAGTCGTTGCAATACCAGAATTGAAAAAAATGCCTGAGATTATTCTTCCATATTCAAAAGATTTTACTCCGATTCCGGAGACCATTGTCATTGCCGGGGAAGAACGCCGAGTGACGTTCGGTGTGGAACTGGAAGGCTTTGTTATTGATTTGTGCAGGGCTGGAGTTTATGGCGAAGAGTATCAATTTGCTTTGGCTGACGCAATTCGACAAGGCACAGGAGATTTGTGTGTGGTCTCCTATCGTACTCCTGAGAGTTATACTCTTGAGGAAAATTGGATAATTAAAGATGATTTTACCATCTGTCCTGATACCAATGACCAAGAACTTGTGGAGGTTGTTTCACCCATTCTTTCAGGAAGCGAAGGTTTAACAAGAATTGCACGCATGTTCGGATTCCTGAATAGTTATCCATTCAAAACGAACTCAACTTGTGGCCTTCATGTCCATGTTTCGCTTGGGTGGGATAAAAACAATATCGATTCCCAAACTCTAAGAGAGATTAGTGGGATACAACAGGCAATACATAACAATGCCTTTTTCTTTGACAAATTGGTAGAGCCCTACCGTTTGAGCGCACCCTACTGTAAAAAAAGGCTACCAGAAAAATCTTCCGCAGTGTCAATAAAAAACGAAGCATCTTTAGCTGTTGCGCTGTTGAACGGCGCAAGGCAGTTTGGTCAAATAAACCGTTATAGTCTGTATAATTTTGAGGCTTTGAAAAAGCACGGCACTGTGGAGTTTCGAGGCAAAGAGGCGGCGAATTATGTCAATGCGCTGGGGTATATCCGTTTTCTTGTTGCCTTCGTCAGCGAAGCCGTCGTCAACCCCAAGATTAAAGCCGCCGATGTTTTGGACAAATATTTTGACGGGCTTACGGTTGCTGAGGCGAAAAAAAAGATCATGGTTCAGCCAGCACGAAATGACGCTACCGTAGTTCCCTCTCCAAATGGTGTTTTGATTCAGGCGTGCGGTTAATCAAACCAACTTATCAACCAGGCTGCCGCGGGGAAGGGGGGCGGCGTTTTGGGACAAAGGCGCGGCCGCAGCCTGCTTCATCACGGTTTTGACCTGATCGAAATTCTGCTGCAGCTGGTTGATGATCGCTTGCGTCGCTTGCTGATTGCTTTTCAGCCCGACGATTCCCGCTGCGATCCCGGTGGATTGAGCGCGGAGAAGGGAATTGACGGCCGTATTGCTGACGGGGCTGACCATTTTACGGGGACTCCATGATGCGACTCAGGAATATTAGCACGCTGATAGCCATTTATTAACATAGAGTTAATTGGTTAATTATAAAAATTATTCTAAAATAGGAAAAAAGTCCTTGACTTCCGGTTTCGCTAGGGGTATTGACAGTGCCACGGCGTACTGCGTTCAGAGGACAGAAAACATGACAGAGGACGTACCAGGTGATTCACCTGAGCCGAAACCGTCAGCGGTAAAGAAAAAAACGGCGAAGCGAAAAAAAAAGAAAAAAACGCCTTCCCGAAAAGTTCAGACCCGAAAAAAAACCGAAAAAATCCAAAAAGAAACCGCAACGGCTCAGCCAAAGTATCACCCGCGCCCGCGCGGGCCTGACGGGTGCTTTCTGAGGGGGCCAAGAGTTAGAATTACCGATGAAAAGGAAAACGCAATACCGCTTTCCACCAGTCGGGCGTCTGTCGCCAAATATACGTTGGAAACTTTGCTGAAACTTATGGCGGTAGACCAAAGCGGCTCGGTTCGCGTCGCGGCCGCAAGGGCGGTTTTTGATAAATATATTAAGAACGAAGCGGGGGGCGATGACAAGCGAGGAAACGCCGACCGCACCAGAGCCATCGCCGAAGCCCGTGCCATTCTGGACGAACTTGCCGAAGCCAAACTTGGCAGCGCTGGTACAACGGGCGCGCTGGATCAGGACGGCTCGGCCGGAACAACTGACCCCCAAGGGTGATTGGCAAATCTGGCTGGTGCTCGCGGGGCGCGGCTGGGGCAAAACGCGCACGGGCGCGGAAGACATCGCGACCTATGCGCTATGGCATGAAGACGCAAGGATTGGGATCGTCGCGGCGACGTTCGCCGATGCGCGCGACGTTTGCATCGAAGGCGAAAGCGGATTGCTGAGCGTGTTGCCTCCGTCTTGCGTGACAGCATGGCATCGCAGTATGGGCGATTTGCATTTGTTCAACGGGAGCCGGATCAAGATTTTTTCCGCCGATCAGCCCGACAGGCTGCGCGGCCCGCAGCATCACAGGGTTTGGTGCGACGAGCTGGCCGCGTGGCCGGGGCGCGCGGCGTTCGATCAGGCTTTGTTCGGTTTGCGGCTTGGCGACGATCCGCGCCTCATCATCACAACGACACCGAGGAATACGCCTTTGTTATTCGAACTTCTCAAACGCAAGGATGCGGGCGTTCATGTGACGCATGGCCGCACGATGGACAACGCCGCGCATCTTCCGCCGCGCGTTCTTGAACATCTGAATGAGCGCTATGCGGGCACGCGGCTTGGCAGGCAGGAGTTGGACGCCGAGTTGCTGGAAGACACCGAAGGCGCTTTATGGCAGCGCGCGTTGATCGATAGTTGCCGCGTCGGACGCGTGCCGGAATTGCGGCGCGTGATCGTGGCTGTCGATCCTGCCATGAGCAGCAATGCCGCGAGCGACGAAACCGGGATTGTCGCCGCCGGGCGCGGCGTCGATGGTTTGATTTATGTGTTGGCCGATTGGTCGGGGCGTTTTTCGCCGGAGGGCTGGGCGCAACGCGCCGTCATGCTTTATCAGGACATGCGCGCGCAAATGATCGTCGCCGAAGTGAACGCCGGCGGCGAATTGGTGGAGCGCGTTTTGCGCCAGATCGCGCCGCAGGTTTTGTTCAAGCCGGTGCGCGCTTTACGCGGCAAGGCCGAGCGCGCCATGCCAGTCGCGGCGCTGTACGAGCAGGGCCGCGTGCGGCACGTTGGCCCGCTTTCGGCGCTCGAAGATCAGATGTGCCGGTTTTCGATGACCGGCGTGCCTTCCGGATCGCCCGATCGCGTGGATGCGCTTGTCTGGGCGGTGACGGAGTTGAGCGAAGTGGCAAGGGGGGAACCGCGGGTGAGGGGAATTCTTTAGAGGCAATATAATTTGACCCCTCACCAAGAAAACCTAAGTTCGCTTCGCAAGAGCTTCGCAAACTAAGGTTTTCTACCCTCTCCCTCAAGGGGAGAGGAAAAAAGGCGTTCACGACAAACTTTCGAAAGGACCACCATGGGATTCCGCAATCTCGTGACGCGGTTGGCGCGTGCGAAAATTTCTGTGCAGAAAACGTCCGCGCAGGCGGCGCCCGTGCAGGAAACGCCTGTGCAGGAGATCAAGACGAGCGCGGCCGGGCCTGTGATCGCCTATAGCAGCGTCGGCAAGCCGAAATGGACGCCGCGGCGTTATGACACTTTGGCCGACGAGGGATTCCGCAAGAACGTCATCGCGTATCGTTGCGTGATGCAAGTTGCGACGGCGGCGTCCGCCGTGCCGTGGCTTCTTTATGACGATGGGGGCGCGGAGATCGACCGGCATCCGTTGTTGACGCTGTTGCGGCATCCCAATCCGTTGCAGGACGGCATGGCGTTTTTGGAAAGCATCTTCGCCGATCTGGAAATCTCCGGTAACGCTTATATCGAAGCCGTTCAGCCGAGCATGGGCCACCTGCCGACCGAGCTTTATGTTTTGCGCCCCGACAGAATGAAGGTCGTGCCGGGACCTGCCGGTTTGCCGCTGGGCTATGAATACGGCGTGAACGGAAAGCTCACGCGCTGGGGCGCCGATCCGATTACGGGCGCTTGCGCCATTTTGCATATCAAGCTGTTTCATCCGCTGGATGATTGGTACGGACTTGCCCCTCTGGAAGCTGCGTTGCTGTCTGTCGATCAGCACAACGCGGCGGGCGCGTGGAACCAGGCTCTGCTCAATCAGGGCGCGCGCCCTTCCGGCGCTTTGGTGTATGCGCCCAAGGATGGCAGCGGCAATCTTGGCGACGATCAACTGAAACGTCTGCGCGAGGAACTGGAGCAGCATTATCAAGGCGTGCGGAATGCGGGACGGCCTTTGATTTTGGAAGGCGGGCTCGACTGGCGCGAGATGAGCCTGTCGCCAAAGAATATGGACTGGCTGGCGGGACGCGATACGGCGGCGCGGGACATCGCGCTGGCGTTCGGCGTTCCGGCGCAGTTGATCGGCCTGCCCGGCGCGCAGACATACGCGAACCTCGCCGAGGCGCGGCTGGCGCTTTATGAGGAAGCCGTGCTGCCGCTTCTTGAGCGCGTGATTACGGCGTTCGATCATTGGCTGACCCCAATGTTCGACGACCGGCTGTCGCTCGATTACGACATGGATTCAATCAGCGCGCTGACCGGACGCCGCGATATGCTGTGGGACAAATTGCAGAATGTCGATTTTTTGACCGTGAACGAAAAACGCGAAGCGGCAGGATATGAGCCTGTGGACGGCGGAGATGCGCTGGCGGGCGTGCGGGGGTCTGCGCCTGTTGCGGGGCCTGTGGTTGCGCCAAATTTTTCGCCGGGATTCACGCCTGCGCCGGAGGCGTATTCAGGAAGGCAACCGCGCAAATACAGCGACGATCAACCGCGTGTGCCTGCCGGGAGCCCTGACGGGGGACAGTGGACGAGCGGGGATGATGGGGGAGATGATGAAGAAGATGACCCGTCTTCGATGATCGGCGCTATTGGCAGTCAAGTCTGGAATTTTTTGCAGTGGGCTTTTGGCGTTAGCCCGGCGCAGGCTCAAGATAGCGACGAGAATGCAGTTCGGGGTGGCGTGGAAGACGATACGACGGCGGAAACAAGGACAGCTGTGTTTCAATCCGCAATAGAGAATTTGCGCCAGATTGATCCGAACAATCGAGAGCTTGAATCGATTTCAGGCCCAAACTGGGTTCCTTCGTGGAATGATATTGTCAGTATTAACCAGGAGATTGCAAATGTCAGGAACGATCAGATTTGCAATATGCTTTACCCAAACGGAGTACCGATTGGAAATAGTGGAACAGACCAAACGATTAGAGAATTGCCAGGCGGAGAAACAGCGGCTGAAAAGATGTTTCAAGATTTGATACAAGGCGCGACGCCGGGAACACCTCCCGGCTATCCGGGAACCGCTTACAGATTGCCTGATAATGGCTATATTGGATATAGAGGAACCAATTCAAGCGATGGGACCCCAACAATCGATTTGAATGTTACTTCTTTAGGGGATAGTATTACGAAGCTTAAATTTCCCATGGATGGAGGCAGGCAATGAAAAAAAACTTCCAGCAAATCCTGACCTCTTTTCAAAATGAAGGGAAAGAGGATTATATTGGGCTTTGGCAAGTCGAAACCCAAGTGCGTCTCAGTTTAGGGTTGTCTAAAACAGACACAAAGAAATTATTACAAGAAGTGCTGGGGTTTGTGCGGCTTATGCTGCAAAATCGCTTTATTGCAGTTACCTTGGCAAAAGGCGGCGGGTATACGGCTTGGCCGGATCAGTCCCCCGAATCTGTTACTAAGAAAATTGAGCAAGAATGGAATCGTCTCGGTGGACCGGATCCTGATCTTACCTTTAGTGTTTGGTTCTGTTATAAGGAGTGAAATTCCCAAATGGGAAAATATGGGCAATGAGGAAAGAATATCAAGATGAGCTGGATGGTTTTCTCCGCGAAGGCGATGAGGATTATATCGGCTTTTGGGAAATTAAAAGTGCTGTAAGTTCCCTTTTAAACTTGCCCAATACAAACAGTTTGTCCAAATCAGATTCGGAGAAACTTCTTAAGGGAGTTCTGGAATTCGTGCAGATTATGCTGCGAAACGGGTTTATGGTTGGGCGTCCGAACGATAGAGCAGAATGTGATGCGTGGCCTGACCAGAATCCCGCGCATGTTGCTAAGAAAATCGAACAGGAATGGGTTCGTTTAAAGGGAGACGCATTTGATACCAACTTTATTGCTTATTTTTTCAAGATCAATCCTGAAAAGAAAAAAAAACGCAAGGCATAATATCAGAATAAACAACCGATCGGTCTGCCCGGCGCGCAGACATACGCGAACCTCGCCGAGGCGCGGCTGGCGCTTTATGAAGAGGCCGTGCTGCCGCTTCTTGAGCGCGTGATTACGGCGTTCGATCATTGGCTGACGCCGCTGTTCGATGACCGGCTGTCGCTCGATTACGACATGGATTCAATCAGCGCGCTGACCGGGCGCCGCGATATGCTGTGGGACAAATTGCAGAATGTCGATTTTTTGACCGTGAACGAAAAACGCGAAGCGGCCGGATATGAGGCATCTAAAAATGAGGGCGCCATTTGTTTATGAAACGGAACATATTCTGCACGATTATTCATCGCGGAAGTTTTGACTCTTATGCCGCGCGGACGCGCGGCGCTGGATCCCCGCTTTCGCGGGGATGACGGTACCTTAATGTGACGATAACGCGGCCTTTTGGCCGCGTTTTTTGTTGCGCGAAACGCGGGGGTGGAACCCCGCGCTACCGTTTTTCGCGTCGGGCACATTCACAAAACACACGAGGCAAAATGGACATCAAGCACATCGCGCGTCCGTTGGCGATTAATTCGCTGGCGGCGGACGGACTGTTTTCGGGTTACGCCAGCGTTTTCGGCGCGCTCGATCATCACAACGAAATCGTGAATTCGGGCGCGTTCACGCGCACGCTGGCCAACTGGCGGACGCAAGGCCGCGCACCGGCGATGCTGTGGATGCACGATCCGGCGCAGCCCATCGGTCTTTGGCTGACTTTGACCGAGGACAAAAACGGCCTCGCCGTGCAGGGGCGTCTGGCTTTGCGGACGCAAAAAGGCATGGAGGCTTACGAGCTTCTGAAGATGGGCGCGCTGACGGGGCTTTCCATCGGCTATCGCGTCGTCTCAAGCAAGATCGATCCCAAGCGCAAGGCGCGCGTACTGACCGATCTCGATCTTTTCGAAATTTCGCTGGTGACCTTTCCCGCCAACGAAGCGGCTCGCGTGCGCGAAGTCAAAGCGCCGCCGAAGGTACTGACGCTGAAAGGAAAACCAAAAACCGACACCCGCCTTCGCTGCTGCGCAGCTACGGTGCGGCAAGCCGACACGACGCGGGCCGTCGTTGCGCGGTTACACAAAGCGGCCCGCACGTTGCAGGAACGCACCCCCACAAACAATTCCAAAAGGAGGAAGTAAGATGATTGACATGAACGAGGTTCATGCGGCCACCGATACGCTGGCCAGGGCCTTTGAAGAATACAAATGCGTCAACGATCAGCGTTTGAGCGAGATGGAACGGCGCGGCAGCGCCGACGTGTTGCTGAACGAAAAGCTCGGCCGCATGGATCTGACGATCAACAAAATACAAGACGACGTCAGCCGCGTGAAAACCGCGCTGCGCCGTCCCGCCAAGGGGGCGCTTTCGTTCGCCATCGCCGACGAAGGCAACAGCGAGCACAAAGCGGCCTTCATGCGCTATGTGACGAAAGGCATCGAGCAGGATTTGGCGACCATACAGACAAAGGATATGGATATCATCACCGATCCGCAGGGCGGCTATATGGTACCCGTCGAGATGGCTGACCGCATCGTCACGCGCCAGTTCGACACCACGCCGATGCGACAACTCGCGACGGTGATGAGCATTTCTTCCGAAGCAGTCGAAATGCTGCGCGACACCAACGAACCCGCCGCGCAATGGATTTCGGAGCTTGGCACGCCCGTCGATACGGATCAGGGCGCTATCGGGCGCATCCGCATTCCCGTTCACGAGCTTTATGCCCAGCCGCAAGCCACCCAGAAACTTCTGGACGACGCGATCATCAACGTCGAGGAATGGCTCATCAATCGCGTGGCCAACAAATTCGCGCGCAGCGAGAACGCGGCTTTCGTCAATGGCGATGGCATCGGGCAGCCTCGCGGTTTCCTCAGCTACTCAACGCAGGCCGTCAGCGACACGACGCGGCCCTGGGGCGTTCTTGAGCATGTCATCACCGGCGTGGACGGCGGATTCGCCACAAGCGGCGGCGCGGACGTTCTGATCGATCTCATGCACAAATTAAAGGCCGGGTATTTGCCAAAGGCGAGCTGGCTCTTGCCGCGCGCCGTCGCCGATCTCATCCGCAAGTTCAAGGAAAACACCACCCAGGCCTACATCTGGCAGCCCGGCTTGCAAGCGGGAACGCCCGCGACGCTGCTCGGTTATCCGATCGTGCTGGCCGAGGATATGCAGGCGATTGCAGCCGGCAGCTATTCGCTGGCTTTCGGCAACTTTAATGAAGGCTACACGATTGTCGATCGCATCGGCTTGCGCGTGCTGCGCGATCCGTACACGGCAGCGCCTTTCGTCAAATTCCGTTGCAGCAAACGCACCGGCGGCGATGTCGTCAACTTCGAAACCATCAAGTTGCTAAGGTTCTCGGCGACGTAATGCTGAACGGTAGCGCGTAATCGTTGTTCCTTTTCTTCAAACAAGGAGACTCCCTCATGACAATCCGCGATCTTTTACGAAACACGCTGATGACGCCGTCGCTGTTGCCTGCCGCGCGCACCAACGGCACGTTCAACGGCAATACGATCGATTTGCGCGGCTTTGATTCCGCCTTCATCACCGTTTCGTTCGGTGCCTGGACGGACGGCACGCATACGCCTTCCGTTCAGGAATCAACGGATGGCGTTAATTTTACCAATGCGGCCACGACCGACATTGACGGCACATTGGCGGCCATCAGCAGCTCTGCCGGCAGCAATACGGCGCAATCGGTGGGCTATATCGGCGCGCAGCGTTATGTGCGCGTAGTGATGACGGTGTCCGGCGCAACGAACGGCGCCTTCAGCAGCGCTGACGTGATTGCAGGGCATCCGCACAACGCGCCGACGCAGTGAAGATCGGGACTCGGGGTTCGGGACTCGGGATTCGGGATTCAAACCGGGTCTTACCTGAATCCCGAGTCCCGAACCCCGAGTCCCGTATCCCTTTCTTTCAACGAGGAATCCCATGCGTAACACGGTTGTGAATGTTCTCGATACACTTACGGCGACGATTGCCAGCGGCACGTCGCTGTCGGGCGTTTTGAATCTCGGCGGCCTTCGGCTGTTCGGTATTGCGATGCCGGCGGCGTGGACGGCGGCCAATCTGACCTTCCAGATGTCTCCCGACGGCGGCACGACGTGGGTCAACATGTATGACGCGAACGGCAATGAGATGACGGCTACGACATCATCGTCGCGCCATATTGTTATCGATCCCACCAACTTCGCGGCTATTCAACTTTTGAAGGTGCGCTCAGGCACGTCTGCCGCGCCCGTCAATCAGGGGCAGGATAGCACGCTGACGCTCATTTTGCGGGCCGTCTAAACGACAATATCTAACCAGGGAGAACACCAATGGGAAAAGGCGCAACTTTCGACAACGACTTGTTGAAGCTGATTTTCAACGCGTCGGGTATTGCTAACATCGCCGACAATACGGCGACATCGCCCCTGACAAATCTTTATCTGTCTCTTCATACGGCCGATCCCACGGCTGCGGGAAACCAGACGTCAAATGAAGCGGCATACACGGGTTATGCCCGCGTTGCCGTGGCCCGTTCGTCGAGCGGTTTCACCGTGACGACAAACAGCGTTTCGCCCACCGCGGATTCCTCTTTTCCTGCGTGTACCGGCGGTACGGCCACGATTACATTTTTCGGCATCGGGACGGCGGCAACCGGGACGGGCAAGCTGCTTTATTCCGGCACCGTTTCGCCGAACATTTCCGTAAGTTCGGGCGTCACGCCTGTTGTGAAAGCGGCATCAACCGTCACCGAGGCATAACCCGTGAACATCCTGCTTTTCAGACACCGGTTGCTGGCGCTCCAGGAAAAAGGATCGGGCCTGGCCTATGGTATAAGCACGATTCTTGGCATCGGCGCGTCGTTGTATGCCGGTGTAGGGGCGATAACGGGCACGGCGTCAGCGGTGGCCGTTGGCGCGTCTAATGCAGCTGGCGCAGGATCAAGCACGGGCGCGGCTACAGTGTTGGGCGTCGGGTCCAGCTCTTCCAGTGTCAACTATAGCTTCACTTCCGGGTCACTTCCTTCTGGAACGACATTCACCCGCGGTTCATCCGGCACGTATTTTAACAGCGGCGGCACACTAAGCACGGCTTCAACGAACGCAGCGCGTTTCGATTACAACCCCACCACTTACGCCGCGCTTGGGCTGCTTTATGAAGCGCAGTCCACAAATAATGTAAAAACCTCAAATATGAGCGGGTGGATAACGACGGCAAATGCATCGATCACTTTAAATAGCGCTACATCTCCAGACGGTACGGTTGACGCAACGCTTCTAACGGAAAACACATCGTCAGCTGCTCACGGAACATCCTCGCAGCCGTCTGACTATACATATACTTCCGGGACTACTTATACGGCTTCTGTTTATTTGTTGGCAGGAACGGCAACTGTCGCTCAGATGGCTTTTTCGGGTTCAGCTTTTCCTACATCTGTATACGCAAACTTTGATCTACATAATGGCGTGTTAGGAACGGTTGGAGGTGGCGCGACAGCTACGATCACTGCGGTCGGAAACGGATGGTATCGTTGCACTTTTACAGCCGCAGCGAACGCTTCCGCAACAACGCATACCGGGGATGTTTATTTCACAAACAACAGCACTACAGCGAGCCGATTGCCCTCTTACACCGGCACGAGCAAAACTCTTTATGCTTACGGCTATCAACTGGAAGTAGGAAGCGTTCCAACATCGTTTATAGCAACGACGGGAAGCGCGGCCACACGCGCTACGGATGCCTTGGCGTTCACGATCCCAAGCGGCGTTTCCACACTTCAGTACACCTTCGACGACAACAGCACGCAGAACGTGAGCGTAAGCGCGGGCGCTTATACCGTGCCGACGAACCTCAGCCGCGCGCGGATCAAGACCATTCAAAACGTATGAGGAAAGAGGAACCGGCATGACATCCTTCACGCTTTTAACCCCGCCTGCGGTCGAGCCGGTACTGCTGGCCGACATGAAGGCGCAGGCGCGCATTGATACGACGGCGGACGATGCGCTGGCCACGGGACTTATCACGGCGGCGCGGCAATGGGCCGAGCGTTACACGGGACGCGCGTTCATTACGCAGACGTGGCGTCTGTGGCTTGACGGCGGCCTTGGCCTTGAAAAGAATTGGTGGGACGGCGTTGAGCAAGGCCCGGTGACGATTCTGAATGAAGCCAACAGCATTCAACTGCCGCGCCCGCCGCTGGCAAGCGTTTCAAACGTGCAGACATTCGACAACACGGACACTGGCACGGTTTGGGATCCCGGTAATTACTATGTCGATACGGCAAGCGAGCCGGGACGAATTGCCTTGCGGCTTGGCTGCGTGTGGCCCGTTCCGTTGCGGCTCGTCAACGGCATCATGATCGAATACGTCGCCGGTTATGGCAACGACGGGAGCTCTGTGCCGGAGCCTATCAAACTCGCGATCAAGCAATTGGCGACGCACTGGTACGAAAACCGCGGCGAAGCAGCCGTTTTGGCGCGCGCAACCCGCGACGCTTCGAGCAGCCGCGCGACCATGAACGTGCCGCTGGTCATTCAGGCTTTGCTCGATCCCTATCGCATTCTACGCTTCTGAGGATCCGATGAGCGTTGGCGCATTACGCAAGAGACTGACATTGCAAAGCGAAAGCCTTGCGCCGGATGGCGCTGGCGGCAGCATGGCCGTCTGGACGACGCTGGCGACGGTTTGGGGCGAGCTTGAGCCCGTAACAGGTTCAGGCACTGTTGTCGTAAGCGGTTTTGACAAGCGCATCACGCATACGATCAAGCTGCGCTATCGCAGCGATATAACGATTGCGACGGGAATGCGTTTGCTGTTCGGCAGCCGGATTTTTACCATCCGCTCTGCCGTTAATCTGGACGAAACCAACCGCTGGATTGAAGTGCAGGCGGAAGAGAACGGATTACTTGGAGCCTAATTATGTCATTCGACGAAGTGGAACTGCCGCTCAAGATCGGGTTTGGCGCGAGCGGTGGGCCGCTGTTCGCGACCGAGGTCATTACGATCGATGGCGGTTATGAGCGGCGCAATCAGAAATGGAGTCAGGCGCGGCGAAAATTCGACGCGCGCACAGGCGTGCACTCGGCGATGGACGCGGCGATTTTGTTGGCCTTTTTCCAGGCGCGGGCCGGGCGCGCGCGCGGTTTTCGCCTGCAAGACTGGAGCGATTATACGAGCGCTGCAGATGGCATTTCTGCGCCTAATTGGAGCGATCAATCCATCGCTACGGGCGATGGCGCGACCACGATTTTTCAACTGATCAAAACCTATGGCAGCGGCGGCGTGACGTATCAGCGGATGATCCGGAAGCCCGTTGCGGGAAGCGTGGTCGTCGGCGTTAATGGTTTGCAACTCACGACGGGATGGACAGTCGATACGACGACGGGATTGGTGACGTTCGCAACGTCGCCTTTGGCCGGGCAGGCGATTACGGCCGGGTTTCAATTCGACGTGCCTGTGCGTTTCGACACCGATCAACTAAACATCACGGCGGAAGATCAGCGGCTGGCGAAGGCCGAAATCCCGCTTATCGAGATACGCGCATGAAAACAATTTCTTCTGCGCTGCAGGCGCATCTGGACAGCGAGGTCACGATGCTGGCCGAGCTTGTCAAAATCACGCGCGTGGACGGCGTGATTAAAGCCTTCACGACGCATGATGCCGATCTGGTCGTGGAAGGCATCACGTATATGGCCGATGGTTCGTTTACGGCGCACGCGCTCGACAGTATGGCGGCCCTCAAGACGAATAATTTCGAAATAACGGGCCTGATCGACAGCGCCATTATCAGCGATGCGGATATAAAAGCCGGGCTTTACGATCACGCACGAATTGATGTTTATGTCTGCAACTGGACGGATTTATCTCAAGGCGTCGTTCAGTTGCGGCGCGGATGGCTGGGCGAAGTGACGTTGATGGACGGATCGTATGTAGCGGAATTGCGCGGCCTTCACGATCTGCTGGAACGTCCCATCGGCGATACTTACACGCCTGAATGCCGTTACGATTTCGGCGACAGCCGTTGCGCGGTCAACATCGCGGCGCTGACTGTAACGGGAGCCGTTACAAACGTGTTTGACAATGCGACGTTTTACGATTCATCGCGCAGCGAAGCGGATGGGACGTTCAATTACGGCAAGCTGACATGGACGAGCGGGGCCAATCAGGGCCTGAGCATGGAAGTGCAGAACTGGAGCGCGTCTCAGCAAGCTTTCACGTTTTGGTTGCCGATGCCTTATGCCATCGCAATCGGCGATGCGTATTCAGTCAGTCATGGTTGCGATAAGCGTTTTGCCACTTGCAGCGGCACGTTCAACAATGCCGCGAATTTCGGCGGCTTTCCTCATCTGCCGGGCCTGGCGACGATTTTGCAATATCCGGATAGCAAATGACGCAAACGCAACGCATGATCGCTGCCGCGCGGGCATGTCTGGATACGCCGTTTCATCATCAGGGGCGAAAGTCGGGCATTGGACTTGATTGCATCGGTTTGATCGTCGTGGCTTTGCGCGCCGCAGGTTGCGCCGTGCGTGACCGGGAGGATTACGGCCTTCGCCCTGACGGGCGTTCGCTGGTACGCGCGCTGGAAGAGCATGGCGCGGTTTTGGTTGAAAGAATTGAAGTGGGCGATGTTCTCGTGTTTCGTTACGATCACCAGCCGCAGCATGTGGCGTTGGCGACAAGTTCCGATACCATGATTCACAGCTTCGCGCCCGCCGGGCGCGTGGTGGAAACTGACATTGGCGCTTATTGGCGGCGAAGGTTGGTGGGGGTTTATAGGTTTCGGGACTCGGGATTCGGGACTCGAGACTCGAAGTTGGCGTTATCCGAATCCCGAATCCCGAACCCCGAGTCTCGATAATGGCCTCCATCGTTCTTGCAAGCGTGGGCAGCGCGTTTGGCAACGCTTTGCTGCCGGGAATTGGCGGGCAGATTCTGGGAGGCATGGGCCGGCAATTCGGGAAGCAGCTCGATAGCGATATCGGATTGGGAACAACGAAAAATGGGCCGCAGCTCACGAATCTCAGCGTTCATGACTCGCGTTATGGCAAGGGTATTCCGACCGTTTTTGGATGCGCGCGGGTTGCGGGAAATGTCATCTGGGCTTCCGATCTTATCGAAACATCGCAAGAGACGCAGACTGGCGGCGGAAAAGGCGGCGTCGTGACTGGCGTTGTCGGCGGAACGCGCACGACCTACAGCTACAGTATTCATTGCGCGATTGCGATTACCTCAGGTGAAATCGGCGGCATTGCGACCATCTGGGCCGACACCAAAGTGATTTATCAAAACGGCGTTTGGCTGACGGGTGTCGTCGGCAGTTCGACGTTTTACAACGGCACGATGACGCAGAACGTCGATCCTTTTTTGCAATCCATGATCGGCAGCGGGCAGGTTCCGGCATATCGCGGCGTGGCTTATGTCGTGCTGGAGTCACTGCAACTCGGAAATTTCGGAAACCGCTTGCCGAGCCTGACGTTCGAAATCATGCCGCTTGCGATAACATCCGCGCCGCAATGGCTCGGCTCTGTCGATGCAGGGATCGATTGCATGCCCGTTGTCGTGTGCAACAAGGGCATGGATCCGATTGTGATCGAAGGCGGCAGCGTGAGCGCGCGGCGTCTTATCGTCGGCGGTTTTGTGAATCCCGGCGCGACGACGGCTTTTAGCGTCGTGGAATACGATGTGACGGGCGACACGCCGACGGAACTGGCGCGATTGCTAAGCGCGAGCTTTGCGGTTTCGGATGTTGGCAATCATTCGTGGGCGTTGGATCCTTCCGGGCGTTATGTGGCGCTTTGCCTGCAAAACGTCGGGTCGTCGCCTACGTATCAACTGGCGATTTATGACACGGAAAGCCGGCAGTTTGGCAGCGTTTTCCCTATTAATTTGATTTTGAATAACGACACGAAACAGATTGCCTGGATCGACGCCCAGCATTTTGTCATCACGGACATTTCCGGCAATCAGCGCGGTCTTCACATTTTCGCGCGCGCGGGGCTGGGCATTATCGATCTCGGTTTTTACAATGTCTGGGGCGCGAATTCGACGACGTCGAAGCAGCCGCTGTATTATACGCAGTTCACGCCTACGGTCGGCGGATTGCTGCATTATATGGTGGATTACAGCCCCAACTTCACGGTTGTTTATGTGTGTCCTGTTTTTTGGCAGGGCAATACGCTGGCCGCAGGCGCGTCCTACACTTTGGTAAGCGGCATTTCGACAGGAACCGGCAGCGGCGCGCAGGCTGCCATGCTTCGCACGGGCGACGATGAATGGACGCTGTTCTACGGCACGGTTGTCGACATGCAGCTCATGTCGTTTCAGCCGGGGCTGAGTTCCGCTGTCATCACGCGGCCATGGCAACGTCTGACTAATACTTCGTTCAGCGTCACCACCAGCAACCATCCGGTTGTTTTCGGCGACAGAATTGTCGTCGTGCAACGTAGCAACAGCGATAATAACTACCGGCTATCGGAAATTTCGCTGGATGGCGGAAGTTTTTCATTGGCTGTTGACGGCGCGATTGTGAACGGTTTTGGCAATCCCGAATTCAATTTCGGTGCGATGGCTATCGATGGCGCGCGGCTTTTGTTGATGGGGCTTGGCGGGTTTAATAACGATCTCGCGCAACTTGCGATTATCCAGAGGCGCAACACGGGCGACACGTTGGATAACATCGTTGCTGCTCTTTTGACAAACGCCGGTTACGCATCAAGCGATTATGATGTGACGGCGCTCGCGGATGTGCCTATAGACGGCTTTGTGCTGGCCAATCCGATGGCGGCGGCCGCGGCGCTGACGCCATTGCAGGTGTTCGAGCCGTTCGATCTTGTGGAAAGCGATACGCAATTAAAAGCCGTAAAGCGCGGACAGGCGGCGGCGGTTGCGATTCCGGACAGTGAATCGTGCGCGACGGATAAACTGACGCCGGAACCGTTGCCATCGCGCGAGCAGACGCGCTTGCAGGAGCTTGATCTGCCGGTCGAGGTGACGATCGATTATCTTGACGCCTCGCGCGATTACGAAATCGGAAGCCAACGCGCCCGACGTTCCGCTACGCGCGGCGCGCGGACGATGGCCAAAGTGAATCTTCCCATTGTCTGCACGGCCGAGCGCGCGAAACAGATTGCCGAGGAGCGGCTTTTTACCGCTTGGGCCGAACGCGATCATGCGCGCGTGCGCTGGTCGCGGCGCTGGCTGGCGGTAGGGCCGGGCGATGTGGTCGATCTCGGCGACAGGCTCATGCGCGTGATGCAAGTGAAGCAGACGGGCGGTTTGCTTGATGTGCAAGGAACGCTTGTTGCATCGTCGTCCATCACAAGCGCGGCGCAGGCCGATGGTGGTGTGCCGGCGGATCATGCGGGCATCCTTCCGGTTGCGAGCACTCTTTATCTTATGGATTTGCCGCTGCTGCGCGCCGCCGACGATCAGCCGGGAGTCTATGCCGCCGTTAGCGGGATCGCGGGCTGGCCCGGCGCTTCGCTGTGGCGCGCCGCCGATGGCGTGAATTACAGTGATATGGCCGCGTTCAGCACGGCGGCTACGGCGGGAATCGCCACGACGGCGTTACCGAATTGCCCCAGCTGGTTTATGGATTGCGCCAGCACAGTGAACGTGCAGATGTTGCAGGGAATTCTGGCATCGTGCGGCGCCGCCGATCTTCTGAATGGCGCTAATGCCGCAATGCTGGGCAGTGAAATTATTCAGTTTCAGACGGCGACATTAATTGGACCGGGGCTTTATGCGCTGAGCAATCTTCTGCGCGGGCGTCGCGGTACGGAAAGCACGACGGGTACGCACGTCGTCGGCGAACAATTTGTGCTTTTGACGCAAGGCTCCGTGCAATTCATTCCGGCGCTCCTGACGGATCGCAATCGCAATTATGAATTCCGCGCGCTTTCGAACGGGCAGGCGCTTTGCGATGCGGTAGACACGAATTTTACTTACGCGTTGATGACGTTGCAGCCTTTTTCGCCGGTTTATGTGGCCGGAAGTCGCAGCAGCGGAACGGGCAGCGATTTGACCATCACCTGGATACGCTGTGCGCGCAAAAACGGCGATTGGATCGATTATGTCGATGTGCCGCTGGATGAACCTGTCGAGCTTTACGATGTTGAAATTATGAACGGCTCAGTGGTGATGCGGACGTTCAGCAGCGTGCCGACGGCTTTGCAAGTTTATAGCGCGGCGCAGCAAACCGCCGACTGGGGCGGCAGCATCCCGGCGCATTACACGGTGAACGTCTATCAGATCAGCTCGCGGTATGGCCGCGGGCAGAAGGCGACGGCGGTGGTTTAAGGAAGGCCGCACAAATGGCAAAGTAACCTTGTTATTCCGGAATGCTATCGAACCTGATGCGAAATGGGGGGAGAGGCTTGTTTTTGAGACACTTGTAAAGTCTTTCAACAAAGGCGCCGTCTATGTCATTTGGAGAACGCTTTTCATTCAGATAAATACTTTGTGTTTTTTCATCAAAACAGGCTTCAGATGGGTCAATATCATCAGATGAGTTGTCGCTGTAAAAACCGCGATTTTGGGCAGAAGAAGCGACTTTTCCAAGGCCTTCAACATTGGCAGTGGCCGAAGCAGCAACTGCAAAAGCTACAAGTAAGACCAACGCTGAACGCACGAGCATTCTTTTCGCGGCGTTTTTAAAAGTTTCTATAGAAGACCTATGCATAAAAAACCTCATAATTATATATGTCGAAAACCAATATGCGGCACGCTAACCGCAAAAAGGCGTGAAAGCAATCACATGATTTTTGGTTAACGGAAATTTATTCAAGCCCGGCAAGCAAGTCAAACAAAAAATCAGGAGAAAACGATGCCCACAACGCCCAATCTGGCGCTGGCGTATCTTGTTACGTCACAGGCGCAGAAGGAAGTCACGCACAACGCCGCGTTGAACGATCTGGATTACCTCGCGCAACTTCCGGTTATTGACTGCACGCTGAATACGCCTCCGGCATCGCCCAACATGGGAGACACATATATCGTCGCTTCGTCACCGACTGGCGCATGGAGCGGCTATGCCAACTGCGTTGCGGCGTATTATTCCGGCTGGATATTTAAAACGCCGCTGGCAGGCTGGAAGGCCTGGGCGCGCAATTCGAACAAGCTGCTCTATTACACGGGAAGCGCATGGTCGCCTCTGGCGGCGCCGTATCTCGACGGCACGATGACGTGGAATCCCGGAACGCTTTCAAACGGCAGCGGCGCGACATCGTCAACCGTGACAGTGACGGGCGCGGCGCTCGGCGATTTTGCGCGCGTGGCCGCGCCCTATGATCTGCAAGGCGTCATCGCCACGGCCTATGTCAACGCCGCCAATTCGGCGGTCGTGCGCCTGCAGAACCAGACCGGCGGCAGCGTGACGCTCGCGTCCGGCACGTGGCGGGTGAGGGTGACAAAGGCATAAAGGAGTCTCACATGAAAATCGAACTGGAGAGCATCGGGCGTCATGCGCCGATGATGCTGGCGTTTGCCTTGCTGATGCAGGCTGGGACAGCCGTGTGGTGGGTTTCGGCGAAGGATCGCGACACTTTTTTTCTGGAACAGCGCGTTACGAATCTGGAAGCCGGACAAGCGCGCACGGCAGAGGGGCAGGGGCAGACCCTCGAACGTTTGGCGCGGATCGAAGAACGCGTGAACGCGCAATTAGGAATCCTCGACCGGATCGAGAAACAACTCACGCCTTCACGCAAATAACGGGATTTCGGATCATGGATGGAATTATTGTCGCCGATCGGCGCGCGAATGCGGCGGGCGTTGCGCTTGTCAAGGAATTCGAAGGGCTTCATCTGACGCCTTATCTCTGCCCGGCGCGCTACTGGACAATCGGTTACGGCCACGTTCGCACGGTGCGGCAAGGCATGGTGATTACACAGGAACAAGCCGCGCAACTTCTGGACGACGATCTGCGGATAGCCGAGCGCGCGGTGGCGCGTATGGTGCAAGTGCCATTGACGGACAATCAATTCGCCGCGCTGGTCGATTTCGTTTTCAATGTCGGCACGCCCAATTTCGAACGATCCACGCTTTTGCAACTGCTCAACCGCGGCTGGTACGAGCAGGTTCCCGCGCAATTTGCGCGCTGGAATCGCGCGGCAGGCGAGGAAATGGGCGGCCTTGCGCGGCGGCGTGCAGCCGAGGCGCGGCTCTGGAACACGCCCGATGAGCCTGCTTTTCCTTCCATGCCCGTTACGGAGGGACCAACCGATGCGTAATTTTTTCAGGCTTCTTCTGACCGGCAAGGACAATCAGACCTATGAGATTGCGCGGGTTCTGATGTTTTCCGGTTTTCTGAGTTTCGTCGCGTTCGCCGCCTATGACGTTTTCTGGGCGCATCACTTCGATCCCGTCAGCTATAGCGCGGGACTGACCGGAATTCTGTTCGGCGGTTCCGGCGGCGTTGCCGTGAAAGCCAACACTGAACCGGAGTCGAAAAATGATAATCCCTGAGGAATGGAAAATTGGCGCCGTTGCGTCGGTTGCTGCGATTATTTTTGGCGTGATCGGTTGGCTGATGATTGCGCGCGCCAATTTGAAAGCCGAGTTAGCGCAAACGCGGGCCGACGTTGCGCTTTGCAGAAGCGCCAACGACGAATGGGCCAAAAAAACCGATGCGGCCAATGCGGCCATCAAGAAAATGCAAGCAGACGCCGAGGCGCGCGCCGGGCAGGCAGTGAAGTTTCAGGAAAAAGCCGAACGCAATGCTGAAAAACATGTTGCCGAAGCGCGCGCGATAACCGGCAAAGCGCTTGAAGGCGATGCATGCGCTGCGGCCAAGGCGTTGATGGCGGATTATCTCAGGAGGCGGAAATGAAACGGCTTATCTTCTGCCTTTTGCTGGCCGGATGCGCGGCGCAGCCGGTTTATAAACCGGTAACGGTCGAGGTTCCCGTTCCTGTGCCTTGCCGCGTGCCTGTCGTGCTGCATCCCGTCTGGCCGTTCCAGGCCTTGCCTGCACAGGCGGCGCTATTCGAGCAAACACGAGCCCTTCTGGCCGAAAACGAGCTTCGGCAGGCCTACGAAACGCGGCTTGAGGCGGCACTTAAGGCGTGTCAGTAGTATCAGTAGTATAATGATTCGCCTTCATCCCAACTTCCCTCCCTCCCAAATCATGCTATAATCCGCGTCCTGCCTGCGGCTCAAACGCATGACCTCATGAGCAACCTTTTCCTTAACTTTTTTCGGCGACAGTCCCGTTCGGAAATCTGGGCGCGATTGCGCGTGGAATTGATCGGGCTAGCGCAGGATTTTTGGAAAGACCCTCCACGGGTTCCTAAAACGCTCGCCCAGAAAACCGGTTCGGCAAAACCGACAAAACTGGCAAATCAGGCAAAACCGGCAAAACCGGTAAAGTCGAGGCTGAAGGCAATGCTGGAGGAGGCGTCAGGGTCTTCAAAACTTTGGCATGCCGATCTCCCGTTTATAATGGAGAAAATCTGGGGGCCTGGGCAGGTGTTGCCGAGCAGCATTGCGATGATGAATCTTCTTGTGGCGCCGTTTGGACTCAACAAGGAGATGAGCATCCTCGATCTTTCCGCCGGTCTCGGCGGCATGGCGCGCAAACTGGCTGTCGAGTTTCACACGTATGTCACGGGCCTTGAGACCGACCCTATGTTGGCGCAGCGGGGCATGGCGATATCCAACGAGCAAGGCAAAAGCAAGCAGGCAAGCATCAAGGCCTACAATCCTGCCGAGTTTGTGTCGAGCCGGCATTACGATTGCATTGTCGCGTGCGAGTTGTTCTATCGCGTTCCCGGCAAGGAAAAGTTTTTCAAAGCCATTGCAGCAGCCCTAAAATCGCGAGGGCAAATTGCATTTACCGATTACATCCTCGATCCCGCGCCGACGCAGGATGCCGCCGTGCGGTCTTGGCTGGAGCGCGAGGCCGTTACGCCTATGTCGATGAAGGATATGACGAAGGCCTGGGCCAGGCTCGGTTTCGATGTGCGCGTGAGCGAAGATCAAACGGCGGTGTATCGGCGTGACCTTGTACAGGGTATGGCGGAATTTGCCGGGTTTCTGGCGGATAACCCGCCAGACGAAATGACCAAGCCACTGATATTACAGGAAATGGGCCGCTGGGCGCTCCGCGAAGCGGCGTTGGGGCATGGCCTGAAACTTTGCCGGTTTTATGCGATTAAATATTAGAAATGAAAATATTTCCTGTCCTTGAATTAACCATCATTTTTGGGGCATTCTTTTTTTCCTGACATGAATAAGATCGGCACTTCACATAATCTCGCCTACGGCGGGACGTTTTCCCGGTTTTTGGGCCTGGATGCGCTTGGCCAATCCGCGCAACGCGGTACGGAAGCGCTCTTGGATCTTCAGCGCGCCGACGGCCATTGGGCTTTCGAGCTTGAGGCCGACGCGACCATT